>Ga0207874_1000903_pt1 | contig 38580 bp, 31 predicted proteins | sample HigsolmetaAR201D_FD_184833 | JGI IMG/M metagenome (GOLD analysis project Ga0207874, IMG submission 184833) | Ionic liquid and high solid enriched microbial communities from the Joint BioEnergy Institute, USA - AR20-1-D (SPAdes) (version 2) ...
CTCACCCAGGTGAGCCAGCTCGCCTTCGGCTACTGGCAGGCACAGGTCCTGTTCGCCGCGACCGAGCTGGGCGTGTTCGACGCGCTGGCCGGCGGGCCGCTGCCCGCGGAGCGGATCGCGGCGCGCATCCGCGGCCCTGAGCGGGGCCGGGCGCTGCGGCCGCGCGCGGCCGAGCCGGTGGGGGAGGCGGGGCAGGCGCTGCCCGTCGTGCTCGCGGCCGCGGGCGCGATCATCGTCGCCGCGCTCGTCCTCAGCCTGATCGCGGCCGCGGGCACCGGCGCCTCCCGCCTGCAGCGGGCGGCGGACCTGGCGGCGATCTCGGCGGCGCGCTCGCTGCGCGACAACCACCCGCGGCTGTTCGAGCCGGCGCGCCTGCCGGACGGCTCGCCGAACCCCCGCCACCTCAGCGTGCCCGAGTACGAGCGCCGCGCGGGCGCCGCGGCGCGCCTCGCGCTCGAGCGCAACGGGGTCCCGCCGCAGCGCGCCGCCGTGAGCTTCCCGGGAGCAGATCCGCCGACCCGCGTGCGCGTGGTCGTGCGCGGGACGGCGGCGGCGCCCGGCTCCACGGAGGACCCGATCGAGGCGCGCGCAGCCGCGACCGCGGAGGCGGTCCCCGTGCCCGCGCCGCCGGCCACGGGCGCGGCGAACGGCACCGCGAGCGGGGGCGGGTACGCCGGGCCGCTCGCCTACCGCTCAGGTGAGGGGATGCGGCCCGACGTTGCCCGCGCCTACGACGCGCTCCGCGCCGCCGCCGCGCGCGCCGGGCACGCGCTGTACGTGAACTCGGGGTACCGCTCCGACGCCGAGCAGGCGCGCCTCTTCGCCGCCAACCCGGACCCCCGCTGGGTGGCGCCGCCCGGCCGGTCGCTGCACCGCTGCGGCACCGAGCTCGACCTGGGCCCGCCCAGCGCGTACGGGTGGCTCGCGCGCAACGCGAGCCGCTTCGGGTTCGTCGTGCGCTACCCGTGGGAGCCCTGGCACCTGGGGTACGTCGCGGGCCCCGAGCCGTGCAGCGAGGCGGCCGACCGGCTGGCGGCCGAGCCCGAGGCGCGCCGCCGCGACCTGCCTGCGTTCGTGCCGCCGCGCTTCCGCGCGCCGCTCGCGCGGGCGGCCGCCCGCCACGGCGTCTCGGCCCCGCTGCTCGCCGCGCAGCTCATGGCGGAGTCGGGCTTCAACCCGCTGGCCGTCTCGCCCGCCGGCGCGCGGGGCATCGCGCAGTTCATGCCCGCGACCGCCGCCGCCTACGGGCTGCGCGACCCGTTCGACCCGATCGCCTCGATCGACGCCCAGGCCCGCCTCATGGCCGACCTCCTCCGGCGCTTCGGCTCGACGGAGCTCGCTCTCGCCGCCTACAACGCGGGCCCGGCCGCGGTGGCCGCCTGCAGCTGCATCCCGCCCTATCCCGAGACCCAGGCCTACGTGGCGCGCATCATGGGCCTCCTCGGCGGCGCGGGCCTCGCCCCGCCGCCGGTGCTGGAGGTGCGGCTGGTGGCCTGACGGCCGCCGCAGACGCAAAGCGAAGCGGCGGCCCAAGGGCCGCCGCTGCCGCGAAAACCTCTCCTCCCCGGCGCGCTCAGTTGACGGTGAGCGTGCCCTCCATGCCCGCCTGGCGGTGGCCCGGGACCGAGCAGTAGAACGTGTACTCGCCCGGCTCGAGCTCGACCGTCGCCTCGGCGGTGTCGTTGGAGATGACCTCCGTTCCGCCCAGGTCGTTGCCGTCCGCGTCCTCGATGCGGACGTCGTGGGGGGTGGGAGACTCGTTCACCAGCACCAGCGTGACGCTCCCGGCGCTGGCCTCGGCGGACTTCTCCTCGTAGAAGAGGCCGCCGTCGGGGTCGGCCGTGAACTCGACCTTGCCGCCGGCGCCACCCGCGGCGCCGTCGTCGTCCCCGCCGTCGCCGGCGGGCTCCTCGGCGGGAGCCTCGGTGGTCGTCGTGGCGGCCTCGCCGCCGGAATCGTCGTCGTCGCCGCCGCACGCGGCCAGCCCGAACGCGGCGAGCGCGAGGGCGGCGAGCAGAATCAGGAACTTGCGGACCAAGTCCTCACTCCTTTCCGTATGACGTCGGCGAGTCTATGGGCCTCGCGCCGGCGAGGGGGACACCGGCGCCCTTCAGAAAGCCGGGTTCGTCCCTCCGCCATGCCTAACCTTGAAGGGGTGACCACGATCGAGCCCAGCACAGAGCTCTCGCGGGCCGCCGGGGACGATCTGGCAGCGCAGCGCCGGGCGCTGCCCGACGAGCCGGGCGTCTACATCTTCCGGGACAAGGACGGCGAGGTCCTGTACGTGGGCAAGGCGCGGTCGATCCGCAAGCGCGTCGCCGGCCACTTCTCCGGCAAGACGCGCAGCGTCCGGATGACCAGCCAAGTCGACTCGATCGAGTTCTTGGTCACCGCCACCGAGGCAGACGCGCTGCTCGCCGAGCAGCAGTTCATCAAGCGCTACCGGCCGATCTTCAACATCCGCCTGCGCGACGACAAGTCGTACCCCTACATCGGGATCAGCCTCGACGAGGACTTCCCGCGCGTCTACTTCACGCGCGAGCGCCACCGCTCTGGCCGCCTCTACTTCGGCCCGTACTCGAACGCGAAGCGCACCAGGGAGACGCTGGAGCTGCTCGGCAAGCTCTTCCAGTACCGCACGTGCGACGGGCCGCAGCCCGGGCGGCGCTCGGGGGTGCCCTGCCTCGACTACTACATCAAGCGCTGCCAGGCGCCCTGCGTCGGCTACATCGACCGCGAGGAGTACCGGCGCAACATCGATGCGATCGTCGGCTTCCTCTCCGGGCGCTACCGCGACGTCGAGCGCGACCTCGAGCGCAAGATGACCGAGGCGGCGCGCCGCGAGGAGTTCGAGGCGGCGGCCATCTACCGCGACCGCCTCGAGGCGGTGCGCTCGCTCATGCAGCGCCGCAGCGTCGCGGGCGAGTCGCTCGACACCGCCGACGTGATCGCGGTCGCGATCGACGGCAAGACCGCGAACGCACAGGTCTTCCAGGTCCGCGACGGCATCCTCGCCGAGCGCCAGAGCTTCTACATGTCCAACGAGGACGAGCGCGACGAGGGCGAGGTCACCGAGGAGTTCATCGCCCAGTACTACTCGGCGGCGCCCGCGATCCCGCGGCTGATCGTCGTCGGCGAGGCCGTGCGCGACCGCGTCGCGCTGCTCGAGGAGGCGCTCGCCACGCGCCGGGGCGGGCGCGTGGAGGTGCGCGTCGCCGAGCGCGGCGACAAACGGCGGATCCGCGAGCTCGCCGAGCGCAACGCGAAGCTCGCGCTCGGCCAGGACCGGCTGCGCCGCGAGCGCCGGCGCGCCCAGCGGGCGGACGCCGTGGCGGCGCTCGGCGAGGCGCTCGGGCTCGAGTCGCTGCCGATCCGGATCGAGGGCTTCGACATCTCGAACCTGGGCGGCGAGCACACGGTCGCGTCCATGGTCGTGTTCGAGGGCGGCGCTCCCAAGAAGGCGCACTACCGGCGCTTCAGGATCCGGGGCGACCGCAGCAAGGGCCCCGACGACTTCGCCTCGATGGAGGAGGTGCTCTCGCGGCGGCTGGCGCGGCTGATCCAGGAGGGCGACCGCTCGCCCCACGACGCCGAGCTCGACGAGAGCTTCGCGGCCGTCCCCGACCTGATCGTGATCGACGGCGGCAAGGGGCAGCTCAGCGCGGCGGTCCGCGCCCTGCGCGACCGGGGGATCGCGGTGATCTCGCTGGCCAAGCGCCTCGAGGAGGTCTTCGTCCCCGGCCGCTCCGACCCGGTCCCGATCCCCCGCGACTCGGACGCCCTGCGCCTGCTCCAGCGCGTGCGCGACGAGGCGCACCGCTTCGCCTTGGACTTCCACCGCAACCGCCGCGACGCCGCGCTCACGCACTCGATCCTGGACGAGCTGCGCGGGGTCGGCCCGGTCCGCAAGCGCGCCCTGCTCGAGCACTTCGGCTCGCCAGAGCGCATCGTCGCCGCGAGCCGCGAGGAGCTCGCGGGCGTCCCGGGCATCCCGAGCAAGCTCGCGACCGAGATCCACCGCCAGCTGCACAAGGCCGGCAGATGACCGCGACGGGGGAGGAGGGGAAGACGACGCAGCAGGTCGAGCTCTACCTGATCACGGGCTACTCGGGCGCCGGCAAGACCGAGGCGATCGCGGCGTTCGAGGACTCAGGGTTCTTCTGCGTCGACAACCTGCCTCCGCGCCTGATCCGGTCCCTGGGGGAGCTGTTCGCCCACGAGGGCGGCGGCGTGCGCCGCGCGGCGGTCGTCTCCGACGTGCGCGGCGGCAAGTACTTCGAGGAGCTCGACGCGGTGCTCACCGAGCTGCGCGCCGAGGGCCTCGACCCCACGGTGCTCTTCCTGGAGGCCGACGACGACGTTCTTTTGCGCCGCTTCAGCGCCACCCGCCGCCGCCATCCGATGGCGCCGGAGGGCCGGGTCGCCGACGGCATCAGCGCCGAGCGCGCGGTGCTCGAGCCGCTGCGCGAGCGCGCCGACGTCGTGATCAACACCAGCGGCCTCACGGGCGCGGGCCTGCGCCGCAGGATCGCCACCGAGCTGCTGGCCCCGGGCGCGGTCCGCAAGCTCTCGGTGACCGTGCTCACGTTCGGCTTCAAGCACGGCCCGCCCCGCGACGCGGACCTGGTCTTCGACGTGCGCTTTTTGCCCAACCCGCACTACGACGAGGAGCTGCGCCCCCTGACCGGGCTGGACCAGCGGGTGATCGAGTACGTCGAGGCCGGCGGGGTGGCCCAGGAGTTCTACGACAGGCTCTTCCCGCTGCTCGACTACCTGCTGCCCGCGTACGTGGGCGAGGGCAAGACCCACCTGACGATCGCGGTCGGCTGCACGGGCGGCCGCCACCGCTCGGTGACGGTCGCGGGCCGGATCGCGCAGCACGTCGCGTCGATCCCCGACGTTGCGGTGCACCTCGTTCACCGCGACGCCGAGCTGGAGTGAGCCCGGCGCCTACCGGGGGCGCCTGCCGGTGCAGGTGCGCCGGAGGTCGCGGTGACGCGCGAGCTTGCGCTCGACCACCGCGGGGCTCGCGCCCGCCGCGGTGCGCTGCAGCCAGCGCAGCCTGCTCCGGCAGGCGCGCGACAGGATCCTGACCGTCCGGATGCGGTTCGTGATCCTCACGCGGCGCGCGCCCGATGAGGCCTCGCGGCGCTTGGCCTTGAGCTTTGCGATCCGCCGCTGCGCGGGCACGCAGCGGCGCGCCTCGCGCTGGTAGCGCCGTCTGAGCGCGGGCCGCTCGCCGGGCGCCGCCGCCGCGAGCTTGGCGCCCAGCCGCACGAGCCTGACGTCGCAGCGCGGGAACTCGCCGCCGGGACCGCCGCCACCCGGGGCGCCCGGCCCGCCGGGGCCGCCGGGGGCGCCCGGGCCGCCCGGCCCGCCCGGCTCGCCCGGGTTGTCCGGGTTGTCCGGCCCACCCGGCCCACCCGGCTCGCCCGGCTCACCCGGAGTGCCGGGGCCGCCCGGGCCGGGCCCGGGGGCCGGGCCGTCGGTGTAGCGGGGGCAGCCGCCGTAGGGGGTGCGGTCGGGGACCCGGCCCGCGAACGCGCAGTACGCGAGCTTGGGCTGCCAGGGCGACCACGAGCGGATCACGCCGTAGCCGCGGTTGAGGTCGCCCGCCGGGACCTCGATGCGGTCGCCCAGCGTGTGGATCACGATCGCCTCGGCGTCCGGCATCGTCATCACGCGCCGGTACTGGAGGAAGAGGCCGATCGCCTGCCAGAGGTCGCTCACCGCCTCGGGGCCCTCGGTCGTCAGGCCGGTCTCGGTCAGCCAGATGGGCTTGTCCTGATCGCCCCACTTGTCGCGGATCTCGCGGACGTCGTGCCAGAACTTCGCCCACTCGGTCTCGGCGCCGTACTCGAGGCGCTGGATGACGGTGTGGAAGCTGAGCGCGTCGAAGTGGCCCTTGATGCTGGGGCTCGCTGCGTACGCGGCGTCGAGGAAGGTGCGCATCGGCATCTTCACGATCCCGCCCAGGATGTCGCGCTCCGTGGTCTGGGTGGGGGCGAGCGCGCCCACGATCACCCGCACGCCCGGGTTCACCGCCTTGATCGCGTCGTAGGCCGCGACGACCATCTGCGCGTAGCGCCACGGGTTCGGGTTGGGGCGCCAGAACCCCTGGAGGTTGGGCTCGTTCCAGATCTCGATCCCCGCCGCCTGCGGGAACCGGCGCGCCACCTCCGCCGCGAACTCGGCCCACTCCCTGTCCATGTGCTCGGCGGGCGGGTACTCGCAGCCGCGCTGCCGGCCGCAGAGCTGGTAGACCGCGTGCCGCGCCCAGGGCGGGGTCGAGCTCAGGCCGATCAGCGGGCGGACGCCGCGGCTGATCAGCGCGTCGTAGAGCCGCTGGTAGCGGCCCCAGTAGTTCTCGTCCCACCGGTCGCGCTCGGGCTCGGCGTTCCACCAGTCGATCGTGAAGCGCAGGAGGTTGGCGCCCGCCCCCGCGACCACCTCGGCGACCTGCTCGGGCGTCCAGCCGTGGCTCTCCAGGCCGGTGGCCGATTCGTGGAAGCCGAGGAACTTGCCGGCCGGCGGCGGCACCGGGACCGGGGCGTCCTGGTCGCCGCCCGGATCGGGGATCCCCGGGAAGGGCCCGGCGCCGTGGGCGGGCGCCGCGGCGAGCAGCGCGAGGACGCCGACAAGCGACGACAAGCACGCCCAGCGCGTTGCGCGGCCAAGCCCCATCCCGCCTGTCACGGTAACCGCGGCCGCGGCGGGTTGCAAGCGCCGGCGTGCCCGGTGCTCAGCCGCCGGCCGCCGCGGGGCACGGCTCGTCCGGGCGTGCGAGCGTGCGCACCGCGCACACCACGGGCTTGGGCGCCGCGCTGCCGTCGTCGCCGGGCCGCTCGAAGAAGCCGAAGCCGGTGCCGCCCGGGATCGCGGCGTTGGGATCGACAAGCGTGTGGAAGAGCACCGCGTCGACGTCCGCCGAGGCGTCGAGGCGCCGGTAGGCCTCCGCCATCATCGCGGCCTGCTGATCCGGCGTCACCTCGGGGGCGAACGCGCCGCCCGCCGTCGGGGCGCCGATCTCCGTGATCCAGATGCGAACGCCGCGGGGCAAGAGCTCGCGCGCCACGTCCAGCGCGGCGGTGAACTGGTCCCCGGGCTCGCCGATCGCGGCGATCGGGTAGGCGTGGAGGCCGAGGCCGTCCATGTGGTCGAGCGCGTCCCGGTCGAGCATCTCGGCGAGGAAGGTGCGCAGCGAGACGTTCCCGCCCGGCTCGTCGGTGGGGTTGTTGGAGAGCGCGCCCCCGAGCACCGGCATCTCGGGGTCGCCGTCCTTGACGCCGTCGTAGATCGCCTCGAGCACCTTGGCGTAGCCCGACGCGTCCGGGGAGGAGCCGCCCCAGTAGGAGGCCAGGTTGGGCTCGTTCCAGGCCTCGAACGCAACGGAGCGCGGGTACCGGCTCGCGGCGATCTCGGCGAAGCGCCTGAGCTGGGGGAGGTGCTCGTCCTCCGGCGGGCGCACGCACGGGTCGCCGCACAGGCCGAGCGGGGCCGCCCACGCGGGGATGCCGGTCACGCTCCACAGCGGCCGGACGCCCGCCGCGAGCATTCCGCAGTAGAGCTCGTCGTAGCGGGAGAAGTCGAGCTCGCCCGGCGAGCGCTCGACGGCGCCCCAGTCGATCACCAGGCGCCAGATCGTCGCGCCGCTGGCGCGGTAAAGCTCCAAGGCCTCGTCGAGGCCGAGCTGGCCGACCTGCACGGCGGCGTCGTTGAACCCGAAGGGGATGTGGCCCGCCTGCCGGGCGATGAGCGGCTCGCCCCGGCGGGGCCGGGCGGGCTCGTCCGCCGGGTTGCGATCCCTGCCGCCCGGCTCGCACTCCGGCGGCGGAGGCGGCTCGGCGACGACGCCCGCATCGCGGGACTCCCGGATGGCTACGAGGGCTACCGCCGCGGCGACGATCACCACGGCGGCCGCGGGGAAGAGAACGCGGGCGCTCATCGCGTCGCAGCATGCCGGACGCTGAGCCTGAACGAGGCACTCGGGTGCTCGCGAGCGCTTGACCGGGTCGTGGGTTGAGGTGTGCCTCGCAGCGCTCGAGCGCTGTGGGTGGGGCGCCATCGAGATCGGGCTCGATCCCGACCCCGGGCCGTCGCCGGCGTTGTTCGCTCGCCGCGGCGACTGAAGCGGGGGCAGGCTGACGCGTGCCGCGACTCAGACCGTCGAGAGCCGCCGACGACGGTTCTTCCGGCGCGCAAGTCGCATAATGCTGTCGTGTCCCAACCCGTGATCTCGGTCAACGGCCTCCGCAAGTCGTACGGCGACTTCGAGGCCGTCCGGGGCATCGACCTGGAGGTCGAGCCCGGCGAGATCTTCGCCTTCCTCGGCCCGAACGGCGCGGGGAAGACGACCACGGTCGAGATCCTCGAGGGCTACCGGGAGCGGAGCGGGGGAGAGGTCACCGTGCTCGGGCAGGATCCCGGCGCCGCCGACCGCGCCTGGCGCGCGCGGGTCGGGATCGTGCTGCAGGAGTGCCGCATGGAGCCCGTGCTGACCGTCCGCGAGACGCTGGAGCTCTGGGCGGGGTACTACCCGAACCCGCGCCCCGTGGACGAGACGCTTAAGCTCGTCGGGCTCGCGCACAAGGCCGACGATCGCGCGGGGCATCTCTCGGGCGGCCAGCAGCGCCGCCTGGACGTCGGCTTGGCGCTCATCGGCGACCCCGAGCTCCTGTTCTTGGACGAGCCCACGACCGGGTTCGACCCGGCCGCTCGCCGGCAGTTCTGGGACGTGATCGCGAACCTGCGCGACCTCGGCAAGACGGTCTTCCTCACGACGCACTACATGGAGGAGGCACAGGCGCTGGCGGACCGGGTCGCCGTGATCGCGAAGGGCAGGATCGTCGCGGTCGGCACGCCCGACGACCTCGGGGGCCGCGCCGAGGAGGAGGCGACCGTGCGCTTCCGGCTCCCGGCGGACATGCCGCCCGCCGAGCTCCCGGCGGACGTCGGTGCCGCCGCCGTTGAGCAGAACGGCCAGCTCGTGCTGCGCGACGGCGACGTGGTGCGCCTGCTCAACTCGCTCACGGGCTGGGCGCTCGAGCGCGGCGTCGAGCTGGACGGCCTCGAGGTGACGCGCCCGACCCTCGAGGAGGTCTACCTGCGCCTGGTCGGCGAGGAGGGGCGCGCATGACCGACAACGCGGCCCTCGTGTGGCACCAGCTGCGCTTCGACCTGCTCGTGTTCTGGCGAAGCCCGGCGTCCGTCTTCTTCACGGTGCTCCTGCCGATCATCTTCCTGTTCATCTTCCAGGGCCTCTTCGGCGACGAGCGGATCCCGGAACTGGGCATGAAGGTCTCGACCTACTACGTACCCGGCATCCTCACCCTGGCCATCGTCTCCGCGACCACGCAGAGCCTCGCGATGAACCTGACGGTGGACCGCGAGAGCGGGCGGCTGAAGCGCGTGCGCGCCACGCCGCTGCCTGCCTGGGTGTTCGTGGCCGGCAGGGTCGGCAACTCGTTCGTCACCTGCGTGCTGATGGTCGTGGTCGTGACCGCGATCGGCGCGATCTTCTACGGCGTCGATGTCCCCACGAACACCCTCCCCGCGCTCTTGGTCTCGCTGCTCGTGATCGCCTTCGCCTTCAGCTCGCTCGGCTTCGCGCTCGCGGCCCTGATCCCGAGCGAGGAGTCCGCCGCGCCCATCGCGAACGTCGCGCTTTTGCCCCTCTACTTCCTCTCGGGCGTCTTCATCCCCGAGACCGAGATCCCGGACGGGGTGCTCAGGGTCGCTGAGGTGTTCCCCGTGCGCCACGCGTTCGAGGCGATGCTCACCGTGTTCGACCCGGCCACGACCGGGGCGGGGTTCGAGTGGGGGAACCTCGGGATCGTCGCGCTCTGGGGGGTCGCCGGCCTGGCCGTCGCGTCGCGGGCCTTCCGCTGGGCACCGCGCCGTCCGTGACCCCCGCCGTCCGGGGGGGATAGCGGCATCGCCGAAGGCTAAGCCCGGCACGCGCCCGGATAAGCTCGGAACCGTGATCCACCACGTGAGCGTCGAAGTTGCGGACCTGGAGCGCAGCGGCCGCTTCTACGACGCCGTTCTCGGCGCGCTTGGATGGCGACGGCTTACCGAGGAGCCCGATCACATCGCGTGGGGCATCGTGAAGCCCGTCTTCTACGCGTCGACCCGGCACCCGGTCGCCCCGGGGGGCGGCCACGTCGCGTTCGCGGCGAACAGCATCCCGGCCGTCAAGGCGTCCTACGAGGGCGGCCTCGCGGCCGGCGGAACCGACCAGGGCCCCCCGCGCCAGCGGCCGGAGTACGGCCCGACCTACTACTCCGCTTACCTGCTCGACCCCGACGGGAACCGCATCGAGATCGCGGTCGGGACGACGTAGCCCCGCGCGCCCGCCCCTCAGAGAAGTACACAGGAGGAAACCCGAAGTAATGACTCAAGTGAAGGTTGCAATCAACGGCTTCGGCCGCATCGGCAGGAACCTGTTCCGTGCGGCCTACGAGCGCGACGACATCGACCTGGACATCGTCGCGGTCAACGACATCGCCGACATCGAGACGCTTGCCCACCTGCTCAAGTACGACTCGATCCTCGGCCGCTTCCCCGGCGAGGTGGAGGCCCGCGACGGCGCGATCGTGGTCGACGGCAAGGAGATCAAGGTCTGCTCCGAGACCGATCCGGCGAACCTGCCCTGGGGTGACCTCGGCGTCGAGGTCGCGATCGAGTCGACGGGGCGCTTCACGAAGCGCGACGACGCCGCGAAGCACCTCCAGGCCGGCGCCAAGAAGGTGATCATCTCGGCGCCCGCGACCGAGCCGGACGTGACGGTGGCGCTCGGCGTCAACTTCGACCGGGACTACGACCCGGAGAAGCACCACATCATCTCGAACGCGTCGTGCACGACGAACTGCCTCGCGCCGCTCGCCAAGGTGCTGAACGACGCGATCGGCATCGAGCGCGGCCTGATGACGACCGTGCACGCGTACACGGCCGACCAGCGCCTGCAGGACATGCCGCACAAGGACCTGCGCCGGGCGCGCGCCGCGGCCCTGAACCTGATCCCGACCACGACGGGCGCGGCGAAGGCCGTCGGCCTCGTGCTGCCGGAGCTCCAGGGTAAGCTGAACGGCTTCGCGATGCGCGCCCCCGTGCCGACCGGCTCGGTGGTCGACCTCGTCGCCGACGTCTCGCGCGAGACCACGGTCGAGGAGGTCAACCAGGTGGTCAAGGAGGCGGCCGAGGGCCCGCTCAAGGGCATCCTGGCCTACACCGAGGACCCGATCGTCTCGACGGACATCGTCAAGGACCCGCACTCGTCGATCTTCGACGCGAAGTCGACGATGGTGGCCGACGGCAAGATGGTCAAGGCGGTCGCCTGGTACGACAACGAGTGGGGCTACTCGAACCGCTGCGTCGAGCTGGCCTCCAAGGTCCTGTAGGTCGCGCTTGAGCGAGTTCAACCGAGCGAGCATCCGGGACGCTGCGGTCGAGGGCCGCAGCGTCTTGGTGCGCGTCGACTTCAACGTCCCGCTCCGTGACGGCGAGGGCGGCCGCGAGGTCGCCGACGACGCGCGCATCCGCGCCGCCCTGCCGACCATCGAGCTCTTGCGCGAGCGCGGCGCCTCGCTGGTGCTGGTCTCGCACCTGGGCCGGCCGAAGGACCGCGACCCCGCGTTCTCGATGGCGCCGGTCGCGGCGCGCCTCAGCGAGCTGATCGGCGCCGAGGTGACGGTCGCCCCGGGCGTCGTCGGCGACGAGGTGAAGGCCGTCGTCGAGGCGCACCGTAACCCGGGCGAGGTCGTGCTGCTCGAGAACAGCCGCTACGAGCCGGGGGAGACCAAGAACGACCCCGAGCTCGCCGCGAAGCTGGCCGAGCTCGCCGACGTCTACGTCAACGACGCGTTCGGCGCCGCCCACCGCGCGCACGCGACGACCGCCGGCGTCGCCGAGCACCTGCCCGCCTACGCCGGGCTGTTGCTCGAGCGCGAGGTCGTCGAGCTCACCAAGGTGCGCGACGACCCCGAGCGCCCGCTCGTCGTCGTGCTCGGCGGCGCGAAGGTGTCGGACAAGATCGGCGTGCTCGAGCGGTTCCTCGGCGTGGCCGACGAGGTCCTGATCGGCGGCGCGATGTGCTTCAGCTTCTTCCGCGCGCAGGGCATCGCGACCGGCGACAGCCTCGTCGAGGACGAGGGCGTCGAGCTCGCCCGCAAGGTGCTCGCGGCCGCGGAGTCCTCGCGCTGCGAGCTGCGGCTGCCGGTCGACCTCGTGCTCGCCGACCGCTTCGCCGCGGACGCCGAGCGCAAGGAGCTCGACGGCGTGGAGGTGCCCGACGGCTGGATGGGCCTCGACGTGGGCCCGCGCACGGTCGCGGCGTACGGCGAGGCGATCAACCGCGCGGGGACGGTGTTCTGGAACGGCCCGATGGGCGCGTTCGAGATGGAGCCGTTCGCCGCGGGCACGCGCGGCGTCGCGGAGGCCGTCGCCTCGGCGCCCGGCACGACCGTGGTCGGCGGCGGCGACTCGGCGGCGGCGCTCGCCCAGTTCGGCCTCGCCGACCGGGTGAGCTGGCTGTCGACGGGCGGCGGCGCGTCGCTCGAGCTGATGGAGGGCCGCGAGCTTCCGGGCGTGACCGCGCTGTTGTCGCGCGCCGAGGCGCAGGCCGATTCGTAGGAGGAAGTAAGGAGGGCTGAGGGAGTGTCCGGGCGTACGCCGCTGGTTGCGGCCAACTGGAAGATGCACAAGACGGTCGGGGAGACCGAGGACTTCCTCGACCGCTTCATCGGCGAGATCGGCGATCTCGAGGCCGTCGAGATCGTGATCTGCCCGCCGTACACGTCGCTGTCCGCGGCGGTCGAGCGCTGCCGGCGCTCGCCGATCCGCGTCGCGGCGCAGAACATGCACGAAGCCGAGCAGGGCGCCTACACCGGCGAGGTCTCGGCGGGCATGCTGCTCGACATCGGCGTGCAGGGGGTCGTGCTCGGGCACTCCGAGCGCCGCCAGTACTTCAACGAGACCGACGAGGCGTTGGCGCGCAAGGTGGCGGTCGCGCTCGAGCGCGGGCTGGAGCCGATCCTGTGCGTCGGCGAGAGCGAGGCCGAGCGCGACGCGGGCGAGACCGAGGCGGTCCTGCGGCGTCAGATCGAGGCGGACCTCGACGGCGTCGCCGCCGAGGACCTCGCGCGGGTGGTGATCGCGTACGAGCCGATCTGGGCGATCGGCACGGGCCGCACCGCGACCCCCGAGCAGGCGGAGGAGGCAATCGCCTTCATCCGCAGCCAGCTCGCCGGCATCGACGCCGGGGCCGCCGAGGCCGTGCGCATCCTCTACGGCGGCTCGGTGAAGCCGGGGAACGCCGCCGAGCTGCTCGGGCGCGAGCAGATCGACGGCGCGCTGGTCGGCGGCGCCTCGCTCGACCCTGCCGACTTCCTCGCGATCTGCGAGGCTGCCAAGCCATGAGCCCGCTGCCGTCGGGCGCGCGCGAGCTGCCCGCGCCCTCCGTCGCGCTGATCATCCTCGACGGGTGGGGCCTCGCCCCGCCCGGGCCGGGCAACGCGATCTCGCTCGCGTCGACGCCGGTGTTCGACGAGCTGTGGGAGACGTACCCGCACACCCAGCTCTCGGCGAGCGGGCGCGACGTCGGCCTGCCCGACGGCCAGATGGGCAACTCCGAGGTCGGCCACCTGAACCTGGGGGCCGGCTCGGTCGTCAAGCAGGACCTCGCGCGGATCGACGACGCGATCGCCGACGGCAGCTTCTTCGAGAACGAGGCGCTGCGCGCCGCCTGCGCGGCGGCGCGCAACTCGCCGCGGGGCCGCCTGCACCTGATGGGCCTGGTCTCCGACGGCGGCGTGCACTCGGGCTGGGAGCACATCGAGGCCTGCATCGAGCTCGCCGCCCGGGAGGGCGTTCCCGACCTGGTCCTGCACGCGTTCACCGACGGGCGCGACACGCTGCCCGACTCGGCGCGCGGCTACCTGCAGGAGGTCGAGCGCTGGCTGCGCCGCGCCGGCCGGATCGGGACGGTCAGCGGCCGCTACTACGCGATGGACCGCGACCGGCGCTGGGACCGCACCAAGCTCGCCTACGACGCGATCGTCCACGCGCGCGGCGAGCGCGCGGCGAGCGCCGAGGAGGCGGTGGCCGCCTCGCACGAGGCGGGCGCCACCGACGAGTTCGTCCGCCCGACGGTGATCGGCGACTACGACGGGATGGCCGACGGCGACGTGGTCATCTTCTTCAACTTCCGGCCGGACCGCGCGCGGCAGCTGGTCCGCGCGCTGGGCGAACCCGACTTCGACGAGTTCCCGCGCAGCGGGGCGCCGAAGATCGAGCTCACCACGCTCACCGAGTACCACGCGGACTGGCCCTACCCGATCGCGTTCCCGCCGAAGGCGCCGGACACGACGCTCGCCGAGGTCCTCGCCGGCGAGGGCGCGACCCAGCTCCACGTCGCCGAGACCGAGAAGTACGCGCACGTCACCTACTTCTTCAACGGCGGCCGCGAGGAGGAGTGGGAGGGCGAGTCCCGCTGCCTGGTGGACTCGCCGCGCGACGTGCCCACCTACGACCACAAGCCCGAGATGAGCGCGCGCGGCGCCGCCGACGCGTTCATCGAGCGCTGGCGGGACGACGGCTTCCGCTTCGGGATCATCAACTTCGCGAACCCCGACATGGTCGGCCACACCGGCGTGATCCCCGCGGCGGTGAAGGCGGTGGAGACCGTGGACGAGTGCCTGGGGCGCGTGGTCGCCGCCGTGCACGAGAGCGGCGGCGCCTGCATCGTCACCGCCGACCACGGCAACGCCGACAACATGCTCGAGCCCGACGGCTCGCCGAACACGGCGCACACCACGAACCCCGTGCCGTTCATCGTCACGGTGCCGGGCGTGGAGCTCGCCGACGGCGGCATCCTGGCCGATGTATCGCCGACGGTGCTCGCGATGCTGGGCATCGAGCAGCCACAGGCGATGACGGGCCGCTCGCTGATCGGGCGCTAGGCCAGCGGGCCGAGGGGAGCTCAGCCCTCGGCTGCCGCCCGGCGGTCCTGCGACGCGATCGTCGGGAAGGGCTCGAGCGAGAAGACCGCCTCGACGGGCGCGTCGGAGAACCGCGCGACGCGCAGCGCGAGGCTCAGGCTCGGGTCGTACTCGCCGCGCTCCAGGCAACCGATCGTCTGGTAGTGGACGCCGAGCGCGTCGGCGAGCTCGCGGCGGGAGACGCCGTGCTCGGCGCGCAGGAGCGCGATGCGGTTGTAGACGGCGTCGCTCACGGGCGGGACGGCGCGGTCACTTGATCCGCTGCAGGGCCTCCTCGCGAGCGGCCTGCACCTGCGACCCGGACTGGCGGGCCTCGAAGCGGACGTCCGTGAGCGCGTCCTTCGACCCGTGGGCGCTGCGCAGGCCGGGTGAGCGGACCACGGCCTCGTGGTCTACGGGCGCGGAGCTAGGACACCTAGAAAATCTGACACAAGAACACTAAGATATGTATGCACCGAATGACTAAGGCAACGAACAGTCTTGAACGGACAGGAGGTGATGCGATGTCCACGCTCGTGCGCTGGGATCCGGCCCGTGAGCTGGACGTGCTCCAGGGCGAGATGAACCGGCTCTTCGACGCGTTCTTCGGCGCGCCGCGGGCGAACGGCAACGGGTCGCGGCGGCGCTGGGTGCCGGCGATGGACCTCGTCGAGACTGACGACGCGTTCGTCGTGAAGGCCGACCTCCCGGGTCTCGACCGCGACGACGTCACCGTCGAGATCAAGGACGACGTCCTCACGATCTCCGGTGAGCGCAAGGCCGAGCACGAGGAGTCCGACGACGGCTACGTACGCGTCGAGCGCTCGTACGGGTCGTTCTCGCGGACGCTGCAGCTCCCCGACGGCGTCGACCCCGACCAGGTGAAGGCGTCGTTCGACAAGGGCGTGCTCGAGGTCCGCGTGCCGAAGCCCGCGGAGCGCAAGCCGCACCGGGTCGAGATCACGGCCGGCACGCTCGAGGGCGAGGCCTCCGAGAAGTAGGCCGCGCCGCAGGGCCTTCAGACCCGACCGGGCCGCCCCGGATCCCGCGAGGGCCGGGGCGGCCCCTTTCTCACGGACGTTCAGCCCTGGTAGCCGGAAAACGAAGGCCAGGGCTGAACGTCCGGGCGGGCCCGCGCGACGTTCAGCCGTGGTAGTCGAAAAACGACGGCCAGGGCTGAACGTGGGGCGGGGCCCCGGCGTTCCGGGTGTCGGCGTAGGCCGCGGGGGCGCGTGACATCATCTTCGCCATCGCCGTTCGAACCGACAACCCGGTCCCTGCCGAGGTGCCGATCGAGCCGCTGGCCCTGCCGAGCCTCGCCGAGCTGCGGGCGACGGTGGGCGGGCGGCAGACGGTGCGGCGCTTTCTGCGCGCGCGCGGCGACGAGCGGCGCGCGCTCACGCGCGACCTCGTCTTCCGGCTGGCCGGGCACTTCACGCCGACCTTGGCCGTCGACTCGGACGGGGTGCGCTTCCACCTGAACACGGCCGACCGCGAGATCAGCCGCATCGTCTACATCTTCGGGCTGTACGACCGGCCGCTCATGCAGACGGCGTTCGCGGCCCTCGCGCGCCTCGGCGGGCCCGCCGGCTTCGAGGGCGGGCTCCTGCTCGACGTCGGCGCCAACATCGGCACCACGACGCTGACCGCGACCGCGCACTTCGGCGCGGCCGGCGCCGTGGCGATCGAGCCCGACCCGGTCAACCTGCGGTTCTTCGACCTCAACGTGGCGGCCAACGGGCTCGGCGACCGCGTCAGGGTGCACCGCGCCGCGGCCTCCGACCGCGCGGGCACGCTCGAGCTCGAGCGCTCGGACTGGAACGCGGGCGACCACCGTGTGCGCACCAACGGCGCGGGCGCCCAGGCGGGCGCGGAGGTTGTCGAGGTGCCCGCGATCCGGATCGACGACCTGGTCGAGGGCGGCGAGCTCGACCCGGCCGGGATCGGCGCCGTGTGGATCGACGTGCAGGGCCACGAGGGCCACGCGCTCGCGGGCGCGGTGAAGGTGCTGGAGGCCCAGGTGCCGGTCGTGCTCGAGTACTGGCCGGCGGGCCTGCGTGCCGCGGGCGGGTTCGAGCTGCTCGGCGAGCTGATCGCCGCCCACTACGAGCGCTTCATCGACCTCGGGCGCCCGGGCGAGCGCACGAGCCTCGCTCCCCAGCCGGTGGCCGAGCTCGGGCGCGTGGCCGAGCGCTACGGCGGCGAGGACGACCACACCGACCTCCTCCTGCTCCCAGGCGGGCTGACCGGCTGAGCGCATGCGCCCCGACCCCCAGCGGCTGCGGTTCGAGATCACCGCGCGCGACGGTCGCGCGCGGTGCGGCGTACTGCACACCGCGCACGGGCCGGTCCACACGCCCGCGTTCATCCCGCTGGCCACGACCGGCGCGGTGCGCGGCCTCACGGCCCGCGAGGTGGCGGAGCTCGGGTTCGAGCTCATCCTCGGCAACACGTTCCACCTCTTCCTGCGGCCGGGCGCCGAGGCCCTGCGCGAGCGCGGCCGCCTGCACCGCTTCATGGGCTGGGACCGGGCGCTGATCACCGACTCGGGGGGCTTCCAGGTCTTCTCGCTCGCCCACGGCTCGGTCGCCGACGAGATCAAGGGGAGGCGCGGGCGCGTCCCGGGCCACGGCTCGATCCTCGAGATCGCCGAGGAGGGCGTGCGGTTCCGCTCCTACATCGACGGCACCGAGCTGTTCATGGGCCCGGAGGAGTCGCTCGCCATGCAGGCTGCGATCGGCTCCGACATCGCGCTCGCGTTCGACGAGTGCACGCCGTTCCACGCCGACTACGACTACACGGCGCGCTCGACCGAGCGCACGCACCGCTGGCTGGACCGCTGCGTCGCGTGGCACGAGCGGCACGGGCCGCCGCGGCAGGCGTTGTTCGGGATCGTCCAGGGCGGCGTCTACGAGGAGCTGCGGCGGGCCTCGGCGGAGCGGGTGTCGGCGGCCCCGATCGACGGGATCTCGATCGGCGGCACGCTCGGCGAGGACAAGCCGCAGATGTACGAGGTGCTGGACATGACGCTGCCGCACCTGCCGGAGGAGGCCCCCAAGCACCTGCTCGGGATCGGCGAGCCCGACGACCTGATCGCGGGCATCAGGCGGGGGATCGACGTCTTCGACTGCGCCGTGCCGACCCGCCTCGGGCGCCACGGGATGGCCCTGGCGCCGCTGCCCGGCGGCCGCTTCCGCCTCAACGTCCGCTCGACCAAGCTCGCCGCCGACGAGGGCCCGCTGGTCGAGGGCTGCCCCTGCGAGGCGTGCCGCAGCCACACCCGCGCGTACCTGCACTACCTGTCGCGCGCCGAGGAGCTCACCGCGGTCCGCCTGCTCACGATCCACAACCTCACCTACCTGGAGCGGCTCGTCGCGAACGCGCGCGCCGCGATCGAGGCGGGCGAGCTCGACGCCTACGCCGCGCGGATCGCGGACGGGGTCCCGCCGTGGGCGGCCTGGCCTACGGCAGGTTCCGCTCGATGAAGCCGCGCAGGTTGTCGATCTGCTGATCGATCTGGTCGCTGACCAGCCTGCCGACGTCGCTGTCCTGGCCGGCGTCGGTGAGGGTGAGAACGCCTGCGGCGATCGCCGCGGCGAGCAGCGCGATCAAGATCAGGATGCCGAAGGCGCGCACGAGCCGGCCGAAGAACGAGGGCCCCGATCGCGCCGGGGCGGGCGCGGGCTGCGGGCGCGCGATCGGCGGGGGCGGGGGCGGCACGACGCGCTGGGGGGAGACCGGCGTTGCGATGTCCGGTGAGTCGGAGATCCGGCGCGTCGGGGCGGTCGCCGGCGCCGTCGCAAGCGCGCGGGTCGGCGCCTGGTCGGAGGGCGCGGGCGGCTCGGTGCCCGCGAGCCCGGCGCGCAGCGCCCTGGAGAACTCGCGCGCGGTCGAGTAGCGCTCGCCGGCCTCGCCCTCGAGGGCGCGCAGCACCGCGCGCGAGAGCGTCTCGGGGACGTCGGGGTCGTACGAGGTGGGGGGCAGGGGGCGCTCGCTTTCGCGCCGGATCGCGAGCTCGGCGAGCGTGCTGCCCTCCCAGGGCAGGCGGCCGGTGAGCATCTGGTAGACGACCACGCCGAGCGCGTAGACGTCGGCGGCCGGCGTGGCCTCCTCGCCGCGCGCCTGCTCGGGCGCCAGGTAGGCGGCGGTACCGACCACCGATCCGACCTGGGTGAGCCGGGTCTGCTCGGCGGCGCGCGCGATGCCGAAGTCGGTCAGCTTCACCGTCATCTCGCCGGTGGGCGGGTCGTGCGCCGAGGTCCCGCGCCGGGGCCTGCCGGCGGGCCCGCCGATCACCATCAGGTTCCCCGGCTTGACGTCGCGGTGGATGATCCCCTGGCGGTGCGCGTACTGCAGGCCCGCGCAGGCCTGGACGGCGATCCCCACGGCGATGTGCGGCCCGAGCCGCCCGCGGCGCTGCAGGAGCTGGGCCACCGAGCGGCCCTCGACGTACTCCATGACGATGTAGTGGCGGCCGTGGTCGACGCCCGTGTCGTAGACCTGGACGATGTTGGGATGGATGAGGCGGGCGACGGCGAGCGCCTCGCGCCGGAAGCGCGCGACGAACTTCTCGTCGTCGGAGAGGTGCTCGGCGAGGATCTTGACGGCGACGGTGCGCTCGAGCACGCGGTCGGTCGCGCCGTACACGGTCGACATCCCGCCCGAGCCCAGCTTCTCGCCGAGCTCGTAGCGGCCCGAGATCACCTCGCCCTTGGCGCTGCTGGTCACCTTCAGCCCCCCGCCCCGATGCCGCCGCTGTCGTCGGAGCCGTCGCCACCGCCGGGCTGACCGCCTCCGGGCTGGTTGCCGCCCTTGCCGGGCCCGCCCGGGCCCTGGTTGTTGCCACCCGGCTTGCCGCCGGGCTTGTTGCCACCCGGCTTGCCGCCGGGCTTGTTGCCACCCGGCTTGCCGCCGGGCTTGTTGCCGCCGCTCGGGCTGCCGGGCTTGCTCGGGCCGCGGTTGCCGCCGCCGTCCCGGGGCTCGTTCTCCGGGGGCTCGGTGGTCTCGTAAGGCGGGTCGATGGGCGTCTCCTCGGGCGGCAGGACCTCGGCCTCGCCGGTCGGGCCCGTCTCCGGCTCCTCGCACTGCTCGCGCGTCAGCTCGACCAGATTACGTGCGGCGCGCCGGAGCGCGTCGCGGTCGTCCTCGCTGACCTCCTCGGGGAGCGTCTCGATCTCCTGGAACAGGCGCTCCGCCTCGGTGCGCGCGGTGTCGCAGTTGCCCTCGTTCACCGCGGCCTCGACCGCGTCGAGGCGCTGGAGCAGGGCGCGTCCCTCGTCGGCGGGGATCGTGCCGTCGTCGTCGCCGGGGCCGCACGCGGCCGCGGCCGCCATCAGGCAGCCGAAGATCAGCGCAGCGATTACCGAACGCAACCCCGGCACCTAGCCGAGTCTAGTCAGCGATCGTGGCCTCATTGGCCCACGTAGAGGCGCCTGCCGAGGTGCTCCGGGAGGCCCGCCTCGATGATCGCCTCGGCGGCCCGGTCGATGTCGTAGGAGACCCGGTGGTAGGTCGCCTCCCAGCGCTCGGTGTCGAGCTCGAGCCAGGCGGCGCGGGGGTCGCCGTCACGGGGCTGGCCGACGCTGCCCGGGTTGAGCAGCCAGCGGTCCCGGCTCACGTCGACGGTGGCGCCGTCGGGGATCTGCGCGCCCTGGGCGCGCTCGGGCTCTCCCTCGGGGGCGGTGAACGCGAGCGCCACGTGGGAGTGGCCGACCATCGCGACGCGGGTCGCCTGGTGGGCCATGCACTCGCCCGCCTGCTCGGGCCAGAGCACGTACTCCCAGACGTGGTCGCGGGGCGAGGCGTGGTAGAGCGAGGCCTCGTGCTCCTCGTTGGCCGCCTCCAGACCGGCGAGGAACTCGCGCGCGTCGTCGGAGAGCCGCTCCCGCGTCCAGCGGGCCGCCTCGGCGGCCGCGGGCGAGAACGCGCCGATGTCGATCGTGCCCAGGACCCCGAGGTCGTGGTTGCCGGCGAGGCACACGTCGCAGCGCTCCCGGGCGAGAGCGACGCAGTCGTTGGGGTCGGCGCCGTAGCCGACCACGTCGCCCAGGCACCAGAGCGCGTCCGGCGAGCGTTCCTCGATGTCGGCCAGCACCGCGGTGAGGGCGGGGAGGTTGCCGTGGATGTCGCTGATGATCGCGGCGCGCATCGAGAGCGGTCTATCGTAGGTGGAGATGGCTGACGCGGGGACCGCGCTGCGGCGACTGCAGGGTTCGCCCGCCGCACGCATTCTTCTCGCCGCGCTCGCGATGATCGCCGTCTCCGAGGTGGCTGCACTCGCGCTTGCGCCGGCCGACACGGGGCCCACGCCGGTCCCGGTGGACGCCGGCCGGTACTTCGACCCCGCGGCCGTCGAGCGCGCGAGCGAGTTCCGCGACGTCCAGCGCCTGCTGGGGCTCGCCGCCGGCGCCTGCGCGCTCCTCGCCGTCGCCGCGCTCGCGGTGGGACGGCCGCGGCGGGTCGCGGGGTGGCTGACCCGGCTCGCCGGCCGGCGCGTCCTCGGGGCGCTCGCCGCGGGCGCGCTGGTGGCGCTGGTCGCGCAGCTCGCCGAGCTCCCCGTCGGCTTCATCGCCCACGAGCGCGCCGTGGACTACGGGATCTCGGTGCGCAGCGACCTGGGGTGGCTCGGCGACGTCGCGCTGTCGACGCTTGTGAACGCGGTCGTCCTCGGCGTCGCCGCCGCGGTGATCTCTGCGCTCGTCCGCCGGTTTTCGCGGGGCTGGTGGCTGCCGGGCGCGGCGGCGGTCGTCGTGATCGCCGTATTCCTCACGGTGGTCTGGCCGGTGCTCGTCGCGCCGCGGTTCAACGACTTCGAGGCGCTCCCGGAGGACAGCAGCCTGCGCGCCGAGGTCATCGAGCTCGGCGAGCGCGCGGGCGTGGACATCGGCGAGGTCTACAGGGTCGACGCGAGCCGGCGCTCGACGACCCTGAACGCGTACGTGGACGGGCTCGGGCCGACGAAGCGGGTCGTCCTCTACGACAACCTGGTCGACGAGGCGGGCCGCCCCGAGCTCGCCTCGGTCGTCGCCCACGAACTCGGGCACGTCGCCCACTCCGACATCCGCCGGGGGCTCATCTTCGTGGCGATCGCCGCGCCCCTGGGGATGCTGTTCGTGCGCGAGCTCGCTGGCGCGCTCGCCCGCCGCGCCGGTGCCCCGCTCGGCCTGCCCGCGTCGGTGCCGGCCCTCCTGCTCGCGATCGGGATCGCCACCTTCCTCATCGAGATCCCCGGGAACCAGCTCTCGCGGGCGGTGGAGGCGAGCGCGGACGCCTTCGCGCTCGAGCTCACCGACGACCCCCAGGCGCTCATCGACCTGCAGGTGCGCTTCGCCGAGACGAACCTCTCCGACCCGGACCCGCCCGGCTGGGCGCAGTGGGCGTTCGGCACCCACCCGAGCAAGCTCGAGCGCATCGGGGCGGCGCTGGCGTACGAGCGCGGAGGGTGACCGGGGCGCGAACTCGCGACCGCCCCGCCCGCGAGCTCGCACTTGACGCTCCCGGGGAGCCTCAACTACGCACTCGAAAAGCGCGTTCTCGCGAGATCGCGGTTAGGGCGCGGTCAGGAGGTGAGCTGCGCGCGGGCCCACGCGAGCGTGCGCTCGAGGCCGTCGGCGAGCTCCACCTCGGCGCGCCAGCCGAGGTCGCGCGCGGCGCGCGACGGGTCGATCGCGATGCGCTGGACCTCGCCGGGGCGGGGCGGGCACATCTTCGGCGTGAACTCGGTGCCGTGCGCCGCGGCCAGCTTGCGGCCGAGCTCGAGCACGCTCGTCTCGATCCCGGTGCCGATGTTGAAGACGCCCTCGGCTTCGCGGTCGATCGCCGCCAGAAAGCCGGCGACCACGTCGTCGACGTAGATGTAGTCGCGGGTCTGCTCGCCGTCGCCGAAGACGAGCGGCTGCTCGCCCCCGAGCAGCGCGCCGCAGTAGATCGCGACGACGCCGGCCTCGCCGTGCGGGTCCTGGCGCGGCCCGTAGACGTTGCCGAGCCGCAGGGCCGCGCAGGAGAGGCCGCGCAGGCGCGAGTACAGCGAGAGGTAGCCCTCCGCCGCGAATTTGCTCTGGCCGTACGGCGCGTCGGGCCGGCACTCGGCCCCCTCGGGAAGCGGCAGGTCACGCCCCTCGCCCTCGCCGTAGATCGCGCCGCCGGTCGAGGCGAAGAGCACGCGGCGGGTGCCCGCGCTCGCGGCCGCCTCGAGGATGTTGATCGTCCCGCCGACGTTGACACCGAGGTCGAAGACCGGGTCAGCGACCGAGTGCCGGACGTCGATCTGGGCGGCGAGGTGGCAGACCACGTCGGGCCGTGCGGCGGTGAACGCCTCGTCGACGGCCGCGCGGTCGGTGATGTCGCCCTCGATCAGCCGCGCGCCCGCGGCGAGCGCGTCGGTGAGGTTCTCGCGCTTGCCGGAAGACAGGTCGTCGAGCACGACGACGTCGTGGCCGCGTTCCACCAGTGCATCGACGAGGTTCGAGCCGATGAAGCCCGCTCCCCCGGTAACCAGAGCCCGCATGCGGGGCGAGTCTAGAGCGCGGGCTGGAAACGGGGCGCACCTGAAACCGCGGCTGCACGCCGCCTCCCCGGACCGCCCCGCGCCGCGATTCCTCCGTTGCTGTCCGCAACGTCTGCGCACGGTCGGCGCGGGGGGCGGGACGGGCCGGTTGGCCGGGCGGGGCTCGCGCGCGGCGGGCGGGGCGCGCGCGGCGGGCGAATAGGATCGTGGGCCGATGTCAACCGATCCGGTCAGCGAACTTCGCAGCGCGGTGATCGCGGCAACCGAGGGCCTCGGCGAGGTCAGCGGCAGGCCGTCGCTGGAGCGCCCGCCGAAGCCGGAGCTGGGCGACTACTCGACGAACGCGGCGATGCTGCTCGCCAAGTCCGCCGGGCGCCCGCCGCGCGAGCTCGCGGAGGAGATCGGCGCGCGGCTGCGTGAGGCCCTCGGCGAGAGCGCGCGCGAGGTGGTCGTCGCCGGGCCGGGCTTCGTGAACGTCTTCTTCGCCGACCGCTGGTACCGGGACGCGGTGGCGAACGTGCTCGCGGCAGAGCGGTTCGGCCGCAGCGCCGAGCGCCGCCGCGACGTGCTGCTCGAGTTCGTCTCCGCCAACCCGACCGGGCCGCTCACCGTCGCCGGCGGGCGCAACGCCGCCTACGGCGACTCCCTGGGGCGCGTGCTGGAGGCCGCCGGGCACCCGGTCTCCCGCGAGTACTACGTGAACGACGCGGGCACGCAGATCCGCAACTTCGCGGCGTCGATCGCGGCCCGCATGCGCGGCGAGGAGCCGCCCGAGGACGGCTACGCCGGCGAGTACATCGGCGAGCTCGCCGACGAGCTGCGCGCCGAGGGCATCGGGCCCGACGACCTCGACCGGATCGCGATCCGCGGCGTCGAGCTCATGCTCGCGCGCATCGAGGCGACGCTCGAGCGCTTCGGCGTGCGCTTCGACGTGTGGTCCTCGGAGCGCGCCCTGCACGAGGCGGGCGCCGTCGAGAAGACGATCGAGCGGCTGCGCGAGGGCGGCCACGTCTTCGAGCGGGACGGGGCCGTCTGGCTGCGGACGACCGACTTCGGCGACGACAAGGACCGCGTGCTGATCCGCTCCGACGGCCAGCCGACCTACTTCGCGGCCGACGTCGCCTACCACCTGGACAAGATCGAGCGCGGCGCCGACCTGATGATCGACCCGCTGGGCGCCGACCACCACGGCTACGTGCCCCGCATGAAGGCGGCGGTGGCGTGCCTGGGCGCCGACCCCGAGCGCTACGAGGCGCCGATCCTCCAGCTCGTGCACATCGTCGAGGGCGGGGAGCGCGCCCGGATGTCGAAGCGCAAGGGCGAGTTCGTGACGCTCGACGAGCTCATGGACGACATCGGCGTCGACGCGGCGCGCTACTTCCTCGTCCAGCGCAGCCACGACACGACGATCGACCTCGACCTCGAGCTCGCACGCTCGGAGTCGCAGGACAACCCCGTCTACTACGTCCAGTACGCGCACGCCCGGATCGCGAGCATCCTGCGCAAGGCCGCGGAGGAGGGGGTGGACGCCGACGAGGACGCGATCGTCGCGGCGGCCGGCAGCGACGCCGTCCGCGCCGCGCCCGCCGAGGCGTCGGAGCGCGCCCTGATCCGCCGCCTGCTCGACCTGCCGGGCGAGATCCAGGACGCCGCCGAGCGCCGCGCGCCCCACCGCATCTGCGCGTACGCGGCGGCGACCGCCGCCGACTTCCACGCCTTCTACCGCGACTGCCGGGTGCTCGGCGCCGACGAGGAGGCCGGGGTGGAGGGCCTGCAGGCCGCCCGCCTCGCCCTCTGCCTCGCGGCGAAGCGCGTGCTCGCCACGGCGCTCGATCTGGTCGGCTGCTCCGCGCCGGAGCGCATGTAGCCGGGGCCCGGGCGAGCCGGGCACGCAGCCGAAGCCGACGCGGGCGCTAGCGGTCTACTGGCCCCGCCGGCGCGCGACGTGGCCGACGGTGAGCAGCAGGATCCGGATGTCGTTCCACAGCGACCAGTGCGCGACGTACTGGTAGTCGAGCTTGACCATCTCGCGCACCGGGATGCGCGCGGAGCCGAGCACCTGCCACGGGCCGGTGATCCCGGGGCGCAGGTCGAGGCGGCGCCGGTGCCAGCCCTGGATGCGCCTGTCCTCGTCGAGCGGCAGGGGGCGCGGCCCGACGAGGCTCATCTCGCCGCGCAGCACGTTCACGAGCTGGGGCAGCTCGTCGATGTGTAGCGCCCGGATCACCTTGCCCACCCGCGTGATGCGCGGGTCGTCGGCGATCTTGAAGACGCCGTCCGCCTCGTTCAGGTGGCGCAGCGCCTCCTTCTGCTCGTCGGCGCCGTCGACCATGCTGCGGAACTTGAGCATCTCGAAGGGCTCGCCGTGGCGCCCCGCGCGCCGCTGCCGGAAGAGCACCGGGCCGGGGGTGTCCAGCTTGATCGCGATAGCGGTCACGGCGAGGAGCGGCGCGGTCAGGGTGAGCCCGAGCGCCGAGCCCGCGATGTCGAACGAGCGCTTGATGAGGCGCGACGAGAGCGTCATGTCGAAGCGCCGCAGGCCGAGCAGCGTGATCCCGTTCAGGCGGTCGAGCTCGACCGACGAGTTGACGACGCGCGAGACGTCGGGAAGCACGCTCACGCGCACCTGGTGGCCCTGGATGCGCCGGATCGCGTCGAGCAGCGACTCGCGGGTGCCCGGGCCGGGGCCGAGGACGACGCGGTGCACGTCCCGCTGCGCGATCAGGTTGCGGACGCGGTCGGGGAGGAGCGCCTCCTCCTCGGGGGTTGGCTCCGCGGACGTGGGCAGCCAGCCGACGAGCTCGGCGCGCACGGCGTGGCTGGTGGCGAGCTTCTCGCGGAACTCCTCGGCGCTGCGCTCGTCGCCGACGAAGAGGCACCGCTCGATCGGCGTGGAGCGCAGCGCGAGGAAGCGCGCCAGGGCGCGCAGGCCGATCAGGCCCGTGAACAGCACGGCCCACGTGACCACGGCCTGCGGGCGGTCGAACTCGCCGGCGACCACGAGGCCGTCCGCCAGCCAGATCAACAGCACGGCGCCCGTGCTCAGGCCGAGGAGGCGGGGGACCTCGTCGAGCGTGGTCTTGTGGAGGAGGTGGGCGTCGCGGTCGTAGAGGCCCATCGCCTTCGCGATCAGGATCAGCAGCAGCGGCGCCGCGATCGCCCCCGGAGCTACCGTGTCGCCGCCGAAGAGCAGGGCGCCGATCGCGATGGCCAGCGACAGGGCCAGCGCGTCGGAGACGCCCAGGAGTCGCCGGAAGATGGTCTCGCGGCGCTGGATGACGGCGCCGCCGTACCAGGGCTGGGAGTGGTGCGCGAGCCCGGGCTGCGCGATCAGCGAGGTGAGCCCGCCGCCGACCCCGACGCGCTCCACGCCGGTTGCGATCGAACCGCCTCCCGTCGGAACCGGGCTATCCGTGATGCGCTCTTCGGGCAAGCTCCACCAACCCCTCGTTCGTCGTTCGTCCCTGTCCGGGGGAAGGCGAGCGCGTGCCTTGGGTTCCCGGACCGGGCAAGCCTAGACCCGCCCGTTCGGGGGCGCAACCGACAACCGTCGGCCGCGGGGCCGCCGGGATCGGCCCCTGCGCGGGCGGGGCCGCGGCGCGGGCCCTACGGGCGCTGGATCCCGTGACTCGCCAGGCGGTCGCGCGTCGCGAGATAGGCACGCAGCGCGAGGCCCGCGGCGAGCAGGATCAGGAAGGCGAGCAGCGCGCCGGTCAGCGGGTAGCCCGTGAACGGCAGCTTGCCGGCGGCACCGGCCTTGCCGGTGGGGCCGCTGCCCGGCGGAACGGGGCCGGCCTGATCCGGCGACTCCTCGTCGTCAGGCGGCGTGGGGTTGTCGTCCTCGTCGGGGGACGTGTCGCACTCGGGGAGGTTCGGGTACTGCTGGCAGATCGGCGGCAGCGACTGCGCCTGCGCGTCGGACGCGAGCGGGAGCGCGATCGCCAGGGCGCCGACCAGCGCAGCGACGGCGAACGCGACAACAACGCGGAAACTAAGGACCCCTGGACCCCGAGTCATAGAAACAATCCTTGTATTCGCTTTTTGCCCGTCCCGTATGCCCTAACCGGGCGCCATCACTATAACCGCGCCGGAGGGCAGATGCGACGTACCCGCGCCCGGCGTGAGATAAAACCGCCATGCACACGGGCGAGGGGGCCGAAACCGACGGGCAGGTGCGCGCGGCCCTCGCCGCGGGCCTGCCGATCGCGATCATCGGGTTCCTCGCGCTGCGCGACGGCGGCTTCGGCCTCGTCGAGCGCCAGCAGCTCGCGGTCGCGCTGTGGTGGGCGCTTGCCCTGGCGCTGGCCTTCGGCCTCGTGCCGCGCGCCACGCCGCCCCGCGGCTGGCGGCTGGCGGCCGGCGGCTTCCTGGCGATCGCGGCCCTCGCCCTGCTCTCCGCGGCCTGGGGGCCGAGCGCCGAGCGGGCCGTGGAGGAGGCCTGCCGTGCCCTGGGGTACCTCGCGGTCCCGGCGCTCGCCTTCTGCGGGCTCGGACCGCGCAGCTGGCGGACCGCCGCCGCCTCGCTCTTCGCCGTGGCCGTCGCGGTCACCGCGTACGCCGTCGCCGGGCGCCTGGTGCCCGACTGGGCGCCCGCCGGCGAGCTCGCGCCCGCCCTCGACAACGGCCGCCTCCACGCCCCGCTCGGCTACTGGAACGCGCTCGGCGCCTGGGCGGCTATGACGCTGGCGATGGCGCTCGCCTGGAGCGCCGATGCGCGCGAGCACGCCGTGCGCGTCGCCGCTCTCGCGACGGTCCCGATCGCCGGGCTCTGCCTCTACCTGACCTATTCGCGCGGCGCGATGCTGGCCGCCGCCGTGGGCGCCGGCACGGTGATGGCGCTGACGCGCAACCGGCGCCGCGCCGCGATCCACATGGTGGGCGGTGCGGCGGCCACCGGGGTAGTAATCGCCGCAGCCCAGGCGACACCCGCGGTCGCGTCCGGCACCGGGGACGGCGACGCGACCGGCGTCTGGTTCGTCCTGATCCTGGCGACGGCCGCCTGCGCCTGGCTGGGCCACGCGACGCGCAGGCTCGCCAGGCGCCGCGGGGAGGACTTGCCCATCGGCCTCCCGCGCCCCGCGCGCGCCGCCGCGGCCGCCGCCGCGGCCGGGCTGGTCGCGCTGGTCTGGGTGGCCGGCGGCGACGGCTTCGGGCACGGCGGCGACTCGGCCGCGCTCACATCGTCGGACCCCTCGGCGCGCCTGACGACCGCGGCCGGCGACCGGTCGGCGTACTGGGCGGAGGCGCTCGCCGGGTTCGCCGCGCACCCGCTGCGGGGCGAGGGCGTGGGCTCCTTCGAGTACCGCTGGGCGGCCTCGGGAACCGCGGACGAGCTCGTGGTCGACGCGCACTCGCTCCCCCTCGGGGTGCTGGCCGAGCTCGGGCTGCTCGGCCTGCTCGCCCTCGGCGCGCTCGTCGCCGGCCTGGTCGCGATCGGCGGCGCGGGGCTGGCCGCGGCGCGGCGCAACTCGCAGTCGGTGGGGCTCGCGGCCGCGGCGGCCTGCTTCGCGGTGAGCGCGGCCATCGACTGGACCTGGCAGATGGCGGCCCTCGCCTACCTGGCCCTGGCGGCGGTGGGGACGCTCGCCATGGCGGCGTCGCGGCCGGTCAAGCGGCAGGCGCGCGGCGGCCCCGCGCGCTGGCGCTGGGCGCTGGTGGCGGCCGCGGTTGTCGCGGGCGCGGCGCAGGCGCCCGGGCTGGTCTCCACCGCGCTGATCCAGGACGCCGAGGAGCAGCGCGCGCTGGGCGACGCCCGCGAGGCGCTCGCGCTCAGCGACGACGCGGTGCGCGCCGCGCCCTGGTCCGCGTCCGCGTACGCTGCGCGCGCCGAGGCCCACCTGGCGCTCGGCGAGCTCGACGAGGCCGCCGCCGACGCGCGGCGCGCCGCCGACGCCGAGCCGCGCGACGCCCAGCACCACGTCCTGGCCTTCCGCGTCGAGGCGGAGCGCGGGGACGCCGATGCCGCGCTCGCGGAGCTCCGCAGGGCCCGGGAGCTCAGCCCCCGCGCGGCGTCGGTGCACAGCCCGAAGGTCGTCGAGCTCGAGCTCGAGCTGGCCGGGAGGCGCTGAGTTTTTCGGTCCCCGGCGCGCCGATTTCGGGGGATGCGGGAACCGGCGTGCGCGCGGCGAGGTCATGTAACACTCTGGGCGCTGCGGGGCGGGGGCCAAAGCCAGCCGCTGCGTAGCGGCCCTCCGCCGAAGCTCACCTGACATGGCCGCTGAGGAACAGAATCGCTACGCGACGCTGCGCGACTACCTGGGCATGCTGCGCAGGCAGAAGCTGCTCGTCGCCGCGTTCGTGATCATCTTCGCGGCCGCCGCGTACGCGCTGTCGGCCTCGCAGGACAAGCGATACGAGTCGCAGGCCTCGGTGCAGTTCAACGACGTCGCCCGCGACCTGAAGCTGCTCGGCGTCGAGCTGCCCGCGGACACGAACCCGCTCGTCAAGGCCGCCGCGATCGCCGAGGAGACGACCACCATCGAGGTCGCAAACCAGGTCCGCCGCGAGCTGCGCAAGGGCGAGCAGCGCGTCGACATCCCGGCCGTCGACCTGCGCGACGCGATCGAGACCAAGGTCGGCGCGCAGACCGTCTTCCTCGAGATCAAGGCCGAGTGGGGCGATCCGGAGTTCGCGGCGCGGCTCGCCAACACCTACGCGAAGGTCGCCGTGCGCAACGAGACGCGCGACATCCAGAAGGTGATCGAGACCGCGATCAAGGACCTGAAGCCGCGCGCCAAGGGGCCGGTCTTCGATGAGTCCGGCGGCTTCGACGCGGCGCGCTTCACCGCGCGCCAGCAGCTCACCGCCCTCGAGAGCGCGCGCGGCCTGCTGCGCCCGGCCGAGATCGTGCGGCGCGCCGAGGTGCCGTCGCAGCCGTCGGCGCCCAAGACCCAGCGGAACCTGATCCTGGGCGGCCTCGTCGGGCTCGCGCTCGGCCTGCTCGCCGGCTTCCTGCGCGACTCGCTGGACCGGCGCCTGCGGACCCCGCAGGACGCCCACGAGGTCTTCGGCCTACCGGTGCTGGGGCGCGTGGGCGCGACCGCCTTCGGGGCCACCGGCCAGGCCAGCGCCAACGGACGCCTGCCGCTCCCGCCGGCGGACCTCGAGTCGTTCCGGATCCTGCGCACGAACCTGGGCGCGCTCGAGTCCGAAGCGCCGCCCAAGGCCGTGCTCGTGACCAGCGGCCTCCCCGAGGAGGGCAAGTCGACGGTGGCTGCCTCGCTGGCCGCCGCGGCGGCGGCCGCGGGCCAGCGCACGCTGCTGGTCGAGGCCGACATGCGGCGCCCCGTGCTCGCCCGGCGCCTGGGCGTTCAGGAGGGCCCGGGCCTGGGCGACTACCTCGCCGGTCAAGCCCAGCCGGCCGACGTCCTGCAGCGCGTGCCCGTGCACGGCGGCTCGGGCCGCAACGGCACCTCGCTTAGCGCCCAGGACCGGGTCCTGATCTTCATCGCTGCCGGCAACGCGCAGGGCGAGCCGGCGGAGCTGCTGGCCTCGCCGCGCTGCCGGGACTTCCTCGAGTCGGTGTCGAAGGCCTACGACCTGGTCGTGATCGACTCCAGCCCCTTGCTCTCGACGGCCGACCCGCTCGAGATCCTGCCCCACGTCGACGGCGTGCTCGTCTGCGCGCGCCTCTCGTCGGCGACCCGTGACGTCGCTTCGGCGGTCAGGGAGGCGATCGGCCGCTTCCCCGACCGGCCCGCTGGATTGGTGGTGACCGGTGCCCGCAAGTCCGACGCGTACTACGGCTACTACGGGTACTGAGCCCGCCGCGGCCCGGCTCCCCCAGGCGAGCCCTGGCATCGCCATCGTCACCCACGACTCCGCGGAGGAGCTGCGCCGGAACCTGGGCAGGCACGCGGCGCTGGCCGAGGCGCTGGGCGCGCCCCTCGTCGTCGTCGACAACGCCTCGCGCGACGACACGGTCGAGGTCGCGCGGGAGCTCGGCGGGCCCAACCTGATGCTGATCGCCGCGCCGCGCAACCGCGGCTACGCGGCGGGCGTGAACGCGGCCGCGGCCGCGATGCCGGGCCGCGACATCCTCCTGTTCAACCCCGACGTCGAGCCGCCGCCGCCCGAGGGGGTCGCCGCCCTCCAGCGCTTCTTGGACACGCGCCCCCGCGCGGCCGTCGTCGCCCCGCGGCTCGTCGGCCGCGACGGGGAGCCGCAGGTCTCCGCCCGGCGCTTCCCCACGGTCACGGCGATGCTCGGCAGCACGACCGGGCTCGGACGGATCGCCGCGCTGCGGCGCAGCTACGAGCGCTACCTGGAGCCGTCCTCGTCGCCGTCCGCCCGGATCGTCGACTGGGTGATCGGCGCCGCGATGCTCCTGCGGCGCTCCGCCTTCGACGAGGTCGGGGGCTGGGACGACAGCTTCTTCCTGTACATGGAGGACGCCGACTACTGCCGGCGGGTGGCGCGGGCCGGCTGGGAGGTGTGGATCGAGCCCGCCGTGACCGCCGTGCACGGCTACGCGCGCGCGAGCAGCGCGCCGTCGGCGAGCGTGGTCAGCTCGTGGGCGCGCCGCCAGCACGTCGCGAGCCTGGCGCGGTTCTTCTGCCGCGAGCCCCGCATGCTCTGGGGCGGTGGGCGGCGGTGAGCGCCGCGCCGACCGTCGAGGTCCTCATCCCGCACCACAACCGCATCGACAGCCTGCGCGCGACCCTCGACTCCCTGCGCCGCCAGACCGCCCCCGCTTCCGTCTGCGTGGTCGACAACGCCTCCACGGACGGCAGCCGGGAGGTGCTCGCGGCCGAGTACCCCGAGGTGCGCGTCGTCGCCCTGGAGCGCAACTACGGGTTCGGCGCCGCCCTCAACCGCGGCGCGCGCGAGTCGGAGGCGGACCTGCTCGTGCTCCTCAACAACGACGCGGTCGCCGACGAGCGCTTCGTCGAGCGCGTGCGCGACCGCTTCGCCGCGACGGGCGCTGAGATGGTGGCCGCGTGCCTGCGCGCGCCCAGCGGCGAGGTCGAGTCGCTGGGCGTGGAGCTCGACCGCAGCCTCAACCCATACGACGCGGCGCACGGGGCCGCCTTCGAGGAGCTGCCCGGCCTGCGGGTGGAGCCGCTGGGCCCGAGCGGCGGCGCGGGCGGCTACGCGCGCGAGGCCTTCGCCGCGGTGGGCGGCTTCGACGAGCGGATCTTCGCCTACCTGGAGGACGCGGACCTGGCGCTGCGCATGCGGCTCGCCGGGATGTCGTGCGCGGTCGCTCCCGACGCGTTCGTCTGGCACCACCACTCGGCCACCCTGGGCGCGCGCAGCGCGGCCAAGAACGAGCTGCTCGCGTACGCGCGCGGATACCTGCACTGGCGCTACGGGCGCAGCCTCTCGCTGGGCCAGCGCGCCCGGGCGCTGGCGACCGACGCCGTGGTGTACGCGGGCAAGGCCGTGATCGACCGCGATCTGGGGTCCGTGCGCGGGCGGCTGCGGCTGCGGCGCGAGGTGCGGGGCGCCGCGCGGCCGCCGCGCGACCCCCGGTTCGCCGACCTGCCGCTGCTCGAGCTCGGCTGGCGTGAGTCGCTCGCGCGGCGCCTTGCGAGGCGGCGCTGAACCGGGCCCGCAGGGGTAGCCTCGCGCGAACCATGGCCTCCGTCGACGTAGTCATCGTCACCCGCAACACCCGCGAGATGACCGCGCGGTGCGTGCGCTCGGCGCTGGCCGAGGACGGGCCCAACCGCGTGCGCTGCTTCGTGGTGGACAACGCCTCCGAGGACGGCACCGCCGACGAGCTCGAGCGCATCGAGGGGGTGACCGTGATCCGCAACGACCACAACGCCGCCTACGGCCGGGCGTGCAACCAGGGGGCGGAGCGCGGCGACGGGGACTTCGTGCTGATCCTGAACAGCGACATCATCGTGCGCCCGGGCTCCATCGGGCGCCTCGTGGAGTTCCTCGAGGGCAGCCCGGAGCACGTTGCCGCCGGCGGGCGGGTCGTCGACCCAGGCACCGACCGCGTCCAGGTGGGTCACGCCGTGCGCGCCTTCCCGCGGGCGAGCTCGCAGGCCGCGCAGATGTTCGGGCTGGAGCGGACCTGGCCCGGCAACCCGCTCTCGCGGCGGGCGCTGGGGCTCGACCTGGACTACGAGCGCACGCAGGACGTCGACCAGCCGCCCGGCTCGTGCCTCGCGGTGCGCCGCGCTGACTTCGACGCGGTGGGCGGCTTCGACGAGGGCTTCTTCTACTGGTACGAGGACGTGGACCTGTGCCGCAGGCTCTGGGACCGGGGGCGGATCGCCTACGTGCACGACGCCCCGTTCGAGCACGTGGGTGGGGCGACGTTCGCCTCCTGGGACAGCCCGCAGCGGGTCCGGAGCTGGTACACGGGCGTCTTCCGCTACTTCGCGAAGCACCGCCCGCGCCGCGAGCAGCTCTTCATCCGGGCGCTGGCCGGCCTGCTGGCGACGCTGCGCGCTGCGGCCTGGGCCCCGCGCGACCGCGAGCGCGCGGCCGCGCTGTGGGACGTCGCCCGCTCGGCGGCGCGCCCGGTGCGGGTGGCGGGCGGCGCGGACCCCGCGGCCTGAGCGGTCAGGCCGGGTCGGGCGCGGCCGGCTGCGGCGGGCTCGCGAGCGGGTCGCGAAGCGCGAGCGCGGCGAGCGCGCGGCCGATCCGCGGCGGCGGGCCGCTCGCGGGGCCCTCGCCCCAGTAGGCCTCGCGCAGCGTCTCGTCGCAGAGGAAGCGCCAGCTCGCCGCACGGGCGCGGGTGGTGCGCCCGGCGGCGAGGGCGGCGGCGAGCGCCGCGGCCTTGGCGCGGTGCCTGGCCGCCGGGCGGGTCGGCTCGGGCATCTCGGGCGCGAGCTCGCGCAGGCGCCTGTAGCTGGTCCCGATCGCGCGCATGCGCTCCAGCGTCCGCGCGAGGTCGGTGGGGTGGAAGTGGAGGGCGAGCGCGCCCGGCAGGTAGCGCAGCCGCAGGCCGTGCTCGCGCGCCAGGCGCAGGCCGAGCTCGGCGTCTTCGCACGCGGCGCCCGGGAAGCCCTCGTCGAAGCCGCCCGCGGCGAGCAGGAGCGCGCGTTTGGCCGAGACGTTCGAGGTCCAGAAGTTCTCGGGTGCGACGGGGCGGTCAGGGGAGAGGTGCGCGTACCCGAACTGCGCGCCCTCCTCGTGGAGCCAGCGGATGAACGGGGAGCGGTCGAGCGGCGGCGCCGGGCGCACGAGGCCGAGCGCCGCCTCCTCAGGGGCCGGGCGCTCGCGGTGGAACCGCACGTGCGCGCCGATCAGGCCCGGCGTGGGCAGCGAGTCGTCGCCGACGAACAGGCAGGCCGCCGCCCGCGCCGCCCGCAGGCCCGCGTTGCGGGCCGCCGCGGGCCCCGCGCCCTCCTGGCGCAGGACCGTGACCGGCCACGGCGCGGATCCGGCGAACCCCTGCGCGGCCTCGTGCGAGCCGTCGGCCGAGCCGTCGTCGACGACGATGACCTCGATCGGCTCGGCGGCCGCGTAGCGCGCCAAGCGGCCCAGGGTCTCGGCGAGCACGGCGCGGCGGTCGCGCGTGGGGATGACGACGGCGAGCTCCGGTTGACCGGCGGGCGCGCGGTTCGCGGCCACGCTCAGATCACCGGCCGGGGGACGAACGGCCTGCGGCGCTCGCGCTCCTCCTCGATCGCGATCCGCCGGGCGCGGGCCTCCTCGGCGCGCGCCTCGGCCTCGAAGGCGATCTCCTCGTCGCTGCGGGCGACGAAGTAGGCGAGGCCGAGGCCCAGCAGGAACCAGCCGCCGAGCGCCGGCGCCGCCTCGATGTAGAGGCCGGTGTAGAACGAGACCAGCATCGAGGCGAGCGCCCCGCACCCCGCGAAGCCCATCGCCGCCGCTTCGCGGCGGCGCGTGCGCAGGCTCGCGACCGCGAGGCTCACGAGCAGGCCGAGCATCGCGGCGACGAACAGGGCCATGACGATCACCCCCTGCTCGTAGGCCACCTTCAGGTAGGAGTTGTCGATGTTGATCATCGACGCCTGCACGTAGCGGCCGCTGAGCGAGCCCATCGAGCTGCCGGTGCCGAGGCCGTGGCCGAACGGCTCCTTCTCGACCGCGGCCAGGATCTGCTCCCACTTGAGCTCGCGCTGGATGAAGGTGGGGTCCTCGCCGGGGGTGAGGATGCGGGCGTAGCGATCGAGCCGCTCGGGGTCGGCCTCCCCGAGCATGAAGATCCCGGCGCTCAGGACGCCGATGCCGAGCACGACGAGCGCGACGATGACCGCCTTGACGCCCGGATAGGCGCGCGAGAACTGGTAGAGCCCGAGGACGAGCGCGAGGCCGACGACGAAGCCGACGAGCGGCCCGCGCGACTCCGAGGCGATCATCGCGAGCACGCACAGGGCGACGGCGGCGAGCGCGAGGGCGCGCCGCCAGCCGCGCGCCCACAGCGCGTACGCGGTGCACGCGGGCGCCATGAACGCGCACCAGAAGCCGAGCTGGTGCCCGGTCAAGAACGACCCGACGACCTTCAGGTGCTTGTCGATCGGGTCGACGTTGATGCCGCCGCCGCTGAACATCGCGAGCGTGCGCTCAGGGCCGGCCGGGCCCACGACCCAGCGGAAGACCGCGTACGCCGCCACCAGCGCGGTGACGGCCACGAAGCCGAACGCGATCCGCCGGTAGGTCTCCCTGGAGAAGCCCGCGTAGGCGAGCACGAGGAAGCCGAGCATGTACCAGACCGTCGTCCGGAGGCCGTACCAGGCGACGCCGAACTCGTCGGCGGTGAAGAAGTCGATCAGCGTGATCAGGAGGTAGAGGCCGGCGCCGATGATCGCGGGCCAGGCCTGGAAGTGGTAGGGGCGCCCGACGATCACCCTGCCGATCAAGACGATCCACAGGGCCGCGATCCCCGCGTCGATCGCGGGGCTGAGCGGGATCCCGACGAACGCCTGGAACGACCCCAGGATCGCCGTCAGGAACACCGTCACGACGGTCGCGGCCGCGGGCAGCTTGGCGACGAGGAGCGAGCCGACCAGCGCGAAGGGCGCGGCGGCCATGATGATCTCGAACTGCAGCAGGTACGGCGTGATCCAGAGCGCCACGAGCACGAGCGCCGACCACCCGGCCGCGATGCGCAGCTCGCGTGAGACGAGGCTGCCGGGTCGCAGCCGGTCGACGGCGAGCAGGCAGAGGGGGTAGAGGGCCAGCACCGGGCCGCCCCCGGGCACGTCGAGGTCCCCGGCGTACGCTCCGAAGGCGACCAGCGTGAAGGCGGCGGTGATCGCCAGCAGCACCAGGCGGTCGAGCGCGTCGCGCACGCGCACGAGCAGCTCGAAACGGTCCGTGCCTGTTCTCATCCGGCCTGCTCCGTCAATCGGGGTGGGATCCCGGGTCCCCGGCCTACAGTTCGCTCGAATGATCGCTGATGGGGTTCAGGGCGAGCGCCGGTTGCGGCCCCCGGTGAGCGTGGTCATGCCGTTCGCGGGCGGCCCTGAGGAGGGGCGGCGCGCGCGCGAGCGGCTCGCGCGCCTCGCGACGCGGCCGGGCGACGAGCTGATCCTCGTCGACAACACGCCGCGCGGGGCCGTGCCCGAGGGCCAGGACGAGGTCCGGGTGGTGCGCGCCACCCTCGAGGGCTCCTCGTATCACGCGCGCAACGTCGGCGCCGAGCACGCCGCGGGGGAGTGGCTGCTCTTCATCGACGCCGACTGCGTGCCGCCCCCCGACCTCATCGACCGCTACTTCGCCGAGCCTGTCGCCGGCGACGTGGGCCTCTTGGCCGGCGCCATCGAGCCGGAGGCGAGCCAGCGCGGCCTGCTGGCGAAGTGGGCGGTGACGCGCGAGATCCTGAGCCAGCGCCGCAGCTCGGGGTGGGGGAGGCCGGCCGCCGCGACCGCGAACCTGGCCGTGCGCCGCTCGGTGTGGGCGGAGCTGGGCGGCTTCTACGAGGGGATCCGCTCGGGCGGCGACCTCGACTTCTGCTGGCGGGCCGGCGATGCGGGCTGGCGGCTCGAGTACCGGCCGGACGCCGCCGTCGAGCACGTCCACCGCGAGAGCCTGCGCGGGATCGCTCGCCAGATGGGCCGCTACGCGGCGGGCAACGCCTGGCAGCGCCGCCGCCGCCCCGACGTGCCCGCGCCGCGCCCCGTGCGCGAGATCGGGCGCGCGCTCGTGGGCGCGCCCGGGTTCCTGCTCACCGGGCGGCCGCGCCGCGGCGCGCTCAAGCTGGTCGACGGCCTTGCCGGGCTCGCCCAGCTCGGCGGCGCGCTGCTCTCCAACCGCGCCCGTTCGCGGCCCGCGGGCGCCGACGCGCCGCGCGAGCGCCGGCTCGTGGTCGCGACCGACCGCTTCCCGGTCACCTCCGAGACGTTCATCGCGAGCGAGATCGACGCCCTGCGCGCGCTCGGCTGGCGCGTGCGCGTCGAGGCGGTCGCCAGGCCGGAGCGCCCGGCGCTCGGGCGGGCGCGCGGGCTGGACGTGCGCTACCTCGAGGACGACGGCCTGCTCGACCGCGCGCTCGCGACCGCTTGGGTCCTGCTCCGGCACCCGCTGCGCGCGCTCGCGGACCGCCGCCTGAGGTCGCGCTTCGACCCGGAGGAGTGGATGCCGCTGAGCGCGGTGGCGCCGCAGGCGCGGCGCCTGGCGCGCCGCGGCGACCGGCACGTCCACGCCCACTTCGCCGCGCTCGCCTCGGTGAACGCGCTGCGCGCCGGGCGGATCGCCGGCGTGCCGGTGAGCGTGGCGGCGCACGGGCACGAGGTGTTCGCGACGCCGCGCGCGCTGCGCAGCAAGCTGGAGGCAGCGGCCTTCGCGGTCGCGCCGTGCGAGTACACCGCCCGGTTTCTGCGCGGGGAGGCGCCCGGGGCGCGCGTCGAGGTGGTGGTGATGGGCGTGGACGGCGAGCGCTTCCGGCGCTCGGGCCCCTACCCCGGCGGGCGCACGGTCCTCGCGGTGGGGCGGCTCGTGGAGAAGAAGGGCTTCGAGTACCTGCTCGAGGCGGCTGCGCGCGCCGGGGACGCGGTCGAGCGGGTGGTGATCGCGGGGGACGGCCCGCTGCGCGAGCGGCTCGAGCGGCGCGCCGAGGAGCTCGGCCTGGACGGCAGGGTCTCGTTCCTGGGCGCGGTCGACTCCGGCCGGGTGCGGGAGCTGCTCGAGGGGGCGGCGCTGTTCGCCGTGCCGTGCGTGATCGCGAGCGAC
>Ga0207874_1000905_pt1 | contig 38505 bp, 34 predicted proteins | sample HigsolmetaAR201D_FD_184833 | JGI IMG/M metagenome (GOLD analysis project Ga0207874, IMG submission 184833) | Ionic liquid and high solid enriched microbial communities from the Joint BioEnergy Institute, USA - AR20-1-D (SPAdes) (version 2) ...
TCCCCGAAACCAAAGACGGATTCGGTAGTCCATGTTTCGTAGCCGTTGTATCGAAATTTGCTATAAATCGGAGGAGCATGGACCAGGTACTTGCCATTCTGCTTGCCGGTGGTGCGGGAGAACGGCTTTACCCCCTCACGCGGCACACCGCCAAGCCCGCCGTGAGGTTCGGCGGAATCTATCGGATCATTGATTTCACTCTTTCAAACTGCATAAATTCCGACGTTCGACGCATTTTTATCCTTACTCAATACAAGGCACTGGAGCTGACGCGTCATCTGCGCGAAGGCTGGGACATTTTCTCGGGAGAGCTGGGAGAGTTCATCGAAGTAATCCCGCCGATGAAGCGAATCCATGACGACTGGTATCTAGGCACCGCCGACGCCGTCTACCAGAACATCGAAAGCATTATCGACGAGAAACCGGATCAAACGCTCATTTTGTCGGGCGACCACATCTACAAGATGAACTATCAGGAGATGCTGGATTGGCATCGGAAGAACAAGGCTGATGTCACCATCGCCACGCTCCAGATCTCACCTGACCAGGCAGATCGCTTTGGTGTCGCTCAAATCGATCCCGACTATCGGATTCGCGGATTCGAGGAGAAGCCCAAGCACGGCAGTCCCGCCCGCTCTGTGTTCAACCCCGATATGATCAGCGCCTCGATGGGCGTTTACGTCTTCGAAACGCCTGTGCTGCTCGACGCCCTCCGAAGGGATGCCGAGAATCCGCACTCCGAGCACGACTTCGGAAAGGACGTGCTTCCGTACTGCATCCAAAAGCACCGCGTGATCGCCTATGATTTCCGCGATCTCAACGACAAGACGGCTCGGTATTGGCGCGATGTGGGAACAATCGACTCCTACTACGAAGCCAACATGGACCTTGTCAGTGTCACTCCGGAGTTCAACCTCTACGACCAGAAGTGGCCCATCCGGACGCACATGGTCCAGCAGCCTCCTGCGAAGTTCGTGTTCGCGCAGGAAGGCCGGCGCATGGGCGTGGCGCTCGATTCGATTGTCTGTAACGGCTGCATCGTTTCCGGCGGCCGGGTGGTGCGCAGCATTCTTTCGCCGGGCGTCCGGATCAACAGCTATTGCGAAGTGGAGAGCTCCATCCTGATGTCGAATGTCAAGGTGGGCCGCTACAGTCGGATCCGGCGCGCCATCATCGATAGCAACGCGGAGATTCCCGAAAACTCGGTGATCGGCTACGACCTGGATCAGGATCGCGCGAACGGCTATACCGTCACTGAGAGCGGAATCGTGGTTGTGCCGTCGCAAGCGTCCGCGGTCACGGTCTGAGCCTCCCGTCCGCGTGTGCCAAAATAGTGAGTTGTTTTCGAGTTTGTACTGATCAAGGACCCTATGACTGAAATCGTAAAAGTTGTTGGCAGAGAGATTCTGGACTCTCGCGGGAACCCCACAGTGGAAGCAGATGTAGTCCTGGCGGACGGCAGCCTTGGACGCGCCGCCGTTCCGTCGGGCGCGTCGACGGGCGAGCATGAGGCCGTCGAGCTTCGCGACGGCGATCCGTCCCGCTATCTGGGCAAGGGTACGACGAAAGCCGTCGCAAATATTGTCGAGGAACTGGCCCCAGCCATCTGCGGCATGGACGCCACGGATCAAGCCGCCATCGACGCGAAAATGCGCGAGGTGGACGGAACTCCCAACAAGGGCAGAATCGGCGCCAATGCGATCCTCGCAGTTTCCATGGCGACCGCTCGCGCAGCCGCCCTCTCCCAAATGACTCCGCTTTACCGCTACCTCGGAGGCGTTTCCGCGCGCGTTCTGCCGGTCCCGATGATGAACATCCTCAACGGTGGGGCTCACGCCGACAACTCCGTCGACGTCCAGGAGTTCATGATCGTCCCCCACGGCGCCAAGCGGTTCTCGGAATCGCTGCGCATGGGCGCCGAGGTGTTCCACACTCTCAAAGGGGTCCTGAAGAAGTGCGGCTATTCGACTGCCGTCGGCGACGAGGGGGGCTTCGCTCCCGACCTCAAGTCGAACGAGGAGGCCCTGGACCTCGTGGTGGAGGCGATCTCGAAGGCCGGTTACAAGCCCGGTGAGGAGATTTCGATCGCCCTCGACCCTGCTTCGAGCGAGTTCTACGACAAGGACAAGAAGAAATACGTCTTCAAGAAGTCGGACAAGAGCGAGCGGACCTCCGAGCAGATGGTCGAGTTCTGGTCCAACTGGGTGGCCAAGTATCCCATCCTGTCCATTGAGGACGGCATGGCAGAGGACGACTGGGAGGGCTGGAGGCTCCTGACCGACGCGCTTGGCAAGAAAATTCAGCTCGTCGGCGATGATCTCTTCGTCACTAATACCGCCCGCCTGGCGCAAGGCATCGAAAAGGGTATCGCCAACTCCATCCTAGTGAAGGTGAACCAGATCGGCACACTGACGGAGACGCTCGAAGCGATGAAGATGGCGGCTGACGCGAACTACACCAGTGTCGTATCGCACCGCTCCGGCGAGACCGAAGACGCCTTTATTGCCGACCTTGCCGTCGCCACCAATGCTGGCCAGATCAAAACAGGCTCGGCAAGCCGCACAGACCGGATCGCGAAGTACAACCAACTGCTTCGCATCGAAGAGGAGCTCGGCGACAGCGCCCGGTTTGCCGGTCGAAAGGCATTCAAGCAGTAGCTCTGGCTTTCAAGGAATCGATCCATGCATAAACTGGTTTTGGTGCGCCACGGCGAAAGCACGTGGAACAAGGAGAACCGCTTCACCGGCTGGACGGACGTCGATCTTTCAGAAAAGGGCATGGAAGAAGCGAAGGAAGGCGGCAGGTATCTGCGCGAGCAAGGCTTCGTCTTCGACGTCGCCTATACCAGCGTTCTGAAGCGCGCAATCAAGACGCTAAATATCATTCTGGAAGAGCTGGATCTGTTGTGGATCCCCGTCTACAAGTCATGGCGGCTGAATGAGCGGCACTACGGGGCTCTGCAGGGCCTGAACAAGGCGGAGACAGCAGCGAAGTTCGGAGAGGAGCAGGTCAAGATCTGGCGGCGCAGCTACGACGTCCCTCCTCCCAAGCTCGAAAAAACCGATCCACGGTATCCAGGCAATGATCCTCGTTACAAGAAGCTGAGCGAGGCCGAATTGCCTCTCACGGAATGCCTGAAGGATACAGTTGAGCGGTTTCTGCCCTACTGGCATGAGACGATCGCCCCCGCCATCAAAGCCGGGGAGCGCGTGCTCATTGCAGCGCACGGCAATAGCCTCCGGGCGCTGGTGAAGTATCTCGACAACATCAGCGACGCTGACATCATCAATCTCAACATCCCGACCGGGATGCCTCTGGTGTATGAGCTCGATGAGAATCTGAAGCCGCTGAAATCCTACTATCTCGGCGATCCCGAGAAGGTGAAGGCAGCAATGGATGCAGTGGCCGCGCAGGGCCGGAAGCAAGCGTAATCTGCGCAATCCGGGCGGCTCAGGGCTTCTTCAGAGCCGCCCTATCCTCGGTGGATCGCCCCTACAACGCCTGCTGCAATTTGCGGAAGCGGCAGGACCCGCTTAACAGCCCCGATTCGAATCGCTTCCCGTGGCATACCGAAAACGACGCACGTTGACTCATCTTCGGCGATCGTCTGCGCACCGGCTTTGCGCATGGCGAGCAGTCCTTCCGCCCCGTCCGATCCCATGCCAGTTAGCAGAACTCCAATTGCTCCCTCTCCCGCCGCCTCCGCAACCGAGCGGAACAGGACATCCACGGAAGGCCGCTGGTAGCATACCAGGGGGCCGTCCTTTACAACAGCGCGGTAACCGTGAAGCGTCCTCTGCACTAGGAGGTGGAAATTTCCGGGAGCGACGAGGGCAAGCCCCGGCCGCAGTTCGTCGCCATCCACTGCTTCTCGCACTTCTATCTGACAGAGCGTGTTGAGCCGGTCGGCAAACGCTCGGGAGAAACCGGGCGGGATGTGCTGCGCAATGACAATGGGCGGCGTGTCCTTCGGCAAGTGCACCAGGATTTTCTGGATTGCCTCGGTACCGCCGGTGGAAGCGCCAATCGCAATGATGACTGGACGGTTCGAGGAAGATGCCCTCACGGGCGCAAGCGGGACGACGGGTGCGGGCGAGATGCCCGATCTTTTCATTCCCACCCGTGCAACCGAAGCGGCACGAATCTTGGCCGGCAGTTGCAGCTTGAGGTCGCCAACCGAATACGGTCCGGCAGGCTTTCCGAGAACCTCGACAGCGCCGTATTCCATAGCTTCCAACGCTGCCCGGCATCCGGCTTGCCCCAGGGAGCTGATTACGATGACCGGCATGGGCCTGGTCTGCATGAGCTTCCTTAAGAATGTCAGACCGTCCATGCGTGGCATCTCGATATCCAGCGTAAGGACGTCCGGCTTCAGAGCAAGGATTTTTTGCTCAGCGATATAAGGATCAGGCGCAGTGCCGACCACCTCAAGATCGCGTTCCGCCGAGATGGCTTCCGTCAATACCTTCCGGACGATTGCCGAATCATCGACAATCAGAACTTTGATCATTCTCGCCATCTCACCTGCGCTCAGCTGGCGTTGGACGCAAGGAATACTTCCACGATGCCCGAATCGAGCTGAAAAGCCCGGCCAAAGCCGTGGTCCGGGGGATGCTCAACCAGATACGGCGTGCCGAGACGAAAGGATCCCCCCGGATGCGCCCGACTGAGCAAGGCTCCACAAACAATGTTCGCCATCTCGCGGATCACCTCTTCCACTTGCTCCGTTTGAAGCGATTCCTCTTCCTGCCCCAGGAAGTTGGCTGCCACAGACCAGGCGGCCTTCGGGGAGACTCCCAGAGTGCAGACTCCGTCGATTGTCCCCGAGTAGTGAACCTGGGCCCGAAGCAATGGCTGAGCTGGATCGACGCTCACCTCGCACACGGGCATCGTGAAGAACATCGTCTCTAAGACCTGCTCAAGAACGGCGGCGACGCCCTCAATCAGTGCCGCTTCGCTCATGCCTTACTCCGAGCACCCGCTCCAGTTCTTCCCGCAGGATTTCCGGTTCGAATGGTTTGGCAACGTAGCCCCGTGCGCCAAGCTGGATCATCCGCCGCACCGCCTGCTCGGTCGAATCTGTCGAGATCACAACCACGGGGATCGATCGAAGATTCGCATCCGCCTCGACCTTCGCCACAAACTCTTCACCGTTCATTGAAGGCATATTGATATCGGTCAGCACGAGATCCACCCGCTCGCGGCGCAATATCTCGAGCGCTTCTTTCCCGTTTGCCGCCTCGAGCAGCCGATCCATGTCCAAGCCGGTGAGTTCGAGCGTGCGTCGAATAAATCTCCGCATCGCCGGCGAATCATCAACGATCAGGGTTGAGATCCTCAAATAGCCTTCCTCTCCGAGCAGGCGTGGAAGAACTTATCTCCCGCTCTGGCTGGCCCGCAACGCGCAATAACAAGCGCCCTGTGCTGATTTCCAGACGGACTGTGCGTGACGCGGTTCCGCCTGTATCTTCGGCTTCGAGCAGCACACCCGTCTTCCAGAGCACCTTGCGCAATGCCAGTTGATTGCGTTTCCCAATGTTGAACAGCCCTCCCTCGTCCATAACCTGGGCGCCTCCCGCCGCCTTCACGACGATGCGCTGGCGTTTCGCCCCCAGCTGAACGCAACGATCAAGGAGGGCTGCAATTCCGGTATCGGCAAAAATGTAAGGGTTTACCTTTGCCTTGTTCCGATCGAGCTCCGAATCGGGCAGCATGAAATGAAGCAATCCGCCCACGCGAACAACGGGGTCATATGCAGTCACCGCGATGCAGGAACCGAGAGCGTATGTGACAAGACTGGTCTCGATGGAATTCGTCACGATGCAGTCCGCGATTCCGACAACGACGACTCCGCTCATTCGGCCCTGCCCGGCTCGGGCCCTCGGCTACCCACGTAAACGCCTCCTGTAGATGGAGGGCTTGATGTACTCCAGGTCGTGATGAAAGCCCGAGAGACTCTCGGAGTGCCCCACCAGCAGGTAGCCGCCCCGTTCCAGGCACTCCGTAAGGCGGCTGATGAGCCGCTCCTGCGTCGTCCGATCAAAGTAGATCATCACATTACGGCAGAAGATGACCGAGAACGTCCCGACCGGCGGGAATGGATCGACGAGGTTCAGGCGTCGAAATTGAATCCGCCGGGTGAGCTCGGGCCGAAAACGTTTATAACCAGGCGACTGGGAGTCCGGGATCACATGGGTCCGGATCCACTCTGGCGGTAAGCCGGCAAAACGCTCAGGCCGGTAAGAGCCGGACATCGCGCTATTCAGCGCGCGGCGCGAGATATCGGTTGCCAGAATATCGAGAAGCGGCAGCCGATGGTAACCCCATGCTTCGGCAACTGTCGCAGCAATGGAATACGGCTCTTCGCCTGTGGAGCAGGCCGCGCTCCAGATCCGGAGGGGCTTGTTCGGGGGCAGGCTCGGCAGAACTGTTTTGGCGAGGAACTCGAAGTGAGCCGGCTCCCGCAGAAACCCCGTGTGATTGGTCGTCAGCGCGTCGATCATCGCCGCCAAGGCTTCGCCGGTGCGGTCCTCGACAACATAGCGGTAGTATTCACTGAACGACTTGAACGGCAAGTTGCGCAGATGTTTCCCCAAACGGGCCGAAACCAGGACCTCCTTGCCCTTCTTCAGATCGAGGCCGAACCGCTCGCGCGCAAGTTGGCTGATCTTCTCAAATTCCGCCTCTGTCAGTGAGCGAATTTCCTGATTGGTTCCTGCAAGCCATGCTCCTCGAGCCGATGGCTCAGGCATTCGCCGCCACCTCCCAGTGATTCCCGACGATGCCGACGACATCCAGAACGAGGCCGACCCGGCCGTCGCCCAGAATCGCTCCCCCCGCGATGCCAGGGATGTCTTTCATCGTCTCTCCCAGACTCTTGATGACAACTTCCTGCTTCCCTGAGAGCTCATCCACCAGCAGCCCGAAGCCTTTGCCGTTAATCTCTATGATGATCAGCACACACTGGCACGGGTCCTTCGAGAGAGGCTCCACACCAAAGCGCTCGTAAAGGCGGATTACCGGAAGCAGGTGGTCCCTGATGAGCGCCATCTCCGCCCTGTTTTCCACAGTGGAGATTGTGTCCGGCCCCGGGCGCAGCACTTCTCGTACGGAATAGAGCGGCACGATATATCGCTCTTTCCCGACCCGCACGACCAGCCCGTCGATGATCGCAAGCGTCAGCGGCAGCTTGAACGAAAAGGTAGCGCCCTGGCCTTCCTGAGAGCGAATGTCAATCCGTCCCCGCAGCTTCTGAATCTGCTTGCGCACGACGTCCATGCCGACGCCGCGCCCGGAAACGTCGGTAACCCGATCCGCAGTGGAAAAGCCCGGCTGGAAGATCAGATTGTAGATTTCCGAATCCGTCTCCGGAACTCCGTTGTCGAGCAGTCCCTTTTCCCTTGCCTTTGCGAGAATCTTCTGCTTGTTCAACCCCCGGCCATCGTCTGACAGCTCAATGACGATGTGGCCGGCTTGATGCGAAGCCTTGAGCAGAATGCGTCCCACTGGCGGCTTGCCGGCCGCGATCCGTTCCTCCGGCGGCTCAATGCCATGGTCCACGGAGTTCCGGACCATGTGCATCAGCGGATCCGCAATCTCCTCAACAAGATTCCGATCGAGTTCCGTCTCCTCGCCAATGGTTTCCAACTGGGCCTGCTTGCCCGACTTGCGGGCGAGATCCCGCGTCAGGCGCGCCATCTTCTGGAAGAGCTGCCCCACCGGAACCATTCGCATCGACATGGCCGTCTTCTGGAGTTCTGTGGTGGTACGAGACAGTTGCGCCAGATTGCGAAGCAGCCGTGGCGTCCGAAGCTGGGCTAGATCCGGATCATGCCGCACGAGAGACTGCGCAATCACCATCTCCCCTACCATGTCGACCAGCAGATCCAGCTTGCCGGTATCCACCTTCACCATGCGCGCCTCTCCGGTACGCGCACGGCGCCGCTCCGCCTCGGCCTGTTCCCTCACCTCGACGGGAGCCGCCGTCCCGTTCACAGCAGATGCCTCAGGCGCCTGAGCCGTGTCGGAGCCGTTTGACCGCAAACGCAGGATCTGCTCAATCAAGGGCGCAGACGGCGGCACCGCGATCAGGTGGCGTTCCACGGAAGGAGCCTGCAGGCGCTCCAGCCACTGCTTGAGGAAATCCGCGCACGCGAGCGCCACATCGATCACGGCAGGCGTGATCGCCAGTTGTCCGCCCCGCGCCAGATCGAGAACCGTTTCAAGCTCGTGGGCAACGTCCCGAATCTCGGTCAGTTCAAGAAAGCCCGCCAGGCCCTTGATCGTGTGAAAGCTGCGAAAAACCGAGTGAATGGCTTCGGCGTTCCCCGGATCCTGCTCGAGGATCAGCAACTGGCTCTCGATGGAAACCAGATGCTCCTGGGATTCCAGGACAAAGTCGGCGATGAGCTCAGGGTCCTCTGCCAACTGGTTCGGGCTGGCGGTCTTCGGCGCAGCTTCAGATTCTTCCAGCGCCTGCCGCAACCGGGCGATGCCGTCCTTCAGTTTCCGTTCGACCTCGTCCCAGTCCTGCGTTTCCGAAGGCTGAAGCGCGCCCTGCATCTCCTCGACCGCCTCAGTCAGACTGGAGAAACCGGCACCCCGGGCCTGATCCGCCAGGGCAGACAACATCTCTCCAATCCGATCCGCCCTTTCCGAAACCGCAGAGCCTACCACTAACTCCAGGGCGACGCTCTCAATCAGCCGCTCCAGTTCGCTCCGTTCCGGCCCCATTACACCTTCCTGCATCTTCTTTCAAGCCCACCCAACAGCTCCCAGAGGCTATGCGTTGAAGATCTCTTCGAGTCCTTCCAGATCCTGGGCCGTCATCACGTGATCAATATCCAGCAGAATCTTCACCTTGCCCTTGATCTTCGCCATGCCCATGACGTACGGAAGGGTTACGCCCGCACCAAAATCGGGAGTGTTCTCAATATCGGCTGGAGCAAGGGTCAGAACCTCGGAGACGCTGTCCACAATGATCCCCATAGGCAGCACAGTCGTTCCCATCGAGATCTGCACGACGATAATGCACGTGCGCTGCGTGTACTCGAGTTCCGGCAGCTTGAACTTCAACCGAAGGTCCACCACGGGGATGACCTTGCCGCGCAGGTTAATCACGCCTTTCACGTACGGCGGGGTCTGCGGCACCGCGGTAATCTCTTCGACCCCCATGATCTCCCGCACCTTCAGCACCTGAATCGCGAACTCCTCGCGCCCCAGGGAAAAGGTAAGATACTTGCCGGCGAGGCTTTCCGCCTTGGACGCCTGCCGCGTCTCGGCAGGTGAAACACTTACTGCAGCCATATCTTCTCCTTCAGAGTGCTTATCGTTATGAATTCTTCCGGCATGAGGAAAGGTGCTGACGAAGTCACGCTGTTCTGACGCTACAATGGGCAAAACCTCGCTATGCGCACCCTGAAATTCCGACAGATGAGACCGCTGCTCATCCTGTGGTCTGTTCTGCTCCCGCTGTTCGGCCAGGAGCAGCCAATCCGCTACACGCTCCGGTTCCCCGCCCCGCATACGCATTATGTTGAAGTGGAAGCGCTTATCCCCTCCGGCGGGCAGCCTCAGATAGAGCTCATGATGGCCGTTTGGACTCCCGGCTCCTACCTGGTGCGGGAGTATGCGAAAGACGTTGAGGCTCTGACCGCCCGAACCGAAGCGGGAGCGCCGCTGGCGGTCGAGAAGCGCGCGAAGAACCGGTGGCGGGTGACAACGGCAGGCGAGCCTCGCGTCACCGTTCGATACCGCGTCTATTGCCACGCGATGTCGGTACAGGGGGCTTGGGTCGACAGCAGCTTTGCTGTTTTGAACGGCGCTCCCGTATTCCTCACGCTGGCCGGCGGTCAGACGCGCCCGCACGAAGTCCGCCTGGAGCTGCCTCCCGGTTGGAAGACCAGCATCACCGGTCTTCCAGCGGCATCGAACGCACCGCATCACTACCGGGCGGCAGACTTCGACACACTGGTCGATTCCCCCATCCTCGCGGGCAATCCGGCCATTTACGAGTTCGAAGTCGGAGGCAAGAAGCACTACCTGGTGAACGAAGGCGAAGGGGGCGTTTGGGACGGTCCACGGTCGGCCAGGGACGTTGAGAAGATCGTGCGCGAGTACTTCCGGATGTGGGGCTCGCTGCCCTACGACAAGTATGTCTTTCTCAACGTGATCAGCGAGGCCTCCGGTGGCCTGGAGCACAAAAACTCGACCCTCATGATGACAACCCGGTGGGCAACCCGAACCAGAGCAGCCTATCGCCGCTGGCTCTCGCTGGTGAGCCACGAGTACTTCCACACCTGGAACGTCAAGCGTCTTCGGCCGGTCGAACTTGGCCCGTTCAACTATGAAGCGGAGAACTACACGCGGAGCCTCTGGATCTCGGAGGGATTCACCAGCTACTATGCGCCCCTTGCTCTCCACCGCGCGGGGCTGATCCGCCGTGATGAGTTTCTTGAAGAGATTTCGCAGCTGATAAGGACTCTGCAGACGACGCCAGGGCGGCTGTCGCAGCCCCTCGAGCTGTCCTCCTTTGACAGCTGGATCAAGCAGTACCGTCCGAACGAGAATTCGCCAAATACGGCCATCAGCTACTACACGAAGGGCGCGGTCGTCGGGCTATTGCTCGACGCTCGCATCCGGAAGAACACGCAGGGCGCGCGCAGTCTCGACGACGTCATGCGGCTCGCCTACGAGCGCTTCTCAGGCGCCCGCGGTTTTACGCCTCTCGAGTTTCGCGAGACCGCGGCGGAATACGGCGGCCCTGGCCTGAAAGAATGGTTCGCAAAAGTGCTTGAAACGACGGAGGAACTCGATTACTCAGAGCTACTGGAATGGTTTGGCCTGCGCTTTCAGCCGGAGGAGGCAGCCAAGCCGGAAGGCCGGTCTCAAACGGTCAAAGCATGGACGGGTCTGGTGACGCAGGTCGATGAGGGCCGGCTGCTGGTTAGCCAAGTGCGGCGCGGAACGCCGGGTTACGACGCCGGATTCAATGTCGACGACGAAATCCTCGCGATCGATGATTACCGCGTGCGGCCGAACGCCTGGGCATCGTGGATGGAATACTACCGGCCGGGCGATAAGGTTTCGTTCCTCATCGCACGGCGGGACAAGCTGATGCGGCTGGAAATTGTCCTGGGGAAAGAACCGGCAGACCGGTGGAAGCTCGAGGCCGATCCTCAGGCCACCGAGGCGCAGAAGGCGCGCCTCGAAGCCTGGCTGTCAGCCTCGTAGCTACTTGCGGCGCTGCCCAATGGCGTAAAGATACTTGTCGGTTCGCAGGAATAGCTGGCCGTCGGAGACCGCGATGGTGCTCAATGTGTATTCGTTCATATTGTTCTCGGCGAGAATCTCGAACTCCGGCCCGGCTTTCAATACGGTCGTGACTCCGTCTTCACTCGTGATGTAGATCTTGCCGTCGGCAAGAACCGGAGAGGCGCTGTAGGTTCCCGGCTTAATTCGCTTTCCGCCGTAAATCTCCTTCCCCGTCTTGGCGTCCAGGCAATAGACGATGCCGCGATCGTTGATCGAGTAGAAGTACTTGCCATCGGTCACGGGAGTCGGAACATCGGGCCCGTTATTGAATTGCCACAGCCGGTGCGATGTCGTGATGTCGCCCCGGCCGCCGGCCTTGAAAGCCGTGAGGGGCTTTACGCGCGTCGGAGCATACACAACGCCGTCCCAGACCACAGGCGAGGCGACCATGCGATAGAAGGGATTGTTATCCGGATTGAGCCCGCCGCCGCGCCAGAGCTCCTTTCCAGTTGCGAGGTCATGCCCCGTGATGCAGTCGCCGCCTAGCACCACGAGTTCCAGATCCTTGCCGTTCTTTAGCAGCATTGGTGTGGCGTAGGAGTCCGGCGATTCGCGCTCCGCTGTGGTCGGGCGCTCCACTCTCCAGATCGTCTTACCGGTCTTGCCGTCAATTTTCAGGATGTAAGAGGGATCATCCGTCTTCATTCCATGGAGCACCTGGACATATAGGTGCCCATCGTGGAGCAGCGGCGAGGAGGCGTATCCGTGGTTGAGACCGAAGGCGCCGTAGTCCTTCTGGATATCTCTGGACCACAGCTCCTTGCCTGCGAAATCGAACGCTTTCAGGATGCCAGTGCCGGTGATGGACCACACCGTTTTGCCGTCCGTTACCGGGGATGGAGACGACATGTTTTGCTTTTGCATCTTCACGTTGCCGCCGCCAAACGACCTCTTCCACAGGACCGTTCCCTTGTTTCGGTCGACCGCCCACAGGTAGAGGTTTTCGCCCTCCGCGACGTTCAGGAAGATGTGGTTGTCCCAGACGATGGGCGTTGCGCCGCTCCACGCCGGCATTTCCAGCTTCCAGGCAATGTTCTCGGTTTGAGTCCAGGTGACAGGGAGGTCCTTCTCGTTGCTTATGCCACTCAGCAACGGACCTCTCCACTGAGGCCAGTTCTCCGCCTGGACGGTTGAACCGAGCAGGCATGCCGCAAGAGCACCGGTGAAGATTCGATTCATCGTGACCTCCAATTGAATTGGCAAGGCCATCCGAGCCAGCCGCTGTATTAGGCACAGCATATCTCAGCATCGAGACGGCGTGGAGGTCGCAGGCGCAGTCGCGGTGCGCGGGGCTCAGCGCTTCAAATTGGTCTCAAACAGCTTTAGGATGCGCTTGTACTCGTCAGCCCAGCTTGTGGGCTCCACAAACCCGTGGTCTTCCACCGGATAGACGGCCAGCTCCCAGTTTTCCTTGCGCAGTTCGATCAGACGCTGGACCAGCCGGACGGAGTCCTGAAAATGCACGTTTACATCCGCCATGCCATGGCAGATCAGCAGCGCGCCCTTGAGGCCTTCAGCGAAGTAGATGGGCGAGGACTTCTTGAACGCCTCCGGATCCTTCTGCGGCGTATTGAGGATGTTGGAAGTGTATTCGTGGTTGTAGTGCGCCCAATCAGTCACGGGGCGGAGAGCAGCACCTGCCGCGAAGACGTCGGGTTGGGTGAACATCGCCATCAAGGTGATGAAGCCGCCGTAGCTGCCGCCATAGATTCCGATCCGCTTCGGATCAACGCCGTGATGCGTCACAAGCCAGCGAGCAGCATCGATGTTGTCGTCGAGGTCCTTCCCTCCCATGTGTCTGTAGATGGCGGTTCGCCAGTCTCGCCCATATCCCTCCGAGGCACGGTAATCGGCGTCGATGACGATGTAGCCGCGCTCCATGAGGAGGTGATGAAACAGATACTCCCGTGAGTAGCTCGACCAATACCGGTGCGCATTCTGTAAATAGCCGGCCCCATGCACGAAGACGACGGCCGGACCGCCCTTTTTGAAATTGGATGGCTTATAGAGCCGGGCATAAATTGTCGCTCCATCGCGGGCAGGAATCGTTACGACTTCAGGCGCAATCCAGGGATAGGAATGGAAGTCAGGCGCAGGCGAGGAAGTGACTCGCGCTGCCACCGCCCCGGGACGGTTCTCTTGTAAGTAAACCTCGGGAGGTTTGTTGCTATATGAGTAGACGAAAGCGAGCATCTTACCGTCTGGAGAGACGTCAAAGTCTTCGCTTGCTCCCGGCATTCCGCTCAGTTTGATCCTGCTTCCGCCCTCGGCCGGCATGGAATAGATATGCCGTTCGCCCGGATAAACTTCGTTCGTGATGAGATAGAAGGTCGTCTTATCTGGCGTAAGCCGTGCATCCGTCACCTCCCATTTGCCGGAAGTGATCTGGCGGGCTTCGCCGCCCTCGAACGGAACCGAGTAGATGTGAGAGTAGCCGCTCTTCTCGGACTGAAACCATACGGTGCGATCGTCCTTCAGCCAGCCGAGATTAGAGAGGCCGGGAGCCTGAATCCAGGCCTCGTCATGCTCGTGGAACAGGACCCGAAGCTTCGCCCCCTCGATATCCAGCGCGTAAATCCACCGGTCTTTGTTATCGACGGCTCGCCCCGAAAGCACGGCTCGCGTGCCATCGTCCGACCAGACTGGCATCGAAAGCGAAATGGGCCGGTCCTTCGGTTCGGTTTCTATCCACTTCCACTCGCCTGTCTGCACGGAAACGATTGCCATCCGCGTCTTGGCCAGTTCATCACCAACTTTCGCGCGTGTCTCGACTGGCTCAGTGTAGGCAGACTCCGTGACGAACCTGGGCACCATGGCCCGCTTCGCCTTTTGGGCGCTTTCCTGGATGCTCGCTATTACGTACTTGCCGTCGGGCGAAAGCTGCAGCTCGCGGACCGAGCTATTGGCCGGCAGGACGAAAGGCTTCCGCGGATTGTCACGGCGGCGGCGGGCCTTCTCCTCCTCCCGCCTCTTGGCGTGCTCGCGCACCGTTTCGAATAAACTCAGCTCTTCTTTCTTCAGAAGCTCCTGGCTCTCGGTTCCCTTCTCCTCCTCCCCTTCGATCTTCGAACCGGGGGGACGGATGTCCGTGAGCTGCTCGATCACGCCGTCGTGGATCGAGAGCGAGTAGAGGTTGCCGGACCGAGTGAAGACGATCTTGCGCCCGTCGGCGGTAAAGTCCGGATTGCTTTCTGTCTCGAGCGTGCGAGTGAGGCGGCGCGCGGTGTCCGTGGCGCGCTCATAGAGATACAAATCTCCGTCCCGGGTGTACACGGACCACTTTCTGTCCTTCGAAGTGGCGGCGCTCCCCGGCGGAACCAGTTTTGCCTCCTCCTCGGTCAACTTCCGCAGGCCGCTGCCGTCGCGGTTCACGACGTACGTGTCGAAGTCCTTCAGGAGCGGATCGGAGTACTGCTTCCACTCAAAGTAAACGCGGGCTCCATTGCCGGACCACCGCACATCCCTCGGAGGGTAGCCGTAGAGCGCCGGCCCCCGCATGATGTTGTCGACGGTGAGTTCGAAACGGGTCTGCGCGCTGAGCGTGAGAACAAGCAGCAGACCTACAGGACGGGACAGGTGGCGAATCATTCCTGAGGCTTAACCTTAAGAAGTCTTTCCTTAAGTGTAGAAGAACTCAGCCGATGCCGTGCAGGTGGTTTTGGGAACGATCCGAACCCAATGCGCGGAGAATCCATCCGGGAAAATACGCCGGGCATATTGCCTCGTGCCCAGGTTAACGGTTTCGTATTTCTCCCATTCGCCATTGCCTAAGAAGTCAATTTCAATGTCAAAAATCGTTCCGGCGCGATCCGCCTTCAGGTGTACCATCTTCTTGTCAAAACCGGTCATCAGGAAGGGTTCGGACGCGACTCCGGCTTTCACTGGCGTGCGGCGCCACGGTCCGCCCCAGCCGGCCGGTTTGCCCCAGGACCAAAGGTCGTCGGTCTTGCCGAACCACAGGCCCGCCTGAGGTTGCCCGCCGACGGGATTGTTGTCGGCATTGGGAGATGCCTGATTCCCAGCTAATGCCAGGAGGCCCCGAAACGCGCAGTAGTCAGGAATGATGCGCAAATGCTGACAGATCGGTTTGACGCCCCAGATCGCATTCTCAAAGGCGATAGGCTGCAGCTCGAAAAAAAGCCCATGCATGTCCATCAGGAAGTGTTCGGTCTCTACTTCTCGAATGCGCATCCACTCGGTTTGCCAGGCATGCATGAACGCGTGACTTGCGCGAGGCAGCCGGTACTTCTGCCACCGGCCGTTGACAAGAGCCCAAAATAGCGAAGACGACTCGTCCCAACCGGTACAGAAGATGACATTGCCCATATCGGCTCGGCCTGCGCACTCCATGTGCGGTTTTCCGCTGAGCCGGTTCCACGACTTGCCATCCCACTCGAAGAGGCCGGCATCATTCTCGCCGTACTGATAAAAGCCGTTATTCGCGACGACGACGCGCCCCTGCCCTGTAAAGCCTCCCTTGAAGTGCGGGCGTTTGGCAATTTTCATGTTCTTCACAAGGTCAACGAGCAGCCGCGGTTTGAGCGAGTGGACGTCTACCTCGAACAGCAGCCCCTCCATCGTCAGCATATAGACCCGGTTCGCCGGATCAGTGAGATGACGCATTGTCGCTGTGAGGCGCTGGTTCTTAAAGTCGCGAATGAATCTGTAATTGCCTCGGATGTCGATTGCATACGGCCCGATGAAGCACTGATTTGACTCGCGGTGCACCAGGCGATTGGCATGAGTGCCGTTGCTGACGTGAACCCGCTCCGCCCGCAAGGTTTCGTCAATTCGATACAATCCGAGGCCAGTGCCCGTTGATTCAGTGTGCGAGTTGTAGGTTACTGCCCAAAGCGCGTCCGCCCATGGCATCAAGGCTCCAATGCCGCACTCCGATCGCGCGGGACCGGTATCCGCCTTCACGCCAATGTTTGGCAGTCCGGGAAAATGGCTTTGAGCAAGGGCCGCGCTGGCGCCGGCAAGAAGGCCCACGAAGTTCCTACGAGTGTGCAAGAATCCTCCGACTCAATGAGCATTGAGGGATGAACAACGAGCAGACTCTGCAGGAGATTCATCCATGCACTGCAGATCCCCGCTCGCTGCATCACCGTGTAACGCTGTTGATCATCTTTGAGATTAACTGATTCAACGCTTCGGAACTGCGCCCCACTGAAGTGCTCAGTACTAGGAAATTCGTCTGACCGCTGCTATTACTCCGCCAGGCGCTTTTGCCTAAGCCCCGGGCGAAAGCAGCGACTTCGGCACGCGAGCCAGGGTGATGCGCTCGTACGGATTCGAATCTCCCCTCTCGTAGAGGCAGCCGATGACGTTGCCGCGGAGCGCAGCGAGACAGGAGTAGGCCGAGGGCCCCTCGTGCAGAACGCGTGAGACAGGCCACGTGCGGCCTTCGTCAAAGCTGGCGCGAAGCGTCATCCGCACGCGTTTCGTGTCTGCCGGATTCGAAAAATAGAGCACATTGCGGTCCGCAATCAGACTTGCCTGGCAAACCGGCTCTACGAGCGACTCGTCAAACGTAAGCGGATCCCAGCTCAATCCGCCGTCCCGGCTCCGGCAGATTGCTCGGCGGTTCCGTCCGTGGTAGCTTCGCATGTTCAGCAGCAAAGACCCATCGCGCAGCTCAACCACCTGGCATTCATTCGTCTTCGCCTCAGCAGCACCGCCCCGGCGCCACGTCTTGCCATGATCGTCGCTGTAGATGACATGAGAGTGGAAGTCTCTGGTTTCGGCTTCGGCGTGATCGCACGGAATGATCAGACGTCCAGACCGTGTTTGGATTCCCACCCCAGGACCCGTTGCGTACCACGTCCACCCGGGAGCCTTCGCGGACGCCGTAATCTCCTGGAGCGGAGCCCACGTCACACCGTCGTCATCACTCCACGTGATCCATACCGTACGAGTCTCGGTGACGGATCTCGCGATGATCTCACTTTCCCGGACATGGCCCGGATTTCGTGTCAGCGGCAGCCAGATGCGGCCCGTCTTCCGATCCTGGACCGGGCAGGGATTCCCGATCGTGTCGGAGCCTCCGTCTGCGACGATTTGCAGCTCCGACCAGGTCCTGCCCTGGTCACTGCTGCGCTTCACAACGAGGTCGATGTCGCCGCTATCTCCCGCTGAGGTCCTGCGGCCCTCACAAAACGCAAGAAGCGAACCCTGGATCGTAGACAACAGCGCAGGAATACGGAAGGTGTGAAAGCCATCCTGACCAGCGATGAATACATCGATCTGATCGACATTCTGACGCTGTCCGTAGCCGTTTGCGATTACAGCAGCGCCGCCGAGAAAGCACCGGCGAGTGATCATGCTTTAGTTGATACCACGGTTAAAAAGCGGGTAAAGAGCGGAGAGTTCCTTCGTGCATTTCGTATCGATTGGGAAAGCGCTGGGCCAGCTCCAGGCTATGGGTGACGAGAATGAGGATCGTCTTCTGCTCCTCGTGCAGCTTAAGCAGCAAGTCAGCAACAGTGCTGGCAGACTTCCAGTCCAGATTTCCTGTCGGCTCGTCGCAAAGCAGGAGGAGAGGCTTGCGAATGAGCGCTCGCGCAATCGCCACCCTTTGCTTCTCACCACCGGAGAGTTCCGCCGGGCGGTGCTCCAACCGGTCCCCAAGCCCGACCTGTTCGAGCAAATGTATTGCCCGTTCCGCCGCCTGTGGATCCCGCTTCCCGACGAGGGTCGGCGTGAGAACGTTCTCGAGGACCGAACATTGCGGAAGCAGGCAGTGGTCCTGAAAGACAAAACCGACGCGGTCATTGCGGAAGGCAGCTAATGCCGGCTCCGGCATCGAGAAAGGATCGCGCTCGTCCAACGTTACGGAACCGGATGTGGGGCGATCCAGTGCGCCGAGGATGTGCAGCAGCGTGCTCTTGCCGCTTCCCGAAGGCCCCATCACACACATCGACTCGCCGCGCCCGAGCGAAAAGGAGATTCCCGAAAGGACGCGCAGCGGCCCCCGCGGTGTTGGGTACTCCTTGATAAGATCCCGAACTTTTAGCATCAGCCCGCCGCTCTCCTCGCTGCGGTTCCAATGCGGCTCAGGACTTCCAGCATGCGCGATGCCATGTGCCTTACGCTGTAATGTTCACGAACTCCTCGAACGCCGTTGCTTCCCAGTTCGAGGGCGAGAGTAGGATTCGACCAGATGGACCAGATGCCATCTGCAAGCGAGTCTGGGTCGTCATACTCTACCAGGATGCCGCCGCCGGTCCGCTCGATCATTTCCGGAAACGCCCCGCATCTCGGCTGCACGACGGGAACGCCGTTCGCCATGGCCTCAAGCACAAAGGTCCCCTTCGGATCGGCGTAGATTGTCGGGACCGAAAGCACGTCCAGATTCTGGATAAACCGGATCTTCTGATCGCGATCAAGCGTACCTTCGTACACAAAGTGATCGCCGAGCCCCCACTCGGTCATCTGCCGCCGCAGTCCGTCCAAGTACGAGGCAAACTCGTGCCCCAGCCATCCGGCGACCAGTAATTTGGAAGGCGGCAAACCGGGCCTCTGCCGGAGACGCCGGTATGCCTCGCAGAGAAGGTGCAGTCCCTTTTCCGGCGCGATCCTAGCGAGATAGCCGACGTGAAACGTGTCCCCGTGCGGGCGGCGTGCGCCGCTATGACCGGAGAGGTTGATGCCCAGCGGCACGACGTGAATCTTCTCCTCCGGGATGCGAAGATAGCGGCGCATGTACTCCGCATAGTACTCGCTCACTGCAGTGAATGCGTCGACATGGATCGCCTTCTTCGAGATCAGTTCAATCGCCTGGGTACGATACGGCTCCGACAGCCCGTCGAGGAAAAGGTCTTCTCCCTGGAGGGTGCAGCAAATCGGAGCGCGAGTGATCCCCTTGAGAACGCTCGCAAACGAGATAACGAGCGTGAACGGCAGGCTGATTGCGTCGAACGGCGGCTCGGACTGAACCCATGCCGCGAGTTTTCTAAACTCCTTCCGCAAGGGGCCGTTCTCGCCCTGCAGAACAGAAACAGTCATCTCGCCGAGGAACTGAGGCTCTCGCCTAATCTGCTTTCTCGACGCGAGACGCAACACGGCCGGCGAGTCCCAGAGCTTGTCCAGCAGCCAGGGAGTGCGGCGAAAGAGGGCAGAGTGCTGCTGGAGGTAGACGCTGATACCGCCAAAGAGAACGCGGCGCTGGCTGACATTCGGCTCGTCCGTCCATGTGGGCGTGTAAATGGGCATGAGAACGACGTCATGCCCCTGCCGCATGAGTTCCGCCGCGAGAGCGTTATCACGCAGGCATGTGCCGCAGATCATGTTTGCGGCGCCAGCCGTAAAGGATAAGATGCGCATTACACCGCCGCGACGAGTTCGCTCTGGAAGGCTCGCCTCGCATACAGATGCTCGAAGAGGTTGCCTTCGTGAGGCTGGTCCCAACTGATTTTCATGGTCGAAACCGGACCAAGATTCAGCCGCCCGACGAGCGGCGAAGCCAGCAGCCGTCCAATCAGCTTCCTGTCCTCAGTAATCGCCGTCAAAACCAGCGTGGATCCGAAGATCTCCGGGACGTCGTTCTGGTTCACTTCGACAACACTGGCGAAGGGGAACAGAAACTCGCGATTGGCAAGCGGGTGATCCGGACTCTCACAATGAACGATCGTGGGTAACAAGTAGGTGGCGTTATTCCACACACAAAGCCGGCCGCCTCGAATGGCGGCAGTGTAGTCTGTTGCACCGGGCTCGCGCAGATCCTGATCGATGATCGTCGAGATCCGCTCGGCGACCATTGGATCAGCAAAAGGAGCAATCTCCGCCGCCGGATCCTCGGCAGCGCGAGGTTTCACTTGAGCGAGCTTCGCCGCAAGCGCTTCAGCGACCTCTTTGCCGCGAGCAGGAACCCAGACGCCCGACGCGTTGACGCAGGAGCGCCCGCCATTTTCGATGATCGATGCAACGATTACATCGAGGTACTTCTCGAAGTTGTCGATGCAATCCTCGCCAATGAAGATCTTGCTGTATCCTGGCCCATGCACTTCGATGCGGGGATCGTTCAGCCAGGCGCGGGTGGAACCAACATCGCCAAACACCGTTCCCCGCCCGCAGGATCGAAGAATTTCACTCGCTCCCGCATGATCCGCCGGATAGTAGCTGAAGGCTTCCTCGGGAACGCCTACGGCAATAAAGGACTGAATGATCCTGTAGGGAGTCCAAGGCTCCGCGCTTCCGGGCTTGAGAATGAGAGGCGTCTTCATTGCGATGGCCGGCACCCACAGAGAATGTACGCCCGGGGAGTTGCTGGGAAGGACCACGCCGAGCGACGTTCCGCGGGGATAATAGCTGACGGCCGTTTCGCCAGCCTTGCCATGGCCGATATCGAGAATGGAAAGATCAAGGTTGCGGGTAAGGCCGGCGAGCACCGTCTTCATGTTCCGCAGCACGCTCTCGATCTTGCCCATATTCCGCCGCACCATCACGTGAGGCAGACCCGTTGAAGCCGACAACTGCTCAACGTAGTCCTGAGGAGTCTGCATCTGATCGCCGACTGGAAGGGAGCCATGCATGAAGTGGTCGGCGGCCTTCGCGCACATCTCCAACAGCTCGGCAGTTGACAGTAGCTCCAGACGTTCCCGCGCCGACCGTTGATCCAGCATGTCGCGCCGGATCAACCCGACGTTCGCCTGGCTGACTTCGGCGAACGGCTGGCGTGTGCGGAAGTCCAAAAGCGGGGCAACGTCGAGGCTCCGGTACGGTTGCCCGTGGCGAAGAATGGGGATATGAAGCATGCTAGTAGACCCCCTCAACCACCTTGTTCTGAAAACCGGAGAACGGCCTTACGTTCCGCACGCCATCCCAGGGATAGGCAATGTACGGCCGCTCCCGCTCTGCCTCGTCGCGCTCGAGAAAACGCGGAATGAAGAATTCTTTGGTCAGGGTCGTCAGTCGAACGCGACCCGTTTCCCCGTACTCCACGACACGCTCGGGATGATCAGGATCCACGACTTCGAGCATCGCGCGAGGACAGGGCGGATAGTAGACGATCGCGTAGTTGTCCTCGGCAGAGAGGGGCTTGTGCACTGCCAGCCCCATCAGGGTATTGCCATAAGTCGGAGCAAAGGCAACTCCGTCCAGCAGCTCTTCGACCGCAAACCGGCAGAACTGCGGTGTCATTTCCGTGCCGCCGCAAAAGACGCCCTTGATGCCGATCTTGCGGAGCGACACCTTCTCACAAAGTGCCTCGAGCAGCTTCGGTGTCGTGAAAATACATTTGATGTTGTCGTGCGCCCTCAGTAGAGTCAGAGCCTGATCGATGACGTGCTGCTTATAGAGCTCCATCATCCGCATCTCGCCCATCTTGATGAGCTTGATCACCCACCTTGGGTCCAGATCCACCATGAAGCAAATGCCGCCCCGGTACTGCGCCAGATGCTCCACAGCAAGCCGGAGCCGCCGCGGTCCGGTCGGTCCGATCGAGAGCCAGTCGGCTCCCTTCGGGAATCCTTCTTCCGGCAGCGTGGCGCTGAACAGCTCGTAATCGATGCGAAAGTCCTCGATCGCAATTCGGGACTTCGGCACGCCCGTGCTGCCGCCAGTTTCGAAAGTATAAATAGGCCGGTTCGCATAGGCCTTCGGGACCCAGCGCCGGACTGGCCCTCCACGGAGCCACTCGTCCTGAAAGAACCCGAATTTGTCGAGGTCGTTATACGTCCTGATCTCTTTTCGGGGATCCCATCCTGCCTTCTCTGCCCATTCCAGCCAGAACGGCGTTCCCGTTTCCGGGTCGAAATGCCATTGCACGACCTCTCGCGTCCAGGCATCCAGCGCTTCCCGCGCAGCTGCAACTTTCGCCTGCAGTTCGGTTTCGGTGGTGGGTGTCACTTTGGTTCAGCTCCAGATCAAAGATAGTGTACTGCGCTCCGCCCGGACAAAAGGGCGGCGAAATGCGCATTTGCCGCTGGCGACACGTGAATTTTAACCCGCCACAAAGCAAGGCGTCGGGGAATGCGGGACAGTTACGAACCTGCTCCGCACAGCCGATACGAATCGTCAACAGCTCCGTAAAAATTACCAGGGACGGAGGGAGCTTTGCAGGTAATACACGTCTGCTCGTGCTTGGCCCTCAAATTGCAACCTCTTGGAGAAGTGGTGGTAACTTTGGTCGCCCTCTACAGCAACATCGGGGACGCCGGGGCAGCGGCTACCGATCTGGTGCAGCATGGCTTCGAGCGCGAGGACATCAGCGTGGTCACGGAAGGATATTTTGCTACGGCTGAGCCGGAAGAGGACGCGCAGCTCCGCGAACCCGGAGAGTCTCCTCTCGCGGCTGACTTCAGCGCGATGTTCAGCACCAGAAGCACGCCGATTCCAAGGCCCGGCCCGACCTCGATTGCCGGCCCTCTGGGGGCTGCGATCACGCGAAGGGACCTGGCGGGAGGTCTTCAGCAGATGGGGCTTCCGAAGCCCGAAGCCCGGCGCTTTGAGCACGCGGTTCATATCGGAGGCGCGCTGGTCACGATCCAGGTCAAAGACACAGATATGACACGCGCGGCCCTCGCCCTGGAGCATCACCATCCCGTAGACCTCGAAATGCAGGCCCGAACGGATGCAGAAAAGCCGAGTGAATTCCAGCCGCACGAGGTATCGGTACTACTCGACGCAAGGAAAACGTGGTGAACGGAACGGCAACGTACTCATTCGGAGAACGCCTGATCGGCGCAGCGAAGCTTGACAAGCGGGTGTATGAAGACGTCGAGCAGGACACCAGCTCTATCTATCAGGCAATCACCGTCGTCTTCTTGTCCAGTATTGCAGCGGGTGCAGCAGTATTTAGCGAATCGGGTACCTCGGGCTTTGTCGCAACGATCATCGGCGCCTTCCTTGGGTGGGTCGCGTGGGCGTATCTCACCTACTTCCTGGGCACACGCGTGCTGCCGACCCCCCAGACCGAGGCGACCTTAGGCCAGCTCCTCCGAACTACCGGATTTGCCACCGCCCCGGGTATCCTCGCGGTCCTGGGCATCTGGCGGCCCGTGACAGGACTAGTCTTCTTCGTCGCCAATATCTGGTGCCTCATCGCCTTCGTGATTGCCGTGAGGCAGGCCCTCGATTACCGGAGCATCTGGAGGGCAATCGGAGTCTGCCTGATTGGATGGCTGATTTACGCAACCATCCTGACCATTCTCACGTGGCCGCGGCTATGATGTAAGTCATCCGCCGAAGGCATGACCATCCTCACCATCGGGCATTCAACTCATCCGATCGAACGGTTTATCGAAATGCTTCAGGCGAACGGGGTGCGGCATCTCATCGATGTTCGGCGCTACCCGCGGTCGCGGCGGAATCCGCAGTTCAACCTGGAGTCTCTTTCGAAAACGCTGCCTGCAGCAGGGATTCAATACACCCACATGCCCGGGCTCGGAGGAATGCGGAAGGCGCGCCCGGACTCCATCAACACCGCCTGGCAAAACGCAAGCTTTCGCGGATATGCGGACTATATGCAGACGGCTGAATTCGAGCGCGAACTGGCCAAGCTCGAGTCCGTTGCGGGCGCGGAGACTACCGCTATCATGTGCGCCGAAAGCGTTCCGTGGCAATGCCACAGATCGCTGATCTCAGACGCTCTCACTGCGCGGGGCGTATCCGTAGAACACATCCTCAGCGAGACGCAACGCTCTCCTCATCGGATGACAGAGTTCGCCAAAGTGGAGGGATCAAAAGTGATCTACCCGGCGGCGCAAGCGACTCTGTTCTAAGTCTCAAGCTCCTGCCGGAGCCAGGGTCTTGCGATATAGCGCCGCTCCCGTGAGATCCTTCAGAGTGACTGTCATCTCCCGCGAGCGTCCATCGATCTGCACTTCCCCGTAGAATTGCAACCCCGCGCTCGGGGGCAGATTCGATTGCCCCTTCGGAGGCGCCTTGAAAAATTCCACTTGCGGACCGAATGTGTTGTCGAGCGGACTCGGCCCAAACGTCCCCGCATTCAGAGGCCCTGACACGAACTCCCAAAACGGATCGAAGTCAGTGAAAACCGCCTTGGCCGGATCGTAGTAGTGAGCAGCGGTGTAGTGAGTATCGGCAGTCAGCCACACAACATTCCGGATCTTGTTCCCCTTGAGATACCGCAGCAGATCGGCAATCTCGAGCTCGCGGCCCAACGGAACCCCGTCCCCGTTCGCCGAGTTCTCAAAGCGCGGTCTTCCCTCAGCGTCCTTTCCGTCTCCGACGATCGGACCGAGCGGCATGTCCGAAGCGATCACCTTCCACGTAGCCCGCGACTGCTTCAACCCCTGCTTCAGCCACTCAATCTGCGGCGCACCCAGATACTCCGTCTCGTCGCTCGGCTCCGTCTGGCGGTTGTGCGTATTCGGGCCGCGGTAGCTTCTCACGTCGATGACAAAGAGATCCAGCAGCGGGCCGTAGGGGATGTGGCGATAAATCCGCTCTGAGTGCTCAGAGCTGAAGCGCATTGGAGCGTAATCGAGAAAAGCACGGGCTGCTCGCGCCACCAGCCGGTGAATGCTCTTTTCGCGGTAGCGGCTGTCGTTTTGAAGATCCTTGCCAGGGGACCAGTTATTCAGGACTTCATGATCGTCCCACTGCCAGATCTGCGCGACCTCCGCATTGAACCTCCGGACGTTCTCGTCCATCAGGTTATAGCGATAGTTCCCGCGGAACTCGTCGAGTGTCTCGGCGACTTTACTCTTCTCCGGCGTCGTGAGATTGCGCCAGACGCTTCCGTCCGGCAGTTTGATTTCCGCGGGGATGGGACCGTCCGCGTAGATCGTGTCGCCGGAGTGTAGGAAGAAATCGGGATGCTCGCGCCGCATCGATTCGTAAATGCGCATCCCGCCCCAATCAGGATTGATGCCGTATCCCTGCCCTGCCGTATCGCCGGACCAGAGGAACTTGATGTTCGTTCGCGATGCTGGGGCCGTCCGAAAGCGCCCCGCAACCGGCATGCTCGCGGTCTTGCCGTCGCTGAGATCGAGGAACGATACGTGATAGTAAATTTCGTGTCCGGGCGGAAGACCGGTTAGATCAACACGTGCCGTAAAGTCGGTGGTTTCGAGCGCGTGCGGACCAAGAACGCGAACGGGATCTCGGAAATCTTCATACAGGGAATACTCGACCACGAGGCGGGAGGGACGGTCCGAACGGGACCAGATGATAGCCCGATCCGATAGCACGTCGCCGGCCTGAACGCCGAATTCGATCTTAGGACGGGCGCTTTCACTGACAATCTGGGCCGGAGCGCGCCCGAAAAGAGCCGCTCCGGTCATCGCGAGCATGTCGCGCCGCCGCATCGCAATCAGGCAGCGGCAAGGCCGCGAAGGTTCCAGCCGCAGATTACCGAAGCCCGGAACTTGTCGCCGCCGGGCCCCGCCCAGTGCGTCTCAAGGCTCAGATAGCCGCGATATCCGTCTTTCAGGAGAGCTGCAATCTGCCCCTTCCAATCCACGTGGCGCGTGCCGAGCGGTCCCCAGATCGGCTTGTGGCCTTCCATATGGCAGTCCTTCGCGTGGACGTGGACAATGCGGTCTACCGGCAGGAGGCTGTAGCCGTAGGGGAAAGGATTCTCGCCACCCACAAACGCATTGGCCGGATCCCACACGAGCTTCAGATTGGGATGCTGGACTGCTGCCAGCATCTTTGCAGATTCAGCAGCCGAACCGATGTGGCATGCATGCTCATTCTCCAGCCCGATAATCAGGTCATGACTGGCCGCCTTTTCCGCCAGACTCTGAAGAGCAGAGGCGATTGCGTCGAAGCAGCGCTCCGGTTCCACTGTGCGCCAGTACGAAAAGACGCGGATGATCTTTGCTCCGAAGAACTTGGCGACCTCAAACGCGTGGTCAGCAAGGCGAGGCTGGTCTTCGTAGGTGTGCTTTGAAGCGAAGACGTCCTGCTGGAAGCGTGTGTCGACCTCAGGGCCGTTGGGCAACACGCACTTCAAGAGTGGGGAGGCGATTGAGATCACCTTCATCCCCTTGGCGTCGAGCAGGTCCTTGGCCCGGCAAAGCTCCTCCTTCGTCAGGTCCATTATGTTCTTGCCGAAGAGCACGCGGAGTTCCGCCCCGGTCATGCCGATCTCGGCCATCGGCTCCAGAGCAACGGCAAGGTCGGGCGAGAATTCGTCAGTAATAGCGGCAATGGGAAGTTTAGGTTCCATAGTTGTGATTCGTGAATCCTGTTTTACAGAGTGATGAGCCGGGTCGGCATGCGAAACGTATAGTCTACCGCGCGGAGCTGACACGCGGACCAGCCGCCAGGAGAATTACGTTGCTAGCGGGTGATGGATGCCAGCAGAGACTCGAAGGCGGCTTGATTCGCCGCAACGGTCTTCGCCGGTCCAGTGAACTTGAAGAAGACAGCGCCCTGCGGCCCCTCGACAATCGCTCCCAGGAGCCGGTAGCCGGGCTTGCTGACCGGAGTCGGCGCCATCGGACCAGCAGCGGCCTTATATGTGCCTGACAAGTCGATCGTCGTCACCGGAAGGCCGTTGATCGTACGCTTGGCCGTCTTCTCCTTGCCCGCTGACGGCTTCCCATCCGGCTGTTCAAACTGTCCAATCCAGCGCTGGATGTTGGCCTGAACGCTGCCGCCCTGGCCGGGACCAAAGTAGAACACAGCGACCTCGCCCGGCTCTTTGTCTCCTGGCGCCGCGGGGACCGTGTAGGTGGCCGCACGCATCGGACGTGGGCCCTGCGATTTCCAGGCGCTCGGCGGGGTCCACTTGATTCCTCCGGCGACTTCTGCCGGCAGCAGCGCCGGCACAGCGGCGAGCACCGCCATGGCTAAGAACGTTCGCATAGCTTCAGGATAACCGGAACACGCCCTCCCGGATCCACTCCGACACCTGTTCAATGGCGCCCGACCACGGCCGGTCCCCCCGGCCGCCCGCAAGCGGCCGCAGACGTTCCTGAAAGGGTTGAAGAAGAGTCCCGGTTCGCAGCGGTTTCAAACACTCGACGGCGCGGGCGCCCGCCAGCAGTTCCATGGCGATCACATCGCGCGTATTGCGCACAACATCGGACAGCTTCAGCGCGCACGTCGCGCCCATGCTCACAAAGTCTTCCTTGTTGCCGTCGGTAGGAAGCGAGCCTGGAGAGGCGGGAGTCGCGAGAACGCGGTTTTCGGCAACCAGGGAGGCTGCCGAGATTTGCAGCATCATCATGCCGGATTCCAATCCCGGTTCATCGGCCAGGAAATCGGGAAGGTCCTCATTGAGCAGCGGGTTTACGAGGCGGTCGAGGCGGCGTTCGGAAATGCCTGCAAGCGCAGAGAGCGCAATCGCCAGGAAGTCGAGCTGAAACGCCAGCGGCTCTCCGTGGAAGTTTCCGCCGGAAATAATCTCGTCGCCAAACACCAGAGGATTATCGGTCGCCGAGTTCAACTCAATCTCAAAGACCTCCCTCGCGGTACTCAGTGCATCCCGAACGGCTCCGTGAACCTGCGGAGCGCAGCGCAGCGAATAAGCGTCTTGAACACGGCTGCACTCCAGATGAGAGGAGCGGATCTCACTACCGGCAAGAAGGCGCCGCAAATTGTCAGCGGTTCGGGCATGGCCTGGATGCGGGCGGACCTCTTGCAGCCGGGCATCGAAGGCTCGAGGGGTGCCGCGCAGCGCGTCGACGGTCATGGCGCAAGCGATATCCGCAGCATCGGCCAGCGCTTCGGCGGCGTCGAGCTCCAGGCATCCGATCGCCAACATAAGCTGGGTGCCGTTAAGCAGAGCCACGCCTTCTTTTGGCCCCAATTGAACGGTCGGCACCCCGGCCTCTCGCATCGCCTCGCCCCCAGGCAAGCGCCTCCCTCGATACTCCGCCTCCCCCTCCCCGATCAGGACGGCTGCGATGTGGGCTAATGGAGCCAGGTCGCCGCTCGCCCCCACGCTGCCCCGGGAGGGAACAACGGGAGTGACACCGCGGTTCAGCATGTCGCACAAAGTCTGTGCGATCACGGGACGAATTCCCGAGTTGCCCTTCGCGAAGGTGTTTGCACGGATCAGCATCATCGCCCGCACGACTTCGCGTGATAACGGCGGCCCGACGCCTCCGCAATGAGATCGGACAATGTTGGTTTGCAACTGGAGCAGTTGGGCGGGATCGATCCGGCGGTCGGAGAGCACCCCCACACCGGTATTCAGCGCGTACACCGGAGCGTCGCCCTCCGCCAGACGGGCGACGACGCTTGCCGATTGCTGCATTCGGTCAATCGCTGCGACGCTGAGCCCGGCTTCCTCTCCCTCGCGCGCCACCGGCAGCACGTGGTGGATGCCCAGCGTCTCCCCGTCGAGGGTGACCATATACTCAGTCATAGTATGGAACGGATCCCATTCCAAGCGACGCAGGCAGCCGAACCCTACGCCGGGATCGATCAGCTTCCTGTGGTCATCCTTCTCGACAACGTCCGCAGCATGTACAACGTCGGCTCTTTCTTTCGTACTGCCGACGCCGCAGGCGTTGAGAAGCTTGTGCTTTGCGGGATCACGGCATATCCTCCCAAGAGCGGCATCACGAAGACTGCGCTCGGAGCGGAAGAGCGCGTGCCATGGGAGCACTCCTGGGACGCGTGCGAACAGGCGCGGCGGCTCCGCGAACGTGGTTTTGAACTCGCCGCGGTCGAAACCAGTGTCCACGCAGTTGACCTCTTCGACTGGATCCCGGCGTTTCCGGTGTGCCTCGTCTTCGGCCATGAAGTGGACGGGATCCAGCCGGAGCTGCTTGCGCTTTGCGACACGCATGTCCGAATTCCGATGCTCGGTCACAAGCATTCGCTAAACGTGGCGACTGCAGGCGGCGTGGTGGTTTACGAACTTCTGCGGAAATACCGCAGGATGTTGGAGAATTCCCGGATATGAAAAACCTGTGCTCGCTCCTGCTCCTGGCGCAGACGCTGGCCTTTGCGCAGTACAGAACGACAATGTTTCCGCCCGTCCGCGGAACGCGGGAGATGGTGGCGGCAGCCAACAACCAGGAGGTGGAAGCTGGATTCCGCATCCTGATGCAAGGCGGCAATGCGGTCGATGCCGGTGTCGCAAGCGTTCTTGCCGCAGCGGTCACGGAGCAATCACGATTCGGCCTGGGAGGAGAGATGCCGGTAATTATCAAGATGGCGGGCAAGCCGCCGGTGGTAATCAGCGGAGTCGGCACGGCGCCGGCAAAGGCCACGCTCGAATTCTTCTCCTCCCGCCGCCCGGAACCGTGGGAAGACCCGCACCGAATGCCTCCTATTCCGACTCATGGAATTCTTGCGGCCACGGTACCCGGCGTTTTCGACGGGTTGATCCTCGCCCTGAAAGAGCACGGGACGATGTCATTTGCAAGCATTGCAGCCCCAGCGATCGAGTATGCGGAGGGCTTCCCCATTGCCGAGGAGTTTGCCGGTTTCCTGCAGAGCTACAAGCGAATGATTGACCTGTGGCCGGCTTCGAAATCCTTCTTTTACCCTTCAGGCGAACCTCCGCGGCGCGGCGACATCGTGCGCATGCCCTCCCTCGCCAGGACGCTGCGTGAACTGGTGGCTGTGGAAAGAAGGCAGCGCGGCAGCCGTGCGCGCAAGCTGGAGGCGGTTCGGAATCACTTTTACAAGGGATCGATCGCGCGCCGGATCGGCGCCTTCTCACAGGCAAATGGAGGCCTGCTCACCTATGAGGACATGGCCACATTTCGAGCCGAAACGGACCAGCCAGTCATTGGATCGTTTCGCGGTTACCAGATCGTGAAGCCCGGCTTCTGGACCCAAGGCCCGGTCATGATTCAGGCGCTCGCCATCCTCGAAGGATTTGATCTCAAGGCGATGGGGCACAACAGCCCTCAGTACCTCCATACAGTCGTCGAAGCGGTAAAGCTCGCGTTTGCCGATAGGGATCAACATTACGGCGATCCCAAGTTCTCGAAGATACCTGCCGAGATCCTCCTGTCAGCGGAGTATGCGCGACAGCGCCGCGGACTGATCGATCCGAATCGCGCTTCGATGGAACACCGTCCAGGCCTGACCAGCTCGCCGTTTTCGTTGTCCGGCAGCAAGGCCTCGGGAGTTGTACAGGACACGACCTGCGTGAACGTGGTCGACAGACACGGGAATGTCTTCACGGCCACGCCGAGTGGCGCGTGGCTGCCGTCAGTGATTGCCGGCGACACAGGCATTCCGCTCGGCACCAGGTTGCAGAGCCTGGTCACGACACCTGGGCACCCGAACACGCTCCAGCCGGGCAAGCGGCCCAGAATTACGCTCAGCCCCACTCTCGTTTTGAGGGATGGAAAACCTTATCTTGCGATGTCGACACCGGGAGGGGATAACCAGGATCAGGCGCTACTGCAAGTTCTGCTGAACATCCTCGAGTTCGGTATGACTCCTCAGGAGGCGGTGGAAGCGCCGCGGTTTCAGACCGAGCACTTCTACGCCTCGTTCGGAGGGCACGAGTTTACGCCGGGCAAGGTCAGTCTGGAGGGACGAATTCCGAAAGAGACAGCGGATGCTCTGGAATCGCTAGGGCACCGCGTGACCCGCCAAGGCGACTGGGGCAACTCCTCCGCCCCGACGGTCATTCAAATCCGGGACGGAGTGTTGCATGGCGGGGCCGATCCTCGCAGGGCCCGGTTTATTTTTGGCCGATAGAGTACACAGCCCGGAGCTGGCGCAGGAGAATAGAGCCAAGCAAGGCCAGTGATGGCACAACGAACATCACCAGTTGAGCCACTCCCTGCCGGGTGCTAGCCGCGGCAACCCCAGCTCTCCATTGCTGCGGCCGGAGGCGCGCGCTGATGATGAGGCCGAGGAAGGCTAGGGTCGTCACAGCCCGGATGAGGCGGAAAGCCGCCTGGGGGCTCCGCCGCAAGGAAACGATTCCGCTAATGGCAGCCGTGTTCACGCACAGCAACAGACTGATCAGGGCCGCGCTCCCCACAAGATACGCAGGCGGAAGCAAAACCTGCTCGGACTGCCGGGTGAGATTCAGACACAGAAGGCCAAAAGACAGCAGAGCCAGCCCGGCGATCCAGCCAAACAGCGCCGAAGAGAGCACCTTGACGGGCAGAGGTGCGCTTTTGAGGTCCGGCGATCGAAAGGTTTCCGAAGCAGAAGGCGCTGTGAAACGCGAGGCCAGAACCCCGAAGATAAAGACAATTGTGGCATCGAGAAAGCGTCCCCCTGCATAGCGCGGAACAATATAGCCTAGCAGTGTGAGAATAATGACAAGAGGGACCCAGCCCCGGTTCGCCCAATTTTGCCGGAGAGCCAGCTTCCACTCAGCCTGAACCAGCGGCCAAAGATTGAACATAGTTTCTTAACAGTACCAGAGAGAGGGCTCCGAACCGCAAATTCTGTGGTCATACTCGAAGGATTCGACGGCAGTGGGAGATCCGCGGGCGGCAAAACAGAACGAAAAAATGCCTTTCTTACATCCATTTTCGCTGTGGAGCCATCTGATATACTAAGGTTACGGGTCCCGAAGGCTGGCCGTGCGGCAGGCCTAAGAAAACTGTCGCCGGTTGCAACCGGGGCTGGTGACGGGCGCGTCTCCTTGAGAGGTCCCTTATGAACAGCCGTTACAAGTTTTTTGTGGTCACATCTTCCACCTGTCTGGCGGTGATGTTGCTCATTGGCGCAGTTGTAGGTAAGGGCGCCCCAGCCAATGAGCCTTACAAACACCTTTCGGTTTACAGCGAGGTGGTGTCGCGCATCAAGAGCGATTACGTAGAAGAGCCGGACATGAAGAGTGTCACGCTCGGAGCGGTGAACGGGCTCCTCGAAGCGCTTGATCCCTACGCCAGCTATCTCAGCCCCGATCAATATAAGCAGTATCTGAAGAAGGATCAGGCCAAGGGCAGTGTCGGCCTGATGCTATCCCGCCGCTTCGGATATGTCGGTGTCGTCGATGCAATTCACGGATCTCCGGCCGATAAGGCTGGACTTGGCACTGGCGATATGCTCGAAAGCATTCGAGGCATCTCAACCCGCGATATGCCGCTTGCCTATGCCGAGCTGCTCCTGCAAGGCGAGCCGGGCACCACAGTTGAGCTGTCCGTCCTCCGTGTCCGCAAGCCCGAACCGCAAAAGATCACCCTCACTCGCGCGATCGTTACCAACCCTCCTGTAACAGCGACGATGCTGGATGGCGGGATCGGCCACATAAGGGTCTATACGCTGGAAAAGGGAAAGAGCCGCGAAATTGCTACGGCCATCTCCAACCTGCAAAAGCAGGGCATGAAGAAACTGGTGCTGGATGTGCGTAACGCGGCTGCTGGCGATCCGGAAGAGGGCACGGCCTTAGCTAACCTCTTCATGGACAAAGGGCTCATAACGTACCTGCAAGGCCAGAAGGTGCCGCGCCAGAACTTTGAAGCGCAGCCGGACAAGATGGTGTACAGCGGACCGCTGGTGGTCATCACGAACCGGGGCACCGCTCGTGGCGCTGAGATCGCGGCTGCTGCAGTTCAGGATGCCAAACGGGCCGAGGTCGTGGGTGAGCGTACTTATGGGGACGCTGCTCTCCGCCGCGTGGTGAACACGGAGGACGGAGCTGCTGTCATCCTCTCTGTCGCCAAGTACTACTCGCCTTCGGGAAAAGCTATTCAGGACGTCGCCGTTACCCCCAATCACCCGGTTGCCGAGCAAGAAGCGCCGCTGGACATTGAGGAAAACGGCGCGACTCCGGATCCTCAGAGCGACGAATCGAAAGCGCCCAGCGAGGATCTCCTCCTGAAGAAGGCAATCGAAGTTCTGAACGGAAAAGCGGTCGAGCAAAGGGCTTCGACTGCGGCAACTAAGTCCCTCGAAAATTCCCAGAGGGGACTTACTCCGTTGCATACTCCTCAAAACAAGTAGCGAAAAAACCTATGCCACTGTACGAGTACAAATGTGTTTCGTGCGGAGATGTTTTCGAAGTAATTCAAAAATTCAGCGACGCACCGCTTTCCTCCCATGACAAGTGCGGTGGAGCCGTAGAGCGCGTGCTATCAACGCCTGCCTTTCAGTTCAAGGGCAGCGGATGGTATATCACCGATTACGCCCGCAGTGGCGGAGGGAAAGGCTCGTCGTCAGGCGACAACACGGACATATCAGAAGCGAAGCTTGTAGAGCCAAAATCGGATAGCAAGAGCGACTCTAAATCCGCTAGCTCCGGATCCTAGATTTGCCGCGGGCCTGTTTGCGCAGGCCCGTCATTACATCCTTCCCCCGGACTTTCCCACCGAAAATTTCCTTCCGCATATCCACAGCGCTATCCCGCAACGAGCTGTTGAACGGACGGAGTCCCTGGCAGGCAGCAACTCCTCAGAGGTACATTAAAGAAGCGAGGAGTTTGAAAAAGTAAAGATGCCATCCACCCGTCGTCATTTCCTGCAGACTACCGGCGCTGCCGGGCTTGCTTTGTCCCCGGCAATGGCGCAGCAAACCAAAATCTCCGCCAATGACCACATTCAGATCGCCACGATTGGCATGGGAGGAATGGGCACGGCGGATACGAATTCGTCTCTGGCTGTTCCCGGTGTCAAGTTAGTCGCGGTTTGCGACGTGTACGAGGGTCGGCTGATACGCGCCAAAGAAGTCGCTGGCAAAGATCTCTTTACGACGCGCAACTACAAGGAGATCCTGGATCGGAAGGATGTCGACGCCGTCATCATTGGCACGCCCGATCATCTGCACGCGCAGATCGCAATCGACGCGATGAACGCGGGCAAGGACGTCTACTGCGAGAAGCCGATGATCCAGAAGGTTGAGCAGGGTCATGCGGTGGTCGCGACGCAGAAGAAAACAGGACGGATTCTGCAGGTTGGCAGCCAGCGGGTGAGTTCCATCGAGTACGAGAAGGCGCGCCAGTTGATCCAGGCCGGCGCAATCGGGGAGTTGAATCTGGTGGAGGCATGGTGGGATCGAAACTCCGCGATCGGCGCCTGGCAATATTCGATTCCTCCCGACGCCTCTCCGGAGAACATCGACTGGGAGCGCTTCCTTGGCCCCGCCCCCAAACGGCCCTTCGAACCGATCCGCCTCTTCCGCTGGCGGAACTATCAGGACTACGGAACGGGTGTCGCCGGCGATCTGTTCGTGCATCTGTTCTCCGGCATGCACTACATCGTCGGCGCAACGGGTCCGACGCGTATCTTCGCCACGGGCGGCTTGCGGTTCTGGAAAGACGGGCGCGATGTTCCCGATGTCATGCTCGGGCTTTACGATTATCCGAAGACGGACAAACATCCAGCTTTCACGCTCGCGCTGCGCGTGAACTTCGTGAGCGGAGCCGGCGAGACTTCCGGCTTGCGCTTCGTGGGCAGCGAGGGCATACTGACCATCGGCCGGGGCGTGACTCTCAGCAAACACCCCCGAGAGAAGGAACCGGGATATACGATCTCTACGTTCCCAGCCGCCGTCCAAAAGGAATTCCTCAAGCAATACCACGCAAAGTATCCGCCGCGGCCCAACACGCCAGACTCGATGAACGGAGAAACCGAAGAGCGGTACCAGGCGCCGCGCGGCTACAGCGACCACCGTCACCACCACCAAAACTTTATTGAGGCAGTGCGGACTCGAAAGCCTGTGATCGAGGACGCTCTCTTTGGCTTCCGCGCGGCCGGTCCTGCCGTTCTTTCCAACGTGAGCTACTTTGAGCAGAGGCCCGTCCTCTGGGATCCGGTTAACCTCAAAGTGAAGGGTTAAACTGAGGAACATGCAAATGGCGAGCGCGAACGACAGGATTCAGATTGCCACGATCGGTGTCGGGGGCATGGGCATGGGCGACACGCGGTATGCCCTCAATGTCCCCGGAGTTCAGCTCATCGGCGTCTGCGATGTTTACGATGGACGCCTGGAGCGGTCCAGAGAAATCTGGGGTAAGGACATCTTCACAACCCGGGATTATCGCGAGGTGCTTGCCCGTAAAGACGTGGATGCGGTAATCATCGCAACGCCCGATCACTGGCACGCCCGCCTGACGACGGAAGCGCTCGCCGCCGGCAAGCACGTCTACTGCGAAAAGCCGATGGTGCAGAAGATTTCCGAGGGACACGGCGTCATCGAAGCCCATAAGAAGTCCGGGCGAATCCTGCAGATCGGCAGCCAGTACGTCTCCTCGCACGTCTTTCAGAAGGCCAAGGACCTACTGGCAGCGGGCGCGATCGGCGAACTGAACATGGTAGAAGCGTGGCTGGATCGCAACACTGCCATCGGCGCGTGGCAATATTCGATTCCTCCGGATGCCTCACCTCAAACTGTCGATTGGGACCGGTTTCTGGGCCATGCTCCTAAGCGCCCGTTTGAGCCAATCCGCATGTTCCGCTGGCGCAATTACCAGGACTACGGTACTGGGGTGGCCGGCGATCTGTTCGTCCACCTGCTGAGCGGCCTGCATTTGGTTACGGGTTCCCTCGGCCCCAGGCGAGTCTATGCAACCGGCGGCATTCGCTTTTGGAAAGACGGGCGCGATGTGCCGGACGTCATGCTCGCCCTGCTGGATTACCCGAAGACGCAGCAGCATCCTGAATTCACGCTGGCGCTGCGTGTGAATTTCGCGAGCGGCGGGACACAGGAATCGTTCGGCTTCCGCTTCGTGGGCAGCGAGGGTGTGATGACTACCTCCATGTCCACGCTCTCGCTTTCGAAGGTACCGCGGGAAAGCGAGCCGGGCTTCACAATCGATACGTTTCCCAAGAGGGTGCAGGAGGAGTTTCTCAAGCAGTACAGAGCAAAGTATCCTCTGCAAGCTCCCAACGCCGACGCAATGCGCGCGATGGAAGACGTGCGCTACACTGCCCGGACCAGCGCTCATCAGGAACATCACCGCGTGTTCTATGAGGCGATCCGGGCCGGGCGCCAAAGTCTCGAAGACGCGGTATTCGGCTTGCGCGCAGCCGGCCCCGCACTGCTGGCCAACACCAGCGTGTACGAGAATCGGATCTGCCGCTGGGATCCGGAGAAAATGGCCGAGGCCTAGCCGGGCCAGCTCCGGACCGCCTTCGCGGTGGTGATTACCTGGCCGACATGCCGCTGGGTATGTTCGGCAATATGAACCAGCAGGCCAATGACTGTGGTCGGAAGCTGTTTCCTTCCGACGCCGCGCGGCTCCGTGAGAGTTGCCACATCAAGGGCTCGAACGGTCTGCGCGGCCCGCTCGAGCAGACGCGCCATCTCTTCCAGAAGCTGATCCCGGTCAGCCCCCGGCTCGCCCTCCGCGGCTAACGCTTTGAGCTGGGCCTCGTCTAACTGCCGCCCCTGAAGATAAGTCATGAGCCGGTCAACGCTGCGGCCGATGTGGCGGATGTGAAAACCCACCGGCGCAGCATTTCCCGGCCAAGCCCAAAGCTGATCTTTGGTCAATCCCTCCGTCGCGCGAGCAACGTCCTCGCGAGCCTGCTCGAAGGAGAACAGGACGGGCGCGAGCAGCGGATGTACATCCGGAATCGGGCCGCGAAGCCAGGGTTCCACCTCTGCCATCTTCAGCCCTGCTGCTGTCCGAGGACAGCGTTCAGCGAACCCTGCCGGTAACCCTGAACATCCAGAGTCACATAGTGAAAGCCGAGGGGTTTGAAGATATTCGAGAACGCGTCCATCATCTCCATCGTGAGCGCCCGAGGCAGTTCCTCACGCGCAATCTCCAGCCGGACCAGATCGCCATGGTAGCGAACGCGGAATTGCCGGAATCCCAAATTTCGAACCGATTCCTCGCCTGCCTCAACGGTCTTGATTCGTTCCGGCGTTACCGGCGTCCCGTACGGGATCCGCGAGCTCAGACAGGCAGAAGCCGGACGATCCCACGTTGCAAGCCCGGCCATCCTCGATAACTCTCGAATCTCGGCCTTGGTGAGCCCTGCCTCGACCAGGGGCGCCTTTACCTTGTGAATCCTGGCTGCGTTCTGTCCCGGCCGGTAATCCCCGAGGTCATCGACGTTAACCCCGTAAATGATGTGGTCAAACTGCCGGGCCTTACCGACCTCCTCCATGCAGCGGAACAATTCATCCTTGCAATGGAAGCATCGGTCGGGATTGTTGGCAACGTAATTGGGATTCTCGAACTCGCGCGTCTGGATGTATTCGTGACGGAGTCCCCACGTGCGGGCAAACTCTTCGGCATCGCGCTTGTGGGAGGCGGGGAGGGAGGCGGAATCGGCCGTGATGGCAACGGCGTTCTCCCCCAGAACGCGCGCCGCGGCCCATGCCAGGTAGGCAGAGTCCGTGCCGCCGGAGTAGGCGACCAAGACGCGGCCGAGCCCTTCCAGAATCGAAAACAGCTTCTGCTCCTTCTGCTTCAGCACCTGGGGATCGAGCTTTACTCCACCCAACTGGACGAGGGTTGCCATGCCCCTATTATATGAGGGCGGCCGATCGGCAGTTCTCTCCACTTCCGCCTCCCGGCCGCGAAGAGGCTTGGCGGTACGGCTGCTCCGCGGGCAGCCGCAGCGAACAAGCTTCCCGGAAGCGCTGCAAACGAAAAAGGGGACCGGAACCCGGTCCCCTTTCCTGACAGCTTCAGTGAGTTCTACTGTAGAGGCAGCTTCTCCTGGTCGCCTCCGTTCTTGTTCCCATTCTCCGAGGATTCGGGAACAACGCTGGCGGCGGCAACGCGATCGTTCTCTTCCATGTTCACGAGCCGCACGCCCTGGGTCGAGCGGCCCGCCTGGCGAACATCCGCGGCCTCGATACGGATGATCTTGCCGTTCTGGGTGATGATCATCACATCCGAGTCCTCTTTTACCGCCAGGACTGCCACCACATTGCCGACCTTCTTGTTGGTCTTCATGTTGATGACACCCTTGCCGCCCCGGCCGGTCAGCCGGTATTCGGATAGCGGTGTGCGCTTGCCGTAGCCAAAGTCGGAGATCGAGAGAATCAGACTGGTGTCGTCCTCACAGACTTCCATACCAACCAGGTAGTCTCCCTCTGCCAGGGTCATGCCGCGGACACCGCGTGCCGGTCGACCCATCGGACGAATCTCTTCTTCGGAGAAGCGAATCGCCTGACCTGCATGAGAAGCGAGGAAGATCTGACTGCGGCCGTCGCTGAGCATCGCCCCCAGCAGCTCGTCGCCTTCGTCAAGCGTGATTGCGATAATGCCGCGCGACATCGGATTGTCGAACTCGGTGAGACCGCTCTTCTTGATGACGCCTCGCCGGGTCGCCATCACGATGTAGCGGTCCGGCACGAACTCGCGCACCGGCAGGAAGGCTTGCACGGTCTCATCCGGCTGCAGGTTGATGAGGCTGGAAATATTCTTTCCTTTGCTTGCCG
>Ga0207874_1000908_pt1 | contig 38391 bp, 33 predicted proteins | sample HigsolmetaAR201D_FD_184833 | JGI IMG/M metagenome (GOLD analysis project Ga0207874, IMG submission 184833) | Ionic liquid and high solid enriched microbial communities from the Joint BioEnergy Institute, USA - AR20-1-D (SPAdes) (version 2) ...
TCCCTTAAGCGGTACAAATACAACGCAAAGACGATGAGCGTGGGGCCGGGCGAGGAAGTGGTGTCCATGAAGGACTTCGGCCAGGGCCATTGGACACGGACGGTCCTGTTCGACCGCAAAGGGAAGAAGATGTATCTCGCGATCGGATCGAAGGCGGATGTGGTCACCGGGGATCACCCGATGAGAGCAGCGATCAACCGCTTCAACCCCGATGGGACCGGTCATGAGATCTTCGCTTCCGGCTTGCGCAATCCGGTTGGGCTCGCCTGGTACCCCGGAACGGACACCCTGTGGGCCGCCGTTCAGGAGCGGGACTCGCTGGGAGACGATCTGGTTCCGGATTACTTCACGCGCGTGCAGCTTAATGGCTTCTATGGCTGGCCATACGCCTACATTGGTCCGAATGAAGAGCCGCGGGTGAAGGCGGAACGTCCGGATCTGGTCAAGAAAACGATTGTTCCCGATGTTCTGCTGCAATCGCACGTCGCGGTGCTGGATGCGCGGTTTTATACCGGCACGCAGTTTCCGGCGGAATACCGCAACGGCGCATTCCTTGCCCTGCACGGTTCCTCGAACCGGTCAAAACGTGTCGGTTATTCTGTCGTTTTCGTGCCGTTCAAGAATGGCAAGCCCAGCGGCCCTGTGCAGGATTTCCTGACCGGCTGGATGCTGTCGCCGGAGAAGCGGGAAGTGTGGGGCCGGCCGGTCGGTCTGCTGCAACTCCAGGACGGAAGTGTTCTGGTGTCGGAAGACGGCGGGAACAAAATCTGGCGGGTTAGCTACAAGAAGAAATAACTCAGTGGCCGACAGGGCCGCTTCTGGGAGGAGCGGCCCGCGGGCCGTCACTCTTTGGGAAGTTTCGGATTGCAAACGGGCCAGGGGGCGAAACCGACCGTCAGATCCTGCCGCTGCACCCACAGCAGGGCTGACCGCCCGGGTCCAAAATCGGCCTTCTCGATAATGCCCGCATTGCAGGAGCGGACCTTGCTCACTTTCAGGGAGGAAAGGTCGGCCGCGTCGCTTTTCGGGCCCCAATCCTCCATGAAGCGATCAAAGTTGTAGTCGCGGCACGGCTTTTCGTCTGTGCAGCCCCACAATGCATGAGCGCCCTTGTAGTCTCCGGCTTTCAGTCGGTCGAAGAATAGAGCAAGCTGTTTCTCTTCCTTGTAGTCTTTGAACTTCCAGTAAAGAAGACCGCTCACAGTGAAAACGGCGACCACAGAAATCACAATAATCTTGATGATTCTGAGTCGCCGGGCTTCAGCAACACCGTACGTTTCGAAATAGCCGGACACAGCGGTATCCCTCAGTTCGCTGGGTAGGCTTTATCGTACTCGGCAATCGCGTCTTTGGTGATGTCCAGAATCGGCTTTACATAAATCGCGTTTCCTGCTTCCAGCACGACATCCAATCCCTTCGCCTCGGCCACCTTGGTGACGATCTGGCGCATCCGCTCTCCGCTCCGGGCGAGAATCTCGTTTCGCTCCTGGTCGACTTCGGATTGGAGGTCTTCGCTAAGGCGCTGCAGTTCGCGCTGCTTGCGCTGGCCCTGTGCCGCCAGTTCCTGCTGTGCTTCCAGGGTCAGATTCGGCGTTTGGAGCTTCTGCTGAATTGCCTGAATCTCGTTTTGCAGCTTAACCATTTCCTCCTGACGCGGCTTATACCGTGCTTCCAGGTCGGCAACAGCCTTCTTGATTTCGGCGGTATCGACGATGGCGCGCTGGATATCGATGACGCCTACTTTTGTCTGCGCAGACGCTGCCATCGCAAACACTGACAATGCACCCGCAACCAGTGATAGACGGCGGCAGCCAATTCGAAAACTCATTCCCTTTCACCTCTCGAAGTAATTGCCTTTCCTGGCCGTGCCAACGGGGAAGCGCCGCTCCGGCCGAAAAGCAAGTTACTTGCCCAAAATTGCGAGGACTTCGTCCTCTCGAAGAATCAGGTACTCCTGCCCGTCAAGCTTTACGTCGGACCCGGAGTACTTCCCAAACAGAATGCGGTCACCTGCCTTGACTTCCAGGGGCGCCCGCTTGCCGCTATCGAGCAACTTGCCGTTTCCGACCGCAATGACCTCCCCCTGCTGCGGCTTTTCCTTCGCTGTATCAGGGATGATGATGCCACCGCTGACGGTTTCAGTTTCCTCAATGCGGCGAACCAGAATGCGGTCATGAAGCGGACGAAGATTCATCGCCGTTCTCCTTCTTTCTGTGACAGGATCGGTAAGGAAGACGGGCAGGGACACGCGAACCCGGTTTGTCCGTCGTGGTCATTATTGCCCTGTTTGCTTTGGTTTGTCAAACTAAGGCCGGCTTTCACTGGCCATCCAGCATCTCCGTCAGGACTCTGCCGACGGCCCCGGCCGGCGGCTCCACGTCCAGCATCGTCGCCAGTGTCGGCGCGATATCATTCACCGCAACCTTCTGGTGATACCGGCCAGGCTTGACGCCCGGACCCATGAACACAACCGGGACATGGGAGTCGTAGTTGAACGGCGTACCGTGGGACGTTCCACTTCCCTGGAACAGCCAGTACGGGGCTGCGACGATGAAAAGATCGGAGGCCCGCTCGTAGTGGAAGCCATTCCGCACTTTGCGGCTCACGAAGTCGTCCGCTACATTGCCCTCTTTCAACTGTTCTCGCGTATATACTCGGGAAATATACGACAAGCTTCGCATCGCCTCGGCCGCCGTCTTCTGAACCTCCGCCAAGTCCAGACCCTTTTGACGGATCGCCTCATGGTCCAGGTAGGGAGCCGGTCCGGACTTGCCAATCAACCACTTAGCTTCTCCGTACCGGGCGTTGAGCGCAGACTCCACAACCGTCAAAACTTCCTGTTCCTTGATTCGCCCCCCCGGCATGTGGCGCTTCGCCATCGCCTCCGGGAGCGGGGCAACACCGTGATCGGCGGTCAACACCACCAAGACGTTTGCCATGCCTACCCGGTTATCCAAATAATCGAAGAGCTTACCGATCGTGCGGTCGGTACGGATCGCCATGTCGCGAACTTCCGGGGCATCGGGGCCGACGTCATGTCCGACGGCGTCATTCGAGGAAAAACTGATGGTCAGGACATCGGTGCCGCCATTCAATCCAAGCTTCTCCGCCGCGATCGCTTTTTCGGCGAATTCCACCAAAAGCTCGTTCCCGAAGGGGCTCTTGACGACGGCGTCGTAATACTTCTTATCAATTTGGGTAGGGAGCTTGCCGAACAGCTTAGCCGGCCAGAAGTCTTTCGTCTTCGAGAGCGGGCTCCAGTCGGCGCCCAGGTACTTATCGGCGACGCGGGACCGGTTGAACTCCATGACCCAGCCTGGAAGGTCATTGAAGTAATACGTGCTGCTGACAAAATTGCCCGTGGCGCTGTCGAACCAGTAGGCGGCGTCCGCGTGCCGTCCGACGGTCAGAATTGCGCTGCGGTCCTTGATGGAGATCCCAATCGACTTGTTTGGCCGCCCGGCCATCTTCAGCTCGTCCGCCACTGTGCTTACGAGGAGCCGATGCGGAGACGCTCCCATCCGGCCCGGCGCTCCAAGGGTCTTCACGGAAGGGTCGGATACACTCGTCACCTGCTGCTTTGTTCGGCGGTCATACCATTCGTTGCCGACGATTCCGCTAACGGACGGTGTCGCACCTGTAAGGATTGTCGAATGGCCGATGGCGGTGACGGTCGGGAAGTGTTCGAAATACGCGTTGGTGAAGACGGCCCCTGACTTCTTGAGCCGTGCGAGGCCGCCAGTGTATTCGGCGGCGAAACGGTTCAGGTAATCGTAGCGGAACTGATCAATCACCAGCACCAGCAGAAGCTTCGGCTTGCTTTTCGTCTTTTCCGTTCCCTGCGGAGCCGCAGAGAGCAGCGTAGCGCACAGAAGGCCTAGAAGGATGGAGCGTCTTCTCATCATGCGATCAAACCCTTGGTATCTCTAAATCATACCGCCCGAGCAAAATAGCGCCGGTGCCCTCAATCTGATAAATGGTAATGCCTTTCTTGACGGTGCTCGGATCGAAGCTGCGACCCATCTCTTCCGCCTCGTGCTTCGCTCGCGCGGCGGCCTGCTCGCGGGTCAGTTCTAGTTTCGATAGCTTCCCTTCGGCGATCGCCATCTTGCCAATGGAATCCTTCGGGAAGACGATTTCGCCATCGACTACCTTGACACGGACGGCCTTCTCGCTATCCGGATCCACGAGATTCATCCAGCAACCCATCCTTTGGCAAACTTCCGTGACCCTGCCTTTCACCTGGACTGTTTTGCCCACGAAGGCATCGGGACGGTCCATCAGTTTCGCCACGGTCATGGGAGATTTGAGCGCCAAAGGTTTGCCAAGAGGCAGGTCCGCAGCTCCGCACAAGAGGACGAATGCCAAGAGCGCGGTCAAGTTTTTCATAAGGTCCGATTATCGCACTGGATAGCTCGGTCGTGTGAAGGCAGAGTGAACGCTGCCTGGAGATCTATCAGAGAAATGCCCGAATGAGGCGGCGCTGGACCTCCTTCAGATTGTTGTGCGCCGCATCCAGTTCGGAGATCTTATCACGCAGATTGCGCACAAGAGTCGTACGCTCAATGGCGCTCTGAATGACCAGGAGGAGTTGAGCGTTGTCCCAGGGCTTTTCCAGGTACTGGTACAGTCCGATATCGTTAATCGCCTGAATCGCGCTTTGCTTGTCCGCGTGTCCCGTCAGAAGGACGCGAGCGGCTTCCGGCTGATACTCTTTGGCTTTTGCCAGCAGTTGAATGCCGTTCATCTTCGGCATGAGGTAGTCTGTGACCACTACCTCGACTGGATTCGACTCCAGATACTTCGCCGCTTCCAGTGGATTCGTAAAACCCTGAATATGGTATTCCGTCTCCAGACGGAGAAAAGCCCGGATACTGGTGATTACCATCTCTTCGTCGTCCACCACCATTACCGTGGGCTGAAAATTCGCGTCTGCCAAACTTCCTCCGATCTCTGTTCACCTACCTGCCGGCTCTGCCGCTGTCAGCTTTGAACGGTCAGCTTTGAGTGGAAGGCGTACGTGGAACGTCGTGCCGGCCCCGACTTCACTTTCGAAACTGATCTCGCCGCCATGGTTATCAACGACGATCTCCCGCGATAGGGCTAATCCGAGTCCGGTGCCAACCCCGACGGGCTTCGTGGAGAAACCAGGGGCAAAAATCTTCTGCCGGTACTCCTGAGGAATCCCTCGTCCGGTGTCCGAAATCGACACGACGATGGACTCTCCATCTCTCCTTGTACGGACCGTGATCCGGCCTTCTCCTTCAATCGCCTGTCCGGCGTTGACGAGCAGGTTCAGAAAGACCTGGCTCAGCAACTGCGGGTAACATTCGATTTCGGGGATGTCGCCGAAATCGGTCTCCACAACGATGCGCCGGCGGAATTCGCAGCTCGTCAACTTCAGAGTATTGGTCAACAGCTCATGCACGTTTGCCTTTCGAACGTCCGACTGGTCAACTCTGGCGAAGGTCTTCAGGCTTCGGATGACGCCGGAAATCCTCTCACAGGCCAGCTTATCTACTGCAGCGAGACTAGCCATGGTTTCCAGGATCTCGAACACTTTCGCGTTCGGAGGCTCCCCCGCGCTCAATGCCGTTTTCAATTGTTCGAGCGAACGCAGGATAACTTGATTGTTCGAAAGGATAGAGCCAATCGGAGTATTAATTTCATGGATGATGCCTGCAACGAGCCTGCCCAGGGAAACCATCTGATAGGCTTCAGCCAGCCTCCGCTTCGCAATGGCCAGCTCCACGCGCAACTGCTCGGTTTCCGTCGCGCCCGCTGTCGCCGGGCAAAGGCAATCATCGCTCATGACGAAGCTATCCTTTTACTTCATTATAAGAAGAGGCATTACCCCTCCACTAACTGACGGAAACGCCGCACCATTGTAGCGAAGATGGATGCTGTGATCTCCATGTTGTCCGAAAGCAGGTCGAAGAAATCGTTTCTCCCGATGCTGAGGAGGCGCGTGTCCTCGACGGTGCGTGCGGTAAAGGGCATTGGTTCTTCGTCAAAGAGGGCCCATGCTCCAAGCACTTCGTTCTGTCCTGCAACGTGCAGCACCTCACCGCTGCGGATCAATTCCACAGACCCGTCCAGGATCACATAGAGGGAATCGAGCGCGTTGCCTGGCTCGAAGATCACCCTCCCGGGCACCAGGCGGACCTCCTTCGCAATGGATGCGATTCGCGACAGCTGATCCGGGCTCAGTGCCCGAAAGAGCTCGACACCCTCCAGCGCAATCACTTTCTCGATGATGTTCAGCTCGGACATCAGCGTTCAGGTCCTCTCACGCTAACTGCAGCATCGCTTGCCGGGCGACGCGGGCAACCTCCACTCCTGCGCCTGACGAAAGGGCTTCGATATCCTTCTTCAGATTGCGCAGATTCAGCTCGGCAGCAGTAGCGATGGCGCAAACAACCAGCCACTCGTCTCCTGACGCCAGCAGCTCGCGAAGCGCGCCTTCGGCGTCTTTACGTTCTACTCCAAACAGTTCCTCGCCCCGGAAGAGAAGATGCTCGCTGGCATCGAACAAAGGTAACAGGAACTTTTTCAGTTCGCGATCAAGGACATTGTCGAGGAACTCGATCGCCGTCGCCAGCTCCTCCTCGCGGCCGGCGTTCACTGCCCTCCAGGCTGCATCGATCTCTTTCGGCGGATACCGTAATCCAAGAAGCGCAAACAGTCGCTCGATCGTTCTTTCCAGGCGCTCCTCGAGCGTGATGGAAAGCAGGCGCGCCACGCTCTTAGGGCTGCGGTGCTCTTTGAATGGAGCCAGCGCGGCATTCAATTCGAAGTAGTGGCGGGCTTCATTCAGAATCTGGGCAGTGATCGAGTCGTCCGAATAGCTCAGGTCCGGGTAAGATTCGCGCATCCTGTTGAGCGCGCGCAGGATCGTCGCCCGGAGAGTAAGATCCGGCAGCGCGATGCCGCGCAGCAGGACGTCGACGCTGCGCTGATCGGGGATCGCCTGGAGAACGCGCGGAATCTGCCGCCGCACGGCAAAAGGCGCATTGTTGTCCGTCAAAACGTCTTCCAGGGTTCCGATGATGCGCGACTTGTAGTTGGATAAGGCCTCAATGGCGGCGCCGCGAAGCCGCGGGTCGGCCAGATGGCCCACTAGCAGATCGACGTGTTCCCGCCGGCGGAGGATCCCGGCGGTGATGCAAGCCGCCCGGATCACACGGGGGTTCGAGTCGAGGAGGAGACGGATGAGCTGCTGGGGCTTCTCGTCCGTCCTCACGCGCAGCGCAATCGCCGAGAGGATTCTGCGCTCCGGGAAGGGACTTTCGGCTGCGGCGACAATCCATTCCTGCGAGATCAGATCCGGAGCCAGGCTCGGGTCCGTCGCGATGGTCTCAAGAGCGCCCTGAGCGGCAAGGTCGCAGGGATGGTCGAGAAGCTGCTGCGCAAGCTCAGAGCGCTTCGGTGAGAAGGTCAGCGCATAGGCGACGGCGGGTTTGAGGGCCGGCAGGTTTTCGCCATCGGACGCCCTGTTCAATTCCTCCATGGCCTGCGGCAGCAGCCCTTCGAAACGGGTCGTGCGGGCAAGCTCGAACACCTTTCCACGAACCTCAGGGCTGGAATGCTGAATATGTTCGAGATACTGCTTCTCCATCGGATAGCCGGGCGATTCGGCCAGGAGTGTGAGAGCGTAGATTGCCTGCCGCGGAATTGCGCTTTTCGCTGTCTGTTCGAGGAGCTGGATGGTTACGGGATCGTTGACCGTAATACGGGCGCTCTCCAGGTCCAACCGCCGTGCTTCGAGACGCTTCCGCACTGTCAGCACGTACTCGTGCCGCGCGCGCTGCACGAGCAGAATCCAGATCCCGGTCAGTCCAATCACGACGACAGCGATCTGCCGGATCGTCAGGTCAAGCACCCCGGTCAGAAGAATCAGGAGCGCGCCTCCGAGGCCTCGGGCGGCCCGGTCTACAAATATGTCTACGAAAGCCTTGGTCCGGTTCTTCAGCTCGGCCGGCAGCGGAAGGTAGAGCAGCTCCATGCCGGTGCGATTGAAAGAGTATCGCCCCGCCGCTTCCGCAAGCCGGGCGGCTCCTAACGCAAAGAGACCCGGACTGATGACTGTCCCAAGCGAAGCGATTGCAAGGGAGGCCGGCATGATCTGAAGAGTTCCTCCGACGCCGAATCGATTGACGACGGCAGAGGTTACGAACAACTGAAGGACGATGGTGGCCAGATTCACATAGAGGCCACGGAAGCTGCCTAGAAACGCCGTGAGCTCGTCGCCCGTGAACCGCTGCTTGGCGACGGCGCTGAACTGATACTCCACCATGACGTCGACGACGTAGGTGATGGTAATGATGGCAATGATCACCTGGAGATGGCGGTAGCGGGTAACGGCGCCCACGATGTCGTGGATTGAGAATTCGCTCGTTTCATCCTCCGCCGCGCGCACGCCGGTCAGAGAAACGCCCTTTTGCAGGAGGGTCAGCCGGAAGCACAGATAGGCCAGCGCAACCACTGCCGCGCTTGCAAGCAGCAAGTTCTTGGTTCCCATCCAGGCAACGGCGAGGGCGGTGAACGATCCGCCGAACGCTGCCCCCAGGACTGCGCCGAAGCCCAGAATCCCGTACAGCCGTTTGGCTTCTCGGGCGTTAAATACGTTCGCCGCTACGAGCCAGCCCTGCGAAACCAGGACAATGCTGAAGAGGCTCACCCAGATGTTGAAGGCGTAGTAGGCCCACGGCCACGTAGGGGGAACATCGACCGGCTCCAGGAGCAGCCAGAACCCAAAGAGGCAGAGAATTACGATGAACGTCGTCGCCGTGACCGCCGTCTTTAAAGATGTCCTGATGGCCAGCTTGGTGTATGAGTAGGCAAGAACGCCGCCGGCGCCTGCAATAAAAATGTAAAGATAGGGGAGCCTCTCCGCGCTGAACTTGTTGAGAAAAAGGGACTGGGAAACCGGCTTCAGGATGTAGTAGGAAAAAAGGACGCACAGCAGGTACAACGACATGAACAGAGTGCGAAGGTATTCGCCTCTGCGAATGTCAAAGAGATTTCTCCAATAGGAGCGGAAACGTCGTATCAAGGCGGAGAAGATTTCCCGGCCGGGCGGTGAACGATGAGAGGCCCGAGAAACCCCGAGTGTATCACATTCCCTTCGTTCATCCCGATGGCCGCGATACATTAGCTCTATGACCGTACAGCGCTTCAGGGAAGTTCTCCTTCCTGGGGGAGCGGAGAAAGACGAAGGGTTTCGGCGCGAGATCGATCGCCTTAGCGTCGTGGGGCTTCGTGTCGCCGGTAAGGTGACGATCGGCGTCTCCGTCGTCTTCCTGATTGCGCGGATCATCATGGGGATCGAAACTCCCCTCTGGACAGAGCTGCTTCAGACAAGCAGTTTTGTCGTCTATGGGGCATTCGTTCTGATCATTGCGCGGACAAGATGGGCGCGGGCTCATGCCCGCGGGCTCGCCGCGGCCGCGGGGATGGGCGTCGCCGCTCTGGCCACCAGCCTTTCCGCCTGGTCCTCGAATGCGACTCCACTGGCGAACGAGCTGCTTCCGGGGCAGATCACGATGGTCATGCTCGTAGGTGTCGCTGCTGTTCCCCTTCGACCGCTTCAGACGACCGCTTTTGGCCTGGGTTTGACGCTGATTTACGTCGGTACGTGCATCACCGCTCAATCGATGGGCTTGGGAACTGGGCCGAAATCAACCTACGTCCTGTTTACCCTTACGCTCACGGTGTTCAGTACCGCACTCACCTCGGTCGTTTACGAACAGCGGCTCCGCAGCTACCGGATGCATAAGGAGAGCCTCCGGACAGCCGAAGAATTACGCCAGGCGCAATCGAGGATCCTGCTCTCGGAGAATGCAGCGTCCCTGGGACGCCTTGCCGCGGCGCTCAGCCATGAGCTGAATTCACCAATCGGCGCGCTGAGCAGCGCAGTCGATACCCTGCTCTTGCTCGCTTCGCGGCAGGCGGTCTCGTCGCCGTCAGAGCAGCAGCGTTTGGTGCTCTTACAGAACGAAGTCCGCAAGACGATTCAGGACTCAGCGCGCCGGCTCGCTGAAATTGCAGCCCGCATGCAGCGTTTCACGAACCTGGATAAGGCTGAGGCAAAGAGAGTCGATCTGAACGATCTGATTGCGGATGTGGCCGAGCTGCTCAAGCCGAATCTGCAAGGAAAGGCAACGCTCGAACTAAAGCTCGAGCCGTTGCCCGCCGTGTGGTGCCGGCCGCAGCAGATTAGCGCCGTGCTTCACAACTTGCTCACCAACGCAGCGAATGCGATTGACGGCGGGAACCGCTCGGGCGAAATTGTACTGAGGACGCGGGCGAGCAACTCGCATATCGAGGTGGAGGTCACCGATAACGGAAGCGGCCTTCCGCCGGAAGCTTTGGAGAACATCTTTGACCCAGGATTTCGCGTCACTGGTGACCGGGTTTCGACCGGGAACTGGGGGATGTTCAGCTCCCGCCAGATCGTCCGCGAGCATGGCGGTGAAATCAGTATCGTCAGCACGGCGGGGAGCGGAACGCGAGTGAAGATGTCTCTGCCCTGCGGTGACCGCGCAGAGGCGTCCGCCGCAGGAGCTTAGGCGCTACTGGTTCGCACTGTTCCGCCGTTTGACAACGATCGGAAGGGCGACCGGCTTGTTATTCCCGTCCACAACCTTCATTTCCCGAAATGACTTGGGGAAGATCCTCATCACGTTTCGCTCGACTTCAACGACCAGGAAGTGATGCTGGGGCGACCAGGCGGAGATTCCCGCCTCTTGCATCCAGCGTAGAACGTTGCCGGAACGCCGCTCCCCGCCTGCGCCCGTCACGATGTAGTGAACACCTCCGGTCTCGCTGGCGTCACTGGCCTGGAAATTATGCTCGTGTCCGGTAAAGACAACCTGCACGCGGTTACGCTCAAACAATTCCAGAAAATGCTTAAGGAAAGTGCGCGAAGATGAGTGTGCCGGGCCAGCCGTGAAAGGCGGGTGATGAAAGTACGCGATGCGCCAGGGAGTCGAGGCGGCCTTTTGCAGGCTCTCCTTCAGCCACTGGTGCTGCTCCCCTTCTAGAAGATACGGTACTTGCTGATCGCGCTCATCCGTATTGCCGGTGGAATCGAGCGCGAAGAAGTCCGCAAGTCCCGCGTAATTGAAGTGGTAATAGCGGCGAGGACCATCTTCCGGAAAGAAGAAGTTGTCCAGGTAGGCATCCAAGTCACCCGGGGATTCCGTCTGATTGCCGTCGTGGTTACCGAGCGTGGGGTAGAAGGGAATGGATGAAATGATTGTTTCGTACGGAGCGAAGAACGTCGGCTCCCAATGCCGGTCGCTATTGCCTGTCCGCCGGTACTTCAAAAGCAGATTCCGCTTCCCGTAGATGTTGTCCCCAGTCGTCAGGACGAACCGGATCGGAAATTCGGAATTCCGCCTCCGTTCGAACTCTTCGCGCATGGATCTGGCGACCCTGTATTGGGCGCTGGTCCCATTTCCGTAGTCACCAATCACGAAGAAAGCCAGCGTGTCTGCTTTCCTGGGCCACGTCCGCAGCGAGCCCTTCCCCACCTGCCGGCCGTTCACAGTGACTTCGTACTCGTACTCCGTATCCGGTTTCAGGCCTTCGACGCGAATCCAGTTCTGACTGGTTGTCAGTTGCTTGGAGCCGATTTTCACAACTGCCTTTCCATGGGAGGCAGAACTTCGGCCGATCGTATTGTAGCCTTCGGTCGTTCCCCAGGAGAGGATGGCGCTTTCGGCATCCAGGGCTCCAACGTAGGTGTAGAACTTTTGTGCTGTCTGAGTAGGAGAGAGCAGCAGGAGCAAAACGAGGAGGCATCGAACTGCTACCATCGCCGTTCAATTCCTACGACTGTCCAGCCCGGCTTACTCTGCCGCAAGTACACCGTCACGCTCTGCTTCGGATTTCCACTGGAGATATCCGCAGCAAGATAGGCCGCTTCTACTCGCGGAATCGAGGCGCCGCTTTCCGGGAGGGGGGTTCTGGTTTCTTGCTCATTGTCGAACACGCTCCAACGGATTTCGTACGAGCGAGGCGGGACGAATTCATGCTTCACTGCCAGGTCCTCGAACTCGAGCTTTCCATTGCTCACGACGAAATTGTCGAGAGCAAGGACTCGCGTGAAATAGGTTTTGCCAATTTTGTCTCTGCGGCGAATCAAGGCACGGGCGACCAGTTGCTCCGCCCGCGGATCGCTATACTTCCCGGTCTTCACGATTGCCCGAATGTCGTCGTCCGTAAAGGCCATCACCTTTTTGGCCGCCCAATAGGTGTCATCAGGAAGGCGGTTCAGGAACGCGGGATTCGGATACTCCGTCCTATACTTTTCCGGATCAAACTCCTCGCCTTCAAAGAGTCCCACGGCCGGATGAAAGTCATAGTTCCTTCTGGCCCAGTCCGGGACATACAAGCCGAGAGTGAAGAGCTGGATCAGCGAAGGCTTCCAGGAGAATAAGTACTCGTTGCCGGACCGCGCGCTGTTGGACTTTGTACTCGCACTACCAAGAATGGATCCAAAGTCGATGAGATGATGCTTGACGAAACGGACGCCATTCTCCTCGACCAGGAAGTCCAGGGTGTTGATGGCCCGGGAATCATCGTGCCCCAGCCAGGCGCAGAAGACAAAGAGGCCCCGGAGATCGCGGCGATGTTCGTGCGGAACCGTATCGTTCGGGTCGTCTTTCCGGGTCCCGTCATAGCGGAATTCGCCTAAATACTCGCCCGGCAAAACAAGGCTGGCCACAGCGCGAAACTGGCCGTCGGGGCCTCTCGGCACATTACGGAGCGTTTCATCCACATCCCTCTCTGACATCCGCCGCCTCTTTCCGAAGGCATCGACAAACGTGGTCTTGGGATCGACGACGAGGCGGTTGCGGTCGAAGAAGACGAGATAGTTTTCCGGTACGTTGTACCCGAGAGCGTAGAAGAACTTGGAGCCGATGACATCGGCGGCCGTAGCCATCTCGGGGTTGGTGATCGGGTCGAATTTCAGAAAATAACGCCGGTTCTTCGAGTCAAGAAAGCTGAAGCCAGGGGTGACTCCTTCCGTCTTCGCAGACACGATTCGCCAGGGACCGTCAATCGAAGGCTGGTTGTCCCGGTCCGGGCCGCGCATCAGTTCCTCGATGCTCATGCGCCGGCGGCCATGTCGATTCGTGTACCAGGAGCTGTCCGGAACTTCATCCAGTGTGTTCACCGCGCCCGCTCGAATCGGATTCCCCTTGCAGGGTTGCCGCTCTCCAGGCCTCGCGAACGTGTTGCGGAAGAAGTCGTAGTAGTCGTTCAGCTTCCTCGGCTTGAGCCTGCCGACGGAGATCGGCTTGGGTATCTCCCAGACGGGATCGTCCGGATGGAATTTCTCCGCGAACAATGGAGCAAGGATCGTGAGCGCCAGGAAGGGGAGTATTGGAAATTTCACTGCCATGGTTGCCTGCTTTAGTAACGCGTCTTTCGAACGACCGTCAGGCCTCCCCGCAGATTGCCCGCCTGCCCGGGCTGAAACGTGCCCTCGCTCAGGTTCGATGCCCGTACCGATATTCCCATTCTAGCTTCCGTGGGCGAACTGGAGAGAACTGGATCAAAAGACGTTATTGAACTTCAGCCACACTTGAAATCCTTCCCGGCTGAATCCGACATCCACTCGAAGGAAAACGTTATTCCGCACGTTCGCACGGAGTCCAAACCCGTAGCTTGTTTCGAGGTCGTGCAGATTCAACTGGGACCTGCGATCGTAGACCTTGCCGGCGTCGACGAAAAGCGCGGCGTCCAGGCCGCTGAATGTCTCCCACCGGTACTCGGCATTCATGAGTAAAAGATTGTCGCCATAGAAGCGGAACGGGCGAAATCCGCGCAGATCATCCGAACCGCCCAGCACGGGCTGAAGATAAAAAGGAACGCGCTGCCCGCTGCTGGCATAGGTGTTTGCGGATCGCGCGCGAAGAGCAATGACTCGCCGTTCATGAAAGAACGGGAAATACTGCTGTGCCTCCAGATTCAGGCGGCGGAAGCTGAACAGGTTCAAGTCGCGATCAAGGTACCAGTTGAAGTTGGCGAAATAGTTGCCCCCTCGCCGTGGTCCCCCTGGATTATCCCGGTAATCGTACTGTAACTGGCCGCCCGCGTGAAGGAAGTTCGTCTGCTGGGTCAAGCCTGCCGCGGTTGCCTCTGTATAGATCTGCTCGGCGGAGGTGAAACGCGAATCGATCCCCGGTCCGGCGTTTACCAGCAGATAGCCGCCTGTAGCGGCGGCGACCACATTCTTGAATGGCCGGATGCCCGCGGTAGCAGAAAAATCCGTATCTTCGAGCCGGAAATTGCTCCGGCCGGTTTTCTGGGAGTCAGGGCCAGGGCCGTAGTAATTCAGTGAGCCGAAATTGCGGTGGACGCCCGACAGGTCGAAGAACGCCGAATCTTGAAGCAGATGGGGGGCGCTGAACTGAACTTCCTGCAAGTACCAGCTTCGCGTGGAAAGCACGGTGGAAGCGCGGAATGTATACTTCCCGTCGGCCAGGTCGCGCCGGAGATACTCGGGGCCGATGGCAAAGCCCGATCCGGTTGCCATGCCCCCAAGCCGAAGGCGAAAACCCGCGATTCCCGCCGTGAAGCGCTCCAGGACCTTGTACTCTTTGATCTGCTGGAGTGCGCGTTCGATGCCTCGCGTCTCATCCGGTTCGAGGCTAGCCTGCTTCTTGCGGCGTTCCTCCTGGATTTCGTCGGCGCGTGTGGTGATCTGTGCGACGGCCGGCAGGCAGGCTATAGTGCAAAGGACGATCGCAAAGCGTTCCATGGGGCGATTCGCAATCTCCTAAGATTGCACAATCAACCCTCCTGCCGAAACTCAAAATTGCCTTTTTATTTACCTCTGCTTGTTTTGGGGGCCGCCTTCCTTGGCCAGCCTCACCTTGGCGCCTTCGAGCTTCTTCTGAATCTTTGCAATTTCCGCAGGGTCGTGGTCGTTCGGGGACCCGGCCTCGTATTCCTGCAGCGCCAGTTGCCACTGCGCAATGGCGTCTTTCAGATTGCCTTGCTTCGCGTAGACGTCGCCGAGGTGATCGTGAACAACTGGATCCTTCGTTACCCGCTCGAGAGAGCGGCGAAGATACTCTTCCGCCTGGTCAAGCTGACCGAGCCGGTAGTACACCCAGCCGAGGCTGTCGAGGTAGGCTCCGTTGTTCGGATCCTCTTCGAGAGCTCTGGTAATCAGTTCCTTCGCCTCTTGAAGGCGAACGTTGCGATCCGCCAGCATATACCCGAGGTAGTTCAGCACGGACGCATTCTTTGGATTGTCTGCAAGGATCTTCCGGAACTCGGCTTCGGCCTGGTCAAACTTCTTCAGTTTCTCGTACATCGCGGCGCGCATGAACCGCACCGCTTCCTGCTCTTCCTTTGTCTTTGAGAGCTTGTCCGCAGCGTCGAGGGCAGTAGCCATCTCGCTGTAGTTCTTGGTCCTCTCGTGGATCTGGGCAATCGAGAGGTAGACTTCACGGTCGTTCTTACCGTCGAGCAGGCGTTTGAGCTCCTCCACCGCTTGTGCAGCCTTGCCCACCTCGGCAAGCGCCGAAGCGCGTACGCTTCGGATGACGCGGTCGTCCGGATACTTCCGTATGGCCTCCTCCGACTCCTGCTCGGCCTTCGCGAACTTCCTGCCTATCCGGTACGTCTCGATAATCTGAGCCGACACCCGGGGACCGAGGTCGCTGTCCAAAGCGTGTATGGACCGGAACGTCTCGACGGCCGCGTCAATCTGATCCGTTAATCGCTGCAATGTTCCGAGGCGCTCCAGAAGGAGGATCCTGTTGCTGCGTTCGCCGAGGGTGTACTCCTTCTTCTCCGTTTCTTTCAGGATGCCTTGGAGCACGGTGATGGCTTCCTGAGTCTTGCCCTCCGCCTCGAGCAGACTAACATCGTTGTACCGGATCTCCAGATTGTCCGGATCCAGTTCCCGCGCCTTCCTGGCTGCTTCCCGAGCCTGGTCAAACTTGCGCCGCTGGGCGTAAATCTGCGACATCCGCAGGAAGGACAGCGGGTCCTTCGGGTCCTCATTCGCGATCTCCTGATAAAGCTTCAGCGCTTCGTCAAGCTGGTCGGAATAGAGCAGGTTTTGCGCCAGCGCCTTCTTCACATCGATATTGCCCGGGGCTAATTCGAGGATCCGGCGAAGGCTCTCGGCTGCCAGGCCGAATTCCCGCATTTGCTCGTAAAGCCCGGCAAGAGACGTGAGCGTGCGAGGATTGGGATTCTTTTCAGCGACCTTTCGCAGCAGCTCGCTGGCGGCCTTGGTGTCTCCGAGGTCAGCGTAAACCATGGCGAGGCCGGTTAACGCGTCCTCGTTGTCGGCGTCGAGTTCGAGGACTTTCTTATAGGCTTTCTCCGATGCCAGCGAGTTCTGGGCCACTTTGTACAGGCGGCCGAGCATCAGCCATGCTTCCAGGTCGGAGGGTTCCTTGGCCGTGATTTTCTCGTACTGCTCGATTGCCTCGCGCAGCATCCGCTCATTGATGCGGTTCTGCTCCGCATCGCCGATCATGCGGCTGTAAAGGCGGCCCAAAATTCGCCTTGCGCTCAGGTTCTCCGGATCCTGACGAAGCATCGCCTCCGCTTCCTCGACAGCCATGCGAATCTGACCCGTCCGTATATATAGGTCGGACAGTTCCTCGGTCAAAAAAGCGGCGCTGGGGTCGGCTTTGAGGGCCTCCTTATAGTGGTTAATCGCTTTGGACGCGTAGTCACCTCTAGGTCCATAGACTTCCGCCAACTCGGCGTAAATGTGGCCCATGGAATAGTGGTAGTAAGCTGCCGCCTTGTTCGATTTTCCGGTTGAGGAGGGCGCGGATTGACTGGGTTGAGCCAGTGCCGCGTTTGCTGTCAGAGAAAGCGCTGCTGCGAACGACAGGAACGCCTTGGACATATTCTCGGTCATCGGACCCCGACTTTCCTTCGCCGACCCGGTTACACGCCCAGGTTGGTCGAATTGTCTCTGAAACAGTATAGCTCTAAACTTCCTTGCGGCATTTCGCGGGCAAAAGGCGCCCGCGCTTCTGCTTTCGGAAAGAGTGACGTCCTGAGTCATGCTCTAAACTATGGTTAAGTGAAGCCCTCTGAACTGGCGCCCCTGCTAGCCGTCGTAGGACCGACGGGATCGGGCAAAAGCGAACTGTCACTCGAGCTTGCTAAGCAATTGGACGGAGAAATCGTCAATTGCGATTCAATTCAGATGTACCGGTATTTCAACATTGGTGCCGCCAAGCTACCGGAAGCCGAGCGACAGGGCATTCCGCATCATCTGATTGACATCCTCGAGCCGCAGGAAGTGTTCACAGCCGGAGACTATGCCCGGCGGGCGCGGAACGCGCTCAACGAGATCCGCTCCAGGAACCGGGTGCCCGTCATTGTTGGAGGGACCGGTTTTTACCTTCGAGCGCTGCTAGAGGGGCTTGCACCTGGTCCCGCACGCGACGACGCGCTTCGAGCACGCCTGCAAGCCATGGAGAAGCGAAGGCCGGGGCGCGTTCACCGGTTGCTTTCGAGGCTGGATTCCCGAGTCGCCGCCCGCGTCCATCCCAACGATGTCCAGAAGGCGATCCGCGCGGTTGAGATCTGCATTCTGGCGCGCCGTCCTGCTTCGGAAGTCTTCGAGCAAGGCCGCGACCGCCTGTCGGGCTTCCGTGTCTTAGAACTCGGCCTCGATCCTCCTCGCGAAGCCCTGTACGAGCGTCTCAACCGGAGAGCAGAGAAAATGTTTGAAACGGGACTGATCGAAGAGGTGCAATCCCTTCTTGCCCGAGGGGTATCGCCCGAGAGTAAGCCTTTCCAGTCCCTGGGATATCGCCAGGCGCTCCTGCTCGTGCAGGGCAAGATGAAGCTGGCGGAAGCTGTGGAGTCCACCCGGATTGAAACCCGGCACTATGCGAAGCGGCAGTGGACCTGGTTTCGCCGTGATCCGAACGTATTGTGGCTGAAAGGATTTGGCTCTGACGCGAACATTAAGGCCGCCGCTCTCGACGCCGCTCGGAAATTCCTCCAATAGTTTTCAAACATTAAGGCTCATCAAGCGAACCTTCAGCGAAGTCGCGCGTATATCTATGCAGGGCGGTTGCTACTGCGACGTATGAAACGGCCGGGCATTGCTCAGTCGGCGGGTGGGGGAATAACCGTTCCCAGCCCTTCAACCCCGGAAGGCCTGTGTTAGATCCGTCGCCGGGGCAGCCTCCTGCTCTGCTCAAGATTCAAAGGAGAGGTAGTTCAAGATGACCAAAAAGCTGTTGTTCGTGTTTTCGACGCTAGCCCTGGCTGTGGCCAGCGCTGCATCCTACAGGGTCACGTTCTTTCAACCTGCCGTTATCAACGGCACAGAGTTGAAGCCCGGGGATTATAAGGTCAAGGTTGAGAATAATAAGGCAATCATTATTTCCGGCAGGAAGTCGATCGAGGCTGACGTGAAGGTCGAAACGACCGATACCAAATTCAACTCAACGTCGGTTCGTTACTCCAATGGTGATGGCAAGTACCGCGTCCAGGAAATCCGGATTGGCGGAACCAACACCAAACTCGTCTTCAACTGAGTTTGCAGTTGGCGGTCGAGGAATCCATCAGGCTCCTCCGCAGCGGCGTCCGCTAAACCATAAGTTTTGCTCGGGTTTATGCGGGCGCCCTGTCCGAATTGAGCCGGGAGCTGTTTGCTAGAATGAGGCTTGATGTTCCGGCTTCCGGCTTCCCTCGTTTTTCTCTTCTTTTGTTGTTCCCCGATTTTTTGCAGCCAGACCGCCGCGCAGACCTACCTCGTCCTTCCTTTTTTCAATCGCAGCGGTTCCTCCAACCTGGACTGGATTGGCGAAAGCATCGGCGAATCCATCCGGGATACTCTGGCGTCCGAGGGAGTGCTCGTCGTAGACCGCGACGATCGGATTGAGGTATACCGGCGTTTATCGATCCGCCAGTATGCGGTTTTAACGCGGGCGTCCGTCATTCAGATTTCCGAGTCTTTGGATGCCGACTACGTCATTTACGGCGACTTCGACGTGTCGAAGCCGCCCGAGGGGCAAGCCGCCACGAAGGGGGCGCTGCAAATTACCGCCGAGGTGCTCGATATCAAACGGCTGCGGAAAGGGCCGAAGTTTGTGGAATCTGGAGCCCTGGAAGATCTCGCCTCCCTGCAGTCCCATCTTTCCTGGCAGGCGTTGCGGTTCGTGCTTCCTAAGAATGCTCCCACGGAAGACGAGTTCCGCCAGCGGCGAAAACCGGTGAGGCTGGACGCGATCGAGAACTACGTCCGTGGCCTGCTCGCAACCACGAATCAGCAAAAGCATCGGTTCTTCACCCAGGCTGCTCTCCTCGATCCCGAATACTCGGCGCCCTGCTTCCAGGTGGGACGCCTTCAATTTCAGTCGAAGAACTACCGGTCCGCCATCGATTGGCTGCAGCGGGTGCCCGAGGGGGATCCAAACTACCGGGAAGCGACTTTTTTTCTTGGACTTGCACGCTATTATTCCGGTGACTTTGAAGGAGCGGAAAGAGCCTTCCAGCAAGTGGCGGAGACTGTTCCGCTCAACGAAGTTTTGAACAATCTTGGGGTAACCCAAAGCCGGCGAAATCAGGAGGCGGCGCTCGAGAACCTGAAGCGGGCCCTTGAAGGCGATGAAGCCGATCCGGTGTACCACTTCAACGTCGGCTACGTCTTGTGGAAGCGAGGCCAGTTTGACGAGGCGGCGGAACGCTTTCGGGCAGTGCTTGAGCGCAATGCCGAGGACGAAGATGCGGAGCAGCTTCTGGCCCGCTGTCTCAAGAGGAGCGGTCCGCGCCCCGGTGACCCGCAAAGCGACGGACTCGAGCGGTTGAAGGATACCTACTACGAGACCGCCTGGTGGCAGCTCAAGGCGATGCTGCAGAAGTCCAGGTAAGCTCTATTTCGCGCCTGAAAGTCGTTCAAAATCAATAGCGAAATACGGTGTGCTATAGAGAAGCGTATATGTCCTTTTCTCGCTTCTCGTGGGTCGTTGTTGTCCCGGTCCTCTTCGCTGCTGCTAATGAACCGCCGTCCAAGCCCGTGCCGAAACCGGCGCCGGAGCAGGGGAGAATGGCTTCCTCGGCCCAGAGGAACGAGAATGTCGCGGTTTACCAGATAGACAACGACGCTATCAAGGAGGCGAATATCCGGCTCGGAACGATGCCGAGGCTGGTGGAGTACACCTCCGTCGAGTCGTCCCTGTACGCGGTCGAGCATGGCCGCCCGGCAGGCGAAGCTCTGCTGCTCCCGTCGTTGCCGGATCCGTCGAGCTGGCACGCCGAGCTTTTCGGAATGCATCAGAACAGCGTCTTTAATGCACGCACGTTCTTTCAGGTCGGGCCCGTCCAGCCGTCCAGACGGAACTACTATGGCACGAGAGGCACCGGAACAGTGCCTCTGCTTGGCGCCATCACCGGGAGTTTCAGCCAACGTAAGATTCGCGGCATGGTCAACGGCAATGTCCTGGTGCCCCTTCCCGATGAGAGGACTCCGCTCGCGACGGACCCTGCGGTTCGCGCCATCATCTCCCGCTTTCTCGCGGCCTATCCCGACGTTGCTCCGAACCGTAACGACTTTGATCCCAGGGCACTCAACACCAATGCCCCGCAATCGATCGACGAGGTCGACGGCAGCCTTCGGTTAGACCGTGATACAGGAACGAACGGGCGCATCACCGTTTTTCACGGGATCACCCGCCAGCACACGGACGCATTCCAGCTGGTGGCAGGGCAGAATCCCGACTCGGACATCCACACCGTCCATTCCCGCATCAACTATCGGAGAACGATCAGACCTGGCATGGAGCTCTCCACGGGCTTCACGTTTCTGCGCTCCCGCTCGTTGCTCCAGCCGGAACCGAACGCTGTTGGCCCGAGAGTCCGCTTCGGATTTCAGATCGAAGAGCTTGGCCCGGACAGCCACTATCCGATCAACCGTGCTCAGAATACGTTCCGGTATGGCGCCCAGGTAGCCCGCCAAACACAGGGAGGGCGTCATCACCTGACGTTTGGCGGCGACCTTTTCCGCTACCAGCTAAACGGAGTCGAAACCAACAACCAGCGCGGGTATTTTCAGTTCACGAACAACTTCGGACGAACAGCGATCCAGAATTTACTCCTCGGGACGCCGAGTCTTTATGACGTGACCCTGGGGGATCTTGCCCGCCATTACCGCAACTGGGGCGCGGACTTCTTCTTCGGCGACCGGTTCCAGCTCAATCCGCGCGTTCAGCTCTACCTCGGGTTGCGATACAACCTGGAGACGGCGCCCGTCGAGATCCATCATCTCGATGTCATCCCCTACAGGTGCGATTGCAACAACTTTAGCCCTCGCTTTTCGATCGCATGGCAAACATGGAGGGGATGGGTGGCCCGGGCTTCCTATGGAGTCTCCTTCGGGCGGATTCCTCCGGTCGCCTGGCAGCAGGTGCGGAATAACCTCCCGCATGTGCGTTACGTGATCGTTCAAAATCCGGACCTGCTCAATCCGCTCGCAGGCATCGACCTTGGCTCGGAGGGAAGGCACACCCCGACCTATCTCTCGCCCGATCTCGTCTCGCCCTACTCGCACCAGTACAGCCTTACATTGGAGCGCCGGCTGCCTGCGCGCGCCATGTTGCGGCTAGGCTACACCGGCAGCCGGAGCTTTAAGTTGATGAATGCCTTCATCACGAACCGTGCCGAAGTGGTTCCGGGAATCCCGCTCACCACCTCGACAGTCGACGAGCGTAGGGCAGATCCGAGATTCTACGACGTGCGGCAAATCGTAAACGCGGGCATTGCATATTTCGATGCAGGCCAGGTATCGATCGATCTGCCATCGCTTCGCGGGCTGACCGCCAACGCGAGCTACACCTATGGAAAGGCAATCGACGAAGGTAGCGATTTTGCCTTCACAGCGGCGAACCGGGATCTGCTGTCGGGGCGGAGCCAGAGCCAGTACGACGTCCTCAAGGACAAGAAGGGCTTGAGCAACTTCGATTCCCGACACATCCTCGGCTTAACGTGGGCCTACGACCTGCCGATCGCGCGTGGCGCCAATGGCTGGAAAGGATTCATTTTGAGCGGCTGGCAACTATCGGGCGCCTCGGTTGTAAAATCGGGAACGCCTCTCACCCTTTACATCGGCTCGGATGCTCCAGGCTTCGGAAATGTGGACGGTGGTTCCAGCGACCGCCCCAATATCCTCGACCCCTCAATCTTACATAAGACGATCTCTCACCCGGATGTCGCCCCGCAAATTCTGAGGCGTGACCGGTTTGCCTACATTCAGCCGGGGGAATCACGCGGATCGCTTGGAAGAAACACGTTTCGCCGCGCGCGAATTGCGAATCTGAACGGTGCGATTACCAAGCAGTGGCGGCTCCCAGGCGGAGCGGAGCGCCTGGCCATTCTGCGCGCCGAATCTTACAACCTGACCAACACACCCCAATTCGATGAGCCGCAGAGGAACCTGTCCTCACCTTCGTTCGGCCGCATTACGAATACATTAAATGACGGCCGAATTTTTCAAATGGTGATCCGATTTGTCCTGTGATATCGCGATATAGGGTGGGCGGGAAATCGCTATAATCGAAAAACCAATGATCGAAGCGTTCGGCCTGTCGGATATCGGTTGCGTGCGGTCGAACAATGAGGACAGCTTCCTCATCTCCGAGGAACATGGGCTGTATCTGGTAGCCGACGGCATGGGAGGGGCGCGCGCCGGAGAGCATGCGTCGAAGCTTGCCGTCGATACGGTTCTCGAGGTCGTTCAGCGGGCGCCGAAGCCAAGCGCCGACGTGCTGCGCGATGCCTTCGAGGAGGCCAACCGCCGGGTGAGAGAGGCCGCCATGCAAGACGCTCGGCTGGAGGGAATGGGCACGACGCTGGTGGGAGCGCTCGTTGTCGATGATGAGATCCTGATTGCCAGCGTCGGCGATAGCCGCGTCTACCTCTACGAACATGGCAAGCTCCTTCCCATTACAGAAGATCAGACCTGGGTGAACGAAGTCGGACGAAGGCTCGGCCTGGATGAGGCAAGCCTGAAGTCGCATCCGATGCGCCATGTCCTCACCATGGCGATCGGCGTCAGTTCCGCCCTCAGAATCCACTGTTACTCCTATAAGCCCACCGGCCCGGCCCAACTCCTTCTCTGCAGCGACGGCCTTCACGGTGTTGTCGAGCCGGAAAATATCGCTGAAGTCTTATCTGGTCCGCAAACTTTGGAGGCGAAATGCCACTACCTAATCGAGGCTGCGCGGAGAGCCGGCGGACCTGACAATATCACTGCCGTCCTTCTCCAAAGCAAGAACGCCTGAACTCTCGTCCGGCTGTTGACCGGAGGCTCGTAACGCTCATGTGCCTCTGGAGCTACGGCCGGAGCGTGTCTGGAGACGACATGAAACAGCGTGCTCGACGGTTTCTGGCGATCCCGTTGATTGTCTGGCTTACCATTCAGCCCGTGTGGGGCAATCCGGCGAACGAGCCGGCCATCCTCCAAATCCGTGTGATTGAGGGAGAGGGGGCAATCCATATCGCAGGATCCTCGTCATCACGCGTCCTCTTAGTTCAGATCACCGACGAGACGGGACGGCCGGTTTCCGGCGCCGCTGTCAGCTTCCGCCTGCCGGAAGATGGCCCGACCGGTTCCCTATCTTCCGGACTAAAGACAGAGATTACGATTTCCGGAGCCGACGGGCGGGCGGCGTTGCAGGGGGTTCGATGGAATCAAGCGGTCGGGCAAACGCAGATCCGGGTCACGGCCGCAAAAGGGGAAGCACGCGCGGGAATCCTCGTCTCTCAATATGTGTCCGAGCCGCCGGCCAAAGAGGCTCTATCGGCGAGGAACCGTTCGGATGCGGCTGTTGAAGTACGGACCTTGCCGGAGAAGGGCTCGGGGCGGCTGAAATGGATTGCACTTTCACTGCTGATTGCGGGCGCCGGAGGCGGTGCAGCGGCCTTCCTGAGCCGGAGCAGCGGCGGAACTGGCGGGTCGGGGGCTGTTCCTCCGCCTGCTACCAGCGCTCCTCCTGTCATTGGCGCGCCTTCGATCATCGTGGGAAAGCCATGAGCTATCGAACGGCTCTGCTCGGCTTTTGCCTGTCGCTCCGGCTCCTCGCACAAGGAGGGCTTTTTGAGCCCCGCATCGCCGTGATCGCGAAGGGCGAACAGGGGCTTTGGCAGGTGCGGGGTATCTGGGGAGGATTCACCTTGGCGCCCGTGAAGCCGGATCCTGTCGTTTCGGGCGCGTTTACAGGGCAATCCGGTGCGGTCAAGCTCCAGGATCAGCTCATCCTTCTCAACGAATCGCTTGAAGAGACCTCCGTCCTTCCGGCGCCGCCCGGCCGGGCCCTCTTCGGCTTCGCACCCGGCGGCGCGCTCAAGGCGGTCTGGTATCCCGAGGCCAAACGCATTGACCTTATCGCTGAAGGTTTGGCGGTCGACACTTCGCTTTGGGCTGGAGATCCGATCTCAATTGCGGTGGTGCAGGGCCAGTCTCTGAAGGCAGCCATCTTGCGCGATGACGACGTGTGGCTGCTAGAGGCGGATTTTGTTACGGGAGCGGTCCAATGTTCCATGCTGCTTCCCGATGTGAAGCCGCCGGTTCTGGTTCGGCCTGACGCCTCGGTCGTCTTCTTTCGCGACGGCGCTCTCATTGTCCGCGATGCGGAGGGCATCGAACGCGCAGTGCCTGCGCCACCGGCCGATGCAATCGGAGAGGCGGGGAAGGACGCTCTCGTTGTCCGGAGCGGCTCGAGCTTCTATCTGGTTCGCCTGGAGGCGGAGCGCCTCCAGATCTTTCCGCTTCCGAACTCCCGGAGGCAGCAATGAGATACCTGCCGATGATCCTGGCGTTGTTCTCTGGCCTTGCAGCCGGACAAATCCGCCTTTCGCAGGTGGAAAACGGCGTGGAGCAACCCGTAGGAAGCTTCTTGGACTTTGGGGCGGTATACATCGGCGCAGCCGTCGAGAAGGACTTTCGCGTGCAGAATACGGGAACTGTCCGAGTTACGATCGACAAGCTGTTCCTGGCGGGGTCTTCGTTTGAGCTGATCCGTCATCCTACGGTCCCGTACGTCCTCGCTCCCGGCGATGCCGTTGACTTCAGCGTCCGGTTTCGTCCTCGGACTTATGGCGCCAGCTTCAGCTCAAACCTCACCGTCAACACGATCAATGTGATTCTCGCTGGCCGCACAATTTCGGGCCCGACGATTCTCGGACCGGACTCTGTCGTTCTGGACCCGGCGGCCAATCTCGAATTTGGACAGGTTGCCCGCGGCGACGTTGTGACGAGGCGGATTACGCTCCGGAATGACACGCCCGCCGCTTTGCGCATCGGTCTAATACGCATTTTGGGTGAGTCGTTCCACGGCCCCGCGGATCTCGCCTTGCCGGTCGATCTTCCGCCGTCTGCTTCCTTCGGCTTTGACGTCTCCTTTCAACCGGCCGACGCCGGGACACATGAAGGATGGCTGCAGGTCGACGACCGCGCCTTCCGCCTCGCCGGTGTTGCAACCGGTCCGCCGTTCCCTAAACCGGTAATCATCCTCGATCCGCCCGTACCCGGAAATGCGATGGTGGGCAGCGTTTCGATCCGTCTCGGCGTTGCCTCTCCTTCGAGCGGCACAGGGCAGCTGGAGCTGCGGCTGATCCCCGCTTCTCCCGGCGCCGTTGACGACGCTGTCCAATTTCTTGCCAACGGCGGCCGCGTTTTGGACTTTCATGTCAGGGAAGGTGAGACGGTCGCCTTCTTCGATACAGGCGCGGTAGCGCAGTTTCAAACCGGCACGACTGCCGGGGAAATTGAGCTCGTTGCCAGGCTCGGATCGTGGACGGAGACGCTGAGGCTGACTCTGAATCCGGCGCCGGTCTCCTTTGATTCCATGCAGGGCGCAAGGACCGGCACAGAGATCGAGGTTCGCTTAACGGGCTTCGACAACACGCGGTCGATCTCCTCGCTCGCGTTCTTCTTTTACCTTCGCGATGGTTCACAACTACCGCCGGGACCAGTGCGGGTGACGGTATCCGAGCAGTTCAGGCAATACTTCGAATCATCAACACTTGGCGGTGTCTTCGGCCTCCGCGTCCGGTTTCCCGTTAGCGGAGACGCCTCCTTGATTCAGGGCGTCGAGGTGGAGGTAGAGAACGCAGCTGGGACTGCGCGGACCAGGCAAATTCCTTTCTAGCAGCGCACGTAGAGTACGCTGGTCTTGAATGGTCCCGATTGCGATGAGCATTGCCGGCTCGGACCCGAGCGGCGGAGCCGGAATCCAGGCCGACCTGAAAACATTCCACCAATTCGGAGTTTACGGTCAGGCTGTGATCACGCTGCTCACTGTTCAAAACACAGTGAGCGTCGAGCATGTGGAGGTGATGCCAGCCGAGCTGGTTGTGCGGCAAACGCAGGCGGTGCTGCGGGACATGCCGCCGCACGCAGCGAAGACAGGCGCCCTGGGAAGCGCGGCCGTTGTCGAAGCCGTTGCGGACCTGGCGGCGTCGCTTGGGTTTCCTCTTGTCGTTGACCCCGTCATGCTCAGCAAGCACGGCGCCCCGCTGATGGACGAGGAGGCCCGCCGGGTAGTGCTGCGGAAGCTGATTCCTCGCGCGCGCCTGGTAACGCCGAACATTCATGAAGCTTCGGCGCTCACCGGGATTCCGATTGATACGATCAGCGACATGGAGCGTGCCGCTCGGCGCCTTGTGGAATTGGGCGCTGGGGCAGTCCTGGTGAAGGGTGGTCATCTGCCCGGAGATGCGATCGATCTTCTGGTTGACGGCGATGAGCTGCACCGCTTCACTGGGGAGCGCTTTGAAACCGCGCACACACACGGCACCGGATGCACATATTCGGCAGCGATCACTGCCGAACTGGCAAAGGGTGTGAGCCTCTGTAAGGCGGTCGAGCGTGCGAAGCATTTTATAACGGAGGCCATTCGGACCAGTCCCGGGCTCGGCCGCGGCTCCGGTCCGGTCAATCACCACGCAACTCTGTCCACGGATTAACGAATTTCGGCCAGCGAGCCGATGAAGCTCTTGGAAGACGAAAGTCTACGGCTTTACAATCGAGAAAATGGATCATCCTTTTCGGCTTGATGGACGAGTGGCCCTGGTCACGGGCGGTGCGAGCGGCATTGGCGAAGCGATATGCCGCGTATTCACGTCGGCCGGAGCGAAGGTGATCATCGTTGACGTAGACGAGGCCCGGGCGTGCAAGCTGGCGTCTGAATTACCCAACGCAACCGCGAGGCGCTGCGACATTACCGACGAACGCGCTGTCAAGGATCTGTTTGATACAATTCAAAAGCTCGATGTTTTAGTGAATAACGCCGGTATTGGACTTGTCGGCGGAATCGAGCAGACGGAACTTGAGGATTTCCGGCGCCTCTTTCAAGTAAACGTTGAGGGAATGTTTTTGGTCACCCGGCAGGCAATGCCGCTGCTGATTGCCTCCCACGGTTCGATCGTCAACATCGGATCAGTCGCCGGGTTGATCGGAGTGAAAAAGCGCTACGCATACTGCGCTACAAAGGGCGCGGTGGTAGCAATGACCCGGCAGCTTGCGGTAGATTATCCCACCGAAATCCGCGTAAACTGCATTTGTCCTGGCACTGTAGATACCCCGTTCGTCGAAGGGTATTTGGAAAAGTATCACAAGCACGAAAAGGAGAAGGTCCGGGCTGAACTGAACCAGAGGCAGCCAATTGGGCGTTTGGGACGCCCTGAAGAGATTGCTCATCTGGCCCTTTACTTAAGTTCGGCCGAAGCGGGTTTCGTTACTGGGGCCGTCTATACAATAGACGGGGGTTGGACCGCAGCCTGACCCGAGCTTGACCCGTGAATGTAATTTTTCTCACAATGGAAATTTGGCAACAACCCTAACAAGGCGAGCGCTTTAGCGCGAGTCGAACACATTCTAGAGGAGTTCCATGTATCGCTTGGCGATATCACGCCTGGTTGCCCTGTCTTTGGTGGTCTGTCTGCTTGGAGGCACTTGCTCGCCACTAGCGGCTGCGACGGCGAAGAAGCCAGTGAAAAAGACCGCTACAAAGACTGCAAAGAAGAGAACTACGGCCACTGTTGCGAAGGCCAGCGCTCAAAAGGCCAAGAAGGCCAGTTACAGTCGTTCTACCAAGAGCTCAACCGCGAAGGCCCAACGAAAAGTTTCCTACAGTCCCTGGGTCACCCCGACATATGCTGATTCCACCTACGGGGATAATGTCGACGGCGAGGATCTTGTTGTCCGCCGTGCCGCCGTTGAGGCGCTAGGTCCATACAACGGAACTGTCGTTGCTGTCGATCCCAAGACTGGTCGCATCCTGACAATCGTCAACCAGAAGCTTGCGCTGAGGAGCAGTTTTCAACCGTGCTCCACGATCAAGATCGTCGCCGGTCTCGCAGCACTAAGCGAGGGAATCATCAACCGAAATACGATGATCAAGCTGGGTGGAAAGTACAGCATGAACCTCACCGAAGCTCTCGCGCGATCCAACAACCCCTATTTTGCAATCCTCGGGCAGAAGCTTGGATTCGAGAAGGTCTCCTATTATGCACGGTTGTTCGGATTGGGTGAGCCGGCTGGCTTGAATATCGAGGGAGAAACTGCTGGCGTGTTGCCCTCGGCTCCGCCAAAGAATGGCGGCGTGGGAATGATGACGAGCTTCGGTGAAGGAATCTCGCTCAGCCCGCTGCAGCTTGCGGCATTGATGTCGGCGATCTCCAATGGAGGTACGCTCTACTATCTGCAATACCCGCGGAACCAGGAGGAAGTGAAGTCGTTTGTACCGCGGGTGAAGCGGCATCTTGATATTCAAAAGTGGATTCCCGAGATCAAGCCGGGCATGATGGGTGCCGTGGAATATGGCACTGCCCGCCGCGCCGCCTACGATCCCAACGAGCCGATCCTCGGCAAGACCGGTACGTGCACGGACCCGGCAAGGGCTCACATGGGCTGGTTCGGATCGTTCAATGATGTGGACCACAACCCGATCGTAGTCGTCGTGATGCTCACCGGCGGGAAACCTGTAAATGGACCGGTAGCGGCCGGTATTGCAGGGAACGTCTACCGGAATCTGTCCGAGCAGCGCTACTTTGCCGAAAGCAAGGCAAATGCGTTTACGCCCGCTGCGCTGGTCTCCACGCAGTCCTGCTGCAGTAACTAGTCGGATCAGGCCGCGGAGCTGCTGAAGATCTTTTCGCCCATCGCGAACTTCAGCCTGTCGATTCCCTCTCCAGTCACGCTGGAGATGCGGTAGAAATCAAGGCTGCTCTCCGCGGCCAGCCTCTCCAGAGCCGCCACCCTTTCGGGATCCTGGGCTGCGTCGATTTTCGAAGCAACCAGGATCATTGGCTTCCGCGCGAGATCCTCGCTGAAACTTGCAAGCTCCTTCATGACGACGTGAAAGTCGTGTACCGGATCGCGTCCGCTCGCCTCTGAGACATCTACAAGATGCACCAGGAGACTGGTTCGCTCGATGTGGCGGAGGAACTGGATGCCCAGGCCGTGGCCCAGGTGAGCGCCCTCAATCAATCCGGGAATGTCGGCGACAACGAAGGTCCGGCCGTCTTCCGGCAGGCTGACAACGCCGAGGTTGGGTTCCAGGGTGGTAAACGGGTAATCGGCAATCTTGGGGCGTGCTGCGGAGATGCGGGAGATGAGCGTCGACTTGCCGGCATTCGGAAAACCAACGAGTCCCACATCGGCAAGCAGCTTCAATTCCAGCCGCAGACGGCGCTCTTCGCCCGGCCTTCCCGGTTCGTGCTCGGTGGGCGCCTGGTGCGTGGAGGTGGCGAACCGGGCATTGCCACGCCCTCCGCGGCCGCCGCGAGCGGCGATAAAGCGTTCGCCTGGCTTCGTGAAATCGTGCAGGAGCTCGCCGGTTTCATCGTCGTAGACGACCGTGCCGACGGGCACAGGGAGCTCAATGGACTCCCCGTCACGGCCGGTGCGGTTGCTTCCTTCGCCGTGGCGGCCGCGTCCCGCCTTGTGTTCGGGGTTAAAGCGGAAGTGCAGGAGCGTGTTGTAATGCTCGCTTGCGACCATGACGACGTCACCGCCTCGTCCTCCGTCGCCCCCGCTTGGGCCGCCGCGAGGCACATATTTTTCACGGCGGAAGGCAAGGCAGCCGTTGCCGCCATCGCCGGCCTTGACGTAAATCTTGACCTCGTCAATGAACATGATGGATCGCAAAAATAAAAAGGCCGCCCTGCCAAGCGGGCGGCCTCAAGCGTAAAGGAAATCTTTCGTCACTGCCCAGCCGGCTGGCTGAGCACATTCACAAACTTCCCCAATCGGCCGCGGTCACGAAATTCCACAATTCCGGGGACTCGAGCGTAGAGGGTATCGTCCTTGCCGATGCCGACGTTCTCGCCGGGCTTGTAGCGTGTCCCGCGCTGCCGCACAATGATGGCGCCGCCCGGTACCATCTGTCCGCTGAAGGCTTTAATGCCCAAACGCTGGGCATTTGAATCGCGGCCATTCTTTGAACTGCCTAAACCCTTTTTGTGTGCCATTTCAAACTCCGTTCCCCGCTAGGCCAGGATTTCGGTGACTTCCACTTCCGTAAAATCCTGCCGGTGACCGATGGTTCGCTTGTACTGTTTCTTGGGCTTGAATTTGAAAACCGTGACCTTTTCGCCCCGGCCATGGTTGCGGATGGTGCCTTTCACCTTCGCGCTGCCAAGATCCGAACCCGCAATCAATTGACCCGCGTCCTTGCTGACTGCGACCACGCGGCCGAGCTCGATTTCAGCCCCTACCTCGCCCGGAAGTTTCTCCACCCGGACTAACTCGCCCGGGGAGACGCGATATTGCTTTCCACCGGTTTCAATTACTGCGTACATAAGGAATCCTCGCTGATCTTGTTCCCAGTACACCGCTTCGAGCTTTCCAGTACAGCACCCTGAGCGGCGTCGATTGGAGGGCTACTAGCACGTTCACGCACCCTAGGCGGGCGCGCGGTCGGAGCCACAATTTCCAATTCTACAACAGGCTTCCCTGTTTTCCAACCCGGCCTGCCGCGAGCCGGCAATCCTCTGCGGCACATTGGGGAATACAAATCCTTACGATTTGGACCGGGATCACTGGAAACGGGCTAATTGCTTGAGGCATCCCTACTTGGTAGAGTAAACAAATACGGGTTTGTTTGGGCCTTTTGGGCCGAGCTAGAGGTGTTTACAGTTGCAGCGTTTGGGCTTGCCCGCGATCCTTCTTTTCTTCTTGCTGGCTGCGCCTGCGGTTCCGCAGGACCCCAGCTCGGAGGTCCTTTGCCGCTACCTTGCCGCCTCTAGCCAGCCCCCACTTCGTGGCGTGTCCATGGAGGTGGACTTTGAGGCGAAGCTTCCCAAGCTGAAGAAGGAAGGGAGGCTGCAGGCGCTCCGGATCATCTCAAAGCTGGGAGAGATCCGGTATGTTGTCGAGCGCTTCGTGGGCGACAACTCGATCAAGAAAGACGTCATCGCCCGCTACATGCAGGCGGAAACTCAGGCTCAGGAAGGCTCGGCAAGCGGCGACGTCGCCGTTACCCCGCAGAACTATAAGTTCAAGTACAAGGGGCTGACGGAGAGGGACGGTAGAGAATACCACGTCTTTCAACTGACGCCGCGCAAGAAGCGAGTCGGCTTATACAAGGGGGAACTGTGGCTTGATCCGGTCACCTGCCTCCCCGTCCGTGAAGCCGGCCGGCTTGTAAAGACGCCGTCGATCTTCCTCAAGAAGATTGAGTTTGTGCGCGACTACGAGATTCGCGACGGACGTGCTCTGCCGAAACAGATTCAGAGCACCGTCGATACCCGGTTCTGGGGTCCCGCCGAGCTCATGATCCATTTCAGGAATCTGTCCGTTTACACCGAACCGGAAGCGCCGAGCTTTACGGTTTCCGAGCTGAATTAGCCGCAGAGCCTTCCAGGATCTACCCACAGCCAGTTCTGCAAGTTACGGCTCCCGCCATCGGCCTTTCCCGGGTTAAGGCGTGAAACTGGGGAGGGAATCTAAAAGTCCTACAGACGGACCTATCTTGACCCTGTGTCCAACTTTGACGGCACAGGAACAAGAAGCGACCGGCTGAAGAACGCAGCGGGAGGCTTCCGTCTGGATTTGAAAATCGGCAATGTCCGCAACATCATCGTTCTGCGCGCGCTGCCCGGCCTTGGCGACATGCTTTGTTTGGTGCCGGCGGCACGGTCTTTACGGCGTGCGCTACCGCATGCCCGGATCACACTGCTGGGTTTACCGTCGGCCGAACCCTTTGCGCAGCGGTTCCGTCACTACTTTGATGAATTCCTGAAGCTGCCGGCGTTCCCGGGAATTTGGGAGGCGGAAGACCACACGGTTCGTGAACTGCCCTCCTTTCTGGCTGCTGTCCAGCAGCGCGAGTACGACCTCGCCCTCCAACTTCACGGCAGCGGAACGATTAGCAATACTCTCATCTCCTTGATTGGAGCGAAGCGGACGGCAGGATTTTTTGAAGAGGGCCGCTATCGCCCCGAAAACGGACTCTTCTTTGAATATCCCGGCAATCTTTCCGAAATTCGGAGAAATCTTGCGCTCCTTCAGCACTTGGGGATTCCGTGTAGCGGCGAGCATTTGGAATTCCCACTTGCTTCCGCTGACTTCGGGGAGCTTGATCGCGTCGAAGGCGCCAAGGATCTCCGCCCGAACGAGTACGTGTGCATACACCCGGGCGCGAAAACGGCATCCCGGCGCTGGCTTCCTGAGCGCTTCGCGGCCGTGGCAGATGAACTGGCGCGGCACGACCTGAAGGTCGTATTGACGGGCAGGCAGGACGAAGCCGCCTTGAACGAAGCGGTGGCGCAGGCGATGCATGAGCCGTGCGTGAATCTGGCGTGCGATATGAGCGCCGGAGCTCTCGCAGCGCTGCTATCCCGGGCGCGCCTGGTTGTTTCCAACGATACGGGCGTTTCCCATCTGGCGGCAGCTCTTCGCGTGCCTAGCGTTGTGATCTTCAGCGCAGCTGATCCTGTCCGCTGGGCTCCGCTTGACACCCGGCGTCACCGGGCGATCTTTGCTCCTGTCGACTGCCGGCCCTGTTCGTACGAGGAGTGCCCCATCCATCATCCCTGCGTCGAGAATGTCGAAACAGAGGCGGTCCTTGCGCCCGCGCTCGAACTTCTCGAGTCGGACTGGTTGCAGCCCCGGGATGACTGGAAGCATGTCAGGAAGCTGCTTGCAATCCGCCTGGGACCACCCGAAGGAGTGATCCAGTGCGGACCCGCCCTCCGCGCTTTGCGCGAGGCCCTTCCTGAAGCAACCATTACCCTTGCTTCGACGGCTGCCGGCAGCGCTGCTGTGCCCTTGCTGCCCTGGGTTGACGACTCTCTGATTCTGCGCTCCGCAAAAACGAAAGCGGATGGCATCTTCATCGATCCCTTCCAGCAATCGGAATTTATTGGGAATCTGGCGTCGCGCGGTTTCGATGGCGCCATTCTCTTTACGAACCCAAGACAATCGCCTTATTCCGCCGCGTACGCTTGCGCGCTTGCGGGTATCCCTTTGCGGGCTGCCCAGTCGATGGAATTCGGAGGCGCGCTGCTGACGGACTGGGTCCGATGTTCCAATCTCAACACAAATCTTGTGAACCGCCACCTGGACCTTGTCGAGGATCTCGGATTTCAAGTTCGGAGGACGGAGATTGAGCTGAGGCTCCCCTCGCAGGCGAGGGCGGAGGCAGATGCGAGTCTGCGGCAGGTGGGATTGGGTCTTGACCAACCATTCCTGCTGTTCGCCGCTCCACACCGTGTGCAGGCAGAGGCTACCGGAATCATACGTGAGGAACTCGGCGAGCTGTGGCGCCTGCTGGATGGGGCCAGGCTTGCCGCACAGGAGGCCAAGCTGCCCTTGGCCGTGGTCGCGAATGGTCCGGAGCGAGAGGCGATCAGCCTCGTCTTCGGTAGCGCGGACGTCCGCCTCCTGCCGCCTCTCAACGATTTCTCACGGCTGGCGGCCCTGATCTCAGCCGCGTCTCTGCTGTTTACCGGCAGGCCGTCTTTGGTTTCGATCGCCGATGCCTTTCGGATCCCGATTCTGTGCGTTCGACCTCCTGCGCGTCCCCTTTCTCAATGGGCCCCGCTCGTTTCACCGTTCCGCGTGCCAGCACCGGAGGCGCCGCCGAAGAAGCTGGCTGAGACTGCGCTTTCATTGCTCGATCTCGGCGCTGGTTCCTTTGCGACCGCGAGCCAATCTCACTCGACCAGGAGGATTGCGTGACTCGATTGCGCGTGCTCACCTGGCACATCCATGGAAGCTATCTCTACTATCTCGCGCACGCCAACATCGATTTCGTCGTACCTTTCAAGCCGGATCGTCCCGAAGGCTATGGAGGACGCGGAGGAACATTGCCTTGGCCGGAGAACCTGCAGGAGTTGCCTGCCGAAGAGGTGCGGCGTCATGAGTTCGATTGCATCCTCTTTCAGTCTCAGAAGAACTATCTCGAAGACCAGTACGAGATTCTGAGCGAAAAGCAGCGGCTACTCCCTCGCATCTACCTGGAACACGATCCGCCCCGGCACAGTCCGACCGACACTCCTCACCCGGTCGACGACCCCGGCGTTCTGCTAATTCACGTCACGCCCTTTAACGAATTGATGTGGGATAGCCGCTCCACCCCCATACGCGTCATTGAGCACGGCGTTACCGTTCCGGACGATGCCCGGTACAGCGGAGAGCTGGAACGCGGCTTGGTCATAATCAATGGGCTACGATCGCGCGGGCGGCGTCTGGGAGTTGACATCTTCGAACGCGTGCGGGCTGAAGTGCCGTTGGACCTCGTAGGCATGGAGTCCGAAATGATGGGAGGACTTGGCGAGGTGGGACATGCGGCCCTCCCTTACTTTGCCTCGCGCTACCGGTTCCTCTTCAATCCGATCCGGTACACCAGCCTGGGGCTTGCGGTCTGCGAGGCGATGATGGTCGGTCTTCCAATTATCGGTCTGGCCACGACGGAGATGGCCACCGCCGTGGAAAACGGCGTTTCAGGCTACGTCGACACGGACGTCAGTCGTTTGGTTCAGCATATGAAACGACTCTTGAACGATCGCAGTGAGGCGCACCGCCTCAGCAAAGGAGCGCGGACGACAGCCCGTCAGCGCTTCTCCTTGGAGCGCTTCACCAGAGATTGGGAGGATGCCATTCGCTCCTCTGTTCGAAGATGGCGCGCGGCAGATGCGGAAGGCATCCGGATGCCAGCGGGAGAGGCAGCGCAATGATCCGGCGAGTCGCGCTCATCAGCGAACACGCATCTCCGCTATGCGCTCTCGGAACGGTGGATAGCGGCGGCCAGAACGTGTACGTGGGGCAGCTCGCGTGCAATCTCGCGGCGAGCGGCTACCAGGTGGACGTGTTTACGAGGCGGGACAGCCCGGAGCTGTCGGAAGTCCTGCGGTGGTGCGACGGTGTCCGTGTGATCCATGTTCCAGCCGGCCCGGCGGTGTTCGTTCCGAAGGAGGAGATGCTGGGCTTGATGCCGGAGTTCACGGCCTACATGATCGACTTCTGCCGGAGCACGTCGCAGTCTTACTGTATCCTGCACGCCAACTTCTGGATGTCCGGCCTGGTTGCGGCGGACATCAAGCAGCAACTCGGAATTCCCTTCGTGATCACCTTCCACGCGCTTGGCCGCATTCGCAGGAAGTATCAAGGACCGAACGACAAGTTCCCGGATGAGCGATTCGCCATAGAAGACCGCATCGTGGCGGAAGCCGACCGAATCGTCGCGGAATGTCCGCAGGATGAAGAGGATCTCATTCGCCTTTATAATGCCGATCCTGCCAAAATCACGATCGTTCCCTGCGGCTTTGATCCCTCCGAGCTGTGGCCGATTCACAAGCCTGTGGCGCGCAATCACCTCGGCATTAAAGACGATGAACGAGTCATCCTCCAGCTTGGCCGCATCGTGCCGCGCAAGGGGATCGACAATGCGATTCGGGGCTTTGGACGCTTTGTCAAATCGCACGGCGCCGAAGCCCGGCTGCTCATCGTTGGCGGAGAGCGGAGCGACGCCAATGCGCCTGAAGAGCCAGAGATCGCGCGGCTGAAGGATATCGCCGAGAAGGAAGGAGTGGCTGAACTCGTCAACTTTGCAGGACGGTGTGACCGCGAGCAGTTGAAGTATTACTACAGCGCGGCTGACATCTTCGTAACCACTCCCTGGTACGAGCCGTTCGGCATTACACCCGTAGAGGCGATGGCTTGCGGCACTCCGGTGATCGGATCGAATGTCGGTGGAATCAAATTCACCGTTCGCGATAACGAAACCGGGTATCTCATCCCGCCCAATGATCCGGAGGCGCTCGCCGAGAGGATCGCCGACCTCTATAAGCATCCAAAGCTGATGAGCGTCCTCAGCCGGCAGGCAATCCGCCGCGTCAATGATCTGTTCACGTGGAAGAAAGTAGCGGACGCTGTCGCTGCCGTTTACGAAGAAGTCCTAACGGCGGGCTATCCGATCCGTCATCGGGCCGAGGATCATTTTGACCCTGTAGAACGGGGCTTCCAGGAAACTATTCAGGTATTGCAGGAATCATCACGGCGCCTCCGGACCAGCATTCTGAAGGTGGCGGAAGCACTAAGCGACTGCTTTGCTTCGGGAGGAAAGGTGCTGATTTGCGCCAGCGGCGGCGCGGGCGGGGAAGCCCAGCGCTTTGCCGCTGACTTTTTGGGGCGCTTCAAGCGAACGGACCGCCCGGGACTTCCCGTGATCTCGTTGAACCCGGATTTCGGCTCCTTCGCATCGTGCTCGGAGGAACTGGGGGGAGATGAACTGCTCGAGCGTCAGGTGGAAGCCTTCGGCCAGGCCGGCGATATCCTCCTCGGCATCAGCCCGCTGGGCCGCTCCTTTGGGCTCATCCGAGCCTTTGGAATGGCGCGCCGCCTGGGTTTGCGCTGTATTGCAATTGCGGGTGGCACCGGCGGCGAGCTGAATCAGCTATCCGATCTTTGCGTTCTTGTTCCTTCTTCAAACGCGCAGCACATCCAGGAGGCGCAGATGGTGATCGTGCATCTGCTGTGCGAGCTCGTCGAAGAACGCTTCGGATTCCGCCGCCGGCTGGAGGATCAGCGTCCCGTGTCAAGAACCGTCGTCAAGCTGCCCCGCCTCCACCCGCAGGCGCGGACCGGGCCGTTTCGTCCGAGCAAAGCCGTTTCGTAGTCAGGGACTGGAGGAGGATGACGCATGCGTGATCTAGCTGGAAGAGTCGCGATCGTGACAGGCGCGGGCCGGGGTTTGGGCGCGGCGATTTCCCACAACCTCGCCGCTGCGGGAGTCAACGTGATTGCCGCGGACATCTGCGGCGATCTTGCGGAACAGACAGCCGCTGCGATCACCAACGGAGTCCGGGCCGAACCTTACACCTTCGACGCTGGCGATGAGCGCGAGACGGCGTCTCTGGTTCAGCACGTACTGAAGAACTTCGGACGTCTCGACATCATCGTCAACAATGCCGGTACCGATGTGACTGTGCCGGTTGAGGAGCTGCAGTTTGACGACTGGGACCGCATTCAACGGACGAACCTACGCGGACCGTTCGTCATGGCCAAGACGGTCTTTCCGGTCTTAAGGAGTGCCGGAGGGGGACATATCGTCAACATCGTCTCCACCGCGGCGAAGCGCGCCTGGGCCAACGCTGCTGCTTATCACGCGAGCAAGTGGGGCCTTCTCGGCCTGAGCCACGCCTTGCATGTGGAAGGACGGCCCGTGGGAATCAAGGTCACGGCAGTAATCTGCGGCGGCATGCGCACGCCGTTCCTGCTCGACCGCTTCCCGGACCTCGATCCCAATGTTCTGCAGGATCCCCGGAACGTTGCTGAGACTGTGCGCTTCGTGCTCTCGCAGCCCGATGAAACTGTGATCCCGGAGATTATGGTGCTGCCGGTTCGGGAAACATCCTGGCCATGAGCGGAAAGAGGAAGGCGATCTTTCTCGACAAGGACGGGACGCTCATCGAAAACGTGCCGTTTAACGTCGATCCGGGTCAAATTCGTCTCGCCCCGTCGGCCGAGTCCGCCCTGCCGCGCTTGTGCAGCGCCGGATTTCGCCTTGTGGTCGTTTCGAACCAGCCGGGTGTTGCGCGGGGCCTGTTCCCGGAAGCGGCCCTCGCGCGCGTGTATTCCAGAATTGCTGAATTGCTGAATACGATCCACGTCGTGCTGGACGGCTTCTATTACTGCCCCCATCATCCGGCCGGTGTTGTGCCTCCTTATGCGTCCCCGTGCGAGTGCCGGAAGCCTCGTCCCGGTCTCCTGCTTCGCGCCGCCTCGGAGATGAATCTGGACCTCGGGTCGAGCTGGCTGATCGGGGATATTCTGGACGACGTCGAAGCCGGGCATGCCGCCGGATGCCGCTCTATTCTGATCGCGAACGGAAACGAGACGGAATGGAAAATCTCGCCTTCGCGCTGGCCTGACTA
>Ga0207874_1000918_pt1 | contig 38144 bp, 28 predicted proteins | sample HigsolmetaAR201D_FD_184833 | JGI IMG/M metagenome (GOLD analysis project Ga0207874, IMG submission 184833) | Ionic liquid and high solid enriched microbial communities from the Joint BioEnergy Institute, USA - AR20-1-D (SPAdes) (version 2) ...
TAAGCCATGCGCGCGTGGGGCACCTGTAACCAAGTCATTGTGCTAGCAGCCTCAATCAACCGCGCGTGTGCGGCGTCCGTACTTCTGCAAATACCCGGACGGCTATCCCTCGTCGGCTGCCCCCCCCCAAATGGGCTTGGGGAAGCGTAAAACCTTTGCCTAGACTGGGCGGCATGGACAGGATGTCATACTCCGCCAACCTCAAGGATGAGCAACGGCGACGGCTTGAGCCCGGACTACGTGGGCCAGGCCTCCTTATGCCTTCGGTCGCGCACGGTCGCCGCGGAGCCGCCGCGGTCATCTTTTGCGCTCCGCACGACGGGCCACCATGGCGTGCCTCGCCGCCTGATCTTCCAGCGAATCGCATAGCCTTTCACGACGGCCGCGTGAGGCACAACGCCAGCCCCTTAGCGGCTCCGGATCCGTCTCGCTGTCACCTGCCGGCCCATCAGGAAAGCGGTCTGACGTGAGTGGCCGTTAGTACGAAATGCGTGGGAGCTGTGTCGTCGCAGTTCCTCGTGCCCCCTGGCTGGTTTGCGATTCCACCTCGCCGGTGCCCCATCGAGCGTTTCTTTCCTTGGCCTGGGATCGTGCGTGGCCAACCGCGACTGCGACAGCAACCTAAGAAAGAAAGCGTTTCGTCCGGTTGCCGTGAGATTAAGGGCGGCGTGGCGACGTCATGAATCCTTCCGATTTTGAACCTGCTTTAGCCGAAGTTTTCGTTGTCAAATCAACCTTGGCGCTACAAAGGGCTGCTCCCTATTATTCTCCCTCCAGTTGACTGGCCTTCCGGCGCGCAGCTGCTCAGCGACTGCCTGCGTCCAGACGCCGCGGAGTTCACCTGGCACCGGGATGCACAGCCGGCCGGCAATCACGAGCCCATGAATCACCTGCTAGTACAACCTCCACTTCCGGCCAACCTTTCGTCAGAGCACAGGTTTCACGAGTTAGTACGCCTGCGGCGCAGGTGAGCTACCCGGCTCCCTGAGGACAGCAACTGCACCAGTGCACTGCCATCAGCAGCCTGAATTCGAAAACACCTCTACGAAGGCGCTTTGGAGAACGGAATGACTGCTATCACCCTGCTCAAACGGACCCTGGGGTATCTGCTGCTCGGGGGTCTGCTGGCTGCGACTTTCTCCGCCGTTCTCTACGGTGCATTCTGGGTGCGGTTTGAAGGCGCCGTCGGGCCCTTCCAAACGCAACTCTTCTGGCAATTGCTGCCGATCGTCGTTGCCGCGAAACTGACGACATTCTTCGCTTACCGGCTGCACCGCGGCTGGGGCCGATATGCAACCTTTCATGATATGCTGCGGCTGGCCGAGTGGGCGGCTCTCAGCTCGCTGCTCATCGTGCTGCTGAACTATCTGCTTTCGCCCGCAGTGCAGACCCCGCGCAGCGTGTTCCTGATGGACTCCGGTACAACCCTCGCGCTGGCGGTCGGCATTCGCGGCCTGACCCGTTCGGTTCGCGAGCGTTACGCGCCGCTCATCATCAAAGACGGCGTGCGAGCGCTGATTGTCGGCGCCAACGACACCGGCGAGGCGCTGCTGCGCACCTTGCGGCTCAACCGCGATTTGCAGTACCGCGTGATCGGTTTCCTGGATGATTCCGAGAAACCGCGGAGCACCTACATCGGCGGCGTTCCCGTACTGGGCACGCTGAGCAACGCCTGCGAGATTGCCCGGCGTCATGGCGTCAAAGAAATCCTGCTGACCACCGGCGCCGTCGCCCCCATTGCGGTGCGCAAGCTGATGGATGAATGCGCCAAGTATTCCATCTCCATCCGCATGTTGCCCAGCTACAACGAACTGCTCAGCGGCAACGTGCAGGTGCAGGTGCGCGACGTCTCCATCGAGGATCTGCTCCGCCGCGAGCCCGTGCGGTTGGAGATCGACAACATCCAGCGCTGGTTGCAGGACCGCACGATTCTGGTAACGGGCAGCGCCGGCAGCATCGGCAGCGAAATCTGCCGCCAACTGCTGCAGTTCTCGCCCAGCCGCCTGGTGCTGGTCGACCAGTCTGAGACTGGCCAATTCGAGATCGAACGCGAACTGCGGTCGAAGTCGTATCACACCAAGATTGATTACTACATCGCCGACATTCTGGACCAGAACCGGATGCGGCACGTGCTGGAGCAGTCGCAGCCCGACGTGGTCTTCCATGCCGCGGCCTACAAGCACGTGCCGTTGATGGAAGCCAATCCCGGCGAAGCCGTAAAGAACAATGTCGTCGCCACGCAGCGGCTGGCCGACCTGGCCGAGGAGTTCGGCGTCGAAGCGTTCGTGATGATCTCCACCGACAAGGCGGTAAATCCCACGAGCGTGATGGGGGCCTGCAAGCGCGTTGCCGAGCTTTACGTGCAGAGCAAGGCCGCGACCTCCAAGTGCCGTTTCGTGACAGTGCGTTTCGGCAACGTGCTCGATTCGTCGGGAAGCGTCATTCCGATCTTCCGCGATCAGATCAAGCGCGGTGGCCCCATCACCATCACCGACCCGCGGATGGAACGGTTCTTCATGACCATTCCCGAAGCGGCACAACTGGTCATCCAGGCCGGCTACATGGGCGAAGGCGGCGAGATCTTTGTGCTCGACATGGGCAAGCCGGTCCGCATCCTGGATCTGGCACACGATATGATCCGGCTGTCGGGCCTCAAAGTGGGCCGCGACATCGAGATCGTGACGGTCGGGTTGCGGCCGGGCGAGAAACTGTACGAAGAGCTGCACGTCGAAGGCGAAGAACATCTCCCCACGCGTCATCCCAAGATTGTCGTGGCCAAGTGCAACGACGAAGCCCGAATCGACATGCAACGTGCTATCAACCAGCTTGAGAAGGTAGCTGAGCAGCCACCGCATGTAGTGCGAGCAGCGCTGAAATCGGTCGTTCCGCAGTACCGCCCGCAAGTCGATTCCCAGCCTGCGGCTCCTCAGAAGCCGACGCCGCAACTCGAACGCCGGGCAGCGTAAAGTTGCCACTTGCTCGGCAATTGGAGTGTCGACGGGGCGGGCGTGTGGACGATGAACGATGTACGACCACATTAAGGCCAGAAGCAGCGCAGCCTCGCTGACCGTCGGCCCCTTCATCACGACAGCAAGTCGACGCGGGGCAGGCCTGTTGCGACAAGCGTCGCTGCTTGGTGTCGAGCATACCGACGTGAAACGCACGTCCGTTCAGAGAAAGGGGCTTTCATCAATGCGCCGAGCGCTGAAGCGCGTATTTGACGTCGTAGTGGCAGCTACGGCGCTCATCATGCTTTCGCCGCTGCTAGTGGGCACCGCACTGCTGGTCTTGATCTGTGATGGCAGGCCGGTGTTCTTCATCCAGCAGCGGCCAGGATTACACGGCAAGCTATTCAAATTGGTGAAGTTCCGCACCATGCGCACGGTGCGGGACGATGAAATCGGCCTCGCAGACCATCAGCGGGTGACGCGGCTGGGGAACTTCCTGCGGCGTACCAGCATCGACGAGCTTCCTCAACTTTGGAACGTATTGCGGGGAGACATCTCGCTGGTGGGGCCCCGGCCGCTGCTGCCAGAATACCTCGATGTCTACACCCCGACGCAGCGCCGGCGCCATCTCGTAGCGCCCGGCCTGACGGGCTGGGCCCAGATTCACGGCCGCAACTGCGTCGATTGGCAGGAGCGGCTGGCACTGGACGTCTGGTACGTCGATAACTGGTCGCTGTCGCTCGACTTTTACATCCTGTGGCGCACGTTCGCTCTGGTGATCTCCGGCCGTGGAACCGAGTCCTCGCAGCTCACGCGCGAAAACCGGTTCGACTATTACGTGCAGCATGCCTCGGCGGGGAAAATCGACGTCCACCAGCAGCGAAGCGTGGCATAACCGCTCGCCGCAACGACAACCCGGCACCGGACGATAGCAGTGCAGCCACTTCAAGGACGTGGCGATCCTCCGGGGCGGGGCAGCAGAATCATTCCCAAAAAAGAAAGACGCCCGCGGCCAAGCCGCGGGCGTCTTTTGATTGGCATCTCATGCGGCAACGGTCAGGCCGCCGCTTGCACGGCGCTACCGGCCGGGCGTTACTCCGGCAACGGCTCGTCCTTGGTTTCGGGCGCGAACGGCAGAGCCAACAGCCCGATCAAGAACACGCTGCACATCGTCAAGCCGGCGTACCGCATCGGCTCGGGATAGGCCCCGAACACTTCGCTGGTCAGCAAGCCCAGCGTGAAGGGCCCGCTAGCCGCCACGAACCGGCCTACGTTGTAGCAGAACGAGGTACCCGTGCTGCGCAGTCGCGTGGGGAACAGTTCGGGGAAGTAAATGGCGTAACCGCCAAACAGCGACAGTTGGCAGAAGCCCATCAAGGGGATCATCCAGAACACGTCGCCGAGGCTGTCCAGGAACCCGAACACCAGCACCGTGCTGGCACCGGCAGCCAGGAAGCTGATGGCGAACGCCGGGCGGCGGCCAATCCGCTGCGTCATCAGACCAAAGCCGTAGATGCCGAAGAAGGCGCCGATGTTCATCATCATCGACGTATAACCGGCCCACGCGGTGAGACGGCCGTTGATATCCTTGGCTCGGTCCGTGATCTTCTTGAGCAGTTCATCCACGTTGCTCACGTCCGGATTGCCCTCCAAGTAGGCCTCAAGCGATGCCATGTTGGCTCCGGCACCCGACTTGGGCGTCAACTGCTCAAGCCACGACCCAGGCGCTACGCTTTCGCCCTTGTCGTGCCGCTCGATCATGGCAGCCCAAATTTGTTGGGCGTTGGGAGCATCGCCCGAGGGGCCCAGCAGATCGTTGGGCCGCACGGTTTCCTTCAGCTTGCCGATCAACTCCGGCTCGCGCACCGCCAATCGCAACAGGTCGCGGTCCCATTCACCCTGGCCCGCCTTGCGGGCTTCCTGTTCGAACACCTTGCGGAACACGCTGCGGTTCAGGTCGATGCTGAAGAAGCCGATGCCCCACAGCGCAATCACGCCACTGGTCGCCATCACCACGCCCACGATGGCCCGCTTGCGCCAGCGAGGATCACCAAACAGCTCGGCGTAGGACCCCAGCCGCTTGGTGCTGCTGTGGGTGGCCGCCTGCCATTGCTCGGGCTCCTTGAGCCGCCGGCGAATCACCAGGGCGAGCAGGGCAGGGAAGGTGCCCACCACGAACATGGCCCGCCAGGCGGTGATCTGAACTCCCAGGACGTTGAACTGCCCCAGCACACCGGACTGTTCCAAATGGCCCAGGCCGATGCTGACAAAGGCCGCGGTGAGGTTGCCCACCGCCGACAATGCCTGGAGCAGCGCCAGGGCAAACGGGCGAGCGCGGGGCGGCATCACTTCAGCCACCAGGGCCACCCCCACGGCAAACTCGCCACCGACGCCCAGGCCCGTCAGAAAGCGGTAAAACGCAAAGTCCCAGAAGCCCACCGACAACGCGCTCAAGCCCGTGCAGAGCGAGTACAGCAGGATCGTCCACATCATCGTGCGGGCACGGCCGATGCGGTCGCCCAGCATGCCAAAGAACAGGCCGCCGCTGGCCCAGCCCATCAAAAAGACGGCGGTCGCGATACCGCCATACTTGTTCACGTCGCCCGGCGCCGGCGGCGTGCCCGGCGAAGGAGCCAGCAACTCGTTCATGGCCGGCATGCGAGCCAGGTTGAAGAGCTGCTGGTCCATCGTGTCGAACAGCCACCCCAAGGCAGCAACGATGAGAACGAACCAGTGGTACTTGGTTAGTTCGCGCGTCCAAGACTGGCCAGAAGACATCGGTTACAAATTCCGTGACGAGTTCTTCAGTAATCGCGGGAAGATCATGAACCAAGAACAGAAGGATCGCCGCGACGACAACCTTCAGCGCGGGTAACCGCAGCGCTTACGACTAAAGCCCCTTTCGTGCGTTTCCCCGCGGCAGCAGTCACCGCGGCGCTCAAGACGAACAACGGCTACGGGATGAGGCCAGCCGCCGCAGACGCGCTACGCGTCGCATGCCGCACCATCATTCCTGCATCATTCATCATCATCTTCCGGCCCCGGTTCAGGCAGCCAGAAGGTCACGATAACGGCCACGACCAGGATCGCTAGGGCGACCGAACCGGCAGCAATGGCCGTTGAGCCGCCGGGCATCAAGGGAGTCAGCTTCGCCGTCACCATCGCGGCCGAGGTCCCGATCATGCGGCCGCCAATATTGGCCGCGAAGCTTTCGCCCGTACCGCGGAGATGCACCGGATACACGCGAGGCAGATAGTTACCCCAGAAGCTGAACTGGCCCACGGTCAGCAGGCCGGCGAAGAAGATACCCCACTTGAGGGCGTCGAGGTTCTCGCGGGCAAAAACCAGGTAGACCACGGGGATGAGCAGCAGCGACGGCACCTGGAACATCCGCAACAACAACCGGCGGCTGACAATTCGCACGGCCAGCACGGCCAGCAGAACTCGGCCGGCCAGACCGCCGATCTCCTGGATGCCGTTCAGCTCGGCGGCCGTTTTCTGTTGGATCTTGACGGCCTCGGCACGTTCCAAGCCTTCGGTCTGCTGCTGCACCTGGGGCACACTGGGGACAATGCGCGGCGTGTGCTGCAGGGCACCAAAGGCCACGCCATAGCTGCACGCAAACAGGATGGTGGTCACGATCGTCGTCCGCCGCAGCTTCGGCTGGAACAACTCCTTAATGCTGGGGCGTTTCAAGGTGCCGGCCAGCTTGCGCTGGTGCCAGATCGGCGATTCGGGCAGGAACGGCCGGATCACAATCAGCGGGATCGCAGGAATCACGCCTGAAATCAGCGTGTATCGCCAAGCCGCGTGTTCACCGTAAATTGCCGGGAAGTACTTGCCGTATTCCACGGCCAAATAAAAGGCACCGGTAACCAACAAACCGCCCACCGATGAGAACGCCTGGGTAAAGCCCAGCACGGCCTCACGACGCTTTGGATCGGGGAACAATTCCGCGAGCCAGGCCACGGCCGCGACGAACTCCACGCACACGCCAATGAACGTCGTGCAGCGGAGAATCAACAAGGTGTAAATGTTGGTCGCAAAACCGGCCCCCAGCGCCGAGAACGCATAGAGCAAAATGCTCCCGGTCAGCACGCGACGGCGTCCCCAGAGGTCGGTCAAGTATCCGCCCAACAGGCCGAACACGCCGCCCACGATGGCAGGCACAAAGAACAGCAGCCCCACCCAGGTCTCAAACTCCGGCGTGCCCGGCTTCGCGGTCTCGCCCACCAATTCAAGCAGAGCGGGCCGGATGATCAGCGGGAGCATCAACAGTTCGTAGATGTCGAACGCAAACCCAATGACGGCAATCACGCATACCAGCCACTGGACAAAGGTCATCTTCTGCGGGGCGTCAGGCGATATCGACATGCGAACGTCCAATGAGGTAGGGGGCAACAGGTAGGCGGCAGATCGAAAGCAATCACTGCCGGGACGCAACAGACGGTAGGTAGGCCAAGGCCGCCGCAACACGCTCGGCACGCCGAGCCGACGACGGACAACGTCCCCCCCAAGCGGCAGCCCCCTCAGCCAGGCTCCCCGAACATCCACGAGGAACATGAGAAGGACGAACCGCGTTCGCGTCGCCCGATACCAACCCAGGCGGTGACAGTGCCGGGCGGACGCCAAGGGGGGTGCGAGTGCGGCCCAGCGCCTGTAGCTAAGACCGCATTCGCTGCTGGATCAGATCCGGAGCGGAATCAGCCGGCCCGTCACCGTACCGGCGGCGCCAATGACAAAACGTTCGCTTACGGCGCTCAAGGGAGCACTGGCCGCGATCACGCTTGTCCGTATGGTGGCAACCCGCTCAAGACGTAAACCGTCGATCCGTGTCACCGTATAGCGGTCGCGCTGGGCCAGGGCGGTTTCCTCCCCCTCCGCCAACCCTTCCGGCAAGCTCAAAGAGCAGCAAGGATGCTCCTGGCACGCGAGCCCCGTTGCCGCGGCATTGGCCTGACGCGCCAACTCCGCACGCGCCCACACCGGGAGCCGCGCGTGGTGCGAAAGTTCCGCACCAATCGCCGCGAGCAAGAGCAGCATGGCCAAGCAGCGCCACATGACTCGGCAACAGAAAGACGGTCACACCCGATCCAGTCCAGTTTCCAGAACGCTTGAACTTATCGCACGCTACCCCCGACAGCAAGTGAATGCCTCCAGAAGCGGCCGGGCCTATTGGAGGGGTGTCCGAAGCTCGGCGAACAGTTGCCGCGCCGCTTCTTGTTCATCGGGCGTCATCACTTCGCCCAGGATGCGCTCCGCGTGCTGCTTGAGTTGCAGAGCACGATCGGGTTGCTGGAGGGTTTCATACACCGCGGCCAGTTTCTCCAGCGATCGGGCAAAGCGTGGATTCTGTTGCCCATAAACGGCCGCGGTCACGTTGGCGGCTTGCCACAAGATTTGTTCCGCCTGCTGGGCATCGCCACGTGCCAGGCACAACTCGCCCAGGGCGGCGAGCGATTGCGCATACTCGGGATGGCGCTGGCCCAGCTTCGAAAGCATGGTTGCCGCGCCGGCACGCAACAGCGGCTCGGCCTCATCCAACCGGTTTCTTTGCAGGCAAAGCTCGCCAAGCAGTGTGGCCGCCTGCGCATAAGCTGGATGTTCTTGCCCTAGCGTTTCGGCCAGGATCGCCAGGCCTTCGCGGGCGGCGGCTTCTGCCCGATCGGGCTGTTGCAGCGCGGCGTACACGCGTCCCAAGTGGCCAAGCGCTTGGGCGTACTCGGGATGCCGCTGCCCCAGTTCTTCCTGAAGAACCTTGGCACCTTGGCGGGCCAGGGCTTCTGAAAGCCCCAACTCGCCCGCCTCACGCGCGACTTCGCTGAGCCGCGTCAACTGACGGCCATACTCGGGATGCTCCTGGCTCAATACGTCCAGCGCCGCCTGGGCTGCCTGCTCGGCCAGTTGCCGAACCTGCTCGCGATTGCGGCGAGCACTATACAGCCGGGCTGCGTTTTCGAGGATCACCAGGTAGCCAGGGTGCGATTCGCCCAGGGCCTTTCGCTGAATCGCCAATGCCTGCCGCAGCAACCGGCTCGCTTCCTGCCATTGCCCCAGTTCGACACACAACATCGCACGATTATTCAGGGTCGTGGCAACGTCCGGATGATTAGGCCCCAGCGTCTGCGCCAATACCCGCCGCGCATCGTCGACTAGCGCACAGGCTTCCGGCAATCGGGCTTGCTCCTGCCGCAGTAGCGCCAGGTTGATCAACACCTTGGCTCGCTCAGGATGCAGCTTGTCAGCCGACTTGTCGTAAATGGCCAGGCTGTGGCGCAATGCCGCGTCGGCTTCGTCCAGTTGCATCATGTCAAAATGGGCATGGCCCAGATTGTTCCAGGCTTTCGCCACGATCAGGCTTTCATTGCCAAACTGGCGGCGCAGCCGCTGGACAGCCTGCTGCGAAAGTTCAACGCGTCGCGCGGGTTCGCCGGCCTCGCCATAAAGCGAAGCCAGGTTCAATAGCACGGCGGCATACTGCGGGTCGTCGTCATACTGCTCCATCAAGGCCGCTGCTGCCTTGGCCGAAGCCAGCGCCGCCGCCAGGCCGCCTTGCCGGGCTTGGATCAGACTCAATTGGTTCAACGCTCGGGCGTAATCGACGGTTTGCTTGCCGGTGCTCGCCTCCAGAATCTCCAGTGCGCGGCGTTGAACCCGGGCCGCCTCGTCCAGTTGCGAAAGTTCGCGCAGCGTGTCGGCCAGATGCGTCAGGCACAGCGCATGGCCGGGATGATCGGCTCCGAGCTGCTGTTCGTACGCGCGGGCCACATCCTGAAAGAGTCGCTGGCTGGTGCGCAAGTCGCCCGCCTGAGCCAATACCAACCCCAGGTTGTGCAGCGTGGCCAGCGTGTGAATGTTCTCCGGCCCCAGGATACGTGCCCGAACTTGCCACGCTTGCCGAGCGGCGGCATCGGCGGCGGCAATGGAACCGGCGTCACACAGGGGCATCACTTGGGCGTGCCACTGCACCGCCTGCTCCAAGCTGCGGCGATCATCATCGGACAAACGCCGCGTGACCTGCACGCGATGCAGTTCATGCATGGCCGTTCGGGTTGTCCAGTGGGCCGGACCGTTCAGTTTGATCAGATGCCCGATGCTCTCGGACCAGATGGCTTCGCACCGTGTCAGATCCACCGGCTCCATGCGATCGGCCAAACGATGCAGCAGCCCGACGTGCTGATCGCGCAGCTCGCGAAGCTCCTGCTGGTCAACCTGGAGGATCGTTTCCGCAATCTGGAGCAGTCGGGTTTGCACGTCGGCCAGGCGAGTGGCCGCTTGCCAGAAGGCTTCCTGATTGCCCGCGGCCTGGGCCGCTAACACTGCTTGCATTGCTTGCCGGCGAGCATCGACCAGCGCCGTGATCTCCGGCGGCGGTGCGTCTGTTGGTGGTGCATCGCTGGGCGGAGCCGCAGGCGTGCTGCCTGGCGTGGGCGCCGCCCCAGGGGCGATTGCCGCGGCGCCGCCCGAGATGCGCGGCGGACCAAAGGGATTGTCCTGCCCCCACAGCGGCGAGGCGAACACCACCGCCGACAGCAGGTAACAGACGCAAAAGAGAACCTGTCGGCGCATGGTCGTCGCGCAGCCTCCGCCTGGGGGGAAACCGAAGCAGCAGGCTGTATACCGACCGCCCCAGACTGGCAACAAGTGCAGTCGCTGACGTCGCTTGCCGGCGTTACATCACGGCAAAGTAGTTTTCCACCGCGAAGTCAAACAGCTCGCGAGTCATCGCCGGCTTGATGCCCTGGTAATGGCAGTAATTGACGATCTGCATCAGCAGGTCGCGCGGCTGGCAGCAGCGGAAGGGGCGATTGACGGCCAGGTAGTGTTTCTCGATCAGGTAATCGAGCGCGTCGTCGCTCCATTCGACGTTCAGTTTCTCCGCCATCATCTTCATCAACGCGCGATATTCCTCCTCGGTGGGATCTTTGACTTCCACCTTGTAAGGAATGCGGCGGAGGAAGGCGTCGTCGACCAGGTCCTTGGGTTCAAGGTTGGTCGAGAAGATGATCAGCTGGTCGAACGGCACCTGGATCTTCTTGCCGTTGGGCAGGTTGAGGAAGTCGTATCGTTTTTCCAGCGGCACGATCCAGCGGTTGAGAAGCTGGTCGGTGCTCATCTTCTGGCGGCCAAAGTCATCGATGACCAGCGTGCCGCAGTTGCTCTTGAGCTGGAAGGGAGCTTCACAGACTCGGGTAGACGTGTTAAGCGTCACTTCCAGGTTGTCCATCGTCAATTCACCGCCGACGACGATGGTGGGCCGCTTGATGCGCACCCAGCGTTTGTCCACGCGGCTGTCGTTCCACAGCTTGTCCGACGGCTTGAGCGGCACTTCCTCATGCACACTGGGATCGAACATCCGCATGATTTCGCCGTCGATGCCGATCGCGCGTGGAATCCAGATCAGCGAGCCAAATGCGGCGGTGACGCGCTCGGCGATACTCGTCTTACCGTTGCCCGGCGCCCCGTACAGGAACAGACCGCGGCCGGAATTGATGGCCGGCCCCAGCCGTTCCAGCATCTTGCGGTTGATGAGCAAATCGGCAAACGCCCGATTGAGATCCTCGGCCGTGGGATGCTGATGGGCGATCGATTGCGCTTTGACGCTGCGAATGTAATCTTCCAGCGAGACCGGTACCGCGCCGAAGTACGTGCAGTGGTCGAGGTAACGCCTGGCCCGCTCGCGGCCCACGTCCGTGAGCTGATAAACGTAATCGTTCATCGGGGCCGAGCCGTAATACACCACCAACTGATCCTGCTTCATGCGCAGCAGCAGATCGTCGATCAGCTTGAACGGCATCTTCACCTGTTCGGCCATGGCGCGACCGGTGGCCGTGCCGACGGCCAACAGGTACTTCAGCAGCAGCTCTTCAACCTGGCCTTCGGTGACGTTGGCCGCCTGGAACGACTCCGGCTCAATGGGGAAGAAATCGCCGTCCAGATCGTCTGGAATGTCGTCGGCCTGGTCGGCTTTGCGCGCGCGGGGCGGGGTATTGGGCGGCGGCGGTTCAGGCCGCGGCGGCTGCATCACCGCCGGCGGAGGCTCCTCGACCGGTTGCTCGACCTTCACCATCTCGGGGTCGCCGGTCAGCTCCGAGATACGGCGCAACAGCTCGTTGAGCCGGCGATCGTGCTGTGCCTTGGCGGCCGACGGAGTCGCGGACGCTTGAGGCGTGGCAGCTTCACCGGCAGGCAGCGGCTCGGCGGCAGCGCTAACGGCCGGCTCCTCCAGGGCGGCCCCCGTCTGGCCCGGCAGGTCGGTACTGGCAGACGAACCGCCTGCTGCGCTGTCGGCAGCGGGCGGAGCGGCCCCCTTCTGCTTGAGCAGCCCTAGGCTGGCCAACCGTTGAAACAACCGTTCGTCGGAGGCGTCTGCTGCCATCGCTCAGTTTGCCGTGATGACCGAAGGGAACGCACCCAAGAAAGCCGCCTGATCGCAAGGCAAGCCGCAGGGAAATGGCCGCGGGCGGGAGAGCACTCCCAACCTGCGCACGAATCTGGGAGGTGGGTGCCTGATTGGATGCCTATCGAACCCTACGTCTTGGACCGCAGGGGGTCAAACCGCACAAACTGCGTGACATGGCGCCCCCAGGCAGGCCGAAAACACACCTGTGGGGGGAAGCCCTCGCCACGCTGTCGGGGGAGGGTCCACCGTCGTAAGTTGTGCCATCGAAAAAAGTTGGATTTTTTTCGACCGGCTCTTGCTTTCTCCGTTGATGTGGCGATAGTTCAAGTACTGACAGGGCTTCATTGCCCCTGACAGAACGGCCTTCACAGGTCCCTGCCCCGCCTGTGGAGGCCTCTTTTTTGCGCTCATCGTGCGCAGGCCTCCATTCTTGCGGGCGCTACCTCCCAGACGTGCTCATCGTAGCCGGGGCCGCTCTGTGCAATTCTGGACGACCACGGTGGTGTGGAAACGCGCGGCCGGCTTGGGCGGGCATGTGCGGTTCTGATGCAGCACGACGTCCGGAGTAGGGGGCAGCGTTCGTTTCTGACACAGCTAGCAACGCCCCTAGTCCTCCTACTCGTCCCAGTCCATCAATTCGTCAGACTTCGCCTGACTGGCATAACCGTTGCTAGATATTGAGGCCGTCTGGCAAACCGTCCGCCGTTTGCAGAGCCACTGCCGTTTGGAACCCGTGCAGTGAAAAGAACTTTGGCCCAGGAATGGAGTCTGACATGCTCGTTCTCTCTCGTAGTACTCAACAAGCCGTGGTGATTGGTAGCGGTGAAAACCGCATTACCGTGATGGTCACCGAAATCCGTGGTGGCCGGATCCGCATCGCGATTGACGCGCCGCGCGAGGTCTCTATCTGCCGGGGCGAACTGGTGGACGGCCACGACTGCGCGCAGGTCACTGCCGCAACGTCCTAGCCCTAGTCCCCTACGAACCACAGCAGGGGCCGCATCCGGGCCCCCGCGGGTTGGCTCCGCGGGCCAGCGTTTTAGCCCCGCGAGTTAGCTCATCTTGCGTTTGGCGGATCTGCTCCATGCTGGCCGGATTATGATGGATGGCGAGTTGCAAACTTCGCCATCCTCACAGGGGTATCCGCCTTGGCCGGCACGAGATTTCCGCTGCTCTATCAAATCAACACCCGCGTCTGGCTGACCGAACTGTCGGCCGGGTTGGGCCGCCGGGCCACCTTGGACGACATCCCCGACGCCGAGCTGGATCATCTGGCCGAGCTGGGCTTTGATTGGGTGTGGCTGCTCAGCGTGTGGCAAACGGGCCTCGCAGGGCAGCAGGTGTCGCGCAGCAATCCCGGCTGGCAGCGTGAGTTTCAGGAAACGCTGCCGGACTTGCGTGAGGAAGACATCGCTGGTTCTGGCTTCGCGGTCACCAGCTACACGGTGCACACCGACCTTGGCGGCGATGCCGCGCTGGCCCGCCTCCGTGAGCGTCTCCGGCAACGCGGCCTGCGGCTGATGCTCGACTTTGTGCCCAACCACACGGGGCTCGATCATCCCTGGGTGCAAACGCACCCGGAGTATTTCATCGAGGGCACGCCAGACGACTTGGCTCGGCAGCCGCATAACTACATCCGCGTTGCCAGCGATAACGGCGAGTGGATTCTCGCGCATGGGCGTGATCCCAACTTTCCTGGCTGGCCCGACACGCTACAGCTCAATTACGCCAATCCCGCGACGCAGGAGGCGATGATCGGCGAGCTGCTCAAGGTAGCCAGCCAGTGCGACGGCGTGCGGTGCGATATGGCGATGCTGTTGCTGCCCGACGTGTTTGAGCGAACCTGGGGGGCGGCGGCCGCCGGAATTCTGGCCAAAGGCGATCGGGCGTGTCCGCGAGCAGGTGCCCGACTTCGTGTTCATGGCCGAGGTCTACTGGGACCTGGAATGGACCATGCAGCAGCAGGGCTTCGATTACGCGTACGACAAGCGGCTCTACGACCGGCTCCGCGACGGACACGCCCGGCCGGTGCACGAGCATCTTCACGCGGACCTCGCATACCAGAACAAGCTCGCGAGGTTTCTGGAGAACCACGACGAGCCGCGCGCGGCCGCGGTGTTTTCGCCAGACGTCCATCGGGCGGCCGCGGTCATCACCTACCTGACGCCCGGCCTGCGGTTCTTCCAACAAGGTCAGCTTGAGGGCCGCAAGGTGCGCGTATCACCGCATCTGATTCGCGCTCCCCAGGAACCGCTCGATGAGGATTTGCGTGCGTTCTGCGACCGCCTTTTGGCCGTGCTCCGAAATCCGGTCGTTCGCCAGGGCCAGTGGCAACTGCTGGAGTGCGTGCCTGCCTGGGAGGGCAACCCTACGCACGATAGCTTTTTGGTGTTTGTGTGGCAGGCACCGCAGCAGCCGGCGAGGATTGTGGCCGTGAACTATGCGGATCATCAGAGCCAATGCCTGGTTCACCTGCCGCTTACCGACCTGGGCGGCCGACTATGGCGACTGCAGGACCTGCTCAGCTCGGCCAGCTACGCCTGGAACGGCGATGACCTACAGCAAAGCCTGTACCTCGATATGGCTCCCTGGCAGGCCCAGGTATTTACCCTGGTGCCGGCCGACTAAGCACCGCCGCACAACGTGCATCGCCAAAGATGCTGCTTCAAACGCCAATGCGGGGCGTCTGGCGGGCCGAGCCGTTCTCAACAAGCCACCGCAGGCTTACGGGGCGTCGGCCCAATAATCGAACACCACGACCTGCTCGCGGCGGTCTTTCACCACCTCGACGTATTGCAGGTGCGCCGGGTGAACCAGGTACGCATCGCGACCTTTCTCGTCGCGGAACGTCACCACAAAGCAGTGCGTCAGCCCTTGCGACTTGCCCTCGGGGCTCACGTTGGTGCCGTGCTCGAAGTCGATGATCGTGTCGATCTTGGAGGGCAGGGCGGCGAACGTATCGACCACTTCCTGGATCTGCTCGGGCAGCAAGCCGTCCTTGAACTTGTACATCACAATGTGCCGCAGCACCTTGCCGGGTTTTGCCGCCGGGTCCTTGGCCGCCGGCTGCTCGCCGCTACTGGAACTGCTCATCGTCATCGCCATCGTCAACAACACCAGGCCCAACAGGCACAACAGATTGCCCGCACGCATTGGTCGCAAACTCCCGGCTGGAGTGGTAAAGCTCTAGATCACTGTGCGGCCATGGCCGCCCGTTCCCCAGAGTACTTTGGACCGGGCCAAGAAAACAACGGCGAATCGCTCGGCGTTTGCCGCCCTGACAGCTTGCCAGCAGGCGGTGGGCTTGTCCTCCAGCAGCCCCCGCGGTATCGCGTGGTCAGAAGATCACCGTCTCGGCCAGGGGAGAGCCGCTTGAGCGGCAGCCTATTCCTGCGGCGGGGGCGGCGGAGCCGGTTCACTCCGGGGCGAGGCAGGGGCCGGTGGGCTGGGCGGGTTGTTCGACGCGTCGCCTTTGTCATCGGCCGGCGGCGGCTCGGGAGCAGGAGGTTCGGCCTTGGGCGGAGCGGTCGGCTGGGAGGGCGGGGCGATGGGCTGCGCATTCGTAGTGCCAGCCGTCGCAGCAGCCGGGCTGCCATCGTTTGCCGGCGAGGCAGAATCGCCCTCGCGAGCCAGTTCCGGCGGCGTGAACCGCGGCCACTTGCCGAACAACCGTTCGCGGTAAATCACCAGCCCGTGCAGGGCGTGGTACAGCGAACCGCACTCCACGGACAGGCTTTCAGACAGCTTAAGCATGTCGCAAAGGGCCACCACGCCGCGCACCAGCCACGGTTCGCGGAGCCGTTCCTGAGGCAAGGCCTGGACGAGAAACTCCACCGTGTGGCCCGTGGTGTTGATCCGCCGCGTGATGTCGGTGGTAACGCCGGGGCGAATCAAATAGGCGGTCGAGAACGAACCGTCCGGGTTCTGGTACTCGCGGAACCGCACGATCGCGTCATTGATCTTGTCCTGGGCCAGCTTCCAGCCACCTTCGACCTGGCCGCCCAGCGACTTGTACTTGTTCAGCGCGCCGGTCAGGGCCATCAGCCGGTGCGTACCGCCGCAGGCGCTCTGGTTGAGGTCAAACCCGGCTTCCATTTCCACGATCCGGGCAACCGACCAGTCGCCACCATCGCGGGCTTTCCAGGTCTTGTCGTAGTCCTCAAGCGAGTTGATGAGGTACTTGTTCAGCGAGGTGAGCGTCCATGTGGCCTCGGCGCCCTGGTACAGCCCCCACTGGGCTTCGGTGACGACGTCGCGAATCGTGTAATTGGTGCCATCGACCACGATCGTGGCATCGATCGGCACGTTGGACTGGGCCATGATGGCCAGCCATTGGTCGTCGTGCCCTTGGCCGCGTTTGCTGCCGGCTTCGAGAATCGAGTCCAGGCCGTGCGTGCCGGGCCGGAACGTGAAGCCGTCGATATGGCCGCCGTCAAGCGCATACTGCAAGGCCCCAACCAGCTTGCCATCGGCGTAAATGTACGTGTCGTAACCGTAGGCCAGCACGCCGTGCATGATCTGCCAGGCGCCGTGATCCACGTTGTTCATGTACCGCTGCTGGTTGAGGGCCAGCACCTCATCCAGCATGGCTTTGAGTTGCTCGTCGTTGGGGAGCTGGTTCTCAGCGGCGCCGGCCGAAGGTTCCAGGTCGAAAGGGGACTCGCCGCAGCCGGTAATCATCAATACGACGACCAGAGATGCGCTCCACAACGCGCGAAAAGCCAGCGAAGCCCACATGGTAGTTTGCGCCTTGAGTGAACGAGACGGCTGCTCCGGCAAGGTCGACCACGGCTGCGTGCTGCATGCCACCGGCCGCGATCGCAACGTTGAAAAAGCTCGCATGAAGGCTTGCTCGGTTTGCCGCCAGGAGGGATGCGTTCCTTCTTCGGGGATCAAAGGGGAAGCGGCCTCCGTGTCGCCTGCCTGTTTTGGGTGTGCCGGCGGGTGATGCCGGTTATGCCGGCTTCTCCGCCCGGGCGGGAGCCTGCACCGCCGCGGTTAGCCCCGTTTGGCGATTGTACGTTGGCCCAGCGGCCATGCCGCGTGCGATCCCGGCTTTGCCGGCGATTTTTCGCGGCCAGGCGAGCACCCACGCCGCAAGCGCGGGAGCCCAGCCGCTCTATGTATATCCGGGTAAACGGGGCGAACTGTTCAAGACTATCGCCGGTTTTTCGGTTCTGTCAAATATGCCGGCTCCAAGTCGATGCACATGCAATCCCGGCCCGCCACGAGGGTTGCGCTCCGGGCCGAAGTTCCGATGGTGCGACATCAGCGAGCCCGCAACAGGTTCGCCAGGGCCTCGGTCAGCGGCAGGCCGGTCCGCTGGGCAAAGCCCATGAACATGGGGCTGGGATTCGCCTCAAGAAAGACATACTCGCCGGAGGGGGTACGGCGGAAATCGATGCCCGACCAGACCAGGTGCACGGCCTCGGCGATCTTCAGGCACATCGCCTTCATATCGCTGGAGAGTTCGATGGCCTGCATCGGCGAAGATGGGTCGTCGCGAAAGTCGAGCGTGCTGGAGTGGATCTCGCAGGCGTACACCTGGTCGCCGGCCACGAACACCCGCACGTCGACCCCTTCGATCTCCTCCTGGATCGTCACCGGCGCGTAGACCAGGTTGGACAGGTAGGGATCGGTCAGATGGTGTTCCAACAGCCGCTCGGTGAACGCGCCGCCCTGGACCGGCTTGAAGATGCACCGGGGATGCCGCCGGGCAAACTCCAGCACCGCCTCGGCCTCGTTGGTGATCACGGTGTCGGGCACGCGCACGCCCAGCCGGGCCACGCGAGCCAAGGCGGCCGGTTTGACCTGGTGCAGGTGGAAGCCGTCCCAGCCGTTGACCCAGCGGGCATCCAGCACGTGGAACAGGCTTTCGAACAGGCTGCGCGAATCGTTGGCGGCAATCAGGGCTTGTTCGGGGTCGGGCAGCGGCGGGTAAGACACTTCGCCATACGCCCTCCAGTACACGGCATGGATGCTGCTGAAAGGAACCCGGTGGCCGTCGGCAAAGACCAGGGCCCCTTCGCCGGCGCGGGGCATCCACGTAATTCGCACGTTATGGGGAAACTCGCTGCTGTCGAGGAACTCAACCGCTTCGCCTTGCGTCTGTAAATAGGCGAACATATGCTGCGCGTGCTCATCCTGGGCGTCGCTCAAAATCAGCACTGCCATGCCAGTCCCTCGTCGCAAGTTGCTTGGTAACAAGCATTAACGTTTAGCCCGTCGCGTTGCCCCCCATTCCACTGTTGCCCTTCAACCAAGCCAAGCGGGGCAGCCTGTCGTCGAGGCCGCGTCCTCACGAGAGAAACCGCTTTGCCGGGAGCTTGCCATGCGTCATCCATTTGCCGGTATCAATATCCCTCAATCTACGGAAACTCAGGCAACCAGCCATTCTACCCAGTTTCGCCCAACGCGGCGGGCTATTGTGCAAGGTATGCTCGGTGGGCTGTCGCTAGCGGCGCTTCCCTGGGAAGCCTCGGCGGACGAGCAGGCCGAGCCAACCGACCAGCCCAATCCCGCGGCCGCGCACGATCGCTACCTGGTCGTGCCGGCCGATTACCGCAAGTTCACTGCCATGCGGCGCAAAGAACTGAACGTGCTGGGCAACTTCTTCAACCCGGCCGCGCAATCGCGGGACCAGCGGCGTACGCAGGGCGGTTTCTTGGCGTGGCTCACGCCCGAGGAAGTCCAGGCACTGCAGCGCCAGCCCGACGTGGCCAGCGTAAAGCGTTTGATGCCCGACGACATCCCCACGCCGCAGGAGTCGGCACGCAAGGGCGATCAACACATTCTGGTCCGGCTGCTGCCCGGCGACTGGAAGATCAAGCCCAAGGCGGGCACGTACCAGACTGCGGCCGAGATCCAAAAGGCCTGGCAGCAGGCCTTTGCCGGCTATGGGATCGACGTGCTGGCAGGCCCCCAGGATTCAATGCTGGTGCTCGAGGTGGGCACTCAGGAAGTGCCGCCCGAAGTGCTAGCGGCGGTCAAGGAACATCCCCAGGTGGTGGGCCTGCAATGGATGGCCGCTCCGGCTTCCCGGCCCGGCAACCCAGGCGGCGTAACCACCGAGGCCCTGGGCGAAGAAGGGGCTGCTACTACGCTGGCCTTGGGCGAGGAGGGCAACCAGCCCACCACGCTGGCGCTGGGCGAAGAAGGCGGGCCGGTCCCGAGCACCCGGGCCTTGGGCGAGGAAGGAACCATGCCCAAGCCGACGACCGAAGCCCTCGGCGAAGAAGGCCGGCCGCGTCCGCCTCGGCCGCAACGTCCCCGGCCCGGTGGCGTGACCACGTTCGCCCTGGGGGAAGAAGGCTGATAGCGGTAGAATAACGGCAGACCATCCCCGCGGCCCGATCCCCGTCACCTGGTATGAGCTTCCTGATCGACCTGGACATCTACCGAGGTCCGCTCGACCTGTTGCTGTACCTGGTGCGCCGCAACGAGGTCGAGGTGGAAGAACTGCCGGTGGGCCGGATCGCCGCGCAGTATCTCGACTACGTGATGGTGCTCCAGCACCTGGATATCAACGCCGCGGCCGATTTTCTGGAGGTCGCCAGCATCCTCACCGAGATGAAGTCGCGCTCGGTGCTGCCCCGCGCCGAGGAAGAAGCCGAGCCCGAGAACGAGATCATCGAGGATCCTCGCCGCGACCTGGTGCGCCGGCTGCTGGAGTACAAGAAGTTCAAGGATGCCGCCAGTTTGCTGGAAGAGCAGGGCCGCCAGTGGCAGGAGCGGTTTCCCCGGATGGCCGTCGACTTGCCCCGGCGGACGCGTGAACTGGCCGACGAGCCGATCCACGAGCTGGAAGTCTGGGACCTGGTCAGCGCGCTGGCCCGGCTGCTGCGCGATAACCAATCGGCCCAAACCACGAGCATCGTCTACGACGATACGCCGATCCATGTTTACATGGAGCGGATTCACGAGCGGGCACGCACCGAAGGCCGCCTGGCATTTACCGAACTGTTCCAGCCAGGCATGCACAAGTCGACGCTGGTCAGCCTGTTCCTGGCCATGATGGAGCTGATCCGCCACTACGGCATGCGGGCTCAGCAGGACCAGCTCTTTGGCGAGATCTGGCTGATGCCTGATCCCAACCGCGACGGCCCGCTCGACCTATCGCAGGTGGATAACTACGAATACGTCCGCCGGCCCGACGACGAAGCGGCGCAAGAATAACGGCGGCCGCCTGGTCGCAAGCCGCCGTCTTAGGAATCGTTCTTTACGCCGGCCGGTCGCGCAACGGCGCTAATCGCCCTGGTTATCGCGCCGGCGAAGGATCTTCTCGAGCCGTTCCAGCCGCGCGCCGATGGCCATCTGGCGTTCGATCAGCACCGCGAATGCTTCCAGCAGCAGGAACAGGGCAAAGAAGATCAGCATGCCCGTGAACCATTGGAAGCCCGACGTGAAATAGGCGGTGGCCGAGATCAAAAACCAGAACACGGCCAGGCAGCCGGAGATCCGGGCCGCCACACGCAAGAAGTCGGGCTTGCCGATTGCCGACGCCAGGCTGGTTTCTGGATGCTCGGAACCAATCGGAGGCGTGGCCGCCGCGGGCCCAACGGCCGGCGGCGTTTGCGGCCCGCTGATGGCCCCAAAGCCCGCGGGCGTCGCAGGAGCCGTGCGGTTGGCGGTCTCGGTACTTTGACCGTTCCCGGCGGCAGGTCCGGCAGCGGTTCCGGTGGCGACACTGCCGCCAGGCGCGGGAGTGGCCTGGGCCTGGTTGCCAAACAACGAGGCCAGTTCCGGCACCGTAGCCGCAGCCCGCCATTCCGGCCAACCGCTGCGCCACACCAGGTCGTCGGGAGCCAAGTTGCCGATCTCCACCCGGCGTTTCAATTCCATGAGCGGCCACGGTCCGAAGCGGTTGCCGTTGGCGGTCGCCACGTGCCATTGCGGCGAGGTATCCTCGGGCGGCTTGCGTTCGACCTCCGGGGCCAGTTTGTAACCGTACTCGTCCAAGCCGGGGGAAGCGTGCTTATCGTCCATCGCTCTGCGAGGCCTTTTCCAACGCCCACGCGGTTGGCCCGGCACATCGCCCGGAGCGCGGCGTCGCTCGCCCGGCTTTCGCAGGGAAGGCCGGCTTTTCGCGGTCACACAAGCCGCGGCGGTGCGCTGACCAATGCCAGTGGGGCAAATACGAGGTGCTTTCGACCATCGTAATCGATCCACCACCGCCGCGTCAGCAACTTGGCCACTTTTGCGTCTCGCCGCGCCGACAACTGATCAGTGGCAGCCGATCAGAGGTACGTATTGATGAGGTTCTCCAGGTATTCCTGGCGGCCGCTCCGGTGGGGGCTGATTTCGCCCTGCTTGAGCATCACTTCCGACAACGACTCCAACGAGTGCTTGCCGGCCTCGATCTCGGCACCCAGGCCGGTATCCCAGGTACTGTAGCGCTCGCGGACGAAGGACTCAAGCTGGCCGTCGGCCCGAATGGCGGCGGCGATCTTCAGGCCGCGGGCGAATGCGTCCATGCCGCCGATGTGGGCGTAGAACAGATCCACCGGTTCAAAACTCTCGCGACGCACCTTGGCGTCGAAGTTGATCCCGCCGGGCAGCCCACCGTACTTGAGGATCGTGAGCATGCACTGCGTGGTGAGGTAGATATCGGTCGGGAACTGGTCGGTATCCCAGCCCAGCAGCAGGTCGCCCGTGTTGGCGTCGATCGATCCCAAGAAGCCCTGGCAGCCGGCATACTCCAGCTCGTGCTGCATGGTGTGGCCGGCGAGCGTGGCGTGGTTGGTTTCGATGTTCAGTTTGAAGTGATCGGTCAGACCGTACGCGCGGAGGAAGTTGATGCAACTGGCCGCGTCGGAATCGTACTGATGCTTGGTCGGTTCCTTGGGCTTGGGTTCGATCCAGAACTGGCCCTTGAAGCCGATCTTCTTGGCGTGATCCACGGCCATGTGCAGGAACAGCGCCAAGTGATCCAATTCGCGTTTGAGATCGGTGTTAAGCAGGCTTTGATAGCCCTCGCGGCCCCCCCAGAACACGTAGCCCAACCCGCCCAGTTCGTGCGTGACTTCGATCGCCTTCTTGACCTGCGCGGCGGCAAAGGCAAACGCGTCGGCGTGGCAGCTGGTGGCGGCACCGTGCATGTACCGAGGGTGGCTGAACAGGTTGGCCGTGCCCCAGAGCAGCTTGATGCCGGTCCGCTCCTGCTCCTCCTTGAGCACCTTTACCACGGCGTCGAGGTTCTCGTTGGTTTCCTTGAGCGTTTTGCCCTCGGGCGCCACGTCGCGATCGTGGAAGGTGTAATACTGCACCCCCAGCTTCTCGAAGAACTCAAACGCCACGCGCACGCGGTTGATGGCGTTCTCGACCGTATCGACGGGGCCTTCCCAGGGCCGCAGCATCGTGGCGGCGCCGAACGGGTCGCTGCCGGTTCCCCGGAACGTGTGCCAATAGCAGACGGCAAACCGCAGATGCTCGCGCATCGGCTTGCCTTCGACGACCTCGTCGGGATTGTAGTGCCGGAAGGAAAGCGGATTCTTGGACGCGGGGCCTTCGTAGCGAATCTTTTCGATCTCAGGGAACGCGGCCATTTCGATCTCCCGGCAGAAACGGTTGGAAATGCAGCAAGTTGTATCCGTGCCTTGGCAGCCAATGCTGGCACCGCCAGCTGGTGGGCAGAGCAGGGGCGGCAATCACCAGCAAGAGCAGGCGGCAAGGGGCCACGGCCGCCTTCGCCGATCCTTCCCCCCGGCGGATCAGGCTCCCCCCATGTGGCGACGGCAAGGCCACAATTTGCCAGAAAGCCCCTGCGCTGACAACCAGCCGCCCGACCACTGTCGCACGTGGCAGCATGGCTAGCGAACTAGCGCGGCAAGACACCGCATTTCCCATGAAGTGACGTGCCAACGGGCCAGCCGGCCAGCCTGGCCGCGGCGACCGGTATTGACCTACCGCAGCGCCCGGCGGTACAAGCCGCCCCCATCGTCGCGACATCCGTTAGCATTGGGTGCAGGTACCAGGTATGTGTTGCGTTTCACCACGGCCGCGGTTTGCTCGCGTGCTGGCGCTGGCACAGCGTGGGGTGTGGTTACGTGCAGGGCTGTTTCTGCTGCTGGCCTGCGTGTTCTGGGGCTGCGTGCGTGAAACGCCGGTCACCGGCCGCAAACAAGTGCTGCTGATGCCCGAAAGCCAGGAGATCGCCCTGGGGGTGGCGGCTTATCAGGACGTGCTGAAGAATGAACCGCTGTCGACCAACGCGGACTACATCGAGCTGGTGAACCGCGTCGGCAAGCGCATCGCCACCGCCACCGGCGAACAATACGACTGGGAGTTCAAGGTCATCGCCTCCGACGTGCAGAATGCTTTCTGTCTGCCCGGCGGCAAGGTGGCCGTCTACGAAGGCATTTTGCCCATCTGCGAGAATGAAGCTGGGCTCGCCGTAGTCATGTCGCACGAGATCGCCCACGCGGTCGCGCGGCACGGCGGCGAACGGCTCAGCCAGGGCATGATGGTCAACGGCGCCAAGAAAGCCGTGGCCTGGGTCACGCGCGACCTGGAAGAAACCAACCGCCAGATCACCTTGGCCGCGTTCGGCGTGGCAACCGAGGTGGGCTTTGTTTTGCCGTACAGCCGGGCTCACGAGTCCGAGGCCGACGCCATGGGCATGATCTACATGGCTAAGGCCGGTTACGATCCCTCGGAAGCTCCTCGATTCTGGCAGCGTTTCGCCGCGGCCAATGCCGGCGGCGAAAAGCAGCCGGAGTTCCTTTCGACGCACCCATCCGACGAACGTCGGGCTAAAGACCTGGAAGCGCAACTGCCCAAGGCCCTGGCCATCTACCGCGAGGCTCCTGCCCAGTTCGGCCTGGGACAACGCATCCCGGCGCGGACCGGCCACATGCTGGCCAACGGCACCGCGCCGGCCGGCGGCTATGCCCAACCGGCCATTTACCAGGGGCTCGCCCCGCAGACCGCGGCACCGCAAGGCGCGGTGCCACAGTTGATGCCACCACAAGCCACAACGCCACCGGCGAGTGGGGGAGGCTGGCTGCCGCCTGCCGCGCCGCTGGGCATCCAGGGCTGCCTGGACGGCAACTGTAACCACAACCATGCTGCCGGCGGTGTGCCGGCGGCAGCTCCGCCGACCTCGCCCGCCGCGCCGGTCCCCATGCCGGCCTCGCGTTAATGGAGTCCTGGCCAGAAATTGCCCGCCCGCCAGGCAATCGCCGCGCCACCGCTGCCGAGGGACCTGCCTAACTGGCGCCTCTTGCAAAATTGCGCAATTTAGGGCACGCTGCGACTGTTCGATTTTGCTTTCCACGCCTGGCGCGAATCCTCCCCTGCCGCCCGGTACGGCTCTTCAAGATTGGGGCGATTGTCTACCGTCCATGGAATACCAAGCGCGACCTTCGGAAGAATATCCCCTTCGTTCGCTGACCGGCGTGCGGATCGTTTCGACGGGTAGCTTCGTCCCTGACAACGTCGTCACCAACGAAGAGCTCGAAGAAAAATACGGCTACGAGCCCGGCTGGATCCTGCAGCGCACGGGCATCCGCGAGCGCCGGGTCGTTTCCGAGAACATGGCCACCAGCGACTTGGCCATCGGCGCAGCTTCGCAATGCCTGGAGCGCGTGGGTGCCAACCCGCGCGACATCGACATGCTCATCGTGGCGACGTTCACGCCCGACATGTTGCTGCCCGCCACGGCCAACTTCGTGCAGGACAAGCTGGACCTGCGGTGCCCCGCCATGGACCTGCAGGCAGCCTGCTCGGGCTTCATGTTCGCGCTGGTAACCGGCATGCAGTACGTGGCCGCCGGATGCAGCAAGCTCTGCCTGGTGGTCGGCGCCGACTGCAATACCCGCGTGGTGAACCCGCGTGACCAGCGCACGTTCCCGCTCTTTGGCGACGCCGCCGGCGCCGTTCTGCTGGCTCCCGGCGAAAGCGACCAGGGCTTCATCTCCTACACCCTGGGCACCGACGGTTCAGGCACCGAACTGATTCGCCGCCCGATGGGCGGCACGCGGATGGTGGTCAGCGAGACCGGCGTCCGCGAGGACCTGCAATACATCCAGATGGATGGCCGCGCCGTGTTCAAGTGGGCCGTGCGCGTGCTGGGCGATACGGTGATGCGCGTGGTCAATGCCGCCAACCTGACGCTGGACGATATCGACTGGTTCATCGCCCACCAGGCGAATCTGCGGATCATCAACAGTGCGGTCGAGAACCTCGGCATCGCCCGGCACAAGGTGCTGACAAACCTCGAACGCTACGGCAACACCTCGGCAGCCAGTATCCCGCTGGCTCTGGACGAGGTTTGCAGCCAGGGGCACATCCGCCGGGGCGACGTGCTGCTGCTGAGCGGCTTTGGCGCCGGCTTGGCCTGGGGCACCGGCTTGTTCCGCTGGTAATGCGGCCGCGAGCTTAAGCGACGTTTAAACCTTATCGGGCTGCTTCTTAGCGGCTCCGTCGCGATCGCCCTTGGGCTGCTCCTTGCGTTTGGAGCCTTCGCGAACCTTCTCGCGCTTGGGCGTGTCGGGCCGGGCATCAGGCTTCTTGGCCTGCGGTTTGTGCTTGGGTTGCGGCGTCTTCGCGTCGCGCTTCTTGACCTCGGGCTGCTTGGTTTCCGGCTTCTTCTCCGCGGGAGACTTTGCCGCCGGCTTTTCCTCGCGTTTAGCCGGTTCCTTCGCCGCCTGGGCCTTCAACTCGGCAATTTCGCGTTCAAGTTGCCTGGCACGTTCCCGCAGGCGGACCAGTTCCTTCTGAAGCGCCTCGCGATCGGTGGCTTCGGCGGGGCGCGGCTGCGGCTCCCTTTTCTTCGCCTCAGGCAGTTTGCGCTCCGGCTGCGGCGTTTCCTTCTTGGGCTCCTGCGGCCGTCCATCCAATTGCGCCGGGCGGGGAGGACCGTCTTCCAACGCGGGCTGCGGCGGTTGCTGCTTTTCGGGCACAACGTCGGGCAGTACCAGTTCGCCCGAGGGCATCAACTTGCCCGCCCGAACGACAAGCTGCACCGGCTTGCCGTCGCGCAGAACCTCCAGTGGCAGCGGCCGTCCCGCGGATGCCGTCACCACCCGATTGAGATCTTCCACTCGTTTCAGTCGCTCACCGCCGACTGGCGCCACAAGCACATCGCCGGGCTGCAGTCCGCTCCGATCGGCCGGACCATCGGCCAGCAGCTCTCGCACCAGCAGCCCACCCTCCACGGGCTCAACGCGCACCGCGAGGAAATACTTGAATTGCTGCTCTTGTTGGTCAGTTTGTGCGGCACCATTTCCTTGTGCGAAGGCGGCCCCCGCCGTGGCAGACAGCGTGGCCGCGGCAAACGCAGTCGTCACAGCCAAGGAGAACGTGCAAACGATACGATGGCGACGCATAGCACACCTCTTGGTAATGGGCGTCAAAACAACGACCCTGCGGCTGGCAGATCGCGGCAAGGCGTCTTGAACCAGTCTGGCTGCGTACACGCGCATGTGCAACGCACCGCAGGACTATGTGAAAGGAATCTGCGAAGGCTCCTGCCGCTCCCGAAAATCGCAAATGCTGCTTAGGTCGAGGGGCCATACCGGCCGTAGTCCTGACGCAGCTCGCCGGCAATGCCCGCCTTCTCGCAGGCATCGAGAAAATCGTCCTTCTTGAGCGAGTAGACCAGTACATTGCTCTTGGCGCGGACGGTTGCCGTGCGGGGCGTTTCCTCGAGCAAGGCAATCTCGCCGAAGTAATCCGAAGGCCCCAAATCACGAATCCATTCTTCTTGTCCGGGCGGGCCTTTGAGCACTTCGACCTGCCCTTCGGCCAGCACGTAGAACTTGGCTTTATCGCCCTCGGGCAATTCGCCTTCGCGGATGATGTATTCGCCGGCGGTAAAATGCTCGATGCTGAACCGCTTTTCAAACTCCCAGAGCGTGTGCGGCCGGTAGGTGGCAAACAGCCGCGACTCGCGGAGCGCCGTCCAAACCTGGGCCCAGTTGCGGTTCTCGCCCGGAGACATATCGCCTGACATCCGTCCTTCAGACATGTAGATCAGGCGGTCGGCGTATTCGCGCAGGCTATCGTCGTGCGTGACCATGATGACCGTCGGATTGCGGCCGGTGGCGGGCCGATCCTCCGGGTCTACCCAGCTACATTCGCCCCGCGTGTACGCCCGCAGCAGGTCCATCACCCGCTTGACGTTTTCCTTATCGAGGGCCGCCGTGGGTTCGTCGGCCAGGATCAAGGGCGGCGTATGCACCAAAGCCCGGGCGATCGCCACGCGTTGCCGCAAACCGCCGGATAGCTGCCCCGGCTTGTACCGCAGGTGCCGCTCCTCCAGGCACAGCCTTCTTAGCAGCCGCTGGGCCCGAGCCTTGGCCTTACTGGAGGAAATGGGAAACAGGTCCAAGGCCAGGCGGACGTTCTGCGTGGCATCGAGCGATTCGAACAGGTTGTGATGCTGGAAGATGAAACCAATCTGCTTGCGGATCTCGACCAGCTCATTGCGGCTGGCCAGGTGCATCGGGTGATCGAGCACAAACATCTTGCCGTGCTGCACGCTGCGCAGGGCGCCGATCAGCGTCAGCAGCGTGGTCTTGCCGCAGCCCGATGGACCGTAAATCAGCACCAGTTCGCCGTAGGGAATCCGCAGCGGCACGTCATACAGCGAGTGCTTGCGCCGGGTGGGAAGGCTGGCCGGTTCCGTGGCGACAGCGGCGTCGGCCATTGGAGCGGCTTCGCCCTGGGGTTCGACCGAGCATGCGGCGGCAGCGCCGTCTGTGGTCTGCTTGCCGTTACTACTGGCGGGCGAGGCAGCGGCGTCGCCGGACGCTTCGTAGTCGTAGGCGAAATCGGTGGAAATCCATACCGCCCAGGCATCGCCGCCCCGCGACGAACGGGTGGAGTCGGCCGCTGGTGCCGCGTCCCGCGTCCTGGCGGTGGTCGTTGTCATGGCGAATGTCACCGGTGCAAGAGACTACCAACGAGCACGATGCATCCTGGGCCAGCCAGGCAGTCCCAATGGGGTATCCTGGGTCTCCAGTATAGTCCCGCCCGGCCACGGGAGGCGCACCTTCCGCCGGCAAATCCGGCAGGGTCCTGCCGATGGTATGGCCTGTGCCAGCGGGCGGTGCTTTGGCATCCGAGACAATCACCGCATGGGCCAGCCCAAACAGGTTTGCCGCTTCCCGCCGCGGAGCATGATAAAGGGGAGTTGCGTCGGCAGCCGTTTCTACGAAAATCTAACCTGCCAGGCTGCCTTCCAGCGCACCGGCTGCACCATGTGCCCCTTGCCAACTCCTCCGAGGTTGCTCACTTGTTCGTCGGACCCGTCTTTACCCGCGAAGTCGCCACGGCGCCCCGGCGGCTGCGACTGTATATCTCGCGTGCCGCTTACGTCAGCATCCTCTGGGTGCTGATGTGTACCGCCTGGATGGTCGTGACCGGTACGCAGCTTGTCCGCAACGTGGGCGACCTGGCCCGGTTTGGCGCCACGCTGTTCCAGATCCTGGCGCCGCTGCAACTGGCGATCATGGTGTTCTTCGCGGCCCTGACGACCGCCAGCGCGGTATCACAGGAAAAGGACCGCCGCACGCTCGACCTGCTGCTGATGACGCGGCTCTCCAACAGCGAGCTGGTGCTGGGCAAGCTGATGGCCAGCCTGCTCAACGTGCTGGTGGTGCTGCTGGCGGCGTTGCCGCTGTTCATGGCGATTACGCTGTTTGGCGGCGTCTCCACAGGGCAGGTTCTGCGGGTGTTCGCCGTGACCGTGGGAGCGGCGTTGATGGCCGGCAGCCTCGGTTCGTTGATTGCCTTGTGGCGTGAAAAAACCTTCCAGGCTCTGGCCCTCACCGTGCTGGTGCTGGTGTTCTGGATCGGCGGCTGGGAAGCCGTGCGGCTGCTGGGCCGTGAAGCCACCTGGTGGGGCACGCCGGTGGATGGCTGGGCGGCTTCGTTCAGCCCTTGGCCGGCGATCCTGGAAGCCTCGCGGCCGGGCTTTTCGCGCGCGGCCGCTCCGCTGGGATTGGCCAGCCCCGTATATGGCTTTCTGCTGACCAGCCTGGTGGGCGTCGTGGTAATGAATGCGATCGCCATCGCCCGGGTGCGGGTGTGGAATCCCAGCCGCGAAGCCCGGCCGATGACTGAAACCGAGGAGCCCACCAGCATTTTCTCCCGCGAGGCTCTGGCCGCGGCCAACGTTCAAGAGACGATGCCCGATGCCACCGCGGCGGCCGCGTTCACGCAGGGGCGAGAAGAATCGCAGCCCAAGCGCAAGTCGGACAGTCATCGCGACGTGTGGGACAACCCCATCCTGTGGCGCGAAGTCTGCACCTGGGCCTACGGCCGCAAGATCATGCTGATCAAGGCGGCCTACCTGCTGCTGTTTGTGCTTTCGGCCCTGGGGCTGTACCTGCTGAACGCCCAGGGCGATCTCGACCGCTTTGGCGCCTCGCTGGCCACGCTGCCGCTGTTCTTGCTCAGCCTGGTGTTGATCAACGCCCAGGCTGTGACCTCAATCACCACCGAGCGCGACGGGCGAGCCCTCGATCTGCTGCTGGTGACCGACCTGACGCCGGCAGAGATCATCTTCGGCAAACTGGGCGGCATTTTCTACAACTGCAAAGAGTACGTCGTGCTGCCGCTGGTGCTGGCCGGCTACCTGTGGTGGGTGGAGCTGATTTCCGGCGAAACGCTGCTCTACTTGTGGATGGGCCTGCTGGTGATGGATGCCTTCGTCGCCATGTTGGGCGTGCATACCGGGATGGCGTACGCCAATAGCCGCAGTGCCATCGGCGTGTCGCAAGGCACGGTGTTCTTCCTGTTCGTGGGCGTGGCGGCCTGCATGCGGATCATGGTCGCCTTCAGCGGTTCGTTCCAGGTACAGCTTGCCCCGTTCCTGGCGTTCATGCTGGGCGGCGGCGTGGGCCTGTACGTGGCGCTGGGCATCCGCAACCCGTCGCCGGCGATCACGCTGGCGGCCCTGGTATGCCCGTTCGCCACGTTCTACGCCATCACCAGCTTCTTGCTGGAGTACACGCTGGGCGTGTTCCTGGTGGTCGCGGCGACCTACGGCTTTGCCACGGCGGCGATGCTCGTGCCGGCCATTTACGAGTTCGACGTAGCCACCGGCCGTTCCACCGGGCCAGAAGAAGTGTAGATCCGCTCGGCTGCCGAGCCGCGAGCCCGGCAACCGACCGCTAAGCTCACTCGTAATCGGCAGCCAGCTTGGCGCGGACTTCGGGCAGCGGGTAGTCGATGATCCGCGCCTCGGCGCCCTTGGCCAGTTCCCAGAGCCGGCGGTAACCGCGGGTAACGAGCTCTTCGCGCTGACGCACAAACTCCGGGTCCAGTTGCCGCTTGTCGAATGGGCCTTCGATCGTGACCGGCTCGAACCGCTCGTCGACGATGAATTGCGCCAGCGTGGGATTGCAGCGGATGTGGCGTTCGCGCGCGGTATGCAATACCTCCGGCTCGATCATCCCGATCACGTACCGCAGGTACAGATCGCTCTGGGTAATGCCCGCGACGTCCCGCTGGCACACGTCGCAGATGTAACCTTCGTCGCACTTGGCCATATCGATCCTCGCGCTGGCGTGGCTGCCGCAGCAGCCGAGCAATCCGCGGCAACTCTCCGTGGTCCCCTCGCCGGGGGCTGATTGGCGGCGAAATGCTCGCATCGCCGCCGTTCTCTATCTATTCTTCTGGCTAGGAGGCGCAAAGCCAAGCGGCGCCGATTATTGCCACGAACACCAGGAGTTTGCACCATGCCCCGGTCCAACCGACCTGCGTCCAACAGGCCGACCCCCGCCCAACAGCCGGAAACACCTGCCGTGAACCGCCGTGGCTTCATGCAAGGGATGGCTGCGGCAGCCGCGTCGGCGGCCTTGGCCACCTCCCTGCGTGCCGAGGACAAAGGCTCCGACTCCGGCAAGGCCTCAGCCGCCGCTACGCCGCCTTCGCCCCCCAAGAACCCGCTCAAGCGGTTCCCGATTCTGCTGTCGGACAGCCCCGGCTTCATCTCCGCCCGCGAGGCCGCGCTCGACGTGCTCAAGCCCACCCAGGCGCAGCTCGAAACGGGCTTGCGGCTGCACTATGAATCGCTGGTGTTCGATACCTATGGCTTTGCCCCCAGAGCGGCCCTCGATCGCCAGAAGCTTGCCGCCGCGATTGAAGCGGGAGCCAGCGACCTTGAGCTGCAAGACATGCAAGAAGACATGAGCATGACGCGGGCGGCCATCGACCCGGCCGAGCGAGCCGAGCTGCGTCATGCGTTCGAATGCGCGGGCGTTACCTGCATCTTTGAAAACGCCGGCGAAGAAAGCCAGGATCCCGAGGTGCTGCTCAAGCGGCTGGCGCGACATACCTACCTGACTGACATGTGCCGCGACGTGCTCAATCGGGCCGTCACCCCCGACGACATCGAGGCCACGCACCGCGAAGGCAAGCACTGCCTGTACCTCACCGGCAATGGCGTACCGCTGGCCCAGCAATGGGTAACCGTGGAAGAGGAGCTGGCCCCCATTCGGATCTTCTTCCAGTTGGGCATCCGCATGATGCACCTGACCTACAACCGCCGCAACATGCTGGGCGACGGCTGTGCTGAGCCGGCCAACGGCGGCATCAGCGACCTGGGGCGGGCCGCCATTGCCGAGATGAACCGCCAGGGCGTGATCGTCGACGTGGCCCACAGCGGTTGGCGTACCAGCCTGGAAGCCGCGAAGGCCTCGAGCAAACCGATGGTGGCCAGCCACACCACCTGCACGGCCCTGCATCATCACATCCGGTCCAAGCCCGACGAGGTGATCAAGGCCATCTGCGACACCGGCGGCCTGGTCGGCATCTGCTGCATTCCGTACTTCCTCGGCGGCTCAGGCGACATCGCAGCGCTCTTGGACCACATCGACCACGTGGCCAAGAAGTTCGGCGTCGATCACGTGGGCATCGGCACCGACGTGGCATACCGTTCGCGGCTGGAAGACAACAGCATCAAGCTGCCACCGCGCCCCAAGCGCCGCACGCGGTTTGCCGCGCTGTGGCCGCCGGAGTCGCGGGGAACCGGTCGCTACCCGCGTGCAGCCAGCATCGCCTGGGCAGCCTGGCCGCTGTTCACCGTGGGCCTGGTCCAGCGAGGCTACAGCGAAGAAGACATCCGCAAGATACTCGGCGGCAACATGATGCGTGTGTGCCGCGAAGCGCTGAAGGTGTAGCGTCCTCCAACTATTCGCGTTCTTTGCCCTGGGCCGGCACCAACGGCACCAGTAGCCGGTTCCCGCAACTGGCCGCGTCGCCCGGTGTGCAGCGGTACCAGGGTTCGCCGCAGTGCGGAGGGCAGGGGAGCGGCTTACCGTCATAACACACGCCGCAGCCCGGCGGCAAACAGGGTACGCCGGGCAGCGGCTTGGGGCAGTACGCCTCGCCGCAACCGCACCACCGCAGTCCCACGGCCGGCAGCGGCTTTGGACAGTATTGATCGGGGCAGCAGCCGCACGATGTCTTGGACCACGGCCAGTGCCAGGGCCGCTTGCCGGACTCGCCAGCCTGCGCGCTTGCGACACAACACACCGCTACCAGCAACAAGCCCGCGATCCGCTGCCATTGGTACTTCATGACGATCCCCACGGGGCGTTTCAGGCTCATGGGCGATCCTCCGACGGATTGATGGCCGGCGGAGGCGGTACCGGCTCGGCAGGACGCTGGTCGCCTTCGCGGGCTGGTTGTTGGCCATGGTCCGCCTGATCGGGAAGCACGCTGTAATGCGTCGTGACGGGCGGCCGCGAGGCAGGCGGGACGGGCACTTCGCCCGGTAGCGATTGCAAACGGATCTGCCAGCCGCCACCCAAGGCCCGGTAGGTCGCTACGAGCCCCTGAACCACGTCGCCCTGGGCCACGGCGTAAAGGTCCTGCTGCTCGACCAGGTTCTGTTCGAGCAAGGCTACGCGGTTGAAGTCGGTCAGGCCGCCGCGGTATTGCACCAGGGCGATCTCCACGGCCCGCTCCGAAGCCTTCACGCTCTCAGCAAGGGCCCCGGCCCGTTCCAGCGACCGCAGGAATTGAGCAATGCCGTTCTCGACTTCCACCTGGGCCTGCAACACCTGCTGCTGATAAGCCACGATCAACTCGGCCAGCCGGGCATCCTGGAGCCGGATGGCGTTGATCAACCGGCCATAGTTGAGGATGTTCCACTGGAACACCGGGCCCACCGTGCCGGTGAACGCCCGCTCGCTGAACAGCCGGCTGAAGTTCTCAGCCTGGTAGCCGATCGTGCCCGTGATGCCGATGTGCGGATACAGCTCGGCGGTCGCGATGCCAACCCGGGCGCTCTGAGCGGCCACTTCGCGTTCGGCCCGGCGTACATCGGGCCGCTGGCGGAGCAAGTCGGCCGGGATTCCCACCACCAGGTCGGCAGGCACCTCGGGAATGGCGCCCACGCCGATCACGTCGACCAGGTCGCGTGGCGGGATGCCCAGCAGGATGCACATCCGGTTGGTGGCAAACCGCAGTTGCAGTTCCAACTGCGGGATCAACGCCTGGGTCTGGGCCAGGGCACTGGCGGCCTGATCGACGTCGAGCTCGGTCACCTGGCCGCCGCGGAAGCGAGCCTGGGCGATGGTGTACGTTTCCTGCTGCAGCTTGACGTTGGTCTGCGCGAACTGCAGCCGCTGCTGGAGCGTGCGAATCTCGGCGTAGGTGGAGGCGATATCGCCCAGCAGCGTGACCAGCACCTGGTCGTAGGCTTCCACCGAGGCGTCCAGCTCGGCTTCGGCCGCTTCGATCGCCCGACGGAACCGGCCCCAGAAGTCCAGTTCCCAGTGCAGGCTGAAGCCCACATCCCACTGATCAAACCATCGCTGTTGGATGAACCGGCCGTTGGCTTGCTCGAGGCTAAACGCGTTGCGCGAGAAGCCGCCGCCGGCAAACTGTTCCTGCGGGAAGATGTTGCCCCGGGTAATCGCCAGGAAAGCCCGGGCTTGCAGCACCCGGAACCCGGCTTCGCGCAGTGTCAGGTTCTGCTGCACAGCGTTGACCACCAGCGCGTTGAGCGTGGGGTCACCCAGCACGGTCCACCACTGGGCCAGATCAGCCGCCACCGGTTCGAGCCGCGCGTCGCCCGCATCGATCCAGTCTTCGGCCACGGGAGCCGGCGGAGGGCAATAGTTAGGGCCAACCTTGAACCCGTTACGGACATACTCGCGCCACGGTGTGCAACCGCCGGGCAGGAGCATTGCCGCGGCGAGCACGAAGCTCAACCCCGGCCTGATTGATGGTGCCATCGTCCTTGGGCCCCCGCGAGATACGACAGAATCCGTTCCTCGTGCATCTTCGGCACTACCGCTAACAGCCGATGAGGTAAAACATGGCCTGTAACCCCTACCATGCACACGATTTCCCCCTGCAAACGGGACAACCGTAACGGTCGGAGCGGTTAGCGCAAAAGAACAGCCCGCACAGCCGGTAAAGTCACCCGTTGCGGTGGCGTCACGGCACCGGGCGTTGCGCGCAGGCGCAGACCATCATCGCCGATAGCGATTGGATGGTTCAGGCAAAGAAGTCGCAGGCGGCCGCCGTTACTGCGAAGCGGGAGCTTCCCAGGAGCCGCCCCAACCGCGATACAGATCGTGCAGCAAGGCCTTCCAGTCGGCCACCGGACGCGACGGCGGGTACGGCTCAGGCTGCACAAGTTGCGGACCGGTCCACACGATTTCAAACTGCCCGTCCGGCCGAATCTTGCCGATCCGCGGCGTCTTGAACGTGTGCTGCGTGGCCGTGTCGATGCGGACCTCGCCTTCGGGCGCGACCATCCGTTGATTGCGCAAGGCCCGGCGAATCTCGGCCACGTCGGTCGAACCAGCCTCCTCGACGGCTTTCGCCCAAAGCTTGATGCCGAAGTAGGCGGCCTCCATCGGGTCGGTAACCACGCGCTGCGGCCCATACTTGGCGTGGAAGGCGTCGACAAACTCGCGATTCTCCTGCGAACTGATCGACTGGAAATAGTTCCACGCGGCATAATCGCCGGCCATCTGCTGCGTGTCCAAGTGCCGGAGCTCCTCTTCCGCCAGGCTGAAGGAGATCGTGGGCACGGTATCGGGCGTAATGCCAACAGACCGCAAGCGTTTGAAGAACGGGATATTGGTATCGCCGTTGATCAGGTTCAGGATGACTTCGGCCTTGGAATCCTTGATCTTTTGCGTCAAGCCGTTGAGCGCCAGAGTATCCAGCGGCATGAAGCTTTCGCCCACGATCTCGCCGCCCAGTTCCTTAACGGTGTCCTTGATGACCTCGGCGGCCACACGCGGGAACACGTAGTCAGAACCAACGATATAGAACCGCTTCTTGCCGAGCTTTTCCACCGCCCAGTGCACCGCAGGGATGATCTGCTGATTGGGCGTGGCGCCCGTGTAAAAGACGTTGGGCGATTCCTCGATGCCTTCGTACTGCACCGGGTAAACAAGCAGGTGGTTGCGCTCTTCAAACAGCGGCACCACCGTCTTGCGGCTGGCCGATGTCCAGCAGCCAAAGACGGTCACCACGTGTTCATCGTCGATCAGCTTGGCGGCCTCGGCGGCAAAGACGGCAGGGTCGGAGCGGCCGTCGCGAACGACGGCTTCCACCGGCCGGCCCAGCACGCCGCCGGCCGCATTCAACTGCTCCACGGCCAATAGCGCCGCGTCGACCACGGCCGACTCGCTGTTGGCCATGTTGCCGGTGAGCGAGTGCAAAATGCCGATCTTGATCGGCTCGCCCGTGGGTGCCGGGGCAGACACATTGTCGCCGGAAGGCCGATTGCCGAACACCAGGTACAACAACGCGGCCGCAAAGCAGGCCGAAACTGAGCCTGCGATCCACGGCCAACGTGCGCCCCGGCCGGCGTCTTCGGCCCCGGCAGCGGCAGCCGGCGGAAGCGGCGGCGTTGCGGCGGGCGTTACCCCGGAATTGGCCTGAGTCACCGTGGTTGCGTTCCAGTTTGCCGAGCTTGAAGGCAGCACCGGCTCGGCGATGGTGGGAGCCAGGACCGGATTGCTGCTGCTGGGCGACTTGGCGGGGTGCTGCCCCGATTCGCTGGGCAAGGGAATATGCGTATACCCGGACAGCGCGGCGATCACGGCCTCCAGATCGGCCAGCATCTCTTCGGCCGACTGGTACCGCTCGGCCGGTTGCTTGGCCGCGGCCCGGCGGACGATCCGCGAACAGGCCTCGGGCAGCTTGGGATTCACCTTGCGCGGATCAAGCACTTCGCCATGGCAATGGGCGAACATCACCTGAACCGTGCTGGCGGCATCGTGGTAAGGGTTGGTGCCCGTCAGCAGGCTGTAGTACGTCGCGCCCAGCGAGTAGATGTCGCTGCGATGATCCAGCGGCCGCGACTCACACTGCTCAGGGCTCATGAAGTACGGCGTGCCGACAACTTGCCCCGCTTGCGTGATCTGCTGCGAGGTCTCCACCACGCACTTGGCCAGGCCGAAGTCGGCCACCTTGACGGTGCCATCCGCCGTACACAGCAGGTTAGCCGGTTTGATGTCGCGATGGATCATGCCCAGCGCGTGCGCAGCGGCCAAGCCACGGCAGGCATCGGCCATGGCCTTGGTGGCCTCAAGCACGGGCAGGGGGCCGCGTTCGAGTTGTTCGACGATACTCCCACCCGCCATGTACTCCATCACCAGGTAATAGGTCTCGCCTTCTTCGGCGACCTGGTAGATGGACACGACGTTGGGATGACTGAGTTTGCCGGCCGCTTTGGCTTCTGCCAGGAACCGCTTGAGGTTGACCGGGTTAGCCGAAACTTCCTTGGGCAGGATCTTAATGGCGACGTCGCGTTCGATGATCGGGTCGCGGCTGCGATACACCACGCCCATGCCGCCGGCCCCCAGGAACTCGGTCAGCTCGTAGCGGCCCAGGCGGCGTCCAACCCACAAACGAGGATTGGAGTCCGCGCGGCTGATGTGGCCCGAAGTCGACGCGCCGCCGTGCACCTGCGTAACGTCGCTTCCGGGATCCTTGGAAGCCGCCGTAGCAGCATGGTCCGGCGCAGTAAACGGCCCCTCGTTGGTCGATCGATCCCCGCTCGAGTCGGGACCTGGTTGGTCGGAGCGTGGCTTGTCAGAAGTCATTCTAAACCCCGCCTTCCCGTGCCCCTGGTGAGTCCGTGATCCATTCGCTCGCAGGTCACGGCAGGAAAAGCGTTTAAGGGATTGAACTTGTGTCGACGCGGCCGGTGCCGCCCGGGGCAGTCGGCGACCTTAAGTCACCAACTACCATCTTAAATGTATACTAAATAACCGCTGCCGCAGGCCAACTTAGCACAGCGAATTGGCCGGCGACAGCGGTGGAGAGAGAGATCTTGGATAAAGGATGGTGGTGGCAGCCCGCCATCCATCCGGAAAATCATCGTCCAGCATCCACAAAGCCCCCACCGCGGTGGTGCTTCTGTTATACCAGCTCGTGGATCACTTCGCGCTCGTCGAGCAAATATTGGGGCCGACCATTGGGATCCAGCAGCGTGGTTTCCAGGTCCACGCCCAACTGCCGGTACACCGTCGCGAACACCTGTTGCAGGTGGACGGGCCGATCTTGAGCGGTCTCGCCTAAGCGGGTGGTTGAGCCGATCACCTGGCCGTGCCGCATGCCACCGCCTGCCAAGAAGAAGAACGCGGCGCGCGGCCAATGGTCGCGCCCGGCATTGGCGTTGATGCGGGGCGTGCGTCCAAATTCGCCGGACATCATCACGATCGTTTCTTCCAGCATTCCCCCCCCGTGCGGCCAGATCCTCCAACAAGGCACTCAGCCCCACATCCAGGGCGGGTAATTGCTCGCGCATCGTCCGGCCGTTGTTGGAGTGCGTATCCCATCCGCCCCACGACAACGTGACACAGCGT
>Ga0207874_1000924_pt1 | contig 37978 bp, 28 predicted proteins | sample HigsolmetaAR201D_FD_184833 | JGI IMG/M metagenome (GOLD analysis project Ga0207874, IMG submission 184833) | Ionic liquid and high solid enriched microbial communities from the Joint BioEnergy Institute, USA - AR20-1-D (SPAdes) (version 2) ...
CCCGGGAGGCGGCGAGGCGGAGGACATTTGACGTGCAGCCCGACACCAACCAGCCGTGGGTTATATAATCGAAATGCAGTAACTTTCAAGCGAAGCAGCGGGCGTTCCGACGTCCGATGTCTGGCGCTTTAGGTGTGTAGTGCCCACAAAGTCTTCTCTTGCAGTACTCTTTTTATCCCTCGTGCCGTTCTCTGCGATACCGAAATCCGGAGGTTTGCTGAAACAAGCAGGTATGCACGGGGAACGTTTTCCGCTAGCAGCGCTGCTCGCGCAAGCTCCCGATATCAACCCTGCCGTTCTGAAGATGGCGCTAGGTGCTATGCAGCGTGTCAATGACCTCGGCATCAATGCCCGCTTAGACAGGCTGCTCCTCATCGATTACACTAAGCCGTCCACCGAACCGCGATTCTGGGTCTTTGATCTGAATACGGGTAAAGTCCTGTTCCGCGAGTTGGTGGCCCACGGAAAGAACACGGGCGACAACATGGCCGTCCGGTTCTCGAACACGCCGGGAAGTTTGATGTCGAGCCTCGGCGTCTTCCTGACCGCAAACACGTACATCGGGAAACACGGCTATTCCCTGCGTTTACGAGGACTTGAAGAAGGCATCAACGACAAGAGCATGGAACGCGCGATCGTGCTCCACCCAGCCAGTTACGTCAGTGAAGCCATCGCCGCAAAGCTGGGCCGGCTTGGGCGGAGCTGGGGATGCCCGGCCGTCCGGCCTGAGATTGCCAGGCAACTGATCGACGCCGTCCGTGACGGCGCCGTCCTGTTTGCCTACTACCCAGACGAGAAATGGCTGCGTAGCTCCAGATTCATTTCGGAAGATTTGTACGCTTCCTTGAACTAGGGCTTTACTCTGCCGCGCGATTTTCGCCGGGTAGCGCGACGCCGCGAGCCGCCCATTCGGGCTTGAGCCACGGCCTCGGCGCGCTGAAGTCATACCTGCCAAGGACGAGAACGGGTGTGCCCGGCTCGCCCCAATGGTAGAGCCATTTTGCGTCCCGCGCCAGCATGCGGACGCAGGCATGGCTGACGGGCGCGCCCGGAAGACTGTATTGGTGGAAAGCAACACCGTGGAAAAAGTTGTAGTACCACTTCATCCGCCAGTTCCGGTTGATGCTGCTGCGCCGATCCGGCGACTTCCATCGAAGAGAGAACCTGCCCGAGGGGGTTGGACTTCGCGCACTGCCGCTGTTGACCGGCCCCCACCGAACCAACCGTCCTTCCTCGTATGCGCCAAAGACCTGGCCGGGAAGGTGGACGATCAGGGCCTTTGGGTAACGCGCCGACCACGATGAGTAGTGCGGCATTGGACTGTAGGCGGCCTCGTCAAGCTCCCACTGATCCGGAACGACCAGGGCCGGCAGGCGCGGCAGATGCCTCCGATCCGCTCGATTCAGTTTCTCCAGGAGTCCTATCCTCTCATCGTCCAGCTCACGCAGGATCGACGGCGAGGCACGCGTATAACTGGGTCTCGCCGATTCGGGCGGAAGGCTTCTCGTGCCGAAACATGGAGTGATCCAAACAGCTAGCGCCATGCCGCCAAGGCAGCAGCACTGGCGCAGGATTCTCACGGCCACCATGAAAACTCCTTCTGTGCTTCCCTGAGTTCCGCAGGAAATGCCCGAGAATAAGGCACTTCGAGCGGGCAGGCGGCGGGAGGCGGAACGCAGCAGCCGCAGGAACCGCCTGCTATCTGTTTGACGCCTTACGCAGGAGAGAAACCGCCGGAAAGTGGAGGATAACGTCCAGTTTTCCGGTTGTAGGAACGGCGCCAGATACAATGAGTATTTTTGTCCGACGCAAACGCTTTGTGCGTTCGCGCTTCAAACCAGGCGACCGGCTCTCACTGGGCGCGGGCGTAATTGTTGCAGAAATGAGAAAAGTATCGTCCAGGAATACGTGCGGCCCAGACAGGAGGAGGCAGTATCTCAATGCCTAAGTCTGCTTTTGACGCAATCTCGCGGAGCCTGCCCCGATATCCGCAGGAGGTTGTGGAGCTGCTGATCGAACTGGCCGTCGAGATTGCAAGGGAAGGCCGCGAAGGGCGGCGCATTGGCACTCTCTTTACGCTGGGCGACGAGCAGACGATACTTCGGATGTCCCGTCCGCTGATCCTGGACCCTCTTGCGTGCCACCCGCGAGAAAGCCGCATGATTCAGAACCCGAATCTCCAGGGGACAATCAAGGAACTGGCCCAGCTTGACGGGGCATTTATCGTCAGCAGCGATGGGGAGTTTTGTGCAGCGTGCCGCTATCTCGAAGCCTCTTCGGAAACGGTTGATCTGCCTCTTGGGCTCGGCAGCCGGCACCTGGTTGCCGCGTCTATCAGCGCCCTGACAGACGCTGTGGGCATCGTTGTGTCGGAGAGCGCAATCGTCCGAATCTTCTCCGGCGGAAAACTGGTAGCCGAAGTCCTTCCGGAATTCTGGCTCCTCGGCAGACGCATCCTCCAGTTGAGAGGGCGCGTCCGCGAAGAACACGTGAGCGACCTCGCCGTCATCACCCCTGAAACCGACGAATATGCCGGTGGATGAAGCGGATAGGGTACTCTCAGTACCATAGATTGAGGGACAGATCCCAGTGCATTCACTAAGATCGTGGGTGAATGAATTGCCTTGTATCTGTCTTGTTCGTCGTACTTCTGTCCACATCCTGCGGACGAAGCATTTTCGCCGCAAAAGAAGCCTTGCTGGAGCGCGGAAACGAGCATTTCCGTGAGGGACGCTACGAAGATGCCGTTCTCCAGTACAGAAAGGCTCTGCAGAAAGATAGCCGGTACGGTGAAGCAGCTTACCGCCTTGCCTTGGCATACCTGAAGCTCGGCAAGGGAGCGGAAGCCTACCAGTCTCTCGTCCAGGCGGCAGAACTTTTGCCGGACCGGACGGACATCAAGGTTGAGCTCGCAGATCTGGCTCTGCGGTCTTATCTTGCAAACCCGCGATCGGCAGCAAGCGGGTTTTACGAAGTAGTCGAGAGGATCTCCCGGCAGTTGCTGGACTCGGATCCAGCCTCCTTTGACGGCCTGCGGCTGAAGGCCCACCTGGTGCTTCTCGATGGACGTCCAGCAGAAGCGGCCAGGCTCTTCGAGCAGGCGCACTCCATCAAACCTGAACGCGGGGATGTTGTGACGGGCCTCGTAGACAGTCTGATCCTCGCGGGGAACCCGGAGCAGGCCGAGAAAACCGCGTGGGACTTTCTGGCTACCAACCAGGGCGACCCGGCTCTTTTTGACGCCCTTCACCGCCACTACGTCAAAAACCGGCGTCTTGCCGACGCAGATAAGGTACTGCTGACGAAGGTGGAGCGATATCCCAAGGTGACGTTTTACCGGCTCCAGCTTGCGGAGCATTACTTGCGCACGAATCGCCGAGCCGAGGCGATCGACGTCATACAGGCGCTTCGGAGGGATCCCGGAGCAGCGAGAACGCTCCTCGAAGTCGGCGACTTCTGCCGCGAAATGGGAGAACATGACCAGGCGCTTGAAACGTATCGCGCAGGCATCACCGCGAATCCAAAAGATGAGCTGATTTACCAGAAGAGAATCGCCGAGCTTCTGCTCGAGCGGGGCAAGGATAAGGAAGCTGCCGCCTTGCTCGACAGTCTCATTCAACGGCATCCCGACGATTCCGACTTGCGCGCGGCCCGCGCCGCGCTGCGCCTCTCCGCACGCACAGCGTCCGAAATCGAACGCGGCATCTCCGAGTTCCAATCGCTCGTTGAGAAAGAGCCGAAGCGCGTTGAACTGCGCTACAAACTCGCGAAAGCCTACCGGCGCGCCGGGCGCGAAGCGGAAGCGCGAGAGCAACTCGAACTCGCCCTGAAAACGGAGCCTCAGCATGTTCCGTCCATGCGCGAGCTTGCTGACATCCTGCTCCGCTCCGGCGATAGCACAGGGGCGCTCCGTCTTGCGGAATCGATCCTGAAACAAGCGCCGGGAGACCCGGCGGCACGGCTTGTCCGTACAGCCGCCTGGGCGCTGCAGGGCCGCTATAACGAAATTCGCGCCGAGCTGGCGTCCCTCCGAAAGGAGTATCCGGGACTGCGGGAGGTGGAACTGCAAACGGCAATGCTTCATTTGGCCGAGAAGCGTTATGCCGAGGCGGAGTCGATCCTGAAGCGGAACTACCTGATCGATTACGACCTGCGTTTCCTGCGCGGTCTGGCGCAACTCTATCTCGCGCAGAAGCAGCCGCAGAAGGCTCTGGCCTTTGTCCGCGCGCAGCAGCCCCGGATGGAGGGACGGGAGGAGTACCAGTACCTCCTTGCCCGAACTGCCGTCGATGCGGGCGAGTATGCGGTGGCTTCCAGCGTTTATCTGGACCTGTTGCGAAACGCGCCTGACTCCGCATTCCTGTTGCTCGAACTCGGCAGGCTCGAGCTGCTCCAGCTAAGGCGCGAGGCAGCGGTCGAGTATTTCCGAAAGGCAGAGAAGGTAATCCCCCAAAACAGCCGCATGCTCGCGGAGGTCGCATCGGCTTACGCGGATGCGGGCAGCATGCAGGATGCCATCCGAACTGCGCGTCAAAGCCTTGCCTTGGAGCCGGAAAACATCGGCTTAATGAACAACCTGGCCTATTGGATCGCCGAAGCCGGCGGCGATCTGGAAGAAGCTGAAAAGCTGACGCGCCAGGCGCTGCGCAAAGCACCGGATCATCCCGCCATTCTGGATACCGTTGCCTGGATTCACCTCAAGCGCGGCAGCCACAGCTCAGCCCTGCCGATCTTCGAGCGGCTGGTGAAGAATGAACCCGCCAATTCCGCGTTTCGCGTGCATCTTGCGGCGGCATTGAAGGCGAACGGGCGTCCGCAAGAAGCGCAAGAAGAGCTGAGGGCAGCACTGCGCTTGAATCCGCATCCCCTCGTGCGAAGGCAAATCGAGGAAACCCTAAACTCAACCCGGCATTAGTACCATTACCACAGGTTGTTTCCCTTGCAGATATCTCCTGTTAGCATGAGCTTACGTTGGGTCTTTTACTGTAACCGCTTGTGGAGGATCACCTTAGCTACGGTCGGTTTATGAGGCTTAAGTAGAATATGAAACTGAAACAACTGCAACTCCTCGGCTTGTACTTGCTGTGCGCCGGAATCAGCGTCGCTGCGCCAATCCCGGTTGATGCTCTTGGTCTCGCGCGCACTGTCGTTGTTACCACGGCAGGCGGCTATCCCATCAACATATCCAATGTCGGGAGAGGCGGCGGCTACGCGGGCAGCGTTGCCGGAACGGAAACCATTCTCTGGTGCGTCGATTCGCAGTTAGACGTCAATTCCGGTACGAACAACTACCTGGCCAATGTCGTCCGAGTGAGTGACATTGGAAATCCGGACTACGATGGCGCTGTCAGATACGAGAATGTAACTGGCGCTGGCACGATAAGGCTCAACGAGTGGGTCCTGGACCTAGGCGCCGCCTACAACGTCGCTTCAGTCCGGTACCAGATGGCGGCGTGGCTTGTGTCCCAGTATACGGGCATACCCGATGGTCCGGCAGCCGACGATGCTCGAAATCGGGCCATCCAGAGGGCGATCTGGAGGGTCATGCTGAATGAGACGCGACTAATTGATCCAGATGTTCTCACTGGAGATATCTCCACTGGCTCTGCCAGCGGAAGCTGGATCCAGGACGCCATAAACTTCCTGGCGGCCGGAAACTACGGAGACTTCTTCGACAACTGGGCTGTGGTGAGTGGCGGAGTCCGAGCCGATGGTGATTTCAAAATTTTGGATGGGAAGCAGACTTTCCTGGTTCAACTCCAGCCGGTCCCCGAGCCTCACTTTTACGGGCTCCTGGCCGCAGGTTTAATCGGGGTGCTGTATTATCACCGGCGCAACCGTCTCCCGCAAGCCATTCGATAACCCGTCATCGGGGGCCCGGTATGGCTATGATGCGAACCGGGCCCAGCAATCCCGCTGGCACAGGACGAATCTGATCCATGTCCTGCGGCTGAAAGCGGACGCCATACCGCAGGTTCAGCAGTTTGTAGTCCGGCAGCGGCCTGCCTGCCATATGATTCACCGCCACGTTCGCCACAACAATCTTCAAGCGGTTCAAGCCCGGTTTTAAGTACCCGGTAATATCCAGCGAATAGGGCGGACACCAGACGGAACCCGCCCGAACGCCATTGACGTAAATCACAGCAGCGTCCCGGACGGGTCCATCCAGCCAGGCTCTCATACCAGCCTTTGGTTCAGGGCCGCTAACAGGCTTTCCTTCCCCGAAATCGATCCTGACCCGCTGCCCTGGCTTCAATAGATCCGCAGGGACGGTTACGTCCTTCTCGTAACTTGCGGTACCCGAGTAATAACGAGTCTGAATATCTTCAGTCCAGGACTTCAGTTCCTCCATCCTGGTTTTGCGCCCGTTTCCGTCAAACGTGACGTCCCAGCCCGTGCTGATGTCGATCGGACTGCCGTGCTCACGCCCCGGCGAGGGCGTGGCACGGCGGGAGTTCTTCGAGAAGACGACTACTTTGGACTCATAAGGCTCCAACTCGAGATCCAGCGTCACGCCGGAGGCCGTTCGCGCGAAGGGCAAGGCGGGCTCAGTGCCGCCCGTGACCGGATCCCACCACTCGGGCATCAGCCCTGACACCCGAAACGTCGCTTTGACTCTGTGCCGGACGTTACTCGTGTTTGCGACGAAGTAGATCTGGGCGAAATCCGTGCTACGCCGGATGAAACCGATCTCGGCAACCGGCGGCTCAATTCGGAGGTCGGGCGGCAGCAGCTTTTGCAAGACGGCGCCCAGGTTTTCTTCCTGCAGGACGACGTGCCCCCGCGCTTCGGGCGATGCGAACAGGCGCTTTACGATTGCCGCCGCTTCACCTCTCTCCTCGCTCGTTGCGGTGAACCCGGGCGGCGCTTGAGGGATCCTGCGTGTGGCGACCAGGATACCACCGCCACGCACGAACTCCTCGAGCTTCCTGAGCGTCGCGAGAGGCATCAGCTCAACACTCGGCAGAACGACGATTCTGTACGGGTTCCCGCCAAGCAGGAGGCGGTCCTTCTCGACGCGCCCTACCTGTTCGAGCGACCGGTCATCGAAGAAATCAACTCCGTAGCCGCTCTCCAGTATCTGTGCGATCACTTTAGAGCCGACGTGCTCCCGCAGCGCTTCAATCATGTGGACACGGCCGGCAGTAAAGCGCGACCATACATCGCTATTCGGCAGATAGAGCGCTACGTCGTTGGCTGGCCTTCCCTGCCTCAGCAGGAAGCTGAGGCGCTGAAGGTAGCGGGACAGATCGGGCATCACGATCCACCACGGATTCTGATGATTGAAGACAGCGGCTGCGTAAAACCGCCATCCCGGATACTCGACTCCCTCTGGCGTGTACGGCCAGCCGTGTCCGATGAGCTGATTGATGCCTTGCAAAAAGTGCAGATCCGCTTCCGCCTTCACATCGAGGGGAGTTGCGCGGAAAGAGGGCGAATGCAGCCACGTCCACGTCTCCGAAGAGGTTACGGGTCTTCCATAGAGATGGCTCGCAGACGAAGCCCAGCGGGAGGCACGGACGACCTTCCAGTGATGCCCTTCTCCTTCGGGCAGATCGGCGTAGAAGTTGCTTGAGATGGTTGCGGGAGGAATGCCGTAGCCTTGGATGCGGAAGAGCGCCCCCTTCTCCTTCGCCCAGCTGCGCATCGGAGCGAGGAAACGTTCTTCCAAGAGTTCTGTGAGCGTCTTACCCCAATCGTGACGAATGCCTGCGGTGGCGGGGCCGATATTCGTGACAAGCGCTGGCAGATACGGCCTCAAGTCATATCCGCGCCGCTTTCGGAACTCCTCAAGCAGATCGGGCGTCCAATCGGAGCCAAAGACTTCCAGGCTGTCGCAGAAGATGGCGTACGGGGGATTTGGGCCGAGCGCCTTCAGCAGGGGCTCGCCGATCGTTCTGAGGTAATGGTTCAAGGCGTCCCGATCGTAATGATCCAGGACGAAACCCTCCGCGCCGACCGACGGCCTTTTCACCATCATTCCGGTCCGGCTTGAGATGAAGAAGAGGATTGTGTCAAAGGAGTCGCTTTCGCTGAGCCAAAGAATGTCGCCTTTCGGCGGTTCAATCTCCCGCAAGGTATCCGGGACGATTTCCCCGCCCTGCTTCCGTGCGCTGAAGATCGCGATCAACTTCTCTCCGTTCGAGAGGTTCGGAAGCGCGACTCGCTTCGATCCCGGCTCGACTTTTGCTTGTTCGAATCGCAGCTTTCCGGCCGCTTGCGTGATCGAAATCGAGGGTCCTCCGTAAGGCCAGCCGCTGCCGAGCGTCAGATCCATGCGCATGCCGAGCTCGCGCGCCTTTTCGGAAGTGAAGCGGAGCGCCTCGAGGAATTCCGCGGAAAGAAACGGAAGGTTCCGAAAATTCTTCGTTGGGTCGTCGAGCGCCAACGGGTAGACCGGCTGCACTTCGAACCCGCCGATTCCTCCTTCCTTCATGAGCCGCATCTCGCGCTCGATGCCTTCCTTCGTCACCGACGGTCCAAACCACCACCAGCGCATCATGATGCGTGCATCCGGCGGCGGCTCCTGGAAAGCCCGCCGCAACTCCTCGATATTCGAAGGCCCCGCACAAGGTGCGTCGATTCCGATCAGAAGGAGCAGGCAGCAGAAGAGAAAGCAACGAAGCGGAGGCATAGCCATCATTATTTACAGAATTTCGGCAATGACGAGGCAACAATAGCTGGCGAGATTGGTTTCCGGACACGGCCATGCGAGGAAGCGATGGAAGCTTCATCACGTTGCACACATGCCCCGTGCAGGAGAGGCGAAGGCGATAGATTGATGCCGCCCGGTGCGTGGCGGGTTGGCCGCGTGAAAAGCTATCGGGACCGGCCGCCGCCAACCGAAGCGCCCCGGCTTACGCCGCCGCCCCGTGAGGCAGCCGCGCCAGCAGAACTCGCGGCAGGAGCGCCCCCCTGCGCCGCAGCGCCGGATACCGCTGGCCCTACGCCACGAGGACCCGTTGGATACCCGCCGACAGGGTCAAAGCCGCGCGAGACCCTGCCAAAGCCCGGGTGGCTGAGAACAGGCGCAGGAGCGTATAGCTGATGGAACGAACTAGGAGCGTAATAAGCGAAACCAAACGGACTGTAGATGACTCCCGATCTCGGAATGTAAGTGAACATCCCGTAGTACGGGTTCCAATACCATCCACCTTGCATCAGGTGTGAACCCGATTTCGACAAGCTGCGGGCCGCCGCGGCATTGGCCATCGCAATTGCCTGGGAGCGCCGCTTTGACCAGCGATACAGAGAGTCGCCGATTTCGTTGTTGAACTTTTCAGTCTCCGTGCTCTTGCCGTCTAGCACGAGCATCCGCGACTCTTTCACAGTGACGCTCTGGCCAGCAACCGCAACGGCAGCCTGACCGTCGTACACCTTCAACAGCGGAGGGTTCGCGTCAATACGATAGACGCCCCGCTTGAGCACTTCGACAGAGGCGTCGTTATAAAGCAGCGTCACGCGGTTGTCGTCGAGAATATCAGCCGCCTCTATCAGGACGGATCCTTCGAGGATCGCCACCCGGGTGTCGGCCAGCCGCGTCGAAAGCATCTTCACCCGCGTGTACTCCCCCAAACGGAGGAACGTGCCGGTGTTAAGTAGGACTTCCGCGCGCCCCTCTCCGGTGTGAAACTCGCCATTCTCAGGAATCGACGGGAATTCGCCTGCTTTCGGCTCGACTCGCTGATCGCCCAACCACGCTTCACCCATTACGTAGTGAATCAAGCCCGAACGAGCAGACACGATGGTTTGCGCCTGGAGACCCGAGATGAAAAACAGCGACACCCCTACGACCAGGACGTCAAGGAGGGATTTACTTGAGCGAGACACCTTCGCCTCCTGCACAATCTTCGGTCGTTTACTGTACGTATGTCAAGAAATGGCGGTTACAGATGACGTTTGTTCCATCGGCAGCTGTACGTTTTCGTCAGGAATAATGTGATCTCTGAAACGATAGGCTTCCCAGGAGCCTCTTGTCCAACTCCCGGAAAGCCATTCGCCTATCTGCCGACGCACTCCGCGCCCAGAAGATTGAACTGCGCTGCGGTACAGTAGCCGATCTTCGGCCAATAGTCGCCCATGGCCGATTTCCACTGAAAAACCGGCAGTTGAGAGACCGCACGTATTGATTGAGCGAACGACGGGTTTGGCATCGTCTGCCGGTACAGAATGGACCCGTAGTAGTAAACCGGCTGCTCGTTCGTAAGCACGTTCAGATTGATGTCGTAGATGTGGTCCCCCGGCTGCAGAGCACCCCATGCGATCCACGAAGCGGCATGCTGAAGCAGCACTTCATCACTCGGGCGTTTCGAAGGATCAGAGATGACGAACGTCACAAAGCCGTCACGCTGGAGCGCTTGATCGTCGGAAAGACACCGCACAACCCCGGTCGAGATCGTCTCATACGTGCAGACCGACCAGAATCGCACTTGCCGGGTCGTGGTAGACCAGTACGGCGGCTCTCCAGCTTGCGTATTCGTGAACGTTGGGGCGCGAAACTTCAGCACCACCATGTCATAGTTGTGCGGTGGGCGGAGGTACTCGCGGCTGATCAAGGTGCTCATGTAGCTGTTGTCCGCGCTGGGGTAGAACGGAGTGAGCCGGTTGGTGTTGGCTAGGGTCCAGATTGGGGGATTCGAGGCGACGGTGGGCTGCCCTGCGGGCACAGTTCCCGCCCAATCGCCATTGTCGAGGCGCCCCCAGACGGTTGCGTCCTCCGGAGTGATGATCGGCCTTGGCGGACAGGACGACAGCACACGGCCGTTCATGATGATGGTGGGAAGCTGCGGATCGAACGCGCCGCCCGTCAGATCATCCGGATTATCGGGATAGTAAATTCGGTACAGCAGCAAAACCTTCGTAAGGCCAGCCGTATAAATGGTGTTGGCCGGTTTCACAATAGGCTGTCGGCCAAAGACGATTCTTATGGTATATGTACCCTGCGCGCTTCCCGACCGAAATGGATTGTTCTGCCCCGGGTTCGGGTTGATATCAGCGTCATTAATCGCGCCAACTACGTTACGCTCGTTGTCGTAGACCTGAAACGCCATGTACCGGGCCTTGGGATACCGGCCCCGGATCAGGACCTCAGTGCCAAGCGGCGCTTCCAGCGGCGTTCCCCAGTACGTAGCGTTGGCCTCCGGAAAGGCAATGTTCCGAATTCCGAGGGCATCCGAACGCACGTTCGATTGGACCTGCCACGCCTCGTAGGCTTCGCAGGACGGGTCCGGGATTTCTGCAACGCCCAGGTTTACCGTAACTCCAACTATAAACATCAGCTGGCAGATGTTTCGAGCGAGATTTGACAACACTGTCAATCCGCTTCTACGTGTTATGCGTGCGCGCATTGCACATCAACCTCACTAGATACCCCGATACGGGGCATCTTCCATCTCGAAATAGACACTCATTTACTTCGAAGTCAGGAAAAACCCAAGCTGACTGCTAGGAATACGGTGCTGATTCAAGGGAAGTATATACACAACGTCGATCGGTTGTCAGCAGGGAAACACTGGAATTGTGTGGCAGGTGACTGACATCACGATGCGACTCGGTACCCGTTGAGGTAGAGAACCGAGGACGGGGACGATTGAGAACATCACGCCCGAGACGTCCGGGCGGCACTCCTTTCAACAAAGACGGCCTAGAAAGAAGTGCCCTGGACGAGCCTCAACGTAAAGAGCCAGGGCCTCCGGCCGTACGGAGATCCCGCCGCGGGGCTTTCCGGGAGCCTTTGGTCCGGCCCCCGGAAGTCCATTCCTATCTGCCGATGCACTCCCCGCCCAGAAGGTTGAACTGGGCTGCGGTGCAGTAGCCGATCTTCGGCCAGTAGTCGCCCATGGCCGATTTCCATTGGGTCGCGGGTAGTTGAGATACCGCGAGTATCGACTGACTGAACGACGGGTTCGGCAGCGTCTGCCGGTACATGACCGTCCCGTAGTAGTGGACCGGTTGCTCGTTTGTAAGGACGTCCAGGTTGATGTCGTAGACGAAGTCTCCCGGCTGCAAGGCGCCCCACGGAAGCCATGAAGCGGCATGCTGAAGCAGAACTTGGTTACTGGGTCGTTTCGAAGGATCAGAAATCACGAGTGTCACAAAGCCGTCGCGCTGCATCGCCTCGTCATCCGAGAGGCACCGCACGGCCCCTGTCGAAATGGTGTCGTACTGGCAGATCGACCAGAATCGCACCTGCCGGGTGGTGTTAGACCAGTAGGGCGGCTCTCCAGCTTGTGTGTTCGTGAACGTTGGCGCACGAAACTTCAGCACTACCATGTCATAGTTGTGCGGCGGCCGGAGGTACTCGCGGCTGATCAGTGCGTACATGTAGCTGTTATCCGCGCTCGGGTAGAACGGCGTGATCCGATTGGGAACGACCAGGTTCCAGACTGGAGGATTCCTGACGAGGGCAGGCGACGGCTCTGTCGGTACAGTTCCCGCCCAGTCGCCGTTATCGAGGCGCCCCCAGACCGTTGCATCCTCCGGCGTAATGATCGGCCTTGGCGGACACGACGATAGCACGCGTCCGTTCATAATGATGGTTGGAAGCTGCGGATCGAACGCGTCACCTGCCAGATCATTCGGATTATCGGGGTAGTAGACGCGGTAGAGCAGCAAGACCTTGGTAAGTCCGCCCGTATAAATGGTGTTAGGCGGCTTCAAAAGATGCTGCCGGTCGAAAACGATTCTTATGGTATATGTACCCTGTGCGCCTCCCGACCGGAATGGATTGTTCTGCCCCGGGTTTGGGTTGATATCAGCGTCATTAATCGCGCCAACTACGTTACGCTCGCTGTCGTAGAGGTGAAACGCCATGTAGCGGGCCCTGGGATACCTGCCCCTGATAAGGACCTCGGTACCAAGCGGCGCCTCCAAAGGCGTCGCCCAATACGTGCCATTAACTTCCGGAAAAGCAATGTTCCGAATCCCAAGGGCATCTGAACGCACGTTGGCTTGAGCCTGCCACGCCTCATAGGCTTCGCAGGATGAGTCCGGAATTTGCGCGAAGCCCAGGTGAACTGTAACTCCAGTTATAACCACAAAGTGGTGAATCTTCCGAGAGAGATTTGACAACACCGCCAATCTCTTCCTGCGTGTTATACGTGCTCGCATCGCACACCAAGCTCCAGGTAATGGGGATAGATACAGCGATAAGAGCGCCTTCCATCGCGGAACAGAAATTCACTTAGTTAGCAGTAAGGCACATGCCCGATCGGACTACTCGCCTTTAATGGCAGTATATACGCACTATTAATGTTTTGTCATCGTGTAAATACCGAATCAGTCACCGTGAAAATACGGATTGTGTGAAAGGTTACAGACATCGGTATATGAATCGGCACCTGCTAGGATAGAGAGCTGAGGACGGCACCATGAGAACAGATCTAAGCGGGGTGACACGGCGGGGCTTCCTGTCGGCCGCAGTTGGAGCGCTGGCGCTCAACGCGGCGGAGCCAATCATCGATATTCATCAGCACACGAACTACTCCGGCCGAACCGACGAGCAGCTGGTCGCGCACCAGCGGAGGTTGGGGGTCACCCGGACGGTTCTGCTGCCCGCGGGGTCTAAGTATGGGCTGGCGGCTGGCGCGGGAGGGAACGACACGGTCGTGCGCCTTGCACGCCAATACCCCAAGGAGTTTGTTTACTTCGCCAATGAATTGCCGGACCTTCCCGAAGCGGAAAGCGTTTTGCGGAAGTATCTGAAAGGCGGAGCCATCGGGATCGGAGAGCAGAAATTTCCGGTCGCCTGCGACTCAGTGCACATCCAGAAGATTGCGGAGCTTGCCGCTGAGTTCCAGGTACCAGTACTCATGCACTTCGAGCACGAGAAGTACAACCTCGGGTTTGAGCGCTTCTACAAGATCCTGGAGAAATATCCGAAAGTGAACTTCATAGGCCACGCACAGACTTGGTGGGGCAACATTGACAAGAACCTGGATCCGACGGTGCTCTATCCGAAGACAAAGGTGACTCCCGGCGGCCTGACCGATCGCTACCTTTCCGACTATCCGAATATGTACGGCGATCTCTCAGCCGGCTCAGGATTGAACGCTCTGCTGCGGGATGAAGATCACGCCAGGGAGTTTCTGGCCCGCCATCAGGACAAGCTCCTCTTTGGCAGCGACTGTAATGATGCCGACGGGCACGGGCCGAAATGCTCCGGATCGCAGTGTATTGCCGCGATACGCCGCCTTGCCCCGAACTCGACAGTCGTTCGCAAGATCCTTCACGATAATGCCGTCCGCCTGCTCCGCCTCTAGGTTCCGGTTCGCAGCGCCCTTCGCAGGGATCGGGTGACCTTATCCGGAACCATCAGGCACAAGGCCTGAGCGGCATTCGTTTCAACCAAGCCGGCGTAGAAAGAAATCTCCCGGACGAGCTTCAAAGTAGAGAGCCGCCGCTTCCGGCCGCACAACTCCGTCCGGATCTTCCAGCCAGCCGTTCCGCCACAATTCCCACGCACCAGGGGCCAGTCCGGTCAGGAGGACTCGAACTTTTTCTCCGCCGAGTGTTTCGAACGACAGCGGGGATCTGGCCGTGCGGCTTTCCGTGTGAAACAGGACAACCCAATCCCCCATTCGCGCGCCAGCCAGCTCGAAGCCCGAAACCGGCGAAGCCTCCGGGCCGGGTACCGTCCGGAGGACATGCATAAAGACGGGCTCGGCTGTCCGGTTCGCGAGCACTTCGATGCCGCCCCTGGTTCTGCTGACTTCGGGCGCGGCAGGCCACACGGTACTCAAGTGGAAACGGCCCGGCGATCCGGGAACGCGAAACGATACAGTTTTCCCCTCCAGTTGCAGATCCTCCAGGCCGTCAAGAATCCATCGCGCGGGATGATCGCTCCCCTGACAGAGGTCAAAAAGGAGCAGTACCGGACGGCCAAGCCAGAGCACTACGACAGAACGCTGTAGGAGCGTCCCCTCCGGGCTTGGAGCAGAGAAAGCCGCAAACGCGTACGAGGGCAGCTTAGGATCGGGACCGCAGTCGTACGCAAGCGCCCGCAACCCGCCCGGCGTCGGGGTGTAGATGCGGCGCAGGGAGCCGAGCTGCCGCCAGTACGGCTCGCCGGCTTCGAGATAAGCGGTAAGATCACCGCCGTGAAGGATTGCTTCGACCGGATCAGGCAACTTCTACGATGCCATCCGGAGCTTCACAACGCAAGTTGCCTGAATGAGAAGACAAAGCACGCAAACGGAACTATAATCCCAATCATATTTGCCCTGTTCCGGCAGCGTGCCGCTCTATGCTGAGCGCTGCTCTGATAGGATAAGTCGGAACTGTGGTTTTCCGGAGGCATGATGATTCGTCGGGCGTTCTTCATTCTTGCCGTTTCCCTGTGTGCAACAGCTGCTGGTGCTGCCTCTGACCGGCTCGAGTTTGCCGGGAGCTACTCGCGAACGTACACGCTTGCCAGCGGGCAGACCGTCGAGGTCTTTGTCGGCCTTCCGGCCCCGTCAAAGCTGCCGCCGAACGGCCGCATTGCGGTGGAATGGGCCGGATACCGGAAAGTGCTGCACGCGCTCGACCCCGATTTCTACATGGTCTACAAGGCGCCCAAAGCGGGGCCCATGGTCCTCAAGGTGTCCGCCGTCGAGGATGAGGAGCCCATCTTCAATCTCCCCCGCTGGCGCGAGCCAGGCACGATTCAGAAGATTGAGGCCTTCCCGAAGAAGACGCCCTGGCCGGCCGGATGGAAAGTACCGCTCAGCGCCTCCGTCAAGCCCGTGAATTACGGCGTCTCCAAGCGAGGCATGATCATTGAGGCTGAACCCAACGACTCCATCGCTACTGCTCAGCCTGTCGTCATCGGCGTCTCAGGAGGCGACGAGACTATCCACATCACCGGCAGCGCGGACGACATCGAATATTTCGACAACGGCAAGATCGGTGAAGTTGGGCTCGATTGGTTCCGCATCGAGTTCCAAGGTTCCGAACCCCGGCTCTTTACGGCCAACCTGACGGTCCCCGATCCCTTGGTCGTGGGCCAGGTTCTCTTCTATACGGCTGACGGAAAGGAGTACCGCGAGGGCGCCAATGCCAATGAGCGGGTCCACCAGCAGACGGAAGGGCATCGCACGGAAATCACCCGAATACTCAAGCCCGGTGGAGTCTATTTCCTCAAGGTGGAAGCGAATTCGCCTGGTTACGAAGTGGAGCTGCGCCTCCGCCGCCCTGCGCCCTACACAGATCCTCGTCAGGCCGTACGCCTGGCGATGTACGATCACATCGCGCAAGTCGACGCGTGGCTGTTGAACCGCCCGAGAGGCGCAAGCGTGGACCGCAGGATTCGCGACACAGGCAGTCTGCTTGGCTCCCACTGCATGAGCTGCCATACGCAGTCAGGTGTCTGGGGTCCGGTGGGTCCGATGCTGAAGGGCTACCGGGTGGAGAACGTAGCGAACTTCCGGCACCTTGTGAACCTTGCGTACGAATCGTTGCGGCCCACCAATACTCTGCTGGACGCAGCCAATAACACGAGCCTCGCTCCGCTGGACCTCGGCGACGGCCCGGCCGGAACGCGCGTTGCCGGGTACAACATCACGACGCTCGAAACGCTGCTGCCCCCGCGGCGCCTCCATTCGGCCCAGCAGATCCGTACCGCGAATTTCGTTCTGCAATCGGCGGATCCAAGCGGAATTAACGCGGCAGGTCCGGGGTCAAACGTCGGGCAGTCGGTCGTCTACCGTTTTGCCGGAGAAATTCTGAAGCGTGCGTGGGACCAGACGCGCGATCCAAAGTACCTGGTGGCGCTCGAAGAAAAGGCCGCGAAGCTTCTGGAAGTCAGGCCGAAATACAGCGACGATCTTTCAAACCGCATCGAGTTCTTCCTCAACACGTTCCCTGCCGATTACCTCGCTTTGCGGCAGGAGTCCGACGAGGCGAAAGCGCTGTGGGAACGCATCCGCAAGCAGGTGGCCGCCGACGAGCGTCGGCTCCGCGCGATCCAGAAGCCGGACGGATCCTGGGGTTTCCATCCCGGCATTTCAACCGACGACGGCAAGACCTGGAAGAACGGCACCGACGACCCGAAGGATATCGATCCCGCGCCCACGGCTTTGGCGATCACCGCGCTGCAGGCGCTCGGCTATGACGATCGCGACCCCGCGGTTAAGCGCGGCGTGGAAGCTCTGCTCAGAATGCAGGACCCCTACGGCCGCTGGAACCGGAATGCATTGACCGGTTTTGTCACGACGGCTTACGCGCTGCACGCTCTGGCCCGGCTGTATCCGGACACGCCGCAGCCCATCCACCGCGCCGACTTCGAGGCCCGCACGGGCGAGTCGCTGGCCGACACTGTGGCCCGGTTCCGCGCTCTTGCGCAATTGGGTCTCACGCCCGAAGACAGCCGATTCCTTGATCTGGTCCTGACCGGCGTCGACCATCCCAGCCCTCACGTTCGTTACTGGGCGCAGATCGCGCTCGGTGGTCTGCATGATGAACGCGGCGTTCCTGCCCAAATCAAAGGGCTTGGAGATCCGGTCAAGATGGTGCGGGAGGCTGCGCGATGGGGCATGGGTCAGACCCTGCTTGACGACAAGGGATGGGATCACCTGTTCGCCGCCTACCGGACGGCCGACGACCTGACACGAGAGTCCATGGCAGGTGCCTTGCTCATGCGTGCGGACGGGGTCCTCACGCGGACCGCGGCGGGCTTCCCACGGCTCGGCGCCACGCTCAGCCGCATGATGAATGAGGATCCGCATCCCGGTGTCCGGGCTTGGGCATCGAGAGCAGCCTGGAACTGGTGGGTCTGGAACCCGCCTCTGCGGAAGCAGCTCAACCAGGCATTTCTGACAAGCCTGGAGCAGCCGGAAGACAATGCCCTGGTAGAAACAGCCAAGCGCTATCAGACAGAAGCGCTGTTCATTGCAAATGGACAGCGCGCCAACGGCAGCAAGGAGCATCAGTATCCGGAGCTGGCTCAGCTCTTCGAGGAAATCACGAAGCGCCTGGACTCCAACCCGAATGTCCATCTGGTAAATCGCATCACGAAGATCGCCGCGACCTACTACAGCATGGCTGGCGGAGACGGCGGTCCCGGCCAGATGGGTTACGTCACGCCGAAGTCGGCCGAAATGGTCGGGAAGGCGCTAATGGAATATTGGAAGGGCGCTGAGGAATCCCGGAACGATCTTCAGTTGAAGCTGGTGCTCGAAGCATCGGCGAATGTGACCTGGGACCCGCTTCAGAAGAAGGTACTCTACTACTCGAGCAATGGTCCCGAACACCTTCGCACGCTTGCCTCGACATCTCTGGCTGATCCGCGCGTCACTTCCCTTCCCGGCACCCAGGAGTTCCTGGAGCCGCTAGTCGAACAGATCAAGCGCGGAGCCCAGGAACCGGAACGGCGTACCGAACTCGTGGGTCCGCTGATCAAGCTTTTCTCCCGCGCCCGCTGGAATATCCCGAAAACCGAGGAACAGCAGCGCACCTTCTTCGGTCTTCTGGTCCCGACATTTCCGCCCGAGCGCGGCAAGCTCGAGGAGAACACCCGCGAGCTCCTGCAGATGGAGAAGGATCCGCCGGATTGGTACCTCGCACGCAGCATCGGTCAGGTGATTCACTCGAACCCGGACCTGCAGACTCCCGCTCTGTTGGAACGGTTCCCCAAGGAATTCTCTACCCCGATGGACGAGATGCTCTGGCTGCCGAGCGTCCGGTGGCTGCTCACCTATGGGAGCGGCATCCCGGAGGTGTGTGGAAAGGGCGATGGGGAACTGCCGCCTCAGATTGCCGAGTGGCGCGAGCGCGCTATCGACCTCTATCTCAAACAGCTTACGAATGAGAAGGCGGACCGCAGGCTTCGCTCCGCTGCCTTGGCCCTTGCCGCCAACGCCCACGTGAACTCACACCCGCGGATTCGGCCTGTCCTGAAAAAGGTGAAGCCGGAGTACGCCGAGGACGACGTGCCGGAAGTCGCGGCCATGTCCGAAGCCTGGAAGCAGAACTTCGAGTACTTCAAGAAGTGGGTTGCGCCGGAGCTCACCAAAGCGAACCGCGAGGACGAGTTCTCATGCCTTGGTTGCCATGGCGTCCCGGGCCGGGTGCCGTCGATGGAGCTGGCGGCCGCCGATGGGAACGGCTATCTGAGCGCGAAGGCTCTCCACAAGAACTACGTAACGCTGCTCGACCGCATTAATGAAAACGATGTGGAGCATAGCAAGATTCTCCGCAAACCGCTCAACGTGCAGAGCGGGAAGGAGGACGGCCACCAAGGAGGCCGCCGGTACAATCCGACTGACCGCGGCTACGAGATCCTGCGCCGCTGGGTTCTCGACGCGGCGGCACTGAAGAAGAGCGGCAACTAAAGGTATGCCCGCAAACTACAAAGCAGAACTAGTAGGTGTCATCGGACAACCGGTCGCAGAGAACCCGACAGGGGTGATGCAGGAGGCCGCGTTTGCTGCTCGGGGGCTCAACTGGCGCTACCTGACGATGGAAGTGCCGCCCTCGAGGCTCGCCGAGGCTGTCGCCGGAGCCCGGGCGCTCGGCTTCCGCGGCTTCAATGTGACAATTCCCCACAAAGTTGCAGTGATGCAATACCTGGACGGGGTTTCGCCCGAAGCTCGTATGATCGGGGCCGTGAACACGGTCCGGCGCGAGGGCGACTGTTTCATCGGCGAAAATACCGACGGTAAGGGATTCCTTCGAGGAGTACGCGTCAACGCCGGAGTAGATCCTAAGGGGAAGCGAGTCTTCCTGTTAGGCGCAGGAGGCGCGGCACGAGCCATCGCGACGGAACTCGCCCTGGCCGGAGCGGCTGAAATTGTCGTGCTGAACCGCACGGAGGGACGCGGCGCCGCAATGGTTGATGACCTTTGCAAGAACACGGGCGTCAAAGCGAGTCTGGTGGTTTGGCGCGGAACCCACATCATCCCGGAGGGCTTTGACCTTGTGGTGAATGCAACCTCCGTCGGACTCTATCCCGACGTGGATGCGATGCCCGATATCGATCTCGGGCGGCTTGCTCCGGGTACTCTGGTCTGCGATGCCGTCTTCAACCCTCCCGAGACTCGTCTTCTTCGTACAGCGAAGTCGCTTGGCCTTCCGGTGCTCGATGGCCTTTCCATGCTCGTCTATCAAGGCGTCATCGGATTCGAAATCTGGACGGGGCAAGCCGCGCCTGAGACCGTGATGTACGAGGCCCTTCAAAAGGCGCTTCGTGACTAGCCTCGTTCGCGACTAGCCTCAAGACCGCGGAGCCGATAGAACAGGCTCCGCCCCTTCCCGCCTAAAAGTTCATTCGGTATCTCTCTATATTCGAAATGTCCGTTAGCCAACGGGCGTCTTGTTTTTTGAGGATGCGTCATCTCCTCGATCTCGTCCTCTCGTGGGTGCTCGGACTCGGCGGGCTTGGTCTCTTCCTGATCAGCGTGCTGGATTCCTCGATCCTCGTGATTCCGTTCAGCAACGATCTCCTGGTGATTGTTTTCGCTGCGCAATCCCCCTCACGGGCGCCTTACTACGCCGTCATAGCGGCTCTTGGCTCAGCCATCGGAACAGCCATTCTCGATACCATCGCCCGGGTGGGCGGGGAGGAAGGGCTGGAAAAACGCGTCAATAGGGAGCGCCTCAACCGCGTCAAACAGCGCGCACAGAGATATGCCGGCTGGATACTCGCAGTGGGTGCGCTCGTGCCGCCGCCGTTTCCGTACAAGCTCTTCGTTTCAGCGATCGCCGCCCTGCAGTACCCTCGGGCCCGTCTGCTGGCGATCTCGGGAGTGGCGCGTGTCGTCCGCTTCTCGATCGTAGCAGCGCTGGGAGCCGTCTTCGGCGACCAAATCCTTCAGCTGGCCGATAACGCCCTCATCGAGTACAGCCTGATCGCTCTGATCATCGTGTCGGTTGCAGCCAGTGCCGTCTCCCTCTATCGATGGATCAAACAGTCGGGCAATGGAGGCTAACAGCCGCGCATCTGCCGCTATAAGTGCGCGATCGGGAAAGCCCCGGCGCGCCCTTCCGTACGTTTCCGCAGCCGTCAGAATCATAGGGTCCTTATGCTAAAGTGAGAGTTCACGCCCATGAAGAGGACGCACAATGTAGACGAATTGCGGGCGATCGCGAAGCAGGTTCGCCGCGATATTATCGAGATGACCGGCGCGGCCAAATCGGGCCATCCAGGCGGGTCGCTTTCTGTTGTGGAGATCCTGGTCACGCTCTACTTCGACGTGCTGCGGCATGATCCGTCGAATCCCAAGTGGGAAAATCGCGACCGGGTTATTCTGTCCAAGGGTCATGCGGCTCCTGCCCTTTATTCCGTCATAGCGCGGGCGGGCTACACACCAATTGATCAACTACACACGCTTCGAAAGCTGAACTCCATCTACCAGGGGCATCCTGACGTTCGCTTCATTCCAGCCCTTGAGGCGTCGACCGGGTCTCTGGGACAAGGGCTGTCGGTGGGATTGGGCTTCGCGCTTGCTGCCAGATTGGACAGCCGTCCAGTCCGTTCCTATGTTGTACTCGGGGATGGTGAGATCCAGGAAGGCCAGATCTGGGAAGCGGCCATGGCGGCCTCATTCCACAAAGTGGACAACCTCGTCGCGATCGTCGACTACAACAAGATTCAGCTCGACGGGTTCGTGAAAGACATCATGGATCTGGAGCCCCTGGCCGACAAGTGGCGGGCCTTCGGGTGGCACACGATTGAGCTTGACGGGCACGACATTTCTGCTCTGCAGTCGGCATTCGCGGAGGCAGCGGCTACCAAAGGGAAGCCAACTGCCGTGATTGCTAACACCGTAAAAGGCAAAGGCGTTTCCTTCATGGAGAACAACCCGAAGTATCACGGCGTGGCGCCGACTGCCGCCGAGGTGGAGCAGGCATTGAAGGAGCTTGCGTAAATGGCGACGAATATCAGGACCAAGTTCGAGCTGAAGATGGGAGCGGCAACCCGGGAAGCGTTCGGGAAGGCGCTGCTCGATCTGGGACGGAAGAACCCGAATGTCGTGGTGTGTGATGCCGATCTCTCCAAATCCACCTTCACACATCTCTTTGCCAAGGAGTTCCCCGACCGCTTCTTCAGCTTTGGCATTGCCGAAGCCAACATGGTTGCCGCAGGCGCAGGGCTTGCCTCGAGCGGCAAGATCGCCTTCGTCGCAAGCTTTGCCGCGTTTGTCTTAAACAAGGGTTTTGAGCAACTGCGTGTCACCGCTGCCTTCCCGCATGTCAACCTGAAGGTCGTCGGCACGCACAGCGGAATTTCAATCGGCGAAGACGGGCCCTCGCAGATGTCGGTGGAAGACTTGTCGCTTGCCTGCTCGCTGCCAGGGTTCGTGGTGCTGTCGCCCGCCGATGAAGTGGCCATGACCGCACTGGTGCATGCCGCGGCTGAGCATGTGGGTCCCGTCTACATTCGAGCCGGACGGCCCAAGGTCCCCGTGGTTCACTCCCCCGAGCAGAAGTTCGAAATCGGCAAGGCGATCGAGCTGATCCACGGCACCGACGTCACACTCATTGCCACCGGCCTGATGGTCGCGGAGTCGATAAAGGCCCAGGAAATTCTGGAGGCAGAAGGCGTATCCGCGCGCGTCATCGACATCCATACGATTAAGCCGCTCGATGTCGAGACGATTGTCCGGGCCGCAAAGGAGACCGGCGCAATCGTCGTCAGCGAGGAGCACCTCGTAGACGGGGGCCTTGGCGTTCGTGTCGCTCAGGTCGTTGCGCAGCACCATCCCTGCGTGATGGAGTTCGTCGGCCTCCACGGTTACGCGGAATCCGGCACTCCCGAGGCCCTGCTCGAAAAGTACGGAATGACGGCGCGAGAAGTCGTGAAGGCAGCCCACCGCGCCCTCAACCGCAAGAAGTCGTAACCTGCGCGAGGGGTCACCCGGCGTTATGGTGACCTCTCTTTTCCCCTCCCGCTATTGCTTTCTCGTGAGCCGCACAGAGCCCTGCGGATTCTCCAGTTTTCCCGTTGCATTTCGAGTTTACTTGGAATAGGATTCGGTCCAGAGAGGGTCAATCAGATGAAGTTGTCCTTTATGCTTCCGCTGCTGGTTGGGGTGGTCCTCCTCGCCCCGCACATCGCAAGCGCTCAGGCCACACCGAGGCTCACGTCGGTTGAACCCAGCACCGGGAAGGCCGGTGATATCCTCAACGTCACGGGGGAGAACTTAGAGAAGTCGGTCATGACGGAACTCTATCTGACCGACGGAAAGAACGACATCAAGGTTGAGATCACCGAGCAGTCCGCCAAGGCTGTGAAGTTCAAGATTCCGGGGGATGCCAAGCCAGGACGTTATGCCCTGATGGTTTTGACCGCAGGGAATGATTCGAAACTAATCGAGCAACCTGTCAAAGTTACTGTCGAGTAACATCGTGTAATCCCGGTCGCGCAAGGCTTCGCCCCTGCGCGACCAGCGGATGTACTTAGACGATACCTCCCTCCTCCAGTCATCCACGGATCCGCCTATCGCGAGAGGCGCGCGCCATGTCAAGAACGGCAGCTACGAAATACGCAGTGGAATCCTCTTGCGTGCATGCAAAGAATACTTGTAATATGCAAGTAATGTTGATACGGTGTGAAATGTCACCCGGGAGCTGGGCTTGAAGCGACGGTCAGGGTGTCCGGTCAGCATTGCGTTGGAGCTTTTAGGAGATCGCTGGTCGCTGCTGATTATTCGCGACCTCATGGTTCGCGGATTCCAGACTTTTAAGGAATTCCAGGAATCAGGCGAAGGCATTGCCACGAACATTCTTGCGGATCGCTTGCAGAAACTGCAGCAGGCAGGCATCATTACCGCCGAACCTGCGGAGACAGACGGGCGGAGAGTCAATTACCGGCTCACGGAGAAAGGGATTGACCTGGCGCCTGTGCTCCTGGAGCTCCTGCTGTGGGGTGCGCGGCACGAGGAAACAGCAGCGCCTTGCGCCCTGATAGAGACTCTGGAGAAGCATCGCGAAGCATTTCTGGCGGAAGTCCGGCGGCGGTGGCAGGAGCGCGATCTCACTCCACTGATTCCAAAGTTTCGGGACCGCAGCACGGCCCGAACTGCAAAACGTGTACGGCGAAGCGGCTAGCCTTTGGGCGCCCGGATTGCGCCGGATGGATGTTTAATTCAATCAACGAGCCGATTCGGAGGAGGCATGGATCGGTGAAGATTCCGGGAAGGAGCATTGATGAGTAAAGTACGAGTATTGGTCGGCACAAGGAAAGGCGCTTTCATCCTGACGTCCGATGGCAAGCGGGAACACTGGCAAGTGAGCGGTCCTCATTTTGCGGGTTGGGAGATTTATCACTTCAAAGGATGCCCCACCAACCCGGACCGGTTGTTTGTCTCCCAATCGAGCGGCTGGTTCGGGCAACTGATCCAGCGATCCGACGACGGGGGTGCGACGTGGAATCCTGTGGGCAATCAGTTTGTTTATGATGGCGTCCCCGGAACTCACCAGTGGTACGACGGCACGGCGCATCCTTGGGAGTTCAAGCGCGTCTGGCATCTCGAGCCCACTCTCACCGATCCGGATACCGTTTATGCGGGCGTGGAAGACGCAGCCCTGTTTGTCACTCAAGACGGCGGGCAGACGTGGAGCGAGCTTTCCGGGCTACGCTGCCATGGTTCCGGCGCTGCGTGGGCGCCGGGCGCCGGCGGCATGTGTCTGCATACGATCCTTCTCAATCCGAACGATCCGCAGCGAATCATCATTGCCATCTCCGCGGCCGGAGCCTTCCGCACCGACGACGGCGGCAAGACGTGGCGCCCCATCAATCGCGGATTGAAGTCGGACTTTATACCGGACCCGGACGCAGAAGTCGGACACTGTGTGCACCACATCGCAATGCATCCCTCCCGTCCGGACGTGTTGTTCATGCAGAAGCACTGGGACGTGATGCGCAGCGACGACGGCGGCGAGTCGTGGAGGGAAGTGAGCGGTAATCTTCCCACCGATTTCGGATTCGTGATCGACGTTCATGCGCACGAGCCAGAGACCATCTATGTCGTTCCGATCAAGAGCGACTCCGAGCACTTTCCGCCAGACGGGGCGCTCCGTGTCTACCGCAGCCGCACCGGAGGGAATGAATGGGAACCGCTCACGAAAGGCCTGCCACAGAGCAACTGCTACGTGAACGTGCTGCGCGATGCGATGGCCGTCGACTCGCTCGATTCGTGCGGTGTGTATTTCGGCACAACAGGAGGGCAGGTGTATGCATCCGCGGATGCAGGTGATAGCTGGACTCCCATCGTCCGCGATCTCCCGCCGGTCCTTTCGGTAGAGGTTCAGACGCTGGCATGATTCGAGTCGTACTTCCCGCCCATCTGCGTACCCTCGCGCAGATCAACGGCGAGGTCGAGCTTGAAGTCGAAGGCGCTGTTACGCAGCGGTCGGTCCTCGATGCCTTGGAAGCTCGCTACCCCATGCTGCGCGGAACGATTCGCGACCAGGTGACGAAGCAGCGAAGGCCGTTTGTGAGATTTTTCGCATGCGAGCAGGACCTCTCCCATGAATCGCCGGACACCCCCCTTCCGCCGGAAGTAGTTACGGCGAAAGAGCCGTTCCTGGTTGTGGGCGCGGTGGCTGGCGGTCGGTAAACAGCTCCTGGTGCGGCAGCGGCGGTAACAACGGCTAATACCCGCTGCCGCACGGAGAGCCCAACAACGTCCGCCGCGCCGAATGTGATATCGTAGTCGCCCGGTACACCTTACTGGGGGAAGATACAGCTTTGAAGATAGTACTCACATCTGCCTTGATGATCCTTGCGCTTGGACCGGCGGGCGCCTTCGCGCAGCGTCAGGACCAGGGTCCAAATCCCGATATCCATTACCGGCTCGGTCCGGATTCGCTCCCGCAAGAAGGCGTGCCCAAAGGAGAGATTCGCGGACCGTTCACGCTGCCCAGCGAGGTTTTTCCGGGCACGTCACATACTTACTGGGTTTACGTCCCCGCGCAGTACGATCCTTCTAAGCCTGCCAGTCTTATGGTCTTCAACGACGGGCATGCCTTTATGAATCCGGAAGGCGACGTCCGCGTTCCCAACGTCCTCGACAATTTGATCTACCGGCGAGAGATTCCGGTCATGATTGCCGTATTCATCAATCCGGGACGCCGTCCCGACCAACCGGAACCGCACGCAAAGGATTGGGGAGACCGCAACACGAATCGCCCGGTCGAGTACAACTCGCTCGACGACCGCTATCCACGAGTCATCGTCGACGAACTGCTTCCTGCTCTGAAGAAGGACTACAACATTTCGGACGATCCGGAGCAACGGGGCATTGGAGGAGCAAGCTCGGGCGCCATCGCGGCATTCACCGTTGCCTGGGAGCGGCCCAATCACTTTCGCAAGGTTTTAAGCCTGATCGGCAGCTACACAAATCTTCGAGGCGGGCATGTGTACCCGGACGTAATCCGGAAGAGTCCGAAAAAGCCGATCCGCATCTTTCTGCAGGACGGCCGGAACGATAACCGGGGGACTCGGCGGGACGGCACCTACGACGAGCAGCGTGACTGGTTCCTCCAGAACGTCCGCATGAAGGACGCTCTCCAGGAGAAAGGCTACGACATGGCCTACGTGTGGGGAATCGGACGCCACAGTCAGAAGCACGGCGGCGCGATACTGCCGGAAATGATGAGGTGGCTCTGGCGCGACCAGCCTGTTTCGGTAGACCCCAACGACCAGACAGAGCGTTCCTTCCGGGAGCCGGCCCAAAAGCAGGCGGCCGCGAACTAGACATCACGAGGGCCAGGCTCGCATCCATCAGGCATGCGAGCCTGATTTCGGTCATAGCTACCGAATCGCAGCCGAGGCCGTTAACCGGCGGCCTCTTACAAGGTAGGCTTTGGCCCCCGCTTCTCCTCCACTTTGTGTCCAGGTGATGAAAACGCGATTGGACAGTCCGAGAGCAACAGCAGGAAACGTCGCATTCAGTTTCCCTTCTCCCGCCCGCACCAGGGGAGAGAGTTTTCCATTTGCGTCAACCTCTCGGTAGTAAACCGCCATCTTTCCCCACCCATCCTGCTGCTTCGCATCCCGAGCCTGGAACACGAGAGCAAGTTTGGAATCGCCGGATGCGAGGAACGGGTGGGTGGGATCCGCAGTGTTCTCGGATACCATCTGCTTCCCCTGAAAGCGCTCGCCGCCATCGTCGGAATAAGCGAGGAAGATGGCCGGATGATCCTGCGCTTCGCTGAACCAGGCAACATACAATCGGTCGCCAAGTGTTGCCAGAGATGCGCCGACGTGGGGACATCCGTTGATCTTCCAGCCGTCGCGCGCTACCAGGACGGGCTTGCCCCAAGTCGCTCCGCCATCCGAGGAGCTTGCGACGTAGATATCCCGGAGATCGCCGTCGTCCACGCCGCGCCAGGACACGTGCACGCGGCCGCGGCTAAATCCGACCGACGCGCGGCAGCAAGGACAGACACGGCCCGCGACGCGGACATTCTTCCCCCAGGTGCGCCCTCCGTCCGTCGAGCGGCTGATGTACAAAGCCGAGGTACCGCCCGTGTGTCCATGATGCGACTCGTCCGCCCGCTCCCGACCATCGAGCCATGCAACATAGATGGACCCGTCGGGTGCAACGGCCGCCCCTTGGAAGGAGTGCGAGACAGGCTGCAGATCATCGTTGACGACAACCGCTTCGCTCCAGCTCGGGTTCATTGCACTGGAGCGCGAAAACTTCACGTGTGTTCCCAATGGATTCTTTGGATCACGCGCGTTCCAGACAGCGTAGAGTGTAGTGCCATCCGGCGAGGAGAGAAGAATGGGACTATTTTCGCCGTGGTCGCTGACCTCTCCCGGAGTCGAGTTGACGCGCAACGGAGCGCTCCAGGTGTCGCCGAGATCGGAGGATGAGGTAAAGAAAAGATCGAAGCCCTTCCCTTCCGGGGAACGGCTAGTGGTAAGCAGCAGCAGGCCGTGCTGGCGGCGAGCCAGCACCTTCGGACTGCGCCCTTCGCTGATCACGCGAGCCTCCTGCTCGAAGCGGATCGTCGGGGCGTTCGCGCTTGGGGCCGCAAGCAAAGCCGCGGCGCCCCAGATCGCAGTCGTAATGGCAAGCCTTTTCATTTCATCCTTCCTCTGTCGCTTCAGAAGCTCAGCCTCATCGCCAGTTGTATCTGGCGGGGATCGAATGCACTTGTTGCCTGGCCGAATACCGTACTTGTCAGAACACCGTCCGGCCGGTCGTAGTTCACCGTGTTGGCTATGTTGAACGCTTCCGCTCGAAACTGAAGCTGCAAGCGCTCCGTAAGTGGAATGTTCTTGAACAGCGAGACGTTCCAGCTCAACAGGCTGTCTCCGCGTTCGGTGTTGCGCCCGACTGTGCCGAGCTGGCCGGGAGCAGGCGTAAGGCTGGCCGGCGTGATGCCAGGAGCAAGAGCAACTGCGCTCGGACCAGAGCCATTGCGGATGATGCTCTCGGGCACGTTGAGTATGCGATTGCTGTTGTTGCCATCGGGCGAGTCCGTTCCCGAGAACAACGTGAAAGGCCTGCCGCTCTGCACCGTCGTTATGCCTTGCACACTCCAGCCGCCCAGTATCCGATTGCGCCGCAACCATGGCAGCTCCCACGAATACGCGAACGTCAAAACGTGGCGTATATCGAAGTCGCTCGGTCCACGGTTGAGCCGCCAGTTCTGCTCGTCGAGCGCGAGAAGCTCGCGGTCGATTCCCGTGTTCGTGCTTGGGAAATCGCTCACCTCATCCAGGAACTTGCTCCAGGTATAGCTCGTACGAATCCTAAGCCCTCGCAACTGCCCGTTGAAGGACGCCTGCAAGCCGTGGTAGCTCGAATTCGCCGCGGTGTCGAGGCGATTCACGACACCGACAGAGGGGTCAGGCCGGAGCGCTTGGGCGAGTCCGTCGCCTCCGTTCGGTCTCGTGACCCGGGGCAGTTTGCGTGCGAGCGTGCCGACATAGGCGAGCGTCAACGACGTCTGCGGGTTGAAAAGCTGTCTCTCAACGGTGAAGTTCAGATGCTGCGCGTAGGGCTGGCGCAACTGTGGATCCGGAACGACAAGACCGCTCGGGAGCGTCTGCCGCGCGCGAGCCAGAAGATCAGGGAATACCGGGTCCGCGGTGTTGTAATTTGCGATCAGTGGTGGATTGAAACGAGTGAGGCCGACGAAGCTCAACTCGAGCACGTTGTAGTAAATGCCGTAGCCGCCGCGAATCACCGTCGTGCCCGCGTCGTTCGCCAACCAGGCAAAGCCAAAGCGAGGCGCGAAGTTGTTGTAGTCGGGCCGGTACCGGTATTGATCGGCAACGAGCCCGTTCACTTCATTCGGCACTGAGTTGTACTCGTAGCGAAGGCCGGCATTGATGGTAAGGCGTCTGGTAACCCTCCAATCGTCCTGAATGTAGCCGTTGACCTCCGTAGCTCTGAGTCCCAGGTAGGGATTTCCGATATTGCGGGTGTAGGAGGCGGCATTCCCGGCAACCAAGTCAGCGACGGAGTTAAAGCGTAGTATGCCGGTGAAGGAAGGCGCGAACGTGCCGTTGTTCAAATGGAGGCGGCGCAATGCAACTCCTGCTTTGAAGGAGTGGACGCCGCGCACCCAGCTTATGTCGTCCGTCACCTGGTAGTTATTCTGCGCCGTCTGCCGCGCCATGAATGGGAATTGCCCTAACTGCGACAAACCGCCGACGTTGACGGTACCAACGAGGCCGTTGATCGCCGGGTCGCCAAGAACAACGGGATCGACGAAGCGATCGCTGATCGTAAAACGCGTATAGTTCAGACGCGCTTCGTTCATGAATGTGCTGCCGGGAGCGAGCGTGTACTGCAGCGAATGCCCCTGCGGCACCACCTGCGTCTCGTAGCGCTGCTGTGCTGCTCCCGCGACACCGCGATTGGTTGAGTCGAGCACGGTCGACCGGAACATCAGGCGCTGGGAAGGACTGATTTCATGGTCGACTCGAAAGACGTTGCTGCGCTGGTCGCCGGACGTAGGTACATTGGCACGATACAGATTTGTGCCCGGCAAGTTCGGCAGCGGATAAAGGGCGACCAAGGGCGCAGTAGCAGGCGAGGCTTGGGAGCGCAAAGCTTCAGGGACGGTTCGTATGGTTGTCGCGCTCGTCTGCCTGCGAATGAACCATTCCGTGTTTGCAAAGAAGAATGTACGGTCCTTGTGCAGAGGTCCGCCAAGGTTGAAGCCGAACTGGTTGTAGCGAAGCGGCGGGCGAGCCAGGTCGAACGTGTTGCGCGCGTCGAGCTTCTCGTTGCGAAGATACTCGTAGGCCAGCCCGTGCCATTCGTTGCTGCCGCTTTTGGTAACGATGCTGATCACGCTTCCGTTCTGGCGTCCGTACTCAGCCTTGAAGTTGTGCGTCAGCACCTGCATGCCTGCGATCGCCTCTGTCGAGAGGAGCTGCTCGCTGGCACCGCGCCCCATGAGCATGCCTCCCTCGATCTCGTTAAAGTCATTCGAGTCGATCAAGTAATTGTTGTTCCGGTTGCGGGCGCCGTTGACAGCGAAAGGCCTGTGAGCCGCAGTGGATGGGACGACGCCCGGAGTGACGTAGACTTGCGTTCGGAAATTGCGGCCAACTCCACCAGCTACCATCGGCAGATCGCTCATGAGCGCCTGGTCGTAGCTACTGGTACGGTCCGCGGAATCCTGCTGCACCGCAAGCGTCGACGCCGAGACGGTAATGTGTTCGGCGCGTGCAGACGGCAACAGCACAGCACGCAGAGAGCGGCTTTCACCGACTGTAAGACTAACGTGACGAAAACGAACGGGAGTAAATCCTTCGTGTATTACTTCAACTTCATATTCACCAGCGGGCACAGCGATTCGCCAATGGCCCAAAGAATTGCTGAAAACCGTCGTCTTGGCCGCAGTCCGCTCGTTCGTAATCTCAATGCGGACAGCCTCCATGGGAAGCCCCTGTGCGTCCTCGACGGAGCCGGATATCGCGCCCCCTATGCTTTGCGCGCACACAAATCGGGTGCTGACCAGCATGAGGGTGACGATCATGCGGAGACGCATGAAACCTCCTCCTCTCAGAGCAGATGCTTCACGTAGTAACGCGCCAAACGACGCCCCGGACGGCTCCGGTAGCGCCAGGCGAATATGTCAGATCAGCCGAAGAAAAAGTGAGGAGGAGGACGCTGAAAGAGCGAGTAACAGGTTCCGGCTGCAATGCGAAGGAAATGCCCTTCGACAACGGGTTCGGCTTTCGCATCCAGCGTGAATCTTCGGTCGGAGTCCGCCGCAGGCTGGAAAGTGATTGAGGCGCTAGCTACCGATTGGGCACAGCCGGAAGGGCATCCCGACGCGGCCACTAGCACAGGCCCGTCGATCTTTGACGAGTGTTGATGGCCCTTACGCTGGCAGCAGTGGGCGTTTTCCTTGCGCCGGCAGCATGCCATCTGGCACTCAGGTCCGCTCAGCGCAGCCAGAAGAGGGGCGTAAGAGGCCGCCAGAGTGCACACGAGCACGCATACCGCGGCAACTTGCCGGGTCAAGCGAGCAAACGTGGCAACAGCAGAAAACACTCTCCCAAATTCTAGTTCACTAACTTCGAGGGATTCAATAGTAGTAATTGGCCTCAACCAGAAAGAATCATTTGCGCCCGCTAACAAACGGACTTGCAGCGGGAGAATGCCACAAAAAACTGACATGAATGTCGGAATGCCAACTCACCACCCGTCATCAGTATGTGCCAGCACCGCTCTCCGCGGCGGCACGAATAAACCTAACGACAGCAACCAATATGAATTCATCCAGATCGAGCACTCGTATTGCCATCGTCTACCATAGCCGCTATGGACACACCAGGCGGCAGGCTGAGGCCGTCAAGGCAGGTGTAGAGCAGTTGGAGGGTGTCGAAGCACTGCTTCTTACTGTCGAGGAGGCACAGACCAGCTGGGACGATCTCGCCTCAGCCGAGGCAATCATCTTCGGCGCACCGACTTACATGGGCGGCCCATCTGCTGAATTCAAAGCCTTTGAGGAGGCGACTTCGAGGGCGGTGATGGCCAAGGGGTACTTGTGGCAGGGCAAGATTGCGGCAGGCTTCACCAACTCGGGTGCGCGGGCAGGCGACAAGCTGGGAACTCTCATCCAGATGGCTCTCTTCGCAGCGCAACATGGCATGTTGTGGGTCAGTCTCGGCCTGCCGCCTGCAAACAATTCGACAAGAGGGTCGGAGGAGGATTTGAACCGGCTCGGCTTCTGGCTCGGAGCCGCCGCCCAGTCCAATACAGACCAGGGTCCCGATCTCGCTCCTCCGGAGTCCGATCTCGAGACGGCTCGCCACCTTGGCCGCCGCGTCGCTGAAACCACGCTTCAGTTTGTCCGCGGGCGCTCCGCCGCCCCTGGGGAGTTTGCCTGGATCAACTCAAACTTTGCTCCAATGTCGAAATGAAGGTCCTGCCGCACGTCATCATGATGAGCTCGCTCAATTCAAATGGCTCAAACAGCTAACGAAAGGACAGCGAACGCATATGAAATACGCAATCCTTGTTTACCAGCCACAGGAAGCCTTTGACCGGCGCGACAGTGCAAGCATCGCGGCTGGCAAAGCTTACGGCGAGGCCCTGCAAGCGGCCGGCGTCCTGGTCGGCGGCGCAGGACTGGAATCGCCGAAGTCTGCAACCACTGTGACCCTGCGCGACGGCAAGCGCCACGTCCAGGACGGGCCTTACGCGGAAACGAAGGAATATCTTGCAGGATTCGGCATCATTGACGTACCGGATCTCGATGCCGCGCTTGAATGGGCTGCGCGCCATCCCGCTGCTGCTCACTCTTCGATTGAAGTGCGCCCGTTGCTCGGTTCGCACTTCCTGACCGCAGCCGGCGCAGCGCAATGAGCAAAGCCGCGGCGCATGCAGCAATTGAAGCGGTCGCCCGCCACTCGTACGGCCGTCTGATCGCCTATCTGGCGTCACGCACCCGTGATATTGTCGGTGCTGAAGACGCTCTGAGCGATGCATTCGCCGCGGCTCTGGAACGCTGGCCCGTGGACGGCATTCCGGATAAGCCGGAAGCGTGGCTGCTGCACGTCGCCCGGAACCGCATCATTGATGCCGTCCGCCGCCAGCAGGTTCGCGAAAAGTCCGAAAAAGCCCTGCTCGCGCTGGCCGAAGAAGCGCAAAATATGGCAGCAGAACAAGAGCGCTTCCCCGACGAAAGGTTGAAGCTTCTCTTCGTTTGTGCGCATCCGGCAATCGATCCCGCGTCACGGACCCCGCTGATGCTGCAAACTGTGCTTGGCATAGACGCTGCACGCATCGCCTCGGCGTTCCTGGTCTCCCCATCGGCAATGGGCCAGCGGCTAGTCCGTGCCAAAGCAAAAATCCGGGATGCAGGCATTCCTTTCCGTGTGCCCGATCCGGCCGAGTGGGATGAGCGAGTTTCCTACGTTCTGGATGCAATCTACTCGGCCTACACCACGGGCTGGGAAAGTCTCACCGATGTCGGCTCCACGCATCAGGCACTAGCCGCCGAGGCGATCTCTCTTGGGCGAACTCTGGTGGAACTGATGCCCGCTGAACCGGAAGCGCACGGTCTGCTGGCGCTTATGCTGCACTGCGAAGCGCGTCGCGAGGCGCGATTTACTGCGAGCGGCGAGTTTGTACCGCTCGACCAGCAGGACACATCCCTGTGGTCCCGTTCGATGATCGCCGAGGCGGAAAGTCATCTACGGCAGGCGGCAGCGCTCAAACGAATAGGGCGCTATCAATTGGAGGCGGCCATTCAATCCATCCATGCCGCGCGCGCCGACACGGGAAGGATCGATTGGGCCGAAATCCTCGTGCTGTACGAAGGCCTGGTGCGGATCGCGCCTCGAATCGGCTCGCTGGTCGGGCGAGCCGTCGCTATGGCGCAAGCAGTTGATCCGGCTTCTGGTATGTCTGCGCTTGAAGAGATTGCCGTCAGCCAGGTTGCCACTTATCAGCCTTACTGGGCTGCTCGTGCGCACTTACTGCAACTGCTGCACAGGAACGAGGAAGCGCGCGAGGCATTTGCGCGCGCCGCGAGCCTTACCGATGATCCCGCTCTACGTAACTATCTCTTCAAGCGGTCTGCCGAGTGCCAGTAAAGACCAGTAAAGAGATGTAACGCGCCTCCAGCCTCGCCGAATCTTTCACAGGCAAATACCCCGCCGGCAGTACTGCATTTTGGACTACAGTGTAAACGGCAATTGGAGATATAATTCTCCAGACGCGTCGGGCCAATGAGCAAACTGCTTCTGACTACGCTATGTTGCGTGACGCTGGGACCCGCAATTTCTAGCGCCGCCGTTGAGTTTAACCGCGATATCCGCCCCATTTTGTCCGACCGTTGCTTTGCCTGCCACGGCCCCGACCAAGGCAACCGCAAGAGCAAGCTCCGGCTTGACCAGGAGGAGGCCGCCAAGGCGGACCTCGGCAAAGGACGATTCGGCATAGTCCCGGGTGATCCCGAGAAGAGCGAAGTTTACAAGCGCATCACGTCCTCGAATAAGTCGCTTCGCATGCCGCCGGCCTACATGGGGCATCAACCTCTTTCGGATCAGGAGATTCAGCTCATCCGTCAATGGATCAAGGAAGGTGCCGTCTACCAGCCGCACTGGTCGTTCATCCCCCCAAAGAAAGCACCTCTTCCCCAGGTCCGAGACACCTCATGGCCCAGGAACCCGATTGATCGATTTGTGCTGGCGCGACTGGAACGGGAAGGCTTCCGGCCATCTCCCGAAGCTTCCAAGGCGACGCTGATCCGCCGCCTGAGCTTCGACCTCACAGGCCTGCCACCCACCCCCGCTGAAGTGGATGCCTTTGTAAAAGATACTTCGCCGAAGGCTTACGAGAAGCTCGTCGACCGCCTCCTCGCCTCTCCCCGCTACGCGGAACGCATGGCGATTCGGTGGCTGGAAGCGGCCCGCTACGCCGACACGAACGGTTATCAAACCGACGGTCCTCGCGACATGTGGCGATGGCGAGACTGGGTCATTGAGGCATTCCACAAGAACATGCCGTTCGATCAGTTTACGATCGAGCAGATCGCCGGTGACCTGCTTCCCAACGCAACCCTTTCCCAGAAAATCGCGACCGCATTCAATCGGAACCACCGGACGAGCGCCGAGGGCGGCATCGTGGACGAGGAGTTTCGCGTCGAGTACGTGGCGGATCGCTTAGAAACCACATCCACCGTGTGGTTGGGACTTACGATCGGCTGCGCCCGGTGTCACGACCATAAGTTCGACCCGTTCACGCAGAGAGATTATTACTCGATGTTCGCCTTCTTTAACAACGTTCCTGAAAAGGGCTTTGTCTATAACTTCGGGAACGAGGAGCCATATATCAAGGCTCCGCTGCCGGAACAGCAGAAGCGCCTCGAGGAGTTCGACCGCCAGGTTGCGGACGCCGAACGCCACCTGAGGTCACTCGAGCCTCTGCTGAAGAAAGAACAGGCGAAATGGGAGGCGGCAGTAGCGGGCAATCCGAGTCCATGGACCATAACGGAGGGGCAAGTTTTTCACGCTAGCCTCGACGGCGAGTCCAGCGAGAAGATTGTCGGCTGCGGGTCGGGCGACTGCAGTTTGCCGGTGGAGGAAGGCCGCCAGGGTAAGGCCCGGCGCTTTGACGGGAAGCAGTTTGTCGAAGCTGCCGGCGTCGACGTGGCGAAGTTCAACTACCGCGATCCCTTTACGTTCGCCGCCTGGATCAAGCCCGAGTCGCCCAAAGGCTCCATCCTTTCGAAGGCAGAGGATTACTTTGAAGGCGAAGGCCATTCGCTTCATATCATCGACGGCAAAATCCGGCTGCACATTACCTTCCGCTGGACGGACCTGGGTTTGCGCGTCGAAACGCAGGACCCGGTCCGGTTGAACGAATGGCAGCACGTCCTGGCGACCTACGACGGCAGCATGAAGGCCGCCGGCGTCCATATCTACATCAACGGGAAAGAAGTACCGCTAAAAATTCTCTTCGATCAGTGCCTGTGGCCGCTTGGCCCCTCCGAGCCTTGGCGCATCGGCGCGGGAGGCGGGCTCCGATTCCAGGGTTTGATCGACGATGTGCGCATCTTTAACCGCGCTGTCACAGTCGAGGAGGCCGCGGTGATCGCCCTGCTGGATCCGCCTTCGACCCTGGTGCAAATTCCGCCCGCGAAGAGGACGAAGGCCCAGGCGGACAAGCTTCGCTACGCGTTTCTCGATCTCGCCGCCCCCCAGAAGATCCGGGAGGCCCGCGCAAGACTTGCCAGGATTCGGGCAGCCCGCGACAGCTACTACAGCACCATTCCCACAGTTATGGTGATGAAGGAGCGGGAGGTTCCGCGGGAGACGTTCATCCTCAAGCGGGGCGCTTACGATGCGCCGGGAGAGAAGGTTACCCCCAACGTCCCTGCGGTGCTGCCGCCTCTGAAACCTGAATGGCCGCGAAACCGCCTGGGGCTTGCCCGCTGGCTGGTGGACCCGTCCAATCCGCTCACCGCGCGTGCTGTTGTGAACCGGTTCTGGGCCCTGTTTTTCGGCACAGGCCTTGTCAAGACCGTCGAGGATTTCGGATCGCAGGGCGAATGGCCGATTCACCCAGAGCTCTTGGACTGGCTCGCAGTTGAGTTCATCGAGAGCGGATGGAACGTCAAGCACATTTTGAAAACCATCGTCACGAGCGCGACTTACCGCCAGTCATCGAAAGTTACACCTGAATTGTTACAACGGGATCCGGAGAACCGGCTTTTCGCGCGCGGTCCCAGGCTCCGGCTCTCTCCGGAGATGATCCGCGACCAGGCCCTCGCTGTCTCCGGACTGCTCGTCGAAAAGATAGGCGGGCCATCCGTCAAGCCGTACCAGCCCCCCGGGCTCTGGCAGGAACTGGCCGGAGGCAAGGGTTACGAGCCGGACAAGGGAGAAGGCCTTTATCGCCGCAGTCTCTATACCTACTGGCGCCGGACGGTCGCGCCGCCCAACATGGTGAACTTCGATTCACCCACGCGGGAAAACTGCATCGTGCGCGAAACACGGACCAACACGCCGCTTCAGGCGCTCAATCTCATGAACGACGTGACCTACGTCGAAGCCGCCCGCAAGTTCGCGGAGCGGATGCTGGGCGAGGGCGGCGAGAGCGAGGCCGATCGAATCCGGTTTGCCTACCGCTGGGTTCTAGCCCGGGACCCGCATCCCGATGAAGCCGCCGCCCTGACGACTGCGCTGCGAAAGTTCGAGTCCTACTACCTCTCCAGGCAGGAGGAGGCCGAGAAGTTTCTCGGCCAGGGCGATTCGCCATGGGATCGCAAATGGAAACCGGGCGAGCTTGCAGCCTGGGCGGGCGTCGCCAGCATTATTCTGAACCTGGACGAAACGATCACTAAGGAGTAACAGGCAGGAAGGAGGAAAGCAATGAACCCGTTGAAAAGCCATGTGGAACTGCTGACTCGGCGCCACTTCTTCGGCAGAAATGCGACGGGCATCGGCATCGCCGCGCTGGCATCTTTGCTTGCGGGCAAAGACGCCGCTGCAAAGGCGGACAACGCGGGACTGCCCGGCCTGCCGCACCACACTCCGACAGCAAAGCGAGTCATCTTCCTCTTTCAGTCCGGCGGCCCGTCGCAGATGGAGCTGTTCGACTACAAGCCCCGGCTGGTTGAGTTTCAGGGAACCGATCTGCCGGATTCGGTCCGCAGAGGCCAGCGGCTCACTCAGATGTCAGCTTCGCAGTCCAGCTTCCCGATCGTTCCCTCGAAGTACAAGTTCGCCCAGCACGGCAACAGCGGAGCGTGGGTAAGTGAACTCCTGCCGCACACGGCGAAGATCGCCGACGACCTGACGTTTATCAAGAGCATGCACACGGAGGCCATTAATCATGACCCCGCTGTGACGTTCTTTCAGACGGGGTCTCAGATCGCGGGACGGCCGAGCATGGGATCCTGGGTAGCGTACGGGCTCGGCTGCGAAACGGAAAATCTTCCTGCCTTCGTCGTCATGATTTCGCCGGGACAAGGAGGCGGCGGACAACCGCTCTATGACCGGCTATGGGGCAGCGGGTTCCTGCCAACCAAATACCAGGGCGTGAAGTTCCGCTCCGTAGGCGATCCG
>Ga0207874_1000927_pt1 | contig 37942 bp, 30 predicted proteins | sample HigsolmetaAR201D_FD_184833 | JGI IMG/M metagenome (GOLD analysis project Ga0207874, IMG submission 184833) | Ionic liquid and high solid enriched microbial communities from the Joint BioEnergy Institute, USA - AR20-1-D (SPAdes) (version 2) ...
GAAATCGGGGGAAGCCCACTATCGCTCCTCCCCGCATGCCGAAAACCTATCGCCCCCGCATGCCGAAAACCTATCGCCCCCACATGCCGAAAACCTATTGCTCCCTCCCCGCATGCCGAAAACCTATCGATCCCTCCCCCGCTTGCGGGGGAGGGACAGGGAGGGGGTGTGTTACCGCTGCATATCCGGTTGCACTTCGGGTCGCGCAGCGGCGAACTCTGGGATGGATTCGAGGTGACGGGAGATCGCTTCGATCGTGGGGAACGGCGTGAGATCCACGTCGAAACGCCGTGCGTTGAACATCTGCGGCACAAGACAGACGTCCGCCAATGACAGCGTATCGCCATAGCAATAGCGGCGATTGCTCGAATAGCGCCTCAGCTCCACCTCGAGCCCGCGGAAACCTTCGCTCACCCAGTGGCGATACCACGTGTTGACGGCTTCTTCGCTTTGGCCGAGCTCGTTGCGCAGGTAGTTGAGCACGCGCAGGTTGTTGATCGGATGTATGTCGCACGCGATGGCAAGCGCAAGCGAACGCACGCGCGCACGATCGAGCGGGTCCTCAGGTAACAAGCGCGGATTCGGATAGCGCTCGTCCAAGTACTCGATGATCGCGAGAGATTGCGACAACACGACGCCGTCGATCTCGAGCGCAGGCAACAAGCCTTGCGGATTGACGGCGAGATACTCCGGTGTGCGGTGCTCACCTTTCCCGAGTATTTTCGTGATCGGCTCGTACTTGAGCCCTTTCAGATTGAGCGCGATGCGCACACGATAAGACGCAGAGCTGCGAGAAAGCGTGTAGAGCTTGAGCATTATTCCCCCTAGCAAGGCTGTGGGCGGTAGGCTGTAGTCATGAATCAGCCCCCTCCTCCCGTGCCCCGTTCTTTAGCGGAAAGTCTTGGGCCAAAGGCTGTCTGACAGCGGCCGCGTCGCGCGAGACGCGGCTTCAGACGTCGGGCCTGACCCGACGTCTCTCTAGCCGGCCGTAGCGCCTGTTCGCTCCGCCAGCATCATCCACGTCTCGACAACCGTGTCCGGATTGAGCGAGATGCTTTCGATGCCTTGCTCGACGAGCCAGAGCGCAAGATCCGGATGATCCGACGGGCCTTGGCCGCAGATACCGATGTACTTGCCGCGCTTGCGACACGCGTCGATAGCCATCTTCATCAGTGCCTTGACGGCATCGTCGCGCTCGTCGAAGAGCTTGGCCACCATGCCGGAATCGCGGTCGAGACCCAGCGTGAGCTGCGTGAGATCGTTCGAGCCGATCGACATGCCGTCGAAGTGCTCGAGGTAGCGATCGGCGAGCAATGCATTGGTCGGCAGCTCGCACATCATGATGATCTTCAGATTGCGCTCGCCGCGCTTCAGACCGTTGGCAGCGAGCAACTCGACCACCTGCTCCGCTTCCTTGAGCGTGCGCACGAACGGAATCATCACCTGCACGTTCTCGAGGCCCATGTCCTCGCGCACGCGCTTGATGGCGCGACACTCGAGCTCGAAGCACGGACGGAAGGATTCGTCGATATAGCGCGAAGCGCCGCGGAAGCCGAGCATCGGATTTTCCTCGTGCGGCTCGTAGCGGCTGCCGCCGATCATGTTCGCGTACTCGTTCGACTTGAAATCCGACAGGCGCACGATCACCGGCTCCGGCGCGAATGCTGCTGCAATCGTCGCCACGCCTTCGCTCAGCTTCTCGACATAGAAGGAAACAGGATCCGAGTAGCCGCGCATCTGACGCTGGATTCGCTGCTGCAGCTCCGGCGGCAGGCTCTGGTACTCCAGTAATGCGCGCGGATGCACGCCGATCATGCGGGCGATGATGAACTCAAGTCGTGCGAGTCCCACGCCGCGGTTCGGGAGATGAGCGAAATCGAAGGCGCGGTCCGGGTTACCGACGTTCATCATGATCTTCGTCGGAATGGACGGCAACGCATCGAGCTCGATGCTCTTCTGCTCGAAAGGCAGAATCCCTTCGTAGATGAAACCCGTTTCGCCTTCGGCGCAGCTGACGGTGATCTCGCTGCCATCCTGAATCGCTTCGGTCGCATTGCCGCAGCCGACGACAGCCGGAATGCCGAGCTCGCGTGCGATGATCGCGGCATGACAGGTACGGCCGCCGCGATTGGTTACGATCGCAGCGGCACGCTTCATCACCGGCTCCCAATCCGGATCCGTCATGTCCGCCACCAGCACATCGCCGGGCTGGACGAGATTCATCTCCTTGACGCTCTTCACGACACGCGCGCGGCCTGCACCGACGCGTTGCCCGATTGCTCGTCCTTGTGCGAGCACTTTGGACTTGGACTTCAGTGAGAAGCGCTGAATGCTCCTGCCGCGGCGGCTTTGCACGGTTTCCGGTCGCGCCTGCAGGATGTAGATCTTGCCGGTCTCACCATCCTTGCCCCACTCGATGTCCATGGGGCAGCCATAATGGTCTTCGATGATGAGCGCTTGCTTGGCGAGCGTGATGATGTCTTCGTCCGTGATGGAGAACCGCGAACGCTCCTCGGGCGGCACGTCCACCGTACGCGTGCGCTCGCCGCTGCCGGGCTCGCCATAAACCATCTTGATCGCCTTGGCGCCAAGCGTGCGCCGCACGATCGGCAGTCGACCGGCGCGCAGCGCGGGCTTGTACACGTAGAACTCGTCCGGATTGACGGCGCCCTGCACGACCGTTTCGCCGAGACCGTACGAGGAAGTAATGAACACCACATCACGAAAGCCCGAATCCGTGTCGAGCGTGAACATGACGCCGCTCGCGCCGAGATCCGAGCGCACCATGTATTGGACGCCTGCCGACAACGCGACTTGCTCGTGCGCGAAGCCATGGTGCACGCGATAAGCAATAGCGCGATCGTTGAACAACGAAGCGAAGACTTCGTGAATGCACCTGAGCACGGCGTCGCGGCCGCGCACGTTGAGGAAGGTTTCCTGCTGCCCCGCAAACGAGGCCTCGGGCAGGTCCTCTGCGGTCGCCGACGATCTGATGGCCACGGCAATGTCGCGGCCCTGAGACATTCGCTCGTAGGATTCGATGATCTCCTGCTCCAGGCGGGGCGGAAACGGCGTCGCGATGATCCATTCGCGAATCTGTGCGCCCACGCGCGCAAGCTCGTCGACATCGTCGACGTTGAGCTTGGCGAGCTCGCGATTGATGCGCTCCGCCAAGCCGTTCTGCGCCAAGAACTCGCGATAGGCGTGGGCCGTGGTTGCAAAGCCGCCGGGAACGCTGATACCTAATCCCGACAGCTCCCTGATCATCTCGCCGAGAGACGCGTTCTTTCCTCCGACCGTTTCAACGTCTCCGCGGCCCAGTTTCTCAAACGGTACTGTAAAGGCTTTCAAGCTCGTCACTCGGATTTCGTGGTGGTGGGTGCACGGGCAGGAAAACGATTGCCCCTGCCGCAATCGTCTGACTCAGTTAGTATCCTCTTTTCCTCTTATCGGGCGCAATTCAGGCATCCCCGAAATCGCCCTGCGGCCCCACCGACAGCGCAAGACAATGCAGCATCGAACCATCTTCTTCGTTTCCGACCAGACAGGTGTCACGGCCGAGACGCTCGGACACAGCCTGCTGACACAGTTCGACGGTGTGGAGTTCAGGCAAGTGACGCTGCCGTTCATCTCCACCGCGCAGAAGGCCGAAGAAGCCGTGCGGCGAATCGACGCGACGTTCGAAAGCGAGGGCGTGCGCCCGATCATCTTCAGCACGCTCGTGCAGGAGGAGATGCGGGAGATCCTCAAGCGCGCCAAAGGCTTGTTCCTAGACTTCTTCGCCGTGTTCCTGGATCCGCTCGAGCAGGAGCTCGGCGTGAAACCGTCGCGGGCACCCGGCCGCGCGCACGGCATGATGGATCTCAACAGCTACACGCTGCGTATCGATGCCACGAATTTCGCGCTCGCGAACGACGATGGCGCGATCACGCGCGATTACGATCGAGCCGATCTCATCCTCATTGGCGTGTCGCGCTCTGGTAAGACGCCGACTTGCCTGTACATGGCGCTGCAGTACGCCGTGTTTGCGGCGAACTATCCTCTGACCGATGAGGACTTCGAGAGGAACGCGTTGCCGCCCGAGCTCTTGAAGCACAAGCACAAGCTTTACGGGCTGACGATCAACCCCGAGCGCCTACAGCAGATCCGCGCCGAGCGCCGTCCGAATTCACGCTACGCGGCGGCGGATCAGGTGGAGTTCGAAGTGCGCGCCGCGGAGGCCCTGTTTCGGCGCTATAGCGTGCCGTACATCGACACGACCTCGCGCTCGATCGAGGAAATCGCGAGCCAGATCCTGGATGAGACAGGCGTGGAGAGAAGGCTAAGGCCGTAATACTTGGGCTGTGGGCGGTAGGGAGCGTCTCCGTCCCTTCTTCCGCCGTTGCGATCCCTTCCGGCGAAGCGAGAATTGAAAAAGGCGAATGCGCCTCTCCACGACTTGAAGTTGAGATCAGCAAGCCCATGTAGTCAGAGTCTTTTCTCTCGCTCCGCTGATTTTTTCAGCAGGCGGACGGCCGCCGAGGCCTCGTAGTGAATGGAGTTGCCCTGGGACGATGACGAACGCGTGGTCGGTGTTGGCTTTCGTAGGGCTGGTGGTTGCGTGGCTGGCAATCAGATACGTCTTGTTCGTGCTTCGCATGCGCCGCCAACGGGACGTCCTCCAGCGTGGTCTTTCCTGCAAAGGGCGCGTCGTCGGGATCCAGTATCCATTCATTCTGGACCCGTACACGCGACTCTATTTCGAGTTCGTGCCCGAAGGCTACAAGCGACCGCTACGCGCCTGCCACATCGATCCACGCCCGCCGGAGCAACTCCGTCGCTCATTGCCGGCAGCCGGCATGACGGTCACGGTCCGGTACCTGCCTGATCGTCCGAAGGAAGCGGTCATACCGACGTTGATGATGGGCTGCAGTGTGTAGCACGTAGGCTGCAGCCGGCCAGCTTGCGCGCTTCTGTCGCGAAAGTAGCTCCTCGGCCAGGTCAGTGAAGGGCTTGTCGGGGATAAGAAGAAACCACTCCGCTACGTACAACCCTAGACCCCAAGCCCCGGGGCCCCGCGCCTACGTCTCAGCTCGCGCGCGATCGCGGGCGATGTCCAGATCACATGTATCGATACACCCGGGTGCGAGCTCGCTCAGGCGGCGCTCGATCTCTGCATCAGGGTCGAACGGCTGATCCGCTCTGAGCCTTCCTTCGCTGCCGCGTCCGCTTGGGACTGATGTTGCTCTTCTCTCCGTCGCGGGGCTTGCGGGACGGTCTGAGAAGGTCTGACGACGACGCTTCAGCAGTCGCTTCATAGCTGATCGCGCACAGAACCGCGGCTGACGAGCTTGTTGAACCTGCTGTCCTCCTGGTAGAGCAGCGCCAGCTCGTTGGCATCGAATGCCTCGAAGAATTGCTCCCACGAGATGCGCTCGAGCGAGTCGCGACCCGAGAATCCGGGGAAATCGATGCGCAGGATGCCTGGGTCGTCGGCGGAGCCTGTCTCCTTCACATGAGCGGGACAACCGCCCTGCTTCTCGACCCAAGCGCGGATCTCATCGTGATCGATGGTTGCTTTCGCGGTTGCCATGGCGCTCTCCGGTGGACGGGGTCACACATAGACAACGCACGATTCGCACAGCGGATCCACGATTTCTGACAGAGGCGAATACTGGTCGATCCGTATGCGGAGTGCCCCTGGTGCGTGGCATCATTCCGACGGGCCACCCTTGAACGGAGGACGCCATGAGCCGCTCGCGCCTGACTCGCTCGTTTCTGTTGACAGCTATTGTCGCATGCACGATTGCTGCGTGTGGTCGCGAATCGGGCGAACAAAGAAAGGGGCCTTACAGCGAGCTCGAACGCGCCGACTTCAATCGGCGCGCGGCGGAGCTGTTCCTGCCGCTCTTCTGGCGCGAGGATGCCGACGGCGACGGCAGCATCGATCCAGACGAAATCGAGATCCTGCACGGCTACGGACGCAACGAGCGGTCCGTCTGGTTCGACCAGTCGGGACGCTTCACGACTGAGTTCCGCGACGCATACAACGCGATGCTCAGGCCTGCAGCGATGCCGTCCGATCCCGCGGAGCAGAAGCGACGTCAGCTCGTCTTGGAAGAGCTGGCACAAGGGCGACCCACGCTCGTCCTGACCGACCTGACACAGGTCTCCGACGGCGAGAAGACTTTCGTACGTCACATGCTGGCTGCAGCCGAGCTCATCGAACGGCTGTATGCGCGACAGCGCGGCGTGTTCGGGATGCAGGCCGACATTCCCATGGACGACCCAGCGAGCCAGATGCTCTTCTATCGCAATCAGTCGCCATTCTGTGAGGCACCGAAAACTCAGGACGTCCCGGAATGCAGCGCGCTGCCCAAGAAGCCGGAGCGCATCTTCGGCCTGTATCCAGAGGAGATACAAAAAGACCCCGAGTTCTGCAGCATGCTTCAGAAGCAGCCGAATGCGGCTGAGCTCATGGGGCATTTCAGTGTCGTCGTTGCCGACGAGAATCGCGCGGGACGTTTTCGAGCGGTTCCGTACACGGAAGTCTATCGACAAGAGATGGAGGCGATCGCGCGTGAGCTCGAGCTCGCCGCCAAGGCCCTCGGCGAGAATGAGGCCGCGCTCAAGAATTACCTGACCGCCGCAGCTGGCTCGTTCCGCTCCAACGACTGGCAACCTGCGGACGAAGCCTGGGTGGCGATGAATGCGCGCAACAGCAAGTGGTACCTGCGCATCGCGCCGGATGAGGTCTACTACGAACCGTGCGCTTGGAAAGCGGGCTTCGCGCTGCAGCTTGCGCGCATCAATCCTGAATCGATCCAGTGGCAGGAGAAGCTCGATCCGCTCAAGGGCGAGATGGAGAATCGCCTCGCCGAGATGGCCGGCGCGCCCTACAAGGCTCGCGACGTGCAGTTCCAGATTCCGGACTTCATCGATGTCGTGCTGAATGCCGGCGATGCACGCGCGCCGCACGGTGCCATCATCGGACAATCGTTGCCCAACTGGGGACCGGTCGCAGAGAAAGGCGGCCGCACGACTGCGATGACGAACCTTTATACCGACGTCGACAGTCGGCAGACACAGGCCGAGCTCATGTCATCGATGTTCTGCGAGAAGACGAACGCGCTGGCGACGACCTCGGCGCATGAAGGGCTCGTGAGCACCGTGCTGCACGAGGTCGCGCACAATCTCGGCCCTTCGCACGAGTACAAAGTGAGAGGCAGACTGGACGATGTGATCTTCGGCGGTCCGCTTGCCGCAACACTCGAAGAGCTCAAAGCTCAAACCTCGGCGATGTACTTGACCAATTGGCTCGCCGGCAAGGGAATCTTCAGCGAGGACGAGGTGCGCAAGATCCAGGTGCGCAATATCGCGTGGGCGTTCGGTCACATCTCGCGTGGCATGTATTCCGCATCGGGCGCGCCGAACAATTACAGTCATCTCGCGGCGATACAGGTGGGCTCGCTCTTGAAGGCAGGCGCGCTCACTTGGCATCCGGATCAGCTCGCCGCCAATGGCACTGACCAAGGATGCATCGAGATCGACTTCGACGCGCTCCCCGGCGCGATCGAGTCCCTCGAGACGACCGTGCTTCAGATCAAGGCGAAGGGTGATCGCAAGCTCGCCGAGCAACTCAAGGCCGAGTTTGTCGATGCGAAGGACGATGACTTCGCTAAGCTCAAGGAGACCATCGCCGAGCGCTGGCTGCGCGCGCCGCGGGCGACGTTTGTCTATGCCATCAGGTTGTGAGAGCTAACCTGAACCTGGAGGGTGGCCTCCCCCGCTTTCGCGGGGGAGGCAGCGCCTACGCCTTAATGATGCTGCTGCCGAGCAGACGGCCGAACGTCAGCGCCGGCGTCACCATCATCCCGCCGCAGAATGCCTGTCCCTGTGTCGCGCCCGCACCGAGGATCTCGCCGGCCGCGTAGAGGTTCGCGATCACCGAGCCATCCTTGCGCACGACCTGCAGCTTGTTGTTGACGGCAATGCCGGCCGTGCTCGTGACCGACGTGCCCTGGTGGCGAATTGCGTAGAAGGGAGGCTTCTCGATCTTCGCCGGCAGGTGCTGCCGACCGAAGAAATCGTTTCCGGTGGTCACGCCATAGTTGTACGCCTCGATCGTAGCAAGCAATTGCCGCTCGGGGAGCCCTGCCGCCTTGGCCAACCCTTCGATCGTGTCCGATTGATAGAAATTCGGCCGGCGTGCCTTGAAGGCTTCGGCGATGGCCTCGCGTGTCCAGTTCTCCAGGATCGGCGGTGCCTTCTCCAGGATGTTCTGATCGAACACCACCCAATGACGAAAGTGCGGCTGGAAGCGCAACGCCTGCTCGCGCGCATCGACGCTCGGCACGTCCTCGCGAACGAAGCGCTCGCCGCGCGAGTTGACGTAAATCTCCCACGGCTGACGTAGATGCGGATGGAACAACGTCGTTGCCAGCCGCGTCGAGGGCACATCATACGACGAGAGAAGAGTGCCGAAATTGGTGAGATACTTCTCGGCATAGCGCATGTAACCGCCGACGGATTGCGCGAGCAGATGCCCCTCCCCCTGCGCGTAGGGGTAAGACATATTGAGATACTTCGGCAGGCCGCTGTACTGCTCGAACATTTTCGGGTTGGAGGCATAGCCGCCGGTGGCAAGCAGCACGTTCTTGCCGTGCAGATTGACGCGCTTGCCGCCCGAATCCTCGGCCGTCACGGCGGCGATCAACCCGTTCTTGCCCATCTGCAGCGCGACCGCTCGATGCTCGAGCAGCAGGTCCACCTTGCCCTCGTTCACTGCCTGCATGAACTGCGGCCGCATCGCCTCGAAAATGGCGACGCCGCGCAGCGCGCTCCAGTAGTAGCGGCGTTTGGTGTATGGCTCGTGCAGGATGCCTTTGACCGGATAACCGGGCAGCACCTTGTAGCCGTTGTCGACCAACCAATCGAACGTGGCCGCAGCGTTGTTCACCGCAAGGCGGACGATCTCCTGATCGATTGTGCCGCGGCTGATGCGCATCAGATCTTGAAAGTGCTCTTCCGGCGTATCGTCTATGCCCAGCTGCTTCTGCAGCTTGGTACCTGCAGCCGACATCTGGCCGCTCGACAGCATCAGCGTGCCGCCGATCTGCGGCGCAGCATCGATCACCAAGACGCTCAGTCCACGACGAGCGCCGAAGATCGCGGCCGGCATGCCCGCCGTGCCACCGCCTATGATGATCAGGTCGTAACGCCGTTCTCTCGCCACGGCCACCGGGGTGCCGATCGCGGTCATTGCCGCTGCCGCACCGAGTGCTTGAATGAAACGTCGCTTCGAGAGGTCCATTTCAGTCACTCTTCAGTTGCGGGAGCGTTACTGCACCGGTTTGTCCAGCCAGGCACGCAACTCTTTGGCATACAACGGCCAACCGAGATCGAACACGCGCGACGCCTCGACGATCTCGGGGATCTCTCGGTAGTCTGCATGCGGCAACAGCTCACGATGAGCATTGCGCGTTTCCTCCAAGTCCATCTCGTGCGGCTCGAGAATGAAGATCGGTTGCGTGATCTGTGCAAAGCGCTCTTCTACTGGATACGTCCACACCGCTTTGTACGCATACCACCAATAGCCCGTCGAGTGCAGATCTTCGACAAAGGCCTTCGCTGCCTGTTCCAGGCTCACGCCCTGCAAGCGATTCTGCACGATGCTTTGCCAGCGGCTCAGCGTACGGCTGCCGTCTTCCGGTAATGCAAATCCTTGCGGCAACGCTGCCAGGCGCTCCTGGCGCACTTCTTTCGGCCGATAGGGAATGCCGCTCATCACCACTCGACGCACGAGGTCGGGTCGCTGCACGGCCAGCTCCGATGCGATGAAGACGCCGGTGTGGAAACCAAAGACGTCGACTTGTCCCTTCTTCTTGCGACCCTTGCCGTAGCCCAGCGCATCGAGCGCATCCGCCATGGCGCCGGCAAGGTCATCCATCGTGGGGGGAGCCGGCGGCCGGTCCGATTCTCCGTAGCCGGGCGTGTCGATCGCGATCGCGACACGATCCTTGCCCATCTCCTTCAACAAGAGCTCATACTCGTACGCCGACTTGGGGTTCTGGTGAAAGAAGACGATCGGGGTAAGCTTCGACTTCCCTGAGGCCGGTTGTGCGATGTGATAGTGCATCTGACCGAAGCGGCCATCCACATAGCCACGCTTGTAGCTGACTGCCTCGTCATGAGCCTGTGCCGCAAACGAGCACAAAGCGATGACGCTCAACAACAGCCCCGAAAGAAACGCACGCCCCACCATTGACATATCCACCGCGCACGCCGCGACGCGAGCGTCTCTCAGTCTCTTCATCGTCGGTACACCTCATTAGGCGCGCCGCGCCCGTCCCGGACGGACGCGGCGCGCACCTCGTCAGAAGCGGTAAGACGCCGAGATGCCGATCTGCCGCTTGTACGCGAGCGGGATGAGGAAGCCGCGCTCCGATACAGTCGTGCCGGGCACGTTGTTCTGCGCTGGATTCTCGTTGACGTACTGCGGCACGTTCAGGTTGAGCTGATCGACATAGCGCGCGACCGAAGACGGCGTGCGGTCGTCGGTCAGGTTCTTCACGAACAGCTGCACATCGAGGCGATCGAACTCGAACCCGATGGCCATGTTGGCGACGATCGCCTCACCCGTGTGCGCGAGCTGGTAAACCTGCGCGTACTTGCGATCCGTGTACGAAACGTCCGCACGCACGTAGCCGCTGTGGATGCCGACGGGGAAGCTGTACTTGCCGTACACGCTTGCCTGCTGCTCCGGCACCGCTGGCAGCTTCTTGCCCTTGAGCGAGGGGTTACCGAACAGCTCGTTCGCCTCGCCGTCGTTGAACTCCTTGAACTTCGCGTCCGTGTAGGCGTAGGTCAGGCCGGCGGTCAGCGCGTCGGTCAGGCGTGCCTCGACTTCCAGCTCGAGACCTTTGATCTCGGTCTTACCCGCATTGATGATGTAGCTCTGCGAGCCGCCGATCGGCTCGGGGAAGAAGTACGTCGACGTGAGCTGCTGATCGTCCCAGTCGATGTAGTACAGCGCCAGGTTCGTCGAGAGCATGCCATCGAACAGAATGTTCTTCGTGCCGACCTCGTAGCTCCACGCCTGCTCCTCGTCGGCGAACTGAATCTCCGGCGGGAAGCGTGGATCCGCGTTGATCACGCCGGGCTTGTTACCCTTCGCGACGTTCACGTACACCATGTTGTCCGGCGTGAACTTGTAGGTCGTGGTGAAACGCGGTGTGACCGAATAGAAGTTGCGGCCGATCGTGCCCTGAACCGGCTTGGTGTTGCTAATCTCCTCTTCCGAGTAACGCAGCTCAGCGGTGACTTCCCACTGATCCGTGAGATCGTACGCGGCCGACGCAAAGATTGCGTTGTTGCGAACCTTCGTAAGACCACGATCGATCGGCGGCGCCGTCTCCCAGAAGTGCTCCTCGAGGTAGGTACGATCGCTCGAGTAGTGGTACGCGCCGATCATGTAACGGAAGCGCTCGGCCGGATCAGACGACAGACGCAGCTCCGTCGACCACTCGTCGCGATCGGTGATCTCGTAGCGCATGACGTTGCCGTTGCGCACCGGATCGGACGGCAGGCGCGTGTATCCGGGCGCGCCCGGCACGGTGATCGGCGCAATCGCCGTCGCACCCTGATAGCTCGAGTCGTAGCCGAAGTACTGCTCCGTGAAGAACGCACCGGTGTTCGACACCAGCGTGAAGCCGTTCGGCAGATCCCATGTGAGCTGCAGATTCAGTCGTGTGGAGTCGCGCTCGAGGCCGTCCTTGCCTTCCAGACCTTCGATGTCCAACGTGGCCGAGTTGAATTTCTTCACCGCCCCACAGTAGTACTGACGCGGGGCGTCGAGGTGGCAGTTGTTGTAGAAGCGGCTCTGCAACGTCTGCGCCGGATGCCCGTCGCGATCGCGCGAGTAACCGCCACTCAATATTGCAGTGAAGTAGTCCGTCGGACGGTATTCGATTGAGGCGTTGAAGTTCGTCGACTCTTCGTCGCCGATCTTCCGGCCATCGAGCGTGTTGCGATACATGCCGCCGAACGTGTAGTAGCGCGCATGCACCATGTAGAACAGCTTGTCGTCCACGATCGGGCCGCGCGACAGGAAGTTCGCCTCGTAGTCGTCGTACTCCGCCGCACGGACGCTCACTTTGTTCTCGGGTTCGTTCGTGCCTTTCTTCGTGATGAAGTTGATCGCGCCCGAGAACGTCGCACGACCGAACAACGCGGCCTGCGGACCCTTGATCACCTCTATCCGTTCCACCAGGTCCATGGGGAAGGAAAGGATGTTGTCGGAGAACAGGATGCCATCGACGAACATCGAGGCGTTGCCCTCCCCGAGCACGCTCGACATACCGCGGATCACGGGGCGGTTCACGCCGCCCTGGATACCGTAGCGGTTGTTACGCTCGAAAGAGAAGCCCGGCGTGAAGCGCGTCACGTCAAACAGGTCGTTCGAGCCGCGCTCCGCCAATTGATCACCGCTGAATGCAGCAATCGCGATCGGCACGTCCTGCAGACGCTCGTCGCGCTTACGCGCAGTGACCACGATTTCTTCGAGGTCAGCAAAAGCCGGCATGCTGGTCCCCAGGAAGGCAAGGCTGGTCAGACTGAGCAATGCCGTACGGCGAGATGAATTTCCGATCGACACGTCTAACTCCCGAAAACTTATTACTGATTCGTTTTGGCGGCCAACAACCTGAGCTGTGTTGTCAACAGCATCCGCTCAAAGAAGTCGGTCGCTTCCGCTGCAGCGCTTGCCAGCAATTGCTGAAGCTCTGCTGCAGTCACCCCTGTTTGGCATCCACTGAACTTCCCGTTCAGGTAATGATCGGCGTACTGCACTCGGGCGTGCCTGCGGCCCGCCTTTGCAGCCATCAACCAATACTTCTCCGCAACACACACATCGTGCGGCACCCCTGCGCGCTTGCGATCGACGAAGAGGCCATACACGAACTGCGCTTGGCGGTAGCCGGCATCGGCTGCTTTCTTCATTTCGACCACAGCCGTGTTCCAGTCACCGCTATAAGCCGAGACACGCGCGTACTGATAACGAATGCGGGGATTGTCGGGCTGACGCTCGAGCTCGCGCTTGCAAGCTGCAACTGCCTTTTGCAAGTCGACCTTGTGCGACGGAACCCCGGTCGTGACGCGATCGGGATCCTCAGGATGTGAGGCCAGCCGATCGCACTCCGTGACTGTCTTGCTGCTCGGCGTCGCCGCGAGCGCGACACCAGAGAGCAACGAGAACACCGCAGCTACAACGATTCGTGTGGTTCTCATGTGAGCCTCGAAGAGAAAGTCACCCCCCCCGCACCTCACCAGCGCTTTGCGCATGAAGGCACTTCACCGCGTGCGAACTCCAGCTCGGGCGGAATGATGGGGTCGTACTCGGGCCACCAACGGAACGGTTTCGCCGGATCGACGTACTCCGTTGCCAAGTTGCCGCCCTTGGTGCGGAAGAAATAAAGGTTGCCGGTGAGCGTGCCGTATGGCCCATGTCGCTTCTGCGGTGGGCGCCAGAAGTAAGCGCCCGGCCGCATGATGCCGCGATCGCCATGCACCTCGCCGGCGAGCAAGTACATTTCCTCGACGGTGACGTGCACTTCAGAGCGCACCGCCCAGCGCAGCGGCAATGTCCCGAGCAGCCACGTTGCATCCTGCGTGATCGGATCCAGGTACAACATCTTGCGCCCGGCACCAGGCGGAAACTCCGGATGAAAGTTACCCGTGTACGGCACTTGAAGCGCGTCCTTGTGCAGCACGAGACGACGCTCGTCATACGCAGACGGCGCTGCGTTCTGCGGAGCACCCGAGAAGAACTCGAGCAACACCGCACCGGCGCGCGAAGACCAAGCACCGGTTTGATATCCAGCCGGAATGTGCGCGTATGCGAACTCGCCGTAATGCTGCTCACCGATCGTCAACGAGCCATCGATCACGAGAAACTCGTCGTCGACGTTGAGCGCTCCGCCCGGAATGGAGAATCCGGGCGGATACTTCACGAGCAGACTGCATGCACCGTCATCGGGGTCTTCGGACAGCACTTTGACTTCGACGCCTGGACGCACCGCCTGCAAGCGGTCGCTGCGCCAGGGCAGAAGCTGTGACTGCACGAATTCGATATGAGGCCGCGCCATCAGGCAGTCCCACCCTGTGCGGGAGCCAAGCCTTCGTGACGCAGCGGACCGCGTGCATCGCTGAGCTCTGTGATGACACGCAGCAGCTTCGCCATCGCCCGATCGAGCTCCTCAGAGCTGCGTGCGTTCAGCTCGGGATCGCCCGCAAGCGCGCCGATGGCATCGCTCTTCAGCACGCCAGCGCGCTCGAGTGCCAGCTCCAGCGCGATGCGCTGCGCACGCTCGACCTGAAGCTGCGAAGCCAATTCGAAAATGAGACCGACGATGCGTTCGGAGTCGAGATTGACCGGTCTGTACAACATTATGCTTTCTCCGCTTCGAGAACCGCCCAGGGGAAGTGCCACTCGTCACGCTTCGGCCATTCGAGCGTCGGCAAGCGTCCTTGGCTGCGCTCATCGAACGCGGTCCAACGCACGTTCTTGAAGCCGGCCTGCTCCGCCATTGCGACGAGATTCGAGCCGATTGCCATGGGCAGAAACGGTTCGTTGTTGCGCGTGCCGTGCTCCACCATCGCGAGATCGCGGAAGGCATCCCCGGTACGCTGAAAATCGAGGAAGCGCAGCAAGCCGCCCTTCGACAGCACGCGCGCGGCTTCCTTGAAGATGTCGGGCAGCACATCCGGTGGCACTTCGTGCACGAACATCGTCGACGTCACGAGATCAACCGAGCCCGACTCCAGACCGGTATCGGTCGCATTGGCCTGGCGAAACTCGACGGCAAGGCCGCGCTCGCTCGCCCGCGCAGCGGCGAGCTGCACGCAAGGCCCAGCGAGATCGACGCCGATCACCTCCGCATTCGGGAAGTACTCCTTCATCGGCCAAGTCGACTTACCGAACCCGCAGCCCATATCGAGGATGCGACGGTACTCGCGCTTCGGAATGGCGGTCTCGATGAAGAGGCGATGGAACTTGTAGTCATTGTTCTCGCCCAGCATCACGAGCTTCGCACCAAGCTCATAGGTGAGCGCCGATTCGTCGTGACGCCAGACGCCGCCCGGCTGCACGTGAATATCCCAGTCGGTATACCAAGCGGGGATCTTCAGATTCGGATCCAGGCGCACCGTGGCGGGACCCTTGTTCTCCGGAATCTTCTGACCGCGCACGGCATCGGCGGTGGCACGCCACAGCATCTTCTGCGAACCGCGCTCCATCCACGCAAACCACGGGTAGGTGGGCAACGCATGCACTTCATCCGCTACGGTGGCGGCATCGGTCGCGTAAGCCGCTGGCATCGCCGCATCGAACTCGCGACGCACGTGCGGATAGATCGTGTCAGTCCAACGACGACGGAGCTTCAACGCGAAATCGAGCGCGGCGTCCGTCGCGATTTTTTCTCTAGGTGTCGGTGCAGTCATTTAACTCTCCACGAACTCCACGAGCTCACCGGCCGCACCTTTGACGAGGCGGTCGGGAATTGCTCCGGACACTTCGAAAGTCACGACAGCCATCCCTGACGGCAGCGAGTTCGGGGGCACGAAACGCGGCCCGGTCGTTGCGGGATACTGGTCCAGCTCGATAAGCGACCCGCTGCCGATCTTCACCAATCCATGGGCATGCAACGTATCGAGCGGCAGTCCATTCGCGATCGAGATGACGCGCACCGGCGTGGATACCGGCGGATCGATCTCGTTATCGAATTGCTCGTAGGTACGAAACAACGCGGACACATCCGGTCCGCCCGCAACGACGATGAAGACCCGGCCGACATACGACTGCGCCTGCGCAAGGTCGAGGCCGCTGCCATCGCCAACCTGGGTGAAATAGAGACATTCGTTCGCAGGTCCGATGACCTGCATGGCACGGATCATCGGAAAGCGCGTGAGCGAGGTGGGCTCACCGATGATGCGAAACGGAGAAGCGCGCAGCTCTGCGGCCAGCGCATCGACGTCCTGCACGACGATCTCGCTGACGTTCCAGCCGTGCGAGGTGAGCGCCGTCCAACGTGCGGCCGGCTCGGCGATGAAGCGCATCGCCACGACCTCGCCGCTTGCCGGCACGAGCGTGATGTACGGGCGACCAGCGATCGCCGGCGCGTTCCAGCGCGTCGCATCGTCGGCGCTCACGGTGCCTCGTTCACACACGCGATAGCGCAGCCAACGCGTATACGCTTCTTCGATGACCTTGATATCGGGAACGGTGTAGGTGACTTCGCGAATCGAGCGAAGCCGCGGCTTTGCCGTTGCCTCAACCATGCGCGCCACCTCGAGCTTCGCCTGGCGTCATCAGCTCCTCCACTTCATCGACGCAACGTCGGTAGTGACGCATGCCAAGCGCAACCAAGACGAGTGCGATGCCTCCCGCCGTCACGGCTTCAATCGTCATCGCGTACCGAAGCTTTCCTGGATCACCGAGAAGGTCCGTGAGCAAGCCGACCGGCGGTGGTCCGATGAGCTGTCCGAACACACCAATGAACAAGTAGTAGATCGACGTTGCCTGCGACTTGATCTGACCCGGTGCGATCAAAGTGAGCGTTGCAGGACCTGCAGCGGCCGCCATCGCTTGTCCCGTGAATGCAAAGAACTGCATGAACACGGCCAGCTCAGGCGTCGGCATCAGCGGATAGAGCGCAAAGCCTGGCATCGCGATCGCAATGCCGGTCCACAATGCACGCAAGGTCGCGTCCTTGCGTCGCGCAGCGATCCAGCGATTGGTGAGCCAGATACCCAGCACAGTCCCGAGCGGACCGCCGATGAAGAACAGAATGCCGGTCGTCACGCCGACCTCGCTGATCTCCCAGCCCCACGTGCGCCCGAACAGCGCTACGTTCCAGAACGTGAGAGAGCCCATCGTCACGACAGCGGCGGAGCCGATGAAGAGCGTGCCGAAGGCACGCCAACGCTGCAGAATGAAGCGCATCGCATCGCCGAGCGACGCTTTGCCTTGCTCGGTCGTGCTGAGCCCGCGCAAGACCTGATCCTGCCGCTGCGGCTCGCGGATGGTGAACATCAGACCGGCAAGGATGAAGCCTGGCAGACCCACGAACAGAAAGCTCATCTGCCAAGCGGCAAGATCGCCGAAGCCCGGCACATGAAGCGGCGGCAAGGTGCCGATGTACTGCACCAGCGGCCCAATGAAGAGATATGCGCTGCCCGCGCCGATGAAGGTGCCGGCCATGAAGACACTGAGCGCCCGGGCGCGACGCGCACGCGGGAAGTAATCGCTGATCAGTGAAACGGCACAGGGATTGACGGCCGCCTCGCCGAGACCAACGCCCATGCGCGTGCCGAACAGCGGTAGAAAGCTTTTCGCGAATCCGGCGAGTACCGTCATCGAGCACCACAGCGTAATGCCGATTGACAAGATCGCCCTGCGACTGTAGCGATCGGCGAGCCAGCCGATCGGGACACCGACGAACACATAGAAGAGACCGAACGCCGGTCCCATCAACAAACCGACCTGGAAGTCGGTAAGCTGCAGATCCTCCTTGATCCACTGGATCAAGAGGCCCGGCAGAAACCGGTCGATGTACGACACCATCTGTGTCGCGAGCAGCAGGATGACGACGTACCAGGCGTAGCGTCTGGCTTTGATCGTCGTGTCCCCCCACCCGTGCGGGTCGATCTTGGCGTGCGTCAAGGTCTTCACACTGGGCCCCTGATTGGTGACATAAAGATGGTTTCGATTGCGCACCGAAGCAAACGATATGATTTCGCGAGCAATGTGATTTTTTTTCACATTGCATTCGAGGACCGATCCGTAGCAGCTACGGGCAGGTACGTAATGACGTGTTGAGCGTCCTTGGTTGATCTGACATTGGCTCGGGCCGTTGCTAGCTGCAGAATCACACTATGTCCCGTCTACCTTCGATCCAGACACTGCGTGCGTTCGAAGCGGCCGCGCGCCACGAGAGCTACTCGGCGGCGGCCGCCGAGCTGGGCTTGACGCACGGAGCGATCAGTCACCGCATTCGCGAGCTCGAAGCGAACCTCGGTGTCACTCTGTTTCGTCGTGTCGGCACCAAAATGGTGCCGACACGTCCTGCAGTGACGTTGCTCGCTCAAGTGCGCGAGGCATTGAACCTGCTGCGGCGTGCGTTACCGAGCCCGGTGCGCAAGCAGACCGGCCGGTTGGTCATCAGCATTCACCCATCACTCGCAACGCATTGGCTCGTGCGTCGCGTGGGTAGCTTTCTGCGCACCGTTCCCGGCATCTCGATGGAAATTCGCTCCACAGCGGATCTCGGTGAGTTCCTCGGGCAGGGCGTGGACCTCGCCATTCGTTACGGCGCAGGCAACTGGCCGAACACGGGTGCTGAGCGCATCTCGGGCGAAGTGCTCTTTCCCGTGTGCACTCCGGAGTATCGCGACGCGCATCGCATACGCACACCATCAGACCTGCGCCGCTGCACGTTGTTGCGACATGCGTGGCAGCCGTGGCTGCCGTGGCTCAAAGCTGCGAACCTCAAGATGGGCGAGCCGACGACCGGTTTGATGCTGTCGGACACTGGGATTCTGATCGAAGCTGCCGCCGCAGGAGAAGGCGTTGCGCTCGTGCGCAGCCTGTTCGTGCTCGACGATCTGAAAAGCGGTCGGCTCGTGCGCTTGTTCGATATCGCGGTCGAAGACTCTTACGCCTATTACGCGACCTGGCACCTTGGCACGCCACGCAGTCCTCTTGCCGAAGAGTTCCTTTCGTGGCTGCGCTCCGAGCTCGTCACCGCCCCTATCGTCAACTCAACCGCTCATCCGGAAGCACATGCAGGACCGGCGCCGCGTCGACGCAAGTCGTCGTCACGACGCACTTCCGGTGCTGGCTCGCGGCGCTGAGCGCTACGCGCGCCATCCGCAGCCTGCGCCTACGCCTACAGTCCCTTATCAACGAGCTCCTTGAGCTCGTACAGCTTCTGCAATGCTTCGCGCGGGCTCAGCGAGTCAGGATCGATCCGCTGGAGCGCGATCACCGCGGGATGTGGCTTTTCGGGTGGAAACTCCAGGGCGAGCTCTTGCTGAGCGCGCGGCGCGTGCATCTCGCGCGAGCGTCGCTCGAGCTGCTGCAGGTAGCGTCGTGCCGCCGCAATGACCTTCGTAGGCACGCCGGCAAGCGCAGCAACCTGTAGCCCGTAGCTCTGGTTGGCAGGACCGTCCTTGACGGTGTGTAGAAAGATCAACTTGTCGCCGTGCTCGGTGGCATCGAGGTGCACGTTGGCACAGCCTTCGAGCTCTTCGGCCAAAGAGGTGAGCTCGAAATAGTGCGTGGCGAACAACGTGAAAGCGCGCAGATGTTTGGCGATATGCGTCGCGCATGCCCACGCAAGCGACAGTCCGTCGTACGTGCTCGTGCCACGGCCGATCTCGTCCATGAGAACGAGGCTCTGCTCAGTCGCGTTGTTGAGAATATTTGCGGCTTCGGTCATCTCGAGCATGAACGTCGAGCGGCCGCCCGCCAGATCGTCCGATGCGCCGATGCGAGTGAAGACGCGATCGATCGGACCGATGCGCGCGCTCTTCGCCGGCACATAGCTACCCATGCGCGCCAGAATCACGATCAGTGCCGTCTGGCGCATAAACGTCGACTTGCCGCCCATGTTCGGACCCGTGATCACCAGCATGCGGCGCGTGTCGTCCAGCCGCAGGCTGTTCGGCACGAACGGCATATCGATGAACCGCTCGACGACGGGATGACGGCCTTCCTCGATGATCACGACCGGCTCGTCAGTGAGCGTGGGCGGAGCATAGCGGAGAGTCACAGCCCGTTCCGCCAAGTTGCTGAGGACGTCCAAGGTCGCAATCGCGGCAGCGCTCGCTTGCAGCGCCGCGAGATGCTCGATGAGGCGGTCGAGCAACTCATCGTAGAGTTGCTTCTCGCGTGCAAGCGCACGTTCGCGCGCGCGCAGCACCTTGTCTTCGAACTCCTTGAGCTCCGGCGTGATGTAGCGCTCGGCGTTCTTGACCGTCTGGCGACGGTGATAGTCGGCCGGCACGCGGTCCGACAGGCTGCGGTTGACCTCGATGTAGTACCCCTGCACGCGGTTGTAACCCAAGCGTAAGTTGGGAATACCGGTGCGCTCGCGCTCGCGCGCTTCCAGCGCGATCAAGTATTGGTCGCTGTGCTCGCTGATCTGTCTGAGCTCGTCGAGCTCGGCATCGTAGCCAGCCGCAATCACGCCACCGTCACGCAAGATCGGTGGCGGCGACTCGACAATCGCTCGACAGAGCAGATCATGCAGCTCGGGATAGGTGCCGATCTCGCTGGCGAGCTCGCGCAACAGCGGCGAGTCCTCGTTCGCGAGCAGGCGTTGAATTTCCGGCAAGCGTCCGAGTGCCTCGCGCAGCTGCGCCAGGTCGCGCGGTCGTGCGCTCTTGAGCGCCACGCGACCGAGCGCGCGCTCGATGTCGCCAACGTGGCGAAGCACATCGTGGATCGGCGCGTAGAGATCGTGATCGATCAGCGCTGTGATGGCAGCCAAACGCAGCTCGATCGTGCGGCGGTCGCGCAGTGGTCGATGCAGCCAGCGCCGCAGCTCGCGCGCGCCCATCGCGGTGGCCGTCTCGTCGAGCACTGCGGCCACCGTGCACTCCGGCCGATCGGCAAGGCTGACGTCGAGCTCGAGATTGCGGCGAGTGGCAGCATCGAGCAGCACCGCTTCACTGCGCACCTCGGTGCGCAGCCCGCGCAGATGCGGCAGCGCCGCCTTTTGCGTCTCACGCACATATTGCAACAAACAGCCAGCCGCACGAATCGCCAGCGAGAGCCCGGCACAACCGAAGCCCGCGAGATCACGGGTTCCGAACTGTTCACACAACAGACGTGTGCAACTCTCCTCGTCGAAGTGCCACACCGGGCGCTCACGGAGAAATGCCACGAACGGCGGCTTGACTTGCTCGGGGATCAGGATCTCCGCCGGCTTCAGGCGCTCGATCTCGCTCGTGAGCGCTTCCTCGCCCTCCGCTTCCAGCACCGTGAAACGTCCGCTCGAAAGCTCGAGCCATGCGAGCCCGAAGCGCTTGCCTTCCATGTAGAGCGCGGCGAGCAACGTGTCACGGCGCTCTTCCAGGAATGCATCGTCGGTGACAGTGCCTGGCGTGATGATCCGGACGACTTGCCGCTCGACAGGCCCCTTGGATTTCGCCGGATCGCCGATCTGCTCGCAGATCGCGACCGACTCACCACGGCGCACGAGCCGAGCGATGTAGCTCTCGGCGCTGTGATACGGCACGCCGGCCATCGGAATCGGCTGGCCGGCGGACTGGCCGCGCGAAGTCAGCGTGATGTCGAGCAGACGTGCCGCGCGCTTCGCATCGTCGTAGAACAGCTCGTAGAAGTCCCCCATTCGATAGAAGAGCAGCGTATCCGGATACTGCGCCTTCACGCGCAGATACTGCTGCATCATGGGAGTGTGCTCAGCGATCGCGGCCTCATCCACGCCGACGTTTCCGTTGTTGATGCGCTTGTGCTCCAAGATCAGCCCCTTGGTGTCAGGTCGGCGAATTGTGCCACTTACTCGGGGCGCGGGGCGCGGGACGTCGCGCGCTGCGCGCGCCACGTTGCATTCACTGCCTACGTCTACAGCCTAAATCTACGGTGGGATGTTTTCCCAATCGCAGGCCTGCTCTGGGAGGGAATAGCGAATGGGAAACAGCGAAGAATGCCGCGCGAATCGTTCGTCTTCAGCCCCAAGCCCCTCCTTCCCCCGTTCGCGGGAACCATTTGCTCCTCCTCGCTCCGCGGAAACCATTCGCTCCCTCCCCCGCTCGCGGGAACCATTCGCTCCTCCCCCGCCGCTCCCTCCCCCGCTCCGCGGGGGAGGGTTAGGGAGGGGGGCTAGTCGCGCTTGAAACGCCCTTCCCTCAGAAAGTGCACGACTTGCTCCGCCACTTCGGCAGACAAGAGCATCGACGTATGCGACGCCGGCAGCACGATATGATCCTTCGCGCCCGGCAGTCGCGTCTCCTCCACGAGCACAGTGCCGTCGTGCTCCGCCTCGAGCTTGGCGAACAAGCGGCCGAGGCCGAAGCCGATGGATCCGGCGATGATCCCCACCTCGCGCGATCCCTTCCACTCGCGCGGCGTGCACTCGACGCATTCCTCCTGCACGACCGGCCCGAGCATCGCTTTGCCGAACGGCAAACGCGCCAGCCCTTGCGCGGCGCGGCTCCCTTGCAGCGGCGTGCCCAGCAAGACGGCTCGCCCGGGCGGCAGATCGTCAGCCTGCTCCAAGGCGCGCAGGATCACGATGCCACCGAGACTGTGGCCGACGAAATGCATGCGCTCGGCCTCGAGCGAACGCGCGAACTGCAACAGCGATTGCGCATGATCACTCGTGCAACCGGACATTGACGGATACGAGAACGCAACGGCCCGCAGATCCCCGGTGGCATCGAGTCTGTGCTTGAGCACTCCCAGCTGGAATCCAGACATCCACAACCCATGCACCAAGATGACGGTTGCGGGCGCTACGGATTGGTTGATCGCCATGGTTGAGCCAGCTATCGTGCGCTTCGGTCACGGACGCCCGTGGACGTGCCGAAGAAAAACAACTGCAACAAGGTCAGCGATATGGCCAATAACATGCACGTACTCGAGTTCAGTCAGGAGCCCGCCGTCACTCCGTGCGTCCGGCAAGGCCATGGAACGGTCGCGCAGCTTATCTCGACGCTGGCGATTTTCGCAGTCTTGACCGCACTACCCGCCGCCTCCTCTGCAGCGGACAGCCCCGACGAAGAAGAGTGGATCCAGCTGTTCAACGGCAAAAACCTCGATGGCTGGACCCCCAAGATCACCGGTTACGAACATGGCGTCAATTATGCCGACACGTTTCGCGTCGAGAACGGTGTGCTCAAAGTCAGCTACGACAAGTACGATTCCTTCGACGGCCGCTTCGGGCATCTCTTCTACAAGGATCCTTTCTCGCACTACCGTCTGCGCATCGAGTACCGCTTCGTCGGCTCTCAAGCAAGAGGGCACCCCGGCACTTGGGCGGTGCGCAACAGCGGCGTCATGTTCCATTCCCAGCACGGCGGATCGATGTTGCGTGATCAAGATTTCCCGATCTCCATCGAAGCGCAGTTCCTGGGAGGCTTGAGCGACGGTCAGAGTCGCAGCACGCTCAACGTGTGCACGCCGGGCACAGAGATCGTCTACGAAGGACGTCTCTATCCCGATCACTGCCTCAATTCGACGTCGAAGACCTATCACGGCGACGACTGGGTGCGCGCCGAGCTGCTCGTCCTCGGCTCGGCGCTGATTGCACATTACGTCGAGGGCGAGAAGGTGCTGGAATACGCATTGCCGCAGATGGGCGGAGGCGCGGTCAGCCACTATGCGCCGAGCCAGCTGCGTCCCGGCGAATTGCTCGACTCGGGCTACATCGCCTTACAGTCAGAATCGCATCCGATCGAGTTCCGCAAAGTGGAGCTCTTGAACTTGGAAGGCTGCATGGATAGCCAAGCAAGTAACTACAAGCGTTACTACGTGAAATCGAACCCGGCAGCTTGTCGATACGTCGAGACAGGAAACACGGAATAAGGAATCGGGAGGCCGGGCGCGGCGCGCAATGCGCGCTCCTAACGGCAACCCAGCGGCAATAGACAAAGCGAGGTGCGAAGATCATGACCAAGCCACTCAATGTCGCTGTCATCGGCACGGGCTTCATCGGCCGTGTGCACGTGCGCTCGGCACGCCTGGCAGGCGCGCAAGTCGTGGGCGTCGCAGCATCAACCCCGGAGAGATCTGCCGCCGCAGCCGCAGAGCTGAAAGTGCCGAAGGGTTATGCGAGCGGTATCGACGCGACACGCGATCCCGATGTCGATGTCATTCACATCTGCACGCCGAATGCCTATCACATGGAAGTGGCGCAGGCCGCACTCGAGGCTGGCAAGCACGTCGTCTGCGAGAAGCCGCTCGCCACCTCGCTCAGCGATGCGCGCGCGCTTGCGGACCTTGCAAGGCAGAAAGGGTTGGTTGCAACGGTACCTTTCATCAATCGCTTCCATCCCATGGTGCGTGAGGCACGCGCACGTGTGCAAAGCGACGCCACGGGCAGGATTTACTTGATCCAGGGCTCTTATCTGCAGGACTGGCTGCTCGAGCCGGGGGATACGAATTGGCGTGTCGATGCTGCAGCAGGCGGTGCTTCGCGTGCCTTTGCCGATATCGGCTCGCATCTTTGCGATCTGCTCGAGTGGATCACCGGCGAGCGCTTCGTGTCCTTGATCGCCGTGCTGGGTCGCCCGATCGAGCAGCGCGCCTCCGCGCAAGGAAGAGCTGCCTTCCAGGCAGGAGGCAACAGCCCGATCGACAAGGTCGTCGATACCGAGGACTACGCCTGCGTGCTGGCTAGAACCCAGAGTGGTGTCTTTGCTTCCCTGACGGTGAGCCAGATCTCGGCCGGTCGCAAGAATCGTTTGTGGTTCGAGATCGATGGTGCGCATCAGAGTGTGATCTTCGATTCCGAAAGCGCAGATGAGCTGTGGGTCGGACGCCGCGACGGGACGACCTTGTACATGCGTGATCCGAACCAGTACTCGCAAGAGCAGCGTCGGCTCAACATTCTGCCGCCCGGTCACACCCAAGGCTGGGGTGATGCATTCGCTGCATTCGTCGCCGACACCTATGCTGCGATCCGCGGCGAGAAGCACGAAGGCTTACCGACCTTCGAGGACGGTGCTCGCTCGATGAGCATCGTCGATGCCGTGCTGCGCTCAGCAAAATCGAACACATGGACCGACATCGAATAAACAGCGAGAGCTCGCGACAAGCTTCAGGGGGATCGACATGCTTTCACGTCGCAGTTTCATTAGACAAAGCTCGCTCGCGCTGGCGGCAATGAGCTGTGTGCCTGCGCTTGCCAGCAGCGCGAAGCGCGGCCCGCTCGGCAAGCCGATCGGCATCCAGCTCTACACCGTCCGTCACGAGACACAGAGGGATCTGCGGGGAACGCTCGCGGCGCTCTCAGAGATCGGCTATCGCGAAGTCGAAATGGCAGGCTACTACGACATGAGCGCAAAGGAGCTGCGCAAGTTACTCACGGACTTGAACCTGACTCCGACTTCGACGCATCAAGGTCTGCCCGATCTCCTCAACAACACGCAGCGAACAATCGACTACATCGCGGAGCTGGGCGCGAAGTACGTGATCGTGCCCTTCCCTGCGGTACCGGACAATCGCTTTGACAAGCTGCCGCCCGGCTCGACACAGACCATCGCGAACAGCATGACGCTCGACGATTGGAAGTGGATTGCAGATCAGCTCAACCGGATCGGCGAGATCAGCAAGAAGTCCGGCATCGTCACCGGCTATCACAACCACAACATGGAGTTTCGCACGATCGACGGCGTCGTCGCCTACGATCAGCTACTTGCTTGGACGGATCCGTCTCTGGTCACGATGGAGCTCGACATCGCCTGGGTCGTCGCAGCGGGCTTCGATCCCATTCATTATCTGACCAAGCACGCCGACCGCATCTCGTTGTTACACATCAAGGACGTGAAGAAGGACATCGAGACGGTCGTCGACGTCGTCGCCACCACAACCACCGAGCTCGGCAACGGCAAGATTGACTGGAAGAATGTGTTCGCCGCCTGCAATCCTGATTACATCAAGCACTACTACTACGAGCAGGAGCACTGGGACGGCCCTGTCCTCGAAGCGGCAAAGAAGAGCTTTGAATACTTGATTAGGCTGTAGGCCGTGAAGGCGGAGGACCCCGCCTTCACTTTGCCTTCACTGTTACTCCACCTTCGGCGGTAGCTTCACCTGAATGTGCAGCTCCTTGAGCTGCTCTTCGCCGACGGGCGCAGGCGCGTTGGTGAGCAAGCACGCTGCTGTCTGCGTCTTCGGGAACGCGATCACGTCACGGATGCTGTCGGTGCCTGCCATGAACATGACGATGCGATCCAGACCGAACGCAATGCCGCCGTGCGGCGGCGCGCCGTACTTGAGCGCCTCGAGCAAGAAGCCGAATTTCTCTTGCGCCTCTTCGCGCGAAATACCGAGGAGGTCGAACACCGCTTCTTGCATTTCTCGGTTGTGAATACGGATCGAGCCGCCGCCGATCTCGGAGCCGTTCAGCACCATGTCGTAGGCTTTCGAGATCGCGTTCGCCGGATCCGCGCTCAGCACGGCAGGATCGTCCTCGAGCGGAGACGTGAACGGATGGTGCAAGGCCACCCAACGCTTCGCCTCGGCATCGAACTCGAACATCGGGAAGTCGACGACCCACAGCGGGTGCCAGCCGGTCTTGGTCATCTTCATGTCGTGTCCGAGCTTGAGGCGCAGCGCGCCGAGAGAATCGTTCACGACCTTCGCAGTGTCGGCACCGAAGAAGATCAGATCGCCGTCTTGCGCGCCGGTGCGCTCGAGAATGCCTGAGACGGCGGCATCGCTCAGGAACTTGACGATCGGCGACTGCAAGCCCTCGCGACCTTTCGCCTTCTCATTGACCTTGATGTACGCCAAGCCCTTCGCGCCGTAGCGCGCGACATAGGCGGTGTACTCATCGATCTCCTTGCGCGAGAGCACCGCACCGCCCTGGGGCACGCGCAGCGCGGCCACACGACCGTTCGGGTTGGCAGCCGGTCCGGCGAACACCTTGAATTCGCAATCGCGCACGAGATCGGCGACGTCGACGAGCTCGAGGTCGATGCGCAGATCGGGCTTGTCTGTGCCGTAGCGACGCATCGCCTCCGCGTAACTCATCCTCGGGAACGGATTCGGCAGCTCGTCGTCGAGCACGGTCTTGAAGACGTAGCGGATCAATTCCTCCATGAGCTGCATGATCTGCTCTTGGCTCATGAAGGAGGTCTCGATATCGAGCTGCGTGAACTCTGGCTGCCGCTCGGCGCGCAGGTCCTCGTCGCGGAAGCAGCGCACGATCTGATAGTAGCGATCGAAGCCGCTGATCATCAGCAGCTGCTTGAACAACTGCGGCGATTGCGGCAGCGCGAAGAAATGGCCCGGATGCGTGCGGCTCGGGACGAGATAGTCGCGTGCACCCTCGGGCGTCGCCTTGGTGAGCATCGGCGTTTCGATGTCGATGAAGCCGTGCTCGTCCAGAAAGGCACGCATCGCACGCGTGACCTGATGGCGCAGGCGGAGGCGCTTCTGCATCACGTCGCGCCGCAGGTCGAGGTAACGGTACTTGAGCCGCAGCTCCTCGTTCGTGATGTCGTCGTGGTGGAAAGGCGGGGTCTCGGAGCGCGACAAGATCTCGATCTCGCGCGCGACGAGCTCGACCTGCCCGGACGCCAGCGCGGGGTTCGCGGTGCCGGCCGGCCGCGCGCGCACGGTCCCTGCAATCCGCACGCAATACTCGCTGCGCAACCGCTCCGCGATCGCGAAAACGTCTTTGGCGCTCGGGTCGAAGACGATCTGCAGCAGGCCCTCGCGGTCGCGCAGATCGACGAAGATCACGCCGCCGTGATCTCGCCGGCGATGCACCCAACCGGCAACGCTGATGTCCTGACCGATGAGGGACTCGTTGACGTGACCGCAGTAGTGAGAACGCATAGGAACCCTGGCTGGAGACTGGGGACTGGCGGCTGGGGCAAGAAGGAAACGCGCCGTGCTCGAGCGTTACTCAGAAGGTCGGAATCCAGGCAGACAGCGGCCCATCGCGTGGACGGTCAACCGCTTACTCTAGCTCCAGCCTCCAGCCTCCAGCCTCCAGCCTTCTCGGAGCGCGGCATGTTACGGAACCGGCCGGATGCCAGCAAGCGAACATGCCTGGGCGGCTGGGGCCTCGCAAGGACTTGCGCCGGGTACGGATGGCGCGGCGGAGGTGCGCTTCTACCTACCGTCTACCGTTTACAGCCTCGCGACCGCGCGCTGCTCGGCTCAGCGGCGTGCGGTCTTTTTCTTCTTGGCTGCGGACTTCGCCGCCTTCTTGGCAGTGGTCTTTGCCTTGCTGGCCGGCTTGCTCTTCGCCGCCTTCGCGGCCGTCTTCGCAGGCGTCTTTACCGAGGAGACAGACTTTCTCGCTGTCGTCTTCGCCTTGGCCGTGTCGCTGCTCTTTGTCTCTTTGCTTTCAGACCCTTCGCTCTTTGATTCTGTCGGCTCGTCGCGATCCGCCAAGTTACGCTTCGTCTCGTGCTCGGACTTGAAGTCGGTCTCGTACCACCCGCTGCCCTTGAGACGGAAATTCGGCGCGGACACGAGCTTCTTGAGCGATTGCTTCTTGCAGCTCGGGCACTGCTTCAGCGGCTTGTCGCTGATCTTCTGCAGAGCTTCGAAGTAGTACTGACAATTAGAGCATTCGTATTCGTAGAACGGCATAGTTATTCTCGTAAAGCGCTCGCAATGCGTGGCGCAATCATAGGGACGCGTGAAGAATGTTCAAGCCGGCGAGCCCGGTGCTGGGCTTGAGCGATGTAGGTGCAGGCCGTAGGTAGAAGTGAGAGCGCGCTTGCAATTATTTTTGTTTGTCTCGAGCTGAAGACCGACGTAAGCACGCAACTGCGGGTTGGTCGAACCGCAGCCTCCAGCCTCCGGTCTTCGACCTCCAGTCTCCGGCCTCCAAGACCCTAGACGCTCGGTGCTGGGCACTGGCCAGTATCGCTGCGCTCTGGTCAAAGTCGATGACGATCCCACCGCACCCAGCGGCGCATCTTGTTCTTCTTCGGATACGCCGCTGGAGTGCGCTGGGCCCTACAAGATAGGCGCGGACTCAACGAGCCCGCTGCTGGCCAGCGCCCAGTACCCAGCACCCAGGACGTGCGCCGTTAGCTTTGCGAGAAATCCAGCGCGCCGTCGCGCACCGTGACCTTGATCTTCGAGCCCGGCCCGAACTCGCCCTTGAGGATGCGCTGTGCGAGGGGGTTCTCGAGTTGTTGCTGAATCGCTCGCTTGAGCGGACGGGCGCCATAAACGGGATCGAAGCCCGCTTCGCCGAGCAGATCGCGAGCCGCATCGTCGAGCGTGAGCTCGATGTCGCGCTCCGCGAGGCGCTGACGCAGGTAGCGCAGCTGGATGTCCACGATCGAGCGTAGCTGCTCCTTGCTGAGCGGATGGAAGACGACGATCTCGTCCACGCGGTTGATGAACTCGGGACGGAAGTGTTGCTGCACGATCTCGAGCACCGCCGCCTTCATCTTCGGATAGCTGTTCTCGCCCGCAAGCTCCTGAATCAGATGCGAGCCGAGGTTCGACGTCATGATGATGACGGTGTTGCGGAAGTCGACCGTGCGCCCTTGGCCGTCCGTCAGACGGCCATCGTCCAAGACCTGCAAGAGCACGTTGAACACGTCAGGGTGCGCCTTCTCCACCTCATCGAGCAGCACCACTGAGTAGGGCCGCCGCCGCACCGCCTCGGTCAAGTAGCCGCCTTCTTCGTAGCCGACATATCCCGGAGGCGCGCCGATCAGACGAGCGACCGAGTGCTTCTCCATGAACTCGGACATGTCGATGCGCACCATTGCATCCTCGCTGTCGAACAGGAACTCCGCGAGGGCTTTCGACAGCTCGGTCTTACCGACACCGGTCGGGCCAAGGAACAAGAACGAGCCGTTCGGCCGATTGGGGTCGGCGAGACCCGCACGCGAGCGGCGGATGGCGTCGGACACTGCACGCACGGCCTCGTGCTGACCAACGACGCGCTCGCCGAGGGCCTGCTCCATGCGCAAGAGCTTTTCTTTTTCGCTCTCGAGCATCTTCGAAACCGGGATACCCGTCCACTTGGAGACGACCTCCGCAATCTCCTCGTCCGTGACCTTGTTGCGCAGCAGTTTTGTTTCCTTCTCGGCCGCAGTCGCCTGCGCGAGCCGACGCTCGAGCTCGGGAATGCGGCCGTAGGAGAGCTCCGACATGCGAGTGAGATCCTGTGCGCGGCGCGCCGTTTCCAGCTCGATGCGCGCACGCTCGAGCTCCTCCTTGATGTGCGCCGCGCTCTGCAGCGCAGCTTTCTCGGCCTTCCAGATCTCCTCGAGGTCTGCGTATTCCTTCTCCAGCGCAGCGAGTTGCTCATCGAGGGAGGCAAGACGCTTCTTCGAAGCCTCGTCCGATTCCTTCTTCAGTGCCTCACGCTCGATCTTGAGTTGAATGATGCGCCGTTCGAGTCGATCCAGCTCCTCGGGCTTGGAATCGATCTCCATGCGAATGCGCGCCGCGGCCTCGTCGATCAGGTCGATCGCCTTATCCGGCAGCTGCCGATCGGTGATGTATCGGTGCGAAAGCGTGGCCGCGGCGATGATGGCGGGGTCGGTGATATCGACACCGTGGTGCACTTCGTAGCGCTCCTTCAAGCCGCGCAAGATGGCGATCGTGTCCTCCACCGTCGGCTCACCCACGAACACCTTCTGAAAGCGTCGTTCGAGCGCTGCATCCTTTTCGATGTATTTGCGATATTCGTCGAGCGTGGTCGCGCCGACGCAATGCAGCTCGCCGCGCGCGAGCGCAGGCTTGAGCATGTTGCCAGCGTCCATGGCGCCCTCGGCCTTGCCGGCGCCAACCACGGTGTGCAGCTCATCGATGAAGAGGATGACCTGGCCTTCTTGCTTGGCAAGATCGTTCAAGACCGCCTTGAGACGCTCCTCGAACTCGCCGCGATACTTGGCGCCGGCGATCAGCGCACCCATGTCGAGCGCAAGAATGCGCTTGTTGCGAAGCCCCTCCGGCACCTCGCCGTTGACGATTCGCTGGGCCAAGCCTTCGACGATGGCGGTCTTACCGACACCCGGCTCGCCGATCAGGACCGGGTTGTTCTTCGTGCGACGCTGCAAGACCTGCACCGTGCGACGAATCTCGTCGTCACGTCCGATCACAGGATCGAGCTTGCCTTGCGCCGCGCGCTCCGTGAGATCGATGGTGTACTTCTCGAGCGCCTGACGACTTTCCTCCGCGTTGGGATCGACGACTTTCTCACCGCCACGCATATCTTCGATGGCCCTCTCTATCGCACCCTTGACCGCGCCGGCATTGAGCAGGATGGTGGCGAGCTGCCCCTTGACCTCGAACGCCGCCAGCACGAACAGCTCGCTCGAGATGAATTGATCGCCGCGCTGCTGGGCGAGTTTGTCCATGATGTTGAGGGTGCGCACGAGCTCGTTGGACAGGTGCACCTCGCCGGCCGCGCCTTCCACTCGCGGCAGACGGTCGAGCGCCTCCCCGAGCTGCGAGCGCAGCAGGTTCACGTTCGTGCCGGCCTTGTCCAACAGATGACGCACCGAGCCGCCCTGCTGATCCAGCAGCGCCGTCATCACGTGCAGCGGCTCGATGTACTGATGGTCACGCCCGATCGCCAAAGACTGGGCATCGGCCAATGCCATCTGAAACTTGCTTGTGAATCTGTCCATTCGCATAGGGAATGCCTCGGGCCCTCGGGCGCGGGGCCCTGGGCGCTCGCAAGAAAAACACTTACCCGCCGATGTGGGTCAGCCGAAGTGAAATTCAACGGGTCGATAACATCAGTGACAACCTGGGGAACCACGCATAACGCCCGCAGGGCACGCGGGTATGCAGGGATCTTGACCGCCGCTGGCTGGGGATGCCGTGCGCGCCATGCCTCTAGCCAGCGACCCAGGGTCAGGGCGCAACGACCTCAATGTGCGAGCGCATGGCTGACCGCAATCGTGACGATCCCCAGCACGATGAACGCGAACTGCTTCACACCCGATCCCGCGTCGACACGCCGGTGTAAGCCAGGGATGAGATCCGCGACGGCGATATACAAGAAGCTCGCGGCGGCAACAGTGAGAGCGTAGGGAACAAGATGCTGCACGGGGTTGAGCGCGAAGTAGGCGACCACTCCGCCCGCAACGGAGCTCACGCTCGTGAGCAGGTTCAGCGTAAAGGCATTGGCGCGGGACATCCCGCCGTGCAACAAGATCGCCAAATCGCTCATCTCCTGCGGGATCTCGTGCGCGATGACAGCGAGCGCCGTCACGACTCCAAGGTGCACGTCGGTCATGAACGCGGCCGCGATCAATACACCGTCGAGCAGGTTGTGGAGCGCATCACCGATCAGGATCAGCGTGGCCGACGCCGCGTCGCGATGATGATCGCTCGGGACGTGCCCTTCGCACGCATCCTGGTGACAGTGACGCCACAACACCATCTTCTCCAACACGAAGAAGATGAGCAGGCCGATGAGCAGCGTCAAACCAATCCGATGTGTACCCTCGGTGCCGAGCTCATCGATCGCATGCGGTAACAGTCCGAGCAGAGCAGCCCCGAGCAACGCACCCGTCGCAAAGCTCACGAGGTGCGGCAACACACGCGTGCGCAGATTTTCTGGCGCGAGCAGAAAAGCCGAGGCAGCGAGCGCGCTCAGCGCCCCGCCCAACAACGTGAAGAGAACGATCCAAAGTAGGAGAGGCATATGCAGGGGCTATGGGCGCGGGGCGCGGGGCGCACGTTGGGCTCTGGGCGCTGGGCTCTGGGCGCTCGTCAGAGCGTCAACGAAGGTCATACACGACGAAGTGAGCTCGCATGACCAAGGCCAAGGGAAAAATTGTGTTGAAAGGTTTTTCATTAGAATGAGTTATTCAAGGTCTTAAGACTCCAATTGCACGTTTGCTCCAGAGCCCAGTACCCCGCGTCCAGCGCCCAACGTCCAATCCCTCATTGCTCGCGCCAGATAAACGTGCCCATCCGCCCGGTGCGATTCTCTCGGCGGTACGAGAAAAACCGCTTCGCATCCGCAAAGCAGCCGAATCCCGCCGCCGAAGATTCGTGTCACGCCCAAGCATGTGAGCTCAGTGCGGGCGAGCGCATACAGGTCCGCCTGCCAGCGACCGCGAGCGTTCCGCACGAACGCACTGTCATGCGCGCGGTTGCGGGCGAGAAATTGCTCGCGCACCTCGTCACCGACCTCGAAGGCGTCCTGTTCGATCGCTGGGCCCAGCCAGGCGAGCAAGGAATGCGGCGCACATCCAAGCGCTGCGACCGTCTCACCCAGAATCCCGCTGGCGAGACCGCGCCAACCCGCATGCGCGGCGGCCACGCACGTGCCACCTTCATCGCAAAAAAGGACAGGCAAACAATCGGCAGTGAGCACCACGCACACCGCGCCCGCGGAACGTGCAATTGAAGCATCGGCCGTCGGTGGCTGGGAGTAGGCACCCGCTGTAACGACATGTGTGCCATGCACTTGGTTGAGCCAAGTCGGCTCGGCAGGCAAGCGCAACGCTTCTCGCACGCGGCGCCGGTTCTCGACGACGGCTCGGGGATCATCGCCCACGTGCATCGCGAGATTGAGCTCCGCGTACGGCCCTATGCTCACGCCGCCGACCCGCGTCGTGACCGCGGCGCGAACGTTAGACGGCGCAGGCCAATTCGGCAAGATGAACATAGGCTGTCGGCTCTGGGCGATCGCCATGGCGCGCATCGTGCAGCGCTGGCGCTAAAGGCTCGAAACGGGAAACTGGAGGTTCGATGCTTGAGCGTCCGCCAGCCTGTCGCATGTAGCCGGTCATCCGCTGTCTCGCTCCAGCACCTCGAGCAGCTGCCGCATGTCCTGCGGCAGCGGCGCTGTGCATTCGATCAGCTCGCCGCTGCTCGGGTGCTCGAACGCAAGTCGCGCGGCATGCAGCGCCTGGCGTTTGAATCCTCGTAGCGCCTCGACGAGCTCCGGGGATGCGCCTTTGGGCAACAACAAGCGGCCTCCGTACACGCGATCGCCCACCAACGGATGGCGGATATACGCCATGTGAACGCGGATCTGATGCGTGCGACCGGTTTCGAGCCGCAGTCGCACGTAGGTATGTCCGCGGAAGCGACGCAGGATGCGGTAGTGAGTGACCGCTTCGCGACCATCGTCGCGCACCGCCATCCGCACGCGATCGACGGGATGACGCCCGATGGGTGCATCCACCGTGCCACCGCCGGTCATGACGCCCACGCAGATGGCTTCGTACTCGCGCTCAACCTCGCGCGCCTCGAGCGCGCGCACGAGCGCCGTGTGCGCTTCGACCGTCCGTGCCACCACCATCAGGCCGCTCGTATCCTTGTCGAGCCGGTGGACGATCCCAGCCCGAGGCACTTGCGCAAGGCTCGCATCAAAATGCAGCAACGCGTTCTGTAAGGTACCAGCCAGATTGCCCGCACCTGGATGCACGACCAGGCCCGCGGGCTTGTTGATCACGAGCACGTGCGCATCTTGATGGACCACGTCGAGGTCGATCGCCTCGGCCTCCACGCCAACTTCCGCCGGCAGCTCGGCCTCGATTTCGACGCGCTCGCCGCCCAGCACGCGATCCTTCGGCCGCAGCCGCGCGCCATCGACCCGCACGTTGCCGCTTTCGATCCAGCTCTTGATGCGTGTCCGCGAATAATCGTTCAGAAGCTCCGCGAGAACTTGGTCGAGGCGCTGACCCGCAGCATGCGGCGGGATCCTCAAGCTGTGTCGGATGGGTGAGGACATCGGAACTTCCGGGCCTGGCGGGAAACGAAGGTTAGCAGCGACGCGCCCGAACGCTCGGCTATACTCGCCGCCCAAACATGAACAGACCGGTTTGCCGAAATTTTCGCATGCGATCCCTTATTTTGACCACGGCGGTAGCGCTGCTGCTGGCCCTCAGCGGATGCGGGAACAAGCCGCGCGAGCAACTGGGCGATGCCAACGCACTCTACGAGCGCGCCAGGCGTGCGCTCGACAACGGCAACTATCGCGACGCGACGTTCTACTACGAGCAGCTCGAGGCGCGCTTCCCCTTCACGAACGCCGCGCGCCAAGGCCAGCTCGACCTCATGTACGCGTACTACAAGAACAAAGAGCCGGAATCCGCGATCGACCAAGCCGACCAGTTCATTCGCGAGAATCCGGCTCACCCGCGCGTCGACTACGCCTACTACATCAAGGGATTGGTGCACTTCGAACGCAAACCCAACTTCCTCGAGCGTTGGTTCAAAGCCGACCTGACGCAGCGGCCGCCCGCCGATGCGCTCAGCTCGTTCCAGTCCTTCCAGACGCTCATTCAGCGCTTCCCGAACAGCGAGTACGCCGAGGATGCTCGTCAGCGCATGATCTACTTGCGCAATCGTCTCGCTGCGTATGAGGTGCACGTCGCCGAGTACTATCTCTCGCGCGGCGCCTACGTAGGCGCGCTCAACCGCGCACGCTACGCCGTCGAACGCTACGACGGCGCGCCCCAAATCCGCCGTGCGCTCGAGATCATGATCGAAGCCTATCGCAACCTCGACATGCACGAGCTCGCCGCCGACACCGAAGCCATCCTCCGCGAGAACTTCGGCAGCCCCGACGAGCCCCCCGAACAGCTCGCCGAGACCAAGAAGAGGTGGTGGAAGTTTTGGTGAGGGCTCGGGCGCGGGGCTTGGGGCTCGGGTAAGAACAGGCGTCATTCATTGACTTAGCCGCAGAGGCTCAAGGAGGAGCAGAGATGCGCGACTACCGTAAACTTCAAGCATTCCAGCTCGCCGATACCCTTGCTCTCGAGGTGTACGCAATCATGGCTCCGCCCGCGAGCTCGAGTACGAGCGATCAATCGCGCGACGATTGGGGTACACGATCGGCGATGCTGCAGACGACGTGGAGCTGCTCGCGGCGCGCACATGCAGGGCCCTGCATGGCCTCATACGTGCACTAGGCATAACGGCTTGAAAGTCGGCTCCGGGCTTGGAAGCAAAGCGCGTCGCGCGCGCTTTCTCGACCCAAACGCCGAGCCTCAAGCCCAAGCCCTTCCCCGCTCTACCGCATCGCCCGATAACCAGACGTGATCGGATACCTCCAATCCCGTCCGAATGCGCGCTGGCTGATCCGCACTCCGGGTGGTGCCTGGCGGCGTTTGTACTCGTTGCGTTTCACCATCTCGAGCACGCGAGCGACAGTAGCGCGGTCGAAGCCGCGGGCGCAGATCTCGTCGACGGACAAATCGTCCTCGATGAACAGCTCGAGTATCGGATCGAGGACCTCGTAGGGCGGGAGCGAATCGGTGTCTTTCTGATCCGGCCGCAGCTCTGCCGACGGCGGACGCTCGAGCACACGTTGCGGAATCACCGGCGAGAGCGAGTTGCGATACCTCGCCAGACGATAAACGAACAGCTTGCTGCAATCCTTGATCGGAGCAAAACCGCCGGCCATGTCGCCGTAAAGCGTGGCGTAGCCGACCGCCATTTCGCTCTTGTTGCCCGTCGTGAGCACCATGCGACCCGTCTTGTTCGAGATCGCCATCAACAACAAACCGCGGCAACGCGATTGGATGTTCTCCTCGGTCGCATCCGGCTCGCGTCCGGCGAACACATCCTTGAGCGCGGTGAGCGCTGCCTCGAACATACCCTCGATCGGAATCACATCGTATTTCACGCCGAGCAAGCGCGCCTGCGCCGCTGCATCCTCGATGCTCATCGGCGACGTGTAACGCGATGGCATCATCACCGCATGCACCTTGTCCTTGCCGAGCGCGTCCACCGCGATCGCAAGCGTGAGCGCAGAATCGATGCCACCCGATAGCCCGATCACGACGCCGGGGAAGCCGTGCTTACCGACATAGTCGCGCACACCTAGCACGAGCGCGTTGTACACACTGGCTTCGTCGGACTGCGGGGGCGCAATCTGCCCAGGTCTGGGGACGGCCTTGTCATCGATCAGATCGATCTCGACCGGAAACAGACCTTCTTCGAAGTGAGGCGCACGCTGGACGACCTCGCCGTCCGCGTTCATCACGAACGAGCCGCCGTCGAAGACGAGCTCGTCCTGCCCGCCAACCATGTTCAGGTACACGGCCGGCAGATTCACCTCGCGCACGCGCTCCCTCACGACATTCTCGCGGCGATTCTGATAGCCGAGGGCGTAGGGCGAGCCGTTGATGATGACCAGCAGCTGCGCGCCGGCCGCCTTCGCCGCGCGCGCCGGAATTGGCTGCCAGATGTCCTCGCAGATCAACAACGCGACACGGATCCCGTTCAGCTCGACGATGCACGTCTCCCGGCCGTGCTTGAAATACCGCTTCTCGTCGAACACGGCGTAATTGGGCAACTCCTGCTTGCGGTAATTCGCCAGCGTGTTGCCATCCCGCACGAGAACCGCAGCGTTGTAGATGCCTTCCTCTGTGTACTCGGGGTAGCCGACGAGCACACCGATGCCGCGCGACTCTGCACGCACGCGCTCGAGCGCCGCTGCGACCTGTCGTCGCAAGCCCTTGTGGAACAGGAGATCTTCCGGCGGATAGCCGCACAGCGTGAGCTCCGGGAAAAGCACGACATCGGCCGCGAGGCAATCGCGCGCCTCGGCCGCCGCATCCAGCACACGCTGCGCGTTGCCGGCGACGTCCCCGACGAATAAGTTCAGCTGCGCGAGCGCAAGGCGAAGGGTTGGCGACATCGATGTGAATCGTGCGGCTAAAAGGGGTGGGATTATTCACTTCCCGGGGCAGGAGGGAAAGTCCGCGCTGGCCCCCTCCCTGACCCTCCCCCGCTTCGCGGGGGAGGGCACGGAACTTCCCCACACCGGGAAGGAAGCTGAACGTCTTCTCAACACCGCGGGAAGGACGCTGCATCTCTCCCCCGCACCTGAGGCAGGACGCTGATGCGCTCCCCTGAGAAGGCGCCCGTTTCCGCGGCGCGCTGCGCCGTCGGCAAGACGTCCCTCAGTGGACTCTCAGAGCGGACGCCGGGCGGACGAGCGGTGCGTTGAGGCTTGTCCCGATGGGAGCGCCTTCGCATGGATGGGAAGTGCACGGCTGGTATCGCGAACGCCCCCGCATCGTGGGCACAGGTGACATTTCGAACGCTCCGGCCCCACATCGCAACGAGCGCGGGTGGCATGGCGAACACTCCCCTCGCCCGCTTGCGAGGGAAGGTCGGCGCCTCGAGGCAGCGTGTCGCGATCTTCACTCCCTCCCCCGCGAAGCGGGAAGGGTGGCGCGCCTCGAGGCAGCGCGTCGCGATCTTCACTCCCTCCCCCCGCTTGCGGGAAGGATGGCGCGCCTCGAG
>Ga0207874_1000931_pt1 | contig 37840 bp, 35 predicted proteins | sample HigsolmetaAR201D_FD_184833 | JGI IMG/M metagenome (GOLD analysis project Ga0207874, IMG submission 184833) | Ionic liquid and high solid enriched microbial communities from the Joint BioEnergy Institute, USA - AR20-1-D (SPAdes) (version 2) ...
GCCGAACAGTCGAGCCATGCCGACAAACTTCTCACACCCGGCGGCGGAACCGGGAAACGGGCTCGTCAGCGGCGGTGGCGCGGCAGCGGGAAGCAGACCACCGCCCGCGGCAGCGGGAAATCAGACCACCGCCCGCGGCAGCGGGAAATCAGACCACCGCCCGCGGCAGCGGGAAATGAAACCACCGCCCGCATCGCGGGGATGCGGGCGGTGGCGGGGGTGGTGGCTTACTCGCCGGCGGTGGCGCCGGTGTCGCCGTCCGGCCACTCGGCCATACCGGGACCCGGGCCTTCCGCCGGGGCCGGCGCGGTGTGCTCCGCCGGGGCCGGCGCGAATCCGGCCCGGGCCGGACCGCTCTCGGCGGCGTCCCGGGTGAAGGTGACGACCTGGGCCTGCTGGGTGCTGGTGCAGCTGGCCCGGTCGGTGTCGCCGCGGGCGATCTGGTCCAGCGTGGCCGCACTGACGGTGCCGTCCCCGCAGATCAGGCCGGCCAGCCCGGCGGCGGTGTCGACGGTGACGTCCTCGAGGACGTGGTCGCCGAACGCGACGTCGACGACATCGACCCGGCTGTCGGTGCCGGTGTCGGAAGGCTGGGCGGCGGCGAGGCCGAGACCGGCCGTGAACAGCAGCGAACCGCCGATCAGCGTGCCGTAGGCCGTCTTGCTCACCATGCTCATCTGGATGCTCCTCTCGCTGTTCGGCGGGTCGTCCGGATGCGGACGTGGGCGGGGGCATCTCCCCCGCGTCCCGCCTCCCACGTCGGGAGGCCGATGTGCGAATCATCGGCCGGTGGGCAGCATTGCCGGGGCCGGCCGGGTTCAAACCCCGCAGCGACGGTTCGGGGCAAAAAAATTCGCCGGGCATGTGCGGCGAACGGCACATGCCCGGCGAACAGGGCTCGGATCAGCGCTTGCTGTACTGCGGCGCCTTGCGGGCCTTCTTGAGGCCGTACTTCTTGCGCTCGATGGCCCGCGGGTCACGGGTCAGGAAGCCGGCCTTCTTCAGCGCCGGACGGTCCTCCGGCTGCGCGATCACCAGGGCACGGGCGATCGCCAGGCGCAGCGCACCGGCCTGGCCGGACGGCCCGCCGCCGTCGAGGTGGGCGTAGATGTCGAACTGTTCCAGCCGGTCGACCAGCACCAGCGGGGCCTTGATCAGCTGCTGGTGCACCCGGTTCGGGAAGTAGTCCTCCAGGCTGCGGCCGTCGAGGTTGAACTGGCCGGTGCCGGGCACCAGGCGCACCCGCACCACGGCCTCCTTGCGGCGGCCGACGGTCTGGATGGGTCGGTCGATGAGGACCGGCTGCGGCTCGGCGGCCGTCACATCGGTGGTCGGCTCAACGGTCACTGGCTCACCTGCTTGATCTCGTACGGAATCGGCTGCTGCGCGGTGTGCGGATGCTCCGGACCCGCGTACACCCGAAGCTTGCGCTTCAGCTGCCGGCCGAGCCGGTTCTTCGGGAGCATGCCGACGATCGCCTTCTCGACGACGCGGTCGGGATGCTTCTCCATCAGGTCGCCCAGCGACCGCGACCGCAGGCCACCGGGATACCCCGAGTGGCGGTAGATCATCTTCTGCTGCAGCTTGTTGCCGCCGATGGCGACCTTGTCGGCGTTGATCACGATGACGAAGTCACCTTCGTCGCTGTTCGGCGTGAAGGTCGGCTTGTGCTTGCCGCGCAGCAGCGAGGCTGCGGCTGCGGCGAGCCGGCCGAGCACCACGTCGGTGGCGTCGATGACGTACCACGACCGCGTGGTGTCACCCGCCTTCGGCGTGTACGTAGGCAAAGCGCTACCTCTACATTCTCGGGGGACTCATCCCGGTTGTGCGGATCCCGGTCGACCCGGGTGCCGGTCAGGCGGTGCGGATGGGGTTGTCTCGGCGACCGACACTGACCCGAGGCCCACTCCCCCCGAGCCGGGGGCACCACACGCCAGCGGACCACCTTACCGGTCGGCGTCCGCGCTGGTCAAAACGGGTGGTGCGGTCCCGCCCGTCTCCCCTCCAGACGGGACCGCACCGGCTCGTGGGCGGGGCCGGTCAGCGGCCCCACGCGTTGGCCGCGCTGCGGTCGGTGGCGGCGATCTCCTCGGCGCCGTCGCGCACCGCGTTGCCCAGCCGGTGCAGGATCTCGTTGAGCCCGGCGGCGGCCCGGTCCCAGCGGTCCTGTTCGGCCCGGTAGGCCGCGGCGGCCTCGCGGGTCCACACCTGCTGCAGCGGGGCGAGGGTCTGGTGCAGCTCGGCCAGCACGGCGTTGAACCGGGCGGCGGTGGCGTGGATGTCCTGGCGGACGGTGAACTCGATCTCGGCGAAGTTGTAGGACAGCACCGGGTCCACGGCCGTCACCTCACAGCCCGCCGGCGACGGCGTCGAGACGCTGGGCGTGGGCCTCGGCGGCCTCGCGCAGCAGCCGTTCGTTGTGCCGGATGGTCTCGGCGATGCGACCCAGCGCGGTGTGCAGGGTGTCGGCCTCGGCGTGCCAGCGGTCCACCACGGTGCGGAACCGGCCGGCCGCCACCCCGCCCCACACCGAGGCCGGCACGGCCGACATCCGGCCGATGAACGCCTGCAGCATGGTGCGCAGTTCGTCGTTGCGCGTGTCGATGTGCCCGGCGACCGCCGCCATCAGGCCGAGGTCGGTGGTCAGGGCTGGGCCCGCGGGTTCTGTCATGGCGGTCCTTCCGGTCGGTGGTGCGCTACATCTGGTTCGACGGTGCGCCCGCCGGATCGGTTCCACCCGCCCCCGAGTCCCCGCGCGCACGGAGCGGTGCCGGGCGGCGTGGCGGGCTAGGGCAGGGCGTGGGCGGTGGCGACAGCGCGGTCGCAGGCCGGGTGGACCGGTTCGAGCGCGGCGGGACGCTGGCAGCCGATCGCGATGCGCACCGCGCCGTCGACGAACACCGCCCAGTCGATGTGCCGGCCGTCGCGCCGCTCGCGGTAGGCCACCACGGCCCGGCCGGCCCGCACGGCCTCGGGATCGAAGTCGGTGAACACCCCCGGCGGCTGGGCGTCGAACGCCTCCCGCAGCCGTTGCGCGGTCTCGGCCACCGAGTGCGGGCCGGCCAGCGGGGTCTGGGCCAGGTGCAGGGCGGTTTGCGGGTCGTCCGGGGCGCTCAGCTGCACCCGCGCCGAGCCCGGCCCGGCGGTGATGCGCTGCATCCGCCAGCTCGCCGGGACCTGGACCGCCACCCGGCCCTCGACGAGCAGCGTCGCGGGTTCGGCCGCCGGCGGGGCGGGCGGCTCGACGATCAGCGCCGCGGCCCCGCACGCCGCGGCGGCCAGCAGCGCCGGCACGGACGCCGGCCACCGGCGCGCCCGGCGTGCCGGTGGACGCGGCGGCACGAGCGGGCCGGGGTCGGGCCGGTGCACCGCGATCCCGCGATCGGCCAGCCGGCCGGCGATCGCCTCGGCCAGGATGCGCGCGCCCGGCACGTCGGCCGGGGCGTCGAGGACCACCCCGGCCGCGGCGCCGATCGCCGTGGCCACCGCGGCGGCGGTGAGCTGCGCCCGGTCGTCGCGTTCGAGCAGTGCGACGACCCGCTCCGCCCGCAGCACGGCGACGTCCGCCGCGCCGATCTCGACGACGGTCCCGGCCGCCGGGTACCGCTGTAGCAGCACCTCGGTGCGGGTGCGGCAGGTGACGTCGCCGCCGGCCGCGGCGGCCAGCCGGGCCCGCCGCGCGGCGGGCCACCAGCCGGGGTGCACGAGCAGCAGCGGCCCGGGCCCGGGGCCGGCCGCGGCAGCCAGCACCGCGGCGAGCAGCTCGTCCACCGGGACCGGTCGCTCCCCCACCAGCGCCATCGGGTCGTCGATGAATTCCACTGCGGCCTCGGCCTGTTCGACATCCACCTGGCCGGGGCCGCGAACCCCGACCGGGCCGATCTCCACCACCCTCATGCCGGGTCGGTCCAACCGATCTGCACCAGTTCCGCACCCGCGCGGGTGACCAGCACCCCACGGCCCGGCGGCCGCGGAGCGGCGCGCACCCCGAACACCACGCCCTCCTCCGGATTGGTGCTCAGCACCAGGCCCATCCCGCCGAGGTCGCGGGCGGCGGCCGGGATCGGGTCGAACATCGCCCGGCCCGCTGCGCCGCGGCGGGCCAGCACCAGGTGCAGGCCGATGTCGCCGGCGTGCGGCAGCAACTCGGCCAGCACGCCGACCGGATTGGTGGCGGCACCGGCGGCCAGGTCGTAGTCGTCGACGACGACGTATACCTCCGGGCCCTGCCACCAGGACCGGGTGCGCAGCTGCTCGTGGGTCACGTGGTCGCCGGGCAGCCGCGCGCGCAGCCGTTCGGCGAGCCCGCCGAGCATGGCGGCCGCGGTGGCCGGGGTGCCGGCGTAGCCGGTTTCGACCTCGCCGAGCAGCCCGCGCCGGTAGTCGACGACCGCCAGTTCGGTGCCGGGCACCCGGCGCAGCTGCCGGCACAGGGTGCGCAGCGCGGCGGTCTTGCCGCTGCCGGCTTCGCCGACCACCACCAGGTGCGGGTTTCCGACGAAATCCAGTGCCACGGGCTCGAGTTCGGCATCGCCGAGACCGATGGGCACGTGACCGGCGGCGGCGACGGGGAGCCGTTCGGCCGGGACGTGGCCGGGCAGCGCGGTGATCGGCGGTGCGGTGCGTCCACCGGCCCGGATGCGCAGCGCCTGACCGCTCGCGGCGATGGCGGCGGCCAGGTCGGCGGTGCCGGTCCCGGCGTCCAGCCGCGGCAGCGCGATGACGAACTCCCGGCCGTCGCGGGTGATGCCGCGGCCGGCCGGACGGTCCAGCAGGTTGCGGGCGCGGCGGCGGTCCATCTCGGATTCGGCCGGGTCGCCCAGCCGCAGCTCGATCCGGGTGCCGAGCTGATCCTTCAGCGCCGGGCGCAGTTCGGCCCAGCGCGCGGCGGCCACGACGACATGGATGCCGTAGGCCAGGCCCTGGCCGGCCAGCGCGGTGATGGGCGCCTCGAGGTCCTCGAAGTCGCGCCGCAGCCCGGCCCAGCCGTCCACCACCAGGAACACGTGCGCACCGGTCTCGCCGGCCTCGCGGCGGCGCAGCAGCCGCTCGGTCCGGGCGACGATGCGGCGCACCAGGTCGGGTTCGGTGCGGCCGGCGACGGCCCCGACATGCGGCAGGGCGGTGAGCCACGACAGGGTGCCGCCGCCGAGGTCGATGCCGTACACCACCGCCTCGGCCGGGTCGTGGCCGGCGGCGAGCGCGAGCACCAGGGTGCACAGCGCGGTGGACTTGCCCGACCGCGGCCCGCCCACCACCGCGACATTGCCGGTGGCGCCGTCGAGTTCGGCGACCAGCGGTACCCGGCACTGCTCGAACGGGCAGTCCACCACGCCGACCGGCACCGCCAGCGGCCCGCCGTGGCCGAGCAGCTCGCCCACCGGCGGCGGGTGCTGCAGCGGCGGCAGCCACACCGGGTGCGGCGCGGGGCCGTGCCCGGCGAGCCGGTCGACGACGGTGTCGAACAGGCTGCGGGCCGCTGCCGTCGGCGCCGGAGGCGGGCCGGCCGGGTCTGCGGCGGTGAACCGCCGGGGCCGCGCCGGCGCGCTCGCGGCCGCCGCGCGGGTGCGGTAGCGGCCGGAGACGTAGGCGGTGCGGAACCGGACCAGCCGGCCGTCGACGGTCTTCAGGTAGGCCGCACCGGGGGTGTTGGGCAGTTCGTAGGCGTCCGGGATGCCCAGGGCGGCACGGGATTCGGCGGCCGAGAAGGTCTTCAGGCAGATCCGGTAGGACAGGTGGGAGTCCAGGCCGCGCAGCCGGCCCTCGTCGATGCGCTGGCTGGCCAGCAGCAGGTGCACGCCCAGCGAGCGGCCGAGCCGGCCGACGGCGACGAACAGGTCGGCGAAATCCGGGTGCTGGGACAGCAGTTCGGAGAACTCGTCGACGACGACGAGCAGCGTCGGCAGCGGGGCGTGCCGGCGGTAGTCGTCGATCCCGGCGACCCCGGCGTCGCGCAGCAGGTGTTGCCGGCGGTAGAGCTCACCGGCCAGGGCGTCGTGCATCCGGTCGACGAGATGCGCGTCCTCGGCGAGGTTGGTGATCACCGCCGCGACGTGTCGGCAACGGTCCAGCCCGGTGAACGTGGCCCCGCCCTTGAAGTCGACCAGCACCAGGTTGAGCTCCTCGGGCCGGTGCGTGCACACCAGCCCGAGCACCAGGGTGCGCAGGAACTCCGACTTGCCCGAGCCGGTGGCGCCCACGCACAGCCCGTGTGGGCCCATGCCGCCCCGGGCGGCCTCCTTGAGGTCGAGGTCGACGGCACCGCCGGCCTCGTCGACGCCGATCGGCACCCGCAGCCGGGTGCCGCCGGGGCGCGCGGCCCAGAGCCGTTCCGCCTCGATGCCGGCCGGATCGTCGATACCGACCAGGTCGGTCCACTCGCGGCGGCCGGCGGCCGGGCCCGGACCGTCGGCGCGGTGTGCGGCGAGCAGCCGGGCGCAGGCGCGGGCCTGCGCCCGGCTCATCCGGTCGGTGCCGGCCCCGACGGTCAGCCGCAGCCCGGGGCCGTCGCCGATGACGATGGTCGTCGTGCCGGGCCGCGGGGTCGGGTCGGCGCCGTCGACCACCATCACCTGCCGGGCGTCGGTCGGCTCGAGCGAGCGCCGGTGGTGCGGCAGCCATTTGAGCCAGTCCCACTCGGCGTCGTCGCCGACGGCGGCGATGTGCAGCCGGTCCGGCCCGAGTTGGACGGCCAGCCGGCACAGCACCGCGCGCACCAGGGCGCGGGCCTGGTCGGCCGGCCCGGCGACGGCGACCGCGTCGTGGTCGAGCAGCCGCACGCACTCCGGGACGTCGGACACCTGGCGGTGGTCACGCAGCAGCCGGCGCAGCGCGCAGGCGGTGACCGGGTCGGCCCGCTCGGGTGCGACCGGTTGCGGGGCGACGAGTCGCAGTGCGGCCGGCGCCGTTGCGGTGCCGATCCGCACGGCGGCCCCGACGGGGTGGTCGCACCACATCCGCGGCCCGCCGACCAGTTCCCAGACCGCCTCCGGCGGCGGGTGTGCCTGCAGCATCGATTCGCGTTGCGCGGCAGCGGCTGCGGTGGCCTGCGCGGCGATCCCGTCCAGGTAGCGCAGGTACTCGCGGCGGTCCCGGTCGAGTTCGGCGGCCCGGCCGGTGCCGCGCGCCCCGTGGATCAGGGTGCCCACCGCCGAGGTCAGCAGCATCACCGGAAACAGCGCGAACATCGGGCTGCGCGGCAGCCCCGCCCCGGATGCCAGGTAGACGGCGAACATGCCGGCCACGGCCAGCACCGTCAGCGCGGGCAGCAGCCACCGCAACCATCCGCCCGGGGTGGTTCTCGGCACCTCGGGCGGGGCGCGCACGTCGAGTTCGTCCATCACCGGTTTGGACGGTGGCCGCCCCCGGCCGGTTCCACCGAAATCGGTGCGCGGCAAGGGACGGCGGGCGGGTTAGCGTGCTGGGCATGGAGTGGGTTCGCCGGGTGTCGGTGTACGGCCCCGGGTCCGCCGACGCGGTGGATCTGGTGCTGCCCGCCGGGGCGGAGGTCGCCACCCTGGTGCCGGCGATCGTGGAACTGACCGGCGCCGGCCCGGCCCCGGCGGTGTGGGGCTGGCGGCTGTGCCGGCTCGGCGGCGCCCCGCTGGACGCCTCGGCGAGTTTGGCCGACAACGGGATTCGTGACGGTGCGGTGCTGATGCTCGACACCGGGGCACTCGGCCCGCCGCCCCGCCCCGCCGACCGGGTGGCGGCCGAGGCCGGCCCGCCGCCGTGGACCGCCCCGGCCACCGCGCTCGGCCTCGTCGGCCTCGGCGCGGCCGGGCTGGTGTTCACGCATGCCGCGGCCCCGGCGGCCGCGGTGGCACTGACATCGGTTGCGGCCGCGGCGGTCTCGTCTCGATGGCAGCCGCGTCGGGCGACGCCGGCCGGGCCGGCGGCGGTGGTGCTGGCGGCGGTGAGCGGGCTGTGCGCGCTGGACGGTGCACTGCTGCCGCGTGCCCTGCTCGCCGCGGTGGCGGCCACGGTGGTGGCGGCCGGCCTGTTGCGTCTGACCGGCCGGGCGGTCACCGGGCTGACCGCGCCGGCCTGCCTGGCCGGCACCGCCACGGCCGTGCTGGTACCGGCGGTCGCCTGGTCCGCGCCGGCTCCGCTGGTCGGCGCCGGACTGGCCGCCGCGGGGATGGGAGTGCTCACGGTGGCGCCGCGACTGTCGATCGCACTGGCCGGGCTGACCCCACCGGTTCCGGATCCGGAGCGCGAGCCGGACGACCCGCCGGACCTCGACCGGCGGCTGCGGCGCGGGGACGCGGTGCTGACCGGGCTGACCGGCGGGGCGGCCGCGGCCGCGGCGCTCGGGGGCGGGACGCTGGCCGTGGTCGAGCGGTCGCTGCCCGGCCTGCTGGCGGCCGCGGCGATCGGGGTCGCGCTGCTGTTGCGCACCCGGTCGCACGCCGACCGGCGCCGCCGGCTGCTGCTCGGCGCGGCCGGTCTGGCCGCGCTGGCGGCCGCGTTCGTGGTGCTGGTGACGGTGGTGGCGGCCCCGGCCGGCGGGGTGGCCGCCGCCGCGGTGGTGGCGGCCGGGTTGGCGGTGCTGTTCGGCACGGGCCCCGCGGGCCCGGCGACCCGGCGGCTGCTCGACGTGCTCGAGTGCGCCGCGCTGGTGACGGTGGTGCCGTCGGCGGTGTGGGCGTGCGGCGGGTTCGCGCTGGTGGCCGGGTGGCGATGAGGCGGTTGGCGGCGGTGGTGGCGGTGGCCGCACTGGCCGCCGCACCACCGGCCGCGGCGACCGGACCGCCGGCCGTCGACGATGCCCTGCTGCCGCCACCGGCGCCGCCGGCCCCGCCCCGGCGCACCGTGCCGGACGGGTCGTGTTTCGCCGGCGGACCCGGTCCGGCGGCACCGGCGCACCGGGGTGCGCAGCTCACCGAGGTGTGGCGGCTGACCCGCGGCGCCGGGCAGGTGGTGGCCGTCATCGACACCGGGGTGGCCCGGCACCGGCTGCTGCCGCGGCTGATCCCGGGCGGCGACTACGTGGCCGACGGCGACGGCACCCAGGACTGCGACGGGCACGGCACCATCGTCGCCGGCCTGATCGCCGCGGCCGGCGGCCCGGACGGCTACCAGGGCGTGGCCCCGGAGGCCACGGTGCTCGCGATCCGGCAGTCCAGCAACGCCTTTCGCGCCGCCGACGACCCGTCCGGCAGCGGGTTCGGCGACATCGACACGCTCGCGGCGGCGGTGCGCACCGCCGCCGACGCGGGCGCGACGGTGATCAACGTGTCCGCGGTGGCGTGCGTGCCCGCCGCCGAACCGCCCGCGGACGGGCCGCTCGGGGCCGCGCTGCGGTACGCGGTCGACGTCAGGAACGCGGTGGTCGTCGCCGCCGCCGGCAATGTCGGCGGCCCGGGCCGTTGCCCGCAGCAGAATCCGGACCCGGCCCCGGACCGGCCGGGCCGGCCGGACTGGGAGCGGCTGGCCGCGATCGCCAGCCCGGCCTGGTACGACGACCTGGTGCTGACCGTCGGCTCGGTGGGGCCGGACGGGGCGCCGTCGCCGTTCAGCCTGGCCGGGCCGTGGGTCGACGTCGCCGCGCCGGGCGAGCGGGTGGTCTCGCTCGACCCCGACGGCGAAGGACTCGTCGACGCCCTGCCCGGGCCCGGCGGTCCGGCCCCGATCGCGGGCACCAGCTACGCCGCACCGGTGGTGGCCGGGGTGGCCGCCCTGGTGCGGGCGCGCTGGCCGCAGCTCACCGCGCGGCAGGTGATGCGCCGGATCACCGACACCGCCCGCCGCCCGCCCGGCGGCTGGCACCCCGCCGTCGGGTACGGCATCGTCGACCCGCTGGCCGCGGTGACCGGCACCGCGACCCCGGACCGCGGCAGCACCGACCCGCGGCCGGTCGCACCCGCGCCGCCCGATCCGCCCGCCGATCCCGGTCCGCGGCGTACCGCGCTGGCCGGTGCCGCGGCCGGGCTGGCGGTGCTGGCCGGGCTGCTCGCCGGCGGCCGGCTATCCCGCCGCGTCGCGAACCAGTGAGGCCGCCGCGATGCTCAGCTCCGGGCCGCGCGGCAGGTGTGCCAGCACCGGCCACGGCGCGGGCACCGGGTCGGTCAGGCCCAGCGCCTCGGCGGCCGCGTCGTCGGCGACGCCGAAGGCCACCCCGGTGTCGGTGACGACGAACCGCGGTGCGGCCGGTTCGGCGGCCCCGGCCAGGGTCGCCGAACGGACGTAGGCGCTGCGGCCGGCGGGCAGCCCGACCGCGTCGACCCGCGGCCCGGGTCCGTCGGCCTGGGCCAGTCGCACCGTCGGCGCCGGCGGCGGCGCGTCCGCGCCCCACACCCGCACCGTCCCGGCGGCCCACTCGGCGCACACCACCGCCGGGGCGACGACCCCGGCGCGGTCCGGGTGGCCGTGCACCGGCAGGGTGTCCACCACCGGAGCGGCGGCGATCGCGCCCGCCTCGACGGTGTGCAGGGCCGCGCCGAGCCCGAACCGCACCAGGTCGGCGGTCACCGGGCCGACGCGCTGCACACCGTCGCGCAACACGAGGTGGAACTCGGTCACGTCGGCGCGCTCGACGCGCAGTACGGTGCCGACCGGGTGTCCGGCCACCGCGCCCGGCTCCCCCAACCCGGGGATCCGCGGCGGCGCGAGCGGCGGCAGCTCCGGCAGCACGTCCAGCAGCACCGGTGGAACCTGCTGTGGCACCGCACCTTCCAGCCGCAGCGCACGCACCACCGCCGGGTCGCGCAGATCCACCTCGGCGCGCCGGCCGCGGTACACCAGATAGCTCGGGGCACGCTCGGCGGTGCGCACCAGCAGCGCCCGGCCCGGGCCGAGCGGTGCTGCGGCCGGCGGCCGAACCCCGACGAACACGGTGGTGTCGGTGCCGGTGCACACCGTCCAGGCCGCCGCATCCGCGCCCAGCTGCGGGCCCAGTGCGGCGGGCGCACCCGGGATGCCGACCGACGGCCCGCGCGGCAGGGTGTCGACGACCCGCCGGTCGACCGCCCGGGGCGAGACGAACGATCCCGCCACCAACCGGGCGGAGTTCAGATCGGTCGCCGGATGCCAGGTCCGGTCGATCCGCACGTAGACCGCGCCGGTCTCCCGCACGATCAGCACCCGCTCGCCGTCGCCGGGCCGAGCGGTCGGCCACAGCGCGCCGAACACCGCCCAGCCGGCCAGCGCCACCGCCGCCAGCACCGCCCCGGTGGTCAACGAAACCGACTGGGCGCGAAGCGGATCGTCGAGCATGCGGACATCGCGGCGCACCAGCAGATGTGCGGTGCGGCGCAACAGGAAGCGGTGGCCGCCGACCTCGAGCCGGGTCACCCAGCGACGCTAACCCGCCGCCGCGGGGCCGGCGTGCACGAATTACCGCCAGCGGGCCCACACGTAGGGCACCAGCGCACGCAGGAAGTCCAGGTCCTCCCCCGGCTCGGCGGCGGCGAAGGCCCGCTCGAAGTACTCCTCGGCCATCAGCAGGATGCCCTCGGCGTACGCACGGGTGAACGTGATGCTGCCGTAGTCGTCCATCAGCGCCCGGATCCGGCGCACCTGCGCGGCGGTGCGCTCGGCGCGGGCGCGGCGCAGCACGTCGCGCACGAACGTGCGGTCGGCACCCCGCGCCACCGACATCAGGTGCACCAGCGGCAGCGTGCGTTTGCCCTCGTAGAGGTCGCCCAGGATCTCCTTGCCGTAGGTGTGCTCGTCGCCGACGAGGTTGAGCAGGTCGTCGCGGATCTGGAAGGCCGCGCCGAAGTGGAAGCCGAACCGCACCAGCGGGGCGAGATCGGCGGTGCCGCGCGACCCCACCAGCGCCCCCACCCGCAGCGGGTGGATGGTGGTGTACCAGCAGGTCTTGTGCATGATCAGGTCGAGGTAGTCGGCCGGGCCGAGGTCGACGACCTCGTCGTGCAGCCAGCCCAGCTCGATGGCCTGCCCCTCCAGGGTGCGCAGTGCCATGGTGTCGAACTCGGCCCACACCGCCTCGGCCAGTTCGTGATCCAGCCGGGCGGTGGCCCGGCGCAGCACCTGGCCGGCCACCACCGCGAGGCCGTCACCGACGTTGATGGCCGCGGCAGTACCGTGGGCGGCGGCCAGGGTGGGCCGGCCGCGGCGCATCAGGCTGCCGTCGGCGACGTCGTCGTGCACCAGAAACGCGTTGTGCAGCAACTCGATCGCCACGGCGATGCCGACCAGGTCGGCGGTGTCGGCGCCGAACACCCGCCCGGTGGCCAGGCACAGCGCCGGGCGCAGCCCCTTGCCCGGCCGCGACGGGTACTCCCGCATCGGCGCGTACAGCCACCGCGCCGGTTCGCCGTCGGGCAGCGCGTCGAGCATGGCGCGCCGGATGTCGCGGGCCACCTCGCGCAGCCGGTCCTCGACACGCGCGACGAGTTCGGCGTCGGCGAGACCGGTCATGACGCCGCGACGGTGCGGGCGACCGGCAGCCACACCTCGGGGTGGCCCTCGATCTGCAGGACGCCGCGGTAGACCCCGGGCGGCGCGGTCACGGCGGCCGCGTCGAGCTCGACCTCGACGAGCCGGCGTGCCCCGGCCGGCACCACCGGCCGGCCCGGAACGGCCACCGGCGCGGGCAGCACCGATCCGTCGGCGGCCTGCAGCGGGCTGCAGTGCAGGGCCACCGGCCCGATGTCGGTGCCGCCGCTGTTGTGCAGCCACAGCTGCGCCGGGGCCGATCCGTCGATCGTCACCGTCCCGGCGCAGTGCGCGGTGGCCAGGTCGATGCGCGGGCCGCCGCCGGGCGCCCCGCGCGGCTCGCCGCCCAGCAGGAACTGGCCCAGCAGGGTCCACCAGGACCGGATCAGCGGTTCCAGGTCGGTGGCGCCGAACAGGTCGGCGCGCCGGCCGGCCGACAGCGGTGGGGCGGGTTGCGGCCCGGCGCCGAAACCGGCGCCGGCCGCGGTGAGAAACCGGTCCACCAGGGCGCCGGCGGCGCGGACGCCCTCGGCCTGGACGGCGCTGAGCGCGCGAATATTGGCCCGCGCGTCGAACACCGACGCCCAGGGTAGCTCGGCGCCCGCGCCGTGGTGGTTTCCGCCGGTCCCGGTGTCGACCATCGCGTCCGCCCCTCCGCCGGTCAAACCGGCCCGAATCCGTCCCCGTGCGGTTATGCTAGCTGCGCAAACGGGGGTTGGAGGGCCGATGGCCGACCTGCGCGATCTGCTCGAGCTCTACGGCGCGCTCGACGCGGCGGCGGCCGCGGATCCGGCAGCAGCCGAGACGTTGAACACCTTCCTGCCCGGCGCCGCAGCGAACACCGGTTGGTATGCCGAGCTGGAACGCTTCTTCTTCGGCGACCAGGCCCGCAGCACACCGGATTTCGCCGCCGCGTGCCGGCGCATCGCGACCGGCGCGGAGCTCACCCCACCGCAGAAATCCCGGCTGCTCTACGGCATCTCGGTCGCCGCGCGGATCGCGCAGACCAGCCCGGACGCCCCGCTCGGTGACCGGACCGAGCTGGTCGAGGGGCTCACCGCGGCGCTCGCGGCGGTGGGGCCCGCGACGGTGCCGCCGACCGAGCGGCGGCGGACCGCGGCGGCCGATCTCGACGAGTACCTCGAGGCGGTGGCCACCGGGCTGCACGGCCGCAACGACTTCTACGAGCTGCGGCGCGCGCTGGCCACCCCGGACGCCACCCGGAAGGCGTCGCTGCTGCAGCACAAGGTGCTCGTCGATCCCGCCACCCTGGCGGTGCCGTTGTGCCGGGCCGCGGTCCGCGTCGTGGACGGGACACGGGCGGTGGTGGTGGACACCGACATGCGGTCGGCCACGGTGCGGCTCGTCAACCTCAAACAGGTGGTGAACCCGTTCAACTGGGCCGACAACTACCCCGACTTCTTCATCGCGATGGAACACCTCGCCGAGCCGCCGTACCGGCCCGACCGGTGGCGGCGGGTGCGGGAGACGGTGGGGTTCAAGCAGGTTCCGGCCACCTGGCTGCGCACCGGGCTGAAGTACTTCGCCACCGAGAGTGCCGGCGAGGCGCGCATCGACTACGACCTCGACGAGCCGGTCCCCGCGCCCGGCTGCGACGGGCGGGTCACCGTCGACCACGGCTACGTCAACCTGCGGGCCGACAATCCCGACCGCGACGAACAGCGGCCCGGTGTGCGGGTGCGCACCCGCAAGGTGGTGCGCATCAGCGGCCTGTCCCCGTTCGCCCAGCAGCGGCTGGTCTGCCTGACCGGCTACGGCACCGCTTCCCAGGAGTTCCTCTTCGGCCCGGCCACCGAGCCCGTCCCACCGGACCGAAAACCGTTCACCTACTACGACATCGGTGATCCCGGCGCATCCGCCCCGGCCGGGGCGCAGGAGCCGGACACCCATGCGGTGGTCACCGCGGTCGGCATGTGGGCCGAGACCGTCGGGGCGATCGGCGACGCCTCCTTCGCGCTGGCCGGCAAATGGCTCGACGGGCAGCTCACCACCGAGGACGTCACCGCCTACGGCGGCCTCGTCGGCGCCCGGCTGGCCGCCGCGCCGCTGGAGTACCTGAGCCGGGTCAACCGGCCGCGCTACCCCGGGGGTGCGCCGTGACCACCCCGGGTCTCCGCCCGGCCGCCGAGTTCGTGCGCGGCTATCTCGGACAGATCGTGGCGGTTGCCGAGCGGGCGTCGCAGACCGACAAGGCCGGCCAGTGGGGGGTGGACGGCTGGGTGCGGGTGATCCACGACCTGATCGATGTCCAGGTCCGCGCCTACGCCGGACTGGTGCACCTGGGCATGGGCGGTCCGCCGCCGGTCGGCGCACCCGGCCCCGAGCTGCCGCCGGAACCGGTGCCGGTGCCCGGGTCCAAGCCCTACCCGCGGCGGCTGGACGTCTCCGCGCTGACCCGGGTGGGCCGCCCCGACGTGACCCTGCCGCGCTCGGCGGTGCAGGTCGACCCGGAGCTGCCGGCCGGCGCCGCGCGGTTCCACATCCGGCTGCTCGACGGGCACTACCTCGGCCACAACTACACCGGCTCGGCGACGCTGACCGTGCCGGACACCAACGCCGTGGACGCGGTGTTCGACTTCACCGTGGGGCTGTGACCGGTACCGGGGCCCGGCCGAACGTCGACGAGCTGATCGACGGCGCCGTAGCGGCCCTCAACCGCGGCGACCGCGCCACCGCCGACGCGCTGGCCGGGCAGGTGCTCGCCGTCGACCACGCCAACCCCGATGCCGAGGAGCTGCTGGCCGCCCCGGCCGACAGCGGTGAGCTGCGCCGGTTGACCATGCTGTTCGCCGATCTGGTGGATTCCACCGCGCTGTCGACCCGGGTGGACCCGGAGGTGTACCGCACCGTGGTGGGCGGTTACCGCGCCGAGGTGATCCGGCTGGTCGAGCACTACGAGGGGCATCTGTGCTCCACCAAGGGCGACGGACTGCTCGCCGTGTTCGGCCACCCGCGGCCGCACGAGGACGACGCCCGCCGCGCGGTGCAGGCCGGGTTGGAGATCACCCGCACGGTGGCCGCGCTCAGCGCGCGGGTGCGGCACCGGTTCGGGTTCGACATCGCGGTGCGGGTCGGCGTCCACCGCGGCCTGGTCTATCTCGACATCACCCAGGACGACGTGTACGGACTGGGGGTGAACCTGGCCGCCCGGGTGTGCAGCATCGCCGATCCCGGCACCGTCGCGGTGTCGGCCGCGATCGCACGGGTGGTCGGCGGCACGTTCGAACTGGCCGAGCGGCCGGCGCAGCAGGTCAAGGGGGTCGACGAGCCGGTGACGTCCTACCGGGTGGTCGGCGAACGGGACGCCACCCGCTCCCCGCGCGGGCCGCTGGTGGGCCGGGAGCGCGAGCTGGCGGTGCTGCGCAAGGCCTGGGCGCGGGCCGCCGCCGGCGGGCTCACCACCCCGGGGGTGGTGCTGTCCGGCGAGGGCGGCATCGGCAAGAGCCGGCTGGCCCGCGCGGTCGCCGATCAGGCCGCCCGCGACGGCGCGGTGGTGCTGGAGCTCTACGGGTCGCCGTTCCACACCGACGTCGGCCTGCGTCCGGTGCGCCGGCTGCTCGAGCGGCGCTGCGGCATCGGCCGCGACTCCGACCCGGCCGGGACACTGGCCCGACTGACCGCCGAACTGCGTTGCCGCGGGCTGGATCCCGACAGCCTGGTGCCGTTGCTGGCACCCGTGCTGGGCATCGGGCCGGAGAGCGGCTACCAACCGGTGACCGCCAACGCCGGCCGGCTCTACGACCGGATCGCCGCCGCGGTGCGCGACTACCTGCGGGCCTGCGTCGGCGCCGGCCCGGGCCTGCTGCTGGCCGAGGACGTCCACTGGTACGACGAGGACACCGTCGAGGTGCTGCAGAACCTGCTGCGGGAGCGGCCCGAGCGCCTGCTGGTCGTCGTCACCGGCCGCCGGGTACCCGAGCTCGAGGGCACGGTGCGCCTGGCGCTGCCGCCGTTGACCGCCGACGAGTCCGACGTGCTGATCCGCACCCTGCACCCGCAGATGGCCGCCGACGACCGCGAGGCGGTGCGCCGGCGCTGCGACGGCATCCCCCTCTACATCGAGGAGGTGGTGACGAAGGTCAAGGAGCTGCGGGCGGATCCGCGTCAGCCCGGGGAGGTCCCGGACACCCTCTACGAGACGCTGATGGCCCGGCTGGGCTCCGACCGTGCCGCGCTGCCGGTGGTGGAGGCCGCGGCACTGATCGGCAGCCTCGTCGACCGCCGGCTGCTGGCCGAGGTGGTCGACCTCCCGCCGGAGCGGCTCGACCCGGTGCTCGAGCTGCTCACCCGGTCGGGGGTGCTGCGGCCGTTCGGCGCCGGGAACTGGCGGTTCCGCCACGAGTTGCTGCGCGAGGTCGCCGCCGAGCTGTCCCCGCCGTCGCAGCGGCGCCGGCTGCACAGCCGCATCGCCGACGCGCTGGTCCACACCGCCGCCGACGGCACCCCGGAGTGGAAGCTGGTGGCGCTGCACTGCCAGGCCGCCGAACGGTTCGCCGACGCCGCGGCGGCCTACCAGAAGGCCGCCGGCGACGCCCGACACCGCGGGGCGCTCGGCGAGGCGCGCACCCACCTCACCCGCGCGCTGGAGAACGTGCAGCGGATGCCGGCGGGCCCGGACCGCGACCGGCGCGAGGTGGCGGTGCGCCTGGAGCGGGGGTTCCTCACCTACGCCGCCGCGGGGCACGCCAGCACCGACGCGGCCGCGGAGTTCGAGCGCTGCCTGCACCTCATCCGGCCCGAGCCGAGCCGCGAGCTGCTGGCCACCTTCAGCGCGCTGTGGGGCTACTTCGCCACCCGCGGGGATCTGCGCCGCTGCGAGCGGATGATCGACGCGCTGACCGACCGGCTGGGCAGCATGCCGGAGTGGTATCTGGCGGCCAACGACGTCTGCCGCGGTGCCCTGCACCTGCTGCGCGGTGACTTCCGTTCGGCGCGAACGACATTGGAGCACGCCACCGCCGCGCTGGAACGGTCCGGGGCGCCGGATGTCGACACCGCCTGGTTCGCGCCCAACGAGCCGCTTGCCGGCGGGCTGGCGTTCCTGGGCCTGGCCCGCTTCGTGCAGGGCGACCTGGCCGCGGCCGAGGCGGCGTTCACCGCGGTGGAGAACCGGTGCGAGCGACTGGCGTTCCCGCACGGACCGTTCACGCTGTGCTACGCACGCGGGGTGGAGACCCTGACCCGCATCGAGTCCGGGGATCTGCGCCGGGCGGCCGCCCTGGCCGAGGAGATCGCCCAACGGGGCCGCCGGCACGGCTTCGACGAGTGGGTGATGATCGCCGAGTGCAACCGGCACTCGGTGGCGGCACGCACCCTGCTGGCCGCCGGTGAGCGCGATCCCGCGGTGCTGCAGCCGCACATCGACGCCAACGCCGCGATCGTCTCGGCCTGGCGCGCGGCGGCGATGATGACGTTCCTGTCCTGCTACGACAGCGTGCTGGCCCGGTTGCTGCTGGCCGCCGGCCGGTCCGAGGCCGCCCGGGCCCACCTCGATCTGGCGCTGCGCACCGGCGCCGAGACCGGAATCCGGTTCTACGACGCGGAGTTGCTGCGGGTGCGGGCGCACACCCATCCCGACCCGCGGCAGCGGCACGCCGGGTTGTGCGAGGCGATCGAGCTGGCCCGCGCGCAGGGCGGGGCCACCTTCGAAGTCCACGCCGCCGCAGATGATTTCGAGCTTGTCGGGGAACCGGCCCGGCCGGCGCTGACCGAGGCGCTGAACCGCTTCCCGGCCGCGGCGACCTGGCCGGCCCTGGCCCGGGCACGGGCGCTGCTGCGGTGAGCCCCCCGCGCGGCCGGGTGGCCGTCCTGGGCGGCGGCATGGCCGGGCTGGCCGCGGCCTGGCGGCTGTCCGAACCCGGCTGGCAGGACCGCTTCGAGTCCATCACGGTCTATCAGCGCGGGTGGCGGCTGGGCGGCAAAGCGGCGTCCAGCCGGGGCCGGCACGCCCGCATCGAGGAGCACGGGCTGCACATCTGGCTGGGCTCCTACGACAACGCGTTCGCGCTGCTGCGCGAGTGCTACGCCGAACTGGACCGCCCGCGCACCGACCCGCACTGCCCGATCCGGTCCTGGGACGAGGCCATGGTGCCCGCCGACAACCTGGCGATGGCCGAGCGCTGGGGCGAGGGCTGGCTGGTGTGGCCGGGCCGGTTCGCCGGCAACGGTCGACTGCCCGGCGAACCGGGTGGTGACGGCCGGGAGCTGACCGTGGTGGAGTTCGTCCGCCGGGCCGCCCGGCTGCTCACCGATTTCGCCGAATCACTGGGCGAGCACGCCGGTTTCGCCCCGACCGGCACGCCCGATCCGGCGCTGCTGCGGGCGCTGGCGCTGCTGCGCCACACCCTGCGGGCGGCCGCCCGGGTGGAGCCGGACCCGGTGGCGCTGTTGCGCGACGGACTGCTGCCGCGGGCCGTCCGGGCCGCTTCCGACGTGCTCGACACCGACCGGCGCCCCGACCACCGCCGGTTCTGGCTGCTGGCCTCGCTGCTGTCCGCCACCATCCGCGGGCTGGTGGTCGACAACCTGGTGACCGACCCGCGGGGCTTCCGGGCGATCAACGACGAGGAGTACGGGCAGTGGTTGCTGCGGCACGGGGCACATCCCGACGTACTGGACTTCTCACTGGTGCGCGGGCTGTACGACATGGTGTTCGGCTATGTCGACGGCGACTACCGGCACCCGGCGTTCGCCGCCGGGCTGGGCGTGCTGCTGACCGGGATCGCGCTGTTCGGCTACCAGGGCGCGTTCTTCTGGAAGATGACCGCCGGCATGGGCGATGTGGTGATCGCCCCGCTGTACCAGGCGCTGCGCCGGCGCGGGGTGCGGTTCGAGTTCTTCCACCGCCTCGACGCCCTGCACCTGCACCCGGCCGGCCACGTCGTGGACGCGGTGCGGTTGGGCCGCCAGGCCCGGCTCGCCCCGGGGGTCGACGAGTACGACCCGCTGATCCGGGTCAAGGGGCTGCCGGTGTTCCCGGACGCCCCGTTGGCCGACCGACTCGAGCCGGGTTTCGAGGCCGCCGGCATGGAGTCGCATTTCGGGCCGCGCCGCGACGTCGGGACCGTGGTGCTGCGCCGCGGGGTGGACTTCGACCACCTGGTCCTGGCGGTGTCCTTGGGCATGGTGCCGCTGGTGGCCGGTGAGCTCGTCGCCGACCGGCCGGAGTGGCGGGAGATGACCACCCGGGTGCGCACGGTGGCCACCCAGGCCTTCCAGTTGTGGCTGCGCCCGGAGGAGTCCGCGCTGGGCTGGGACCGGCCCGGGGTGACCACCAGCGGTTACGTCGCGCCGTTCGACACCTGGGCGTCGATGCCGCAGACGCTGTGGGCGGAGGACTGGCCGGAGCAGGACCGGCCGCGCACCGTCGCCTACTTCTGCGGGGCGTTCGACGCCGAGTGGCCGCCGGAGGGGGATCCGCACACCTACGTGCAGCGCTGCCGGCAGCGCGTGTTCGACGCCGCGATCGACTATCTCGACCACCACGTGGGGCTGTACCTGCCCGGCGCGGTGGGGCCGGACGGGTTCGACTGGCGACTGCTGGCCGGGGTCGACGGCCGGCGCGGCGCCGAGGCGCTGGCCACCCAGTACGTCAGTGTGAACATCGATCCGTCGGACCGCTACGTGCAGTCGGTGCCCGGGTCGGACCGGTACCGGCTGCGGCCGGACGAGAGCGGCTACGACAACCTGGTGCTCGCCGGGGACTGGACCGACACCGGCATCAACGCCGGGTGCATCGAGGCCGCGGTGATCTCCGGTCTGCAGGCGGCCAATGCGCTGGCCGGACGCGGCCGCTACCACCGCATCCGCGGGTTCTGGATGCCGTGAGGGTTCGGCGGCCCGCGGGCCGCCGGGGGCGGCTCTCGCATCGAGCGCCACCGCCGCGCCCCACGCGCTAGGACAGTTCCCGCACCTCGAGGCGCACCCCGGCGTCGGCCAGCCGTGCCGGCAGCACGTCCCCGAACGCGACGGCCGGGGTGAGCACCCCGGCGCGCCGCGGCAACCGGTCGCGGTCGCGGGCCAGCGCCAGGGCGCATTCGCCGAGCAGCACCGCGGTCGCGGTGTAGCCCGGATCGCCCTGCTGCACCATGGCGGCCACGTACCGGCGTCCGGAGGTCGTGGTGGTGTAGGTCTCGACGCGGTAGTGGCCGCGCATCCCGGCGTCATAGCCGGTGCCGGGCGCGGGCAGCATCCGCTCCAGCAGCCCGGGCGGGACGAGGCGCAGCAGGTCGCCACCGTGGTGGGCGGCCCCGGCCAGGCCCGCGTTGTAGGCCGCGGCGATCATCGGGGCCAGCGGGCCCGAACCCATCGTCAGCGCCTCGCGGTAACGGAACCGCCGGCCGTACCGCCAACCGAGCAGCGCATTGCTGCGCCGCACACAGCGGGTGTTGTACAGCGCCATGAGATAGCCGCCGAGCCAGAGCCCGTCGAGTTCCGGGGCCACCGCCGCCCCCGGGCACAGCGGCAGGTCGGGCTGGGGTCCGAGGTCGGGCTCGGCCGCCGGGTCCGGGCTGAGGCTGTACGGATCGTCCAACCGGCGGCGCACCTGCGGATCGGCCGCCGCCAACCGCATCAGCTCCAGCATGGTGGCGATCGACCCGCCGGCGTATCCGCCGGAGTAGGCGCGCAGCACCATGGTGGTGTCGCCGAGCTCCCCGGCACCGTCGGCGGCGGCCCGGCGGTGCAGCGCCCAGACGGTGAGATCCGATGGCACCGAGTCGAATCCGCACGAGTGCACGATCCGCGTACCGCCCGCCGCGGCGCGCTCGTGGTGGGCGTCGGCGCAGGCCCGCACGAACGGCACCTCACCGGTGAGATCCGCGTAGTCCGTGCCGGTCTCGGCGCAGGCGGCGGCCAGCGGCAGCCCGTGGCGGCTGCACGGTCCGACGGTGCTGACCAGCACCCGGGTACCGCCGGCCAACGCGCGCAACGCATCCGGTTCGGTCAGCGGTGCGGTCCGCACCGGCCAGCCCGCCGCCCGCGGCCCGAGCGCGTCTCGTACCGCGCGCAACCGCGCCTCGTCGCGCCCGGCCAGCGCGATCCGCAGCCCGGCACCGACCCGGCTGAGGTACCGGGCGGCCAGCCGCCCGACGAAGCCGGTGGCGCCGTAGATCGTGATGTCGAGATCACGCCCCCCGCCGCCCATGCGGTGACGCTACCGCGCGTCGGCCGACCGGCTCCGGCGTTCGCGGTAGGCCGCCACGTGCAGCCGGTTGCCGCAGTTGCCGGTGTCGCAGAACATCCGTGACCGGTTGCGCGACAGGTCGACCACCACCGCGTCGCAGTCCGGTGCCGCACAGGTCTTGAGCCGGCGCAGCTCCCCCGCCCGGATCAGGTCGGCCAGCGCCATCGCCATGTCGGCCCCCAGCCGCTGCCACAGCGGCGCGTCCGGGGTGGTCATGTGCAGGTGCCACTCGGGCACCTCCGGGTGGCGGGTGAGCCAGGGGGTGGCCCGGGTGTCGGCGAGCAGCGTGTTCACCTCGGCGACGGCGCGTTCCTCGTCGCCCGCGGCCGCCCAGACCCGGCCCAGCCGGGTGCGCAGCCGGTGCACCGCGCGCAACTCGGCGGCGTCGCGGTCGCGGCGCACCCCGGTCCAGCGGAACTCCTCGAGAAAGGCGTCCAGGGCGGCGGCGTCGCCGAGCCGGTCCCCGTCGACGCGGTCGCTGTTCACCAGGGCGCAGGCGGCGCGCAGGACGACCGCGGTGTCATGCGTGAAGCGCACCTCGACCGATGACCCCCTGCGCCCGCTGTCAGTACCGTCGGCTAGTTTACTCATGACAGCACGGTTCTGCGTCCTCGAAGGAGAAGCGATGGCCCACCCCGAGGCCGGCTCCCAGCGGTTCCGGGCCGGTCTGGGCTTCGCCATCGCGTCCGCGGTCTGCTTCGGCACCTCCGGTTCGTTCGGCAAGACCCTGCTGAACATCGGCTGGACGCCGGCGGCCGCGGTGTTCCTGCGCCTGGCCGGCGCGGCGCTGGTCATGGCGGCGGCGGCCACCCTGCTGCGCCGCGGCTGGGTGCGCGAGGCGCTGCGGCACCCCCGCACCGTCATCGGCTACGGCATCATCCCGGTCGCCGGCACCCAGCTGTGCTACTACAGCGCGATCGAGCACCTGTCGGTGAGCGTGGCGCTGCTGCTCGAGTACACCGCGCCCATCCTGGTCGTGGCCTGGATGTGGGCCACCACCCGGCGCCGGCCGAGCAACACCACCCTGGCCGGGGTGGCGATCGCGCTGGCCGGAACCACCCTGGTGCTCGACATCTACAGCGGGGTGCACCTCAACCTCGTCGGCCTGGCCTGGGCGATGGCCGCCGCGGTGTGTGTGGCGTGCTTCTTCGTCATGTCCGACACCGGCGACGAGGACGACGGCCTCGACGCCGTCACCCTCACCGCCGCCGGCCTCGTCGTCGGCACCGTTCTGGTCGGGCTGCTCGGCGCCACCGGGGTGCTGCGGCTGACCTTCGTCACCGCCGACACCGTGCTGGCCGGCCACGCCGTGCCCTGGTTCGTGCCGGCCGTCGCGATCGCGGTCGTGTCCACCGCGATGGCCTACGTGCTGGGCATCCTCGGCATCGCCCGGCTCAAGCCACGGTTCGCCTCCATGGTGGGGCTCTCCGAGGTGCTGTTCGCCACGCTCGCCGCCTGGGTGCTGCTCGGCGAGGCGATCTCGGCGGCGCAGGCCGTCGGCGGGCTGATCGTGCTCGCCGGGCTGGCGCTGGCCCGCTACGGCGACCGCTCCGACGCGCGGCCCGAGCTCGACGCCGCCCCGCTGCCGGCCGATCGGCACCCCACGACTGGCCCCGCTTAGGCGGGCTATGTGACGATGTGCGGCGTGAGTCTGCTTGGCGTGTGCGTTCGGCGGGCCGCTGCGGCGGCCGCATCCGTGCTGGCCCTCGGCACCGGCGTGCTCGGTGCGACGTTCGGCGCCCCGGTGGCCGCCGCCCAGCCCTGCCCCGACGTCGAGCTCATCTTCGCCCGCGGCACCAGCGAGCCGCCCGGCATCGGCCGCGTCGGCCAGGCCCTGGCCGACGCGCTGCGCCCGCAGCTCGGCGAGCGCACCCTGGGCATCTACCCGGTGAACTACCCGGCCACCTACGACTTCCTGGCCAGCACCGACGGTGCGGTGGACGCGGCCAACCGGATCCAGTTCATGGCCCAGCAGTGCCCGGACACCAAGATCGTGCTCGGCGGCTACTCGCAGGGCGCGGCGGTGGTCGACATGCTGGCCGGGGTGCCGCCGCTGGGCAACCGGGTCGGCCACGTCGGGGCGCCGCTGGCCTCCGACTTCGCGCCGCAGGTGGCCGCCCTGGCGGTGTTCGGCAACCCGTCGGCCAAGTTCGGCATCCCGCTGCAGAACAGCCCGGTCTTCGGCGGGCGCGGCATCGACCTGTGCAGCCAGGGCGACCCGATCTGCTCCGACGGCCGCAATCCGTTCGCGCACACCAACTACGAGACCTCCCCGCTGATCGGGGCGGCGGCCGACTTCATCATCGGCCGGCTCTGACGGTTCTTGACCAGGCAAGATGAGGCGAGAGCCACTGCCCTGAATCGAGTTCGCATCCCGGCCCGGTGGTTATCATCGGCTGGGTGAGTAGCGATCTTGAGCGCACGGCCCGGGCGCGCCGATTCCTGGTGATCGTCGTCGCCGCCGTGTTCGTGGCGGCGGGCCTGGTGGCGACTCCCCCGCTGCTCCAGCAGACCGCGCGGGATCTCGTGCCGGCGGCCGCCGCCCAGCCCTGTCCGCCGGTCGAGGTGATCTTCGCCCGCGGCCGCTTCGAGCCGCCCGGGCCCGGTGCGATCGGCGACGCCTTCGTCACCAAACTGCGCAACCGCACCGGCAAGAACATCGGGCTCTACTCGGTGCGCTACCCGGCCAACACCGAGGTTGACCTCGGCGCCAACGACATGAGCTCGCACATCCAGTACATGATGAGCTCCTGCCCGGACACCCGGTTGGTGCTGGGCGGCTACTCGCTGGGCGCGGCGGTCACCGACGTCGTGCTGGCGGTGCCGTTCACCGCGTTCGGGTTCAAGAACCCGCTGCCGGCCGCCGCCGACCGGCACATCGCCGCGGTCGCGCTGTTCGGCAACGGCATCGCCTGGGTGGGCCAGCTCGGCCAGTTCAACCCGGTCTACGCCGGCCGCACCATCGACCTGTGCCACGGCGCCGATCCGATCTGCGTGCCCACCGATCCGGAGAACTGGGCGTCCTTCTGGGGCGACCACCTGGCGCCGGCCTACATCAACTCCGGGATGGTCGATCAGGCCGTCGATTTCGTCGCCGCCCGGATCTAGGCCGGCCGGCTAGTCCAGCGCCCGCACGCCCCTGGTCACCGCGGCCCGGGCGGCCAGTTCGTCGTCGGGCGGGTAGTCCACCCCGACCAGCACCAGCCCGTGCGCCGGGGCGGCCGGGAACGCACTGGACCGCCCGGTGGCGTCGAGCAGCCCGGCACACCAGGCCGGGTCCTGCCGGTGCTCGCCGACCTTGAGCACCGCGCCGACCAGGGAGCGCACCATCGACCAGCAGAACGCGTCGGCGGTGACGTGCGCGGTGACCAGGTGCCCGTCGGCGGTCCACTCGAAGCGCTGCAGTTCGCGGATGGTCGTCGCGCCGGGGCGCGGCCGGCAGAACGCGGCGAAGTCGTGCAGCCCCAGCAGGATCCGCGACGCCTCGGTCATCGCGTCGAGATCCAGCGGCCGCGGCCAGGCCACCACGTAGCGGGCCTGCAGCGGGTCCACCCCGTACGGGGCGGTGGACAACCGGTAGACGTAGTGGCGGCGCAGCGCGGAGAACCGGGCGTCGAACCCGTCCGGGGCACGCACCACGTCGAGCACGCGGACGTCCCTGGGCAGCAGCCGCGACAGCCGCCGCACCAGCGGGGTGAACTCGGCCTCCCCCGGCCGCGGGGTCCGCGGATAGGCCCGCGGCACCGCGTCGGCCGGCACGTCGACGTGGGCCACCTGCCCGGTGGCGTGCACCCCGGCGTCGGTGCGCCCGGCCGCCCACACCCGCACCGGCACCCGGAACACCGTCGCCAGCGCCTCCTCGACGGCGCCGGCCACCGTGCGCTGCCCGGCCTGCACCGCCCAGCCGGCGAAGTCGGTGCCGTCGTAGGCGATGTCGAGGCGAAGACGGACCAGCCCGCCACTCTCGCGAATGGCGGGCTGGTCGATGCTCACGGTGTCAGGACTTGTCAGCGTCCGAACCCTCGGCGGTGTCCGCGGCGGCCTCCCCGGCCTGGGCCTCGGTGGTCTCCTCGGCCTCGGCGGTCTCCTCCGCCTTCACCTCTTCTGCCTTCGCCTCCTCGGCCTGGGCCTGGGCGGCAGCCGCCCGGCGGGCCCGCTCGGCCTCGTCGGTCACCGTCTTCTCCCGGACCAACTCGATGACCGCCATCGGGGCGTTGTCGCCCTTGCGGTTCCCGACCGGGATGATGCGGGTGTACCCGCCGTTGCGGTCGGCGTAGAACGGACCGATCTCGGCGAACAGGGTGTGCACCACATCCTTGTCGCGGATCTTCTTCATCACCTCACGCCGGTTGTGCAGCGTGCCCTTCTTGGCGTGGGTGATGAGCTTCTCCGCGTACGGCCGCAGTGCCCGGGCCTTCGGCTCGGTCGTCTTGATGCGGCCGTGCTCGAACAGCGATGTCGCCAGGTTGGCCAGAAGCGCCTTCTGGTGCGAGGACGACCCGCCGAGGCGACGGCCCTTGGTGGGCTTGGGCATTGCGAACTCCTAGGTGGAAACGAGTGGTACTAAAGCTGTTCGGTTTCTGCGTAGTCCTGGTTGTCGTCCGCGTCGTACCCGGAATCGTAGGTACCGGTCGCGGCGTCGTACCCCTGGACCGTGGTCGGATCAAACGTCGGCGGGCTGTCCTTGAGCGACAGACCGAGCTGATGCAGCTTGATCTTGACCTCGTCGATCGACTTCTGGCCGAAGTTGCGGATGTCGAGCAGGTCGGACTCGGTCCGCGAGACCAGCTCGCCCACCGTGTGCACCCCCTCGCGCTTGAGGCAGTTGTAGGAGCGCACGGTCAGGTCCAGATCGTCGATCGGCATCGCGAAGGCGGCGATGTGATCGGCCTCGGCCGGCGACGGCCCGATCTCGATGCCCTCGGCCTCCACGTTGAGCTCGCGCGCCAGGCCGAACAGCTCGACGAGGGTCTTGCCGGCCGACGCCAGCGCATCGCGCGGGCTGATCGACGGCTTGGTCTCCACATCGAGGATCAGCTTGTCGAAGTCGGTGCGCTGCTCGACGCGGGTGGCCTCCACCTTGTAGGTGACCTTGAGCACCGGCGAGTAGATCGAGTCCACCGGGATCCGGCCGATCTCAGCCCCCGACGCCTTGTTCTGCACGGCCGGCACGTAGCCGCGGCCACGCTCGACGACGAGTTCGACCTCCAGCTTGCCCTTCTCGTTGAGGGTGGCGATGTGCATCTCGGGGTTGTGCACCGTCACGCCGGCCGGCGGGACGATGTCCCCCGCGGTGACCTCGCCCGGGCCCTGCTTGCGCAGGTACATGGTGACCGGCTCGTCCTCCTCGGACGACACCACCAGCCCCTTGAGGTTGAGGATGATCTCGGTGACGTCTTCCTTCACCCCGGGCACGGTGGTGAACTCGTGCAGCACACCGTCGATGCGGATGCTGGTGACCGCCGCGCCGGGGATCGACGACAGCAGGGTGCGCCGCAGCGAGTTGCCCATGGTGTAGCCGAAGCCCGGCTCCAGGGGCTCGATGATGAACCGCGACCGGTACTCGGAGACCTGCTCCTCGGTCAGGGTCGGGCGCTGAGAGATCAGCATGGGTTCCTATTCCTCCTTCACGGCAACCGCCATATGATGCCGCGTTGCTCCCCGGACCGGGCCGGGGAATCCGGGCCGCCGTCGGGACGGCCCGGAAACGTCTTACTTCGAGTAGAACTCGACGATCAGCTGCTCGTTGAGCGGCACGTCGATCTGTTCGCGCGTGGGCAGCTGGTGCACCAGGATGCGCGGCCGCTCCCCGACCACCTGCAGCCAGCCCGGCACCGGGCGGTCGCCCATGGTCTCCCGGGCGATCTGGAACGGCACGGTGTTGAGCGACTTGTCCCGGATGTCGATGATGTCGTACTGCGACACCCGGTAGCTCGGGATGTTCACCTTCTTGCCGTTGACCAGGAAGTGGCCGTGGCTGACCAGCTGGCGGGCCTGCCGGCGGGTGCGGGCCAGGCCGGCGCGGTACACGACGTTGTCCAGCCGGCTCTCCAGGATGCGCAGCAGCTCCTCACCGGTGACGGCCTTGCGACGCACGGCCTCCTCGTAGTACCGGCGGAACTGCTTCTCCATCACGCCGTAGGTGAAGCGCGCCTTCTGCTTCTCCTGCAGCTGCAGACGGTATTCGCTCTCCTTGACCCGGGCGCGGCCGTGCTGGCCGGGCGGGTAGGGACGCTTCTCGAAGGACTGATCACCACCGACCAGGTCGACGCCGAGGCGGCGCGACTTGCGGGTTGCGGGTCCGGTGTAACGAGCCATGGTCCGAAATCTCTCCTCGTGCTACTAGACCCGGCGCCGCTTGGGCGGACGGCAACCGTTGTGCGGCTGGGGGGTGACATCGGCGATCGTGCCCACCTCGAGGCCGGCGGCCTGCAGCGAGCGAATCGCGGTCTCGCGCCCCGAACCCGGGCCCTTGACGAACACGTCGACCTTCTTCACGCCGTGCTCCTGCGCCTTGCGCGCGGCGTTCTCGGCGGCCAGCTGCGCGGCGAACGGCGTGGACTTGCGGGAACCCTTGAACCCGACGTGGCCGGCCGACGCCCAGGCGATGACATTGCCCTGCGGGTCGGTGATGGACACGATCGTGTTGTTGAACGTGCTCTTGATGTGCGCGGCGCCGTGCGGGACGTTCTTCTTCTCGCGACGACGGGGCTTCTGGCCCTTGGCGGCAGCCTTCTTTGCTGGTGGCATGTCTTACCTGGCCTTCTTCTTGCCGGCGATGGTGCGCTTGGGACCCTTGCGGGTGCGCGCGTTGGTCTTGGTCCGCTGGCCGCGCACCGGCAGCCCGCGGCGGTGGCGCAGGCCCTGGTAGCAGCCGATCTCGATCTTGCGGCGGATGTCCGCCTGCACCTCGCGGCGCAGGTCGCCCTCCACCTTGTAGTGCTCTTCGATGTAATCGCGCAGCTTGGTCAGCTGCTCGTCGGTCAGATCCTTGGTGCGCAGATCCTTCGAGATCCCGGTCGCCTCGAGGATCTCCCTCGAGCGGGTACGGCCGATGCCGTAGATGTAGGTCAGCGCGATCTCCATGCGCTTGTCGCGCGGCAGATCGACACCCACGAGACGTGCCATCAGGCGGTGTTCCTTCTCATCGCGGAGGTCTGGTCCCAGTCCGTTCCCGTCCGCGCACGCGCGCCGGGGCCCGGCCTCCGTTCCGGGCGTGCCATGGGCGACTCACGCCGCCCACGGGTACTGGGATGGTTCCGATTCAGTTGTGCAACAGCGCCGAGCGCTCAGCCCTGCCGCTGCTTGTGGCGCGGATCGGAGCAGATCACCATGACCCGCCCATGCCGGCGGATCACCCTGCACTTGTCGCAAATGGGCTTGACGCTCGGGTTCACCTTCACGGCTCTTCGATCCTTCTGTGTTGCTCGGTTGACGTGCGCATTCCGCCCGCCACGGGTTGTTTACTTGTACCGGTAAACGATGCGGCCCCGGGACAGGTCGTAGGGGGACAATTCCACCACGACGCGGTCCTCGGGCAGGATGCGGATGTAGTGCTGCCGCATCTTGCCACTGATGTGGGCAAGCACCTTGTGACCGTTCTCCAGCTCAATGCGGAACATCGCATTGGGCAGGGGCTCGATCACTCGGCCCTCGACCTCGATGGCACCGTCCTTCTTGGCCATATCCTCCGTCGTCCCTACTCTGGCGCCGTTCGGCACAGCGCCGCTCCGACTACATAACGTGAGCCGGAAGTGAGAAATTCCAGGACAAGGCACGCAGGAGCCGGCGCGGGTGCCGCACCGTTGATCCATACTACTCGCTGGGACGCGATGCCCAAAATCGCGGCGGCCGGATGCCCTCAGGGTACGCCGGTGCGGGGCCGGATCAGGCCGCGTGCTCGGCGTCGGCCTTGATGGCGGCCAGCGTGGCCGGGATGCCGGCGTGGGCGGCCTCGGTGCGCGCGGCGATCTCGGCGTCGGCGCGGTCGCCGAACCGCTCCCGGAACCCGGCCAGCCCGGCCGGCAGGAAGTGCCAGTGCTGGGTCAGCCGGGTGCCCGCCCCCGCCGACTCCCCGGCCGACGCCGGGGCCAGCGGCTCCACGGTGAAGCCCCACCGCACCCAGCCGGTGCCCTCGACCACGACCTCCCAGGCGAACTCCCGGTCGGGCTCGGCGGCGACCACCCGGCAGCGGGTCTCCCAGGTGCGCTCCGGGGTCTCGTTGCGGCCGGTGAACCAGGCGCCGACCTGCGGGCCGGCCCCCTCGTCCCACCAGCACGCCTTGCACACCGGGCTCCACCGCCCCATCCGCGTCACGTCCGACACCAGGGCGTAGACCTCGTGCGGGGCGCGGGCGATGTCGACCGACTCCGAATAGCGGGGTTCACTCACGGCGGGGCAGTCTAGGCGCCCGGGCGTTCGGCGCGCGCCGCCACCCGGTCCGGCGCATACTGGGGCCAATGACCGGCCCCTCCCGGCAGTCCCGGAAACCCGTCATCCTCACCGTGGACGACGACCCCGCGGTCTCCCGCGCGGTCGCCCGGGACCTGCGGCGCCGGTACGGCGAGCAGCACCGCATCGTGCGGGCCGAATCCGGCCCGGACGCCCTGCACACGCTCGGCGAGCTCAAGCTGCGCGGGGAGGCCGTGGCGGTGCTCGTCGCCGACTACCGGATGCCGCTGATGAGCGGCATCGAGTTCCTCGAGCAGGCGATGGACCTCTACCCGCTGGCCCGCCGGGTGCTGCTGACCGCCTACGCCGACACCCATGCCGCCATCGACGCGATCAACGTCGTCGACCTCGACCACTACCTGCTCAAACCGTGGGACCCGCCGGAGGAGAAGCTCTACCCGGTCCTCGACGCGCTGCTGGAGGCCTGGCGCGCCTCCGGCGACCGGGCCGTCCCGCACACCAAGGTGGTCGGCCACCCGTGGAACCGGCGCTCGGCGGAGGTGCGCGAGTTCCTGGCCCGCAATCGGCTGTCCTACACCTGGTTCCGCGCCGACGAGCCGCGGGGCCGTCGCCTGCTGGAGGCCGCGGGGCTGGACGGGCTGACCCTGCCGGTGGTGATCGCCGAGGACGGCCGCACCCTGGTCGCCCCGTCGGACGTGGAACTGGCCGGCGTGCTCGGGCTGTCCACCACCCCCTCCGGGGACTTCTACGACCTGATCGTCGTGGGCGGCGGGCCGGCCGGGCTGGCGGCGGCGGTCTACGGCGCCTCCGAGGGGCTGCGCACCGTGCTCATCGAACGCACCGCCACCGGCGGGCAGGCCGGCCAGAGCTCGCGCATCGAGAACTACCTCGGCTTCCCGGACGGGGTGAGCGGCGCGCAGCTGGCCGAGCGGGCCCGCCGGCAGGCCGAGAAGTTCGGCGCCGAACTGATCACCGCCGCCGAGGCCACCGCCCTGGAGGTGGACGGCGCCGCCCGCCTGGTGCGGCTGTCGGACGGCCGCACCGTCGGGGCCCGCGCGGTCATCCTGGCCACCGGGGTGTCCTACCGGCAGCTGCCGGCCGAGGGCTGCGCGGCGCTGACCGGCGCCGGGGTGCACTACGGGGCGGCCACCGCGATGGCCGACGACTGCGCGGGCGAGACCGTGTTCGTCGTCGGCGGCGCCAATTCGGCCGGCCAGGCGGCGGTGCACCTGGCCCGCGCCGCCGCGGCGGTGCACATCGTGTGCCGGCGCCCGCTCGAGGAGTCGATGTCGCACTACCTCGTCGAGCAGATCCGGGCCAGCGACCGGATCACCGTCGTGCCGCACACGGTGGTGCACGCGGTCCGCGGCGACGGCCGGCTGGAACGGGTCTGCCTGGAGCACCTGCACACCGGCGAACGCACCGAGGTGGCCTGCGCGCGGATGTTCGTGTTCATCGGCGCCGAACCGCGCACCGACTGGCTCGACGGGGTGGTGGTGCGCGACGACCACGGGTTCATCCTGGCCGGCCCGGACCTGCGCGACGTGTCGGGCTGGCTGGCGGACCGGCCGCCGCACCACCTGGAGACCAGCGTGCCGGGGGTGTTCGTCGCCGGGGACGTCCGCGCCGGCTCCGCCAAACGGGTGGCGGCGGCCGTCGGCGAGGGCTCGATGGCGGTGATGCTCGTGCACCGCTATCTGGCGGAAGCCTGAGAGGGGACGAGATGGCCGAGCCGTGCCTGCCCGAGGAGTTGCGCACCCTGTTTCTGTTCGAGGCGCTCAGCGACGAGCAGCTGCGGATGCTGTGCGAGGCGGGCCGCATCGAGGCGCTGCCGGCCGGCCCGGTGTGCCGCGAGGGCGAGCCGGCCACCTGCTTCTACGTGCTCATCGACGGCGAACTGGTGATGAGCAAGCGCTCCGGCGACGTCGACATCCAGACCGGCCGCACCGCCCAGCGCGGGGTGTACTTCGGCGCCTGGTCGGCCTACATCCCCGACGAGGAGCACCGCTACGAGGCCTCGGTGCGGCTGACCCGGCCGTCGCGGGTGTTCGTGCTCGACGCCGACGACTTCGCCCGGTTCATGCACTCGCAGTTCCCGATGGCGGTGCACCTGCTGGAGGGGCACAAGGTGGGCGGCCGGCGGGAGAACCAGCTGCTGGGCCAGCGGGAGAAGCTGATGGCGCTGGGCACCATCACCGCCGGGCTGACCCACCAGCTCAACAACCCGGCCGCCGCCACCGCCCGGGCCGTCGCCGACCTGCGCGAACACGTCAGCAAGATGCGCTCCAAGCTGGCCATGCTGGCCGGCGGCAGGTTCCGGCCGGAGGCGTTGCAGGTGCTGGTCACCGTCCAGGAGGAGGTGGCCCAGCAGGTGCCCAAGGCGCGCAGCCAGGACGGGACCGCGCTCGAGCTCGCCGACCGCGAGGAGCGGGTCGGCGGCTGGCTGGAGGACCGCGGCTTCGCCACCGCCTGGGAGTACGCGCCCACCTTCGTCGAGGCCGGGCTGGACGTGGCCTGGCTGGACCGCATCGCCGCGCAGATCGTCGACGCCATGGACGGCGACGGCGCGATGCTGACCAGCGCGCTGGGCTGGCTGAAGTACACCATCGACGCCGAGCTGCGGATGAGCGAGATCGCCGAGGCCAGCGCCCGGATCTCGGCGCTGCTGGCCGGCGCCAAGCAGTACTCGCAGATGGATCGCGGCGACTACCAGAACGCCGACGTCCACGAGCTGATCTTCTCGACCGTCCGGACCATCTTCGGCGACCGGGTGGGCAAGGGCAAACCGGTCCGGCTGGTCTGGGAGAAGGACCCGGAACTGCCCGAGATCGCTTGCTACCCGGGCGATCTCAACCAGGTGTGGACCAACCTCATCGACAACGCGATCCAGGCGATGGCCGGCCGCGGCACGCTGACCGTGCGCACCGCGACCGAGCCGGACCGGGTGCGGGTGGAGATCTGCGACGACGGGCCGGGCATCGCCCCCGAGCACCTCGACCGCATCTTCACCCCGTTCTTCACCACCAAACCGGTCGGGCAGGGCACCGGGCTGGGCCTGGACCTGGCCCGGCGCATCGTCGTCGAGAAACACCACGGCGACATCCGGGTCAGCTCCCGGCCCGGCGACACCCGGTTCGTCGTGACGCTGCCGCTGGCCGCTCCGGCCCCGGCCGAGGCGTCCGGCGGGGCAACCGGGCCGGAATAGTCGCGCCGACCGGCCCGGTTGCACCCGGTATGACGAAACCGGATCTGGGCGCGTACGGGGTGTTCGGCTTCTACAAGCAGTTCGCCGAGCTGTCCGGCGAACAGCTGCGCGACATCGAGGCGCTGGGCTACGGCGCCCTCTGGGCCGGTGGGTCGCCGCCGGCCGAGTTGGACTGGGTGGACCCCATCCTGGCCGCGACGACGTCGCTGAAGGTGGCCACCGGCATCGTCAACGTCTGGACCGCCCCGGCCGAGCAGGTGGCGGCCTCCTACCGCCGCATCGAGCGGGCCCACCCCGGCCGGTTCGTGCTCGGCATCGGCGTCGGGCACCCGGAGGCGCACCAGGAGTACCGCAGCCCGCTGGCGGTGCTCAACGACTACCTCGACGTGCTCGACGCGCACGGGGTGCCGCGCGAGCGCCGGGTGGTGGCCGCCCTCGGGCCGAAGGTGCTGCGGCTGTCGGCCGACCGCGCGGCCGGCGCGCACCCCTACCTGACCACACCGGAGCACACCGCCCGGGCCCGCGAGCTGATCGGCCCGGAGGCACTGCTGGCCCCGGAGCACAAGGTGGTGCCGACCACCGACGCCGAGGCGGCCCGCGCCGTCGGCCGCCGGTTCCTGGACATCTACCTCGGTTTGGCGAATTACCGGAACAACTGGAAACGATTGGGCTTCGATGATGAGGATCTGACGAAACCGGGTAGTGATCGGTTTGTCGACGCCGTCGTCGCCCACGGGCCGGTCGAGGCGATCGCGGCCCGGCTCGCCGAGCACCGCGACGCCGGGGCCGACCACGTGCCGGTGCAGGTGTTGACCGGCACCGACGGACTGGTGCCGGCGCTGACCGAGCTGGCCGGGGCACTCGGCCTGGCCTGACATGACACGGAAGGGACTGCGATGACCGAGGGAGTGGCGCTCAAGCCCGAGTTCGGCCGGTTCGGGGTGTGGACCTTCGGGTCGGTGCGCCCGGAGCAGGCGGCCGAGATCGAACGGCTCGGCTACGGCGCGGTGTGGATCGGCGGCTCCCCCAACGCCGACCTGGAGTCCGTCGAACCGATCCTGGCCGCCACCGAGCGGCTGCAGGTGGCCACCGGGATCGTCAACATCTGGACCGCCCCGGCCGACCAGGTCGCCGACTCCTACCACCGCATCGAGCGGGCCTACCCGGGCCGGTTCGTGCTCGGGGTCGGGGTGGGCCACCCCGAGCACACCGCCGAGTACGCCAGCCCCTACGACGCGCTGGTGGGCTACCTGGACGCGCTGGACGCCGCCGGGGTGCCCAACAGCCGCCGGCTGCTGGCCGCGCTGGGGCCGAAGGTGCTCAAGCTGGCGGCGGCCCGCACCGCCGGCGCGCACCCGTACCTGACCACGCCGGAGCACACCGCCCGGGCCCGCGAGCTGGTCGGCCCGTCGGTGTTCCTGGCGCCGGAGCACAAGGTGGTGCTGTCCACCGACGCCGAGGCGGCCCGCGCGGTGGGGCGCCAGGCGGTGGACTTCTACCTCGGGCTGAGCAACTACCTGAACAACTGGAAGCGGCTCGGGTTCACCGACGCCGACGTGGCCCGGCCGGGCAGCGACCGGCTGATCGACGCGGTGGTCGCCCACGGCACCGCCGAGCAGATCGCCGGCCGGCTGACCGAGCATCTCGACCGCGGCGCCGATCACGTGTGCATCCAGGTGCTCGGCGGCTGGGAGCAGCTGCTGCCCACGCTCACCGCCCTGGCCGGCCCGCTGGGCCTGCAGCCCCGCGCGTAGCGCCCACCCCCACCGCGCCCAAACGCGCAAACGGGCGGAAAAGTGCGAGAAGATCCCGCCAGAACGTCGATCTCGACGCGCCGTTAGGGTGCACAGCATGCGGTTGCTGGTCACCGGGGGCGCCGGCTTCATCGGCGCCAACTTCGTGCACGCCACCGTGCGCGAGCGGCCCGACGTCGCGGTCACCGTGCTGGACGCCCTGACCTACGCCGGCAGCCGGCAGTCGCTGGCACCGGTGGCCGACGCCGTCCGCCTGGTCGAGGGCGACGTCACCGACGCCGCGCTGGTGGACCGGTTGGTGGCCGAGTCCGACGCCGTGGTGCACTTCGCCGCCGAGACCCATGTCGACAACGCGCTGGCCGATCCGGCGCCGTTCGTGCACAGCAATGTCGTCGGCACCTTCACCGTGCTGGAGGCGGTGCGCCGGCACCGGGTGCGGCTGCACCACGTCTCCACCGACGAGGTCTACGGCGACCTGCCGCTGGAGGGCCCCGAGCGGTTCACCGAGGCCACCCCGTACAACCCGTCGAGCCCGTACTCGGCGACCAAGGCCGGCAGCGACCTGCTGGTGCGCGCCTGGGTGCGGTCCTACGGGGTGGCCGCCACCATCTCGAACTGCTCCAACAACTACGGCCCGTACCAGCACGTGGAGAAGTTCATCCCGCGCCAGATCACCAACGTGCTGACCGGCCGGCGGCCCAAGCTGTACGGCACCGGCGCCAATGTGCGCGACTGGATCCACGTCGACGACCACAACGCCGCGGTGTGGCGCATCCTCACCGCCGGCGTCCCCGGCCGCACCTACCTCATCGGGGCTGCCGGGGAGCGGTCCAACCTCGTTGTGCTGCAGACGATCCTGCGGTTGATGGGGCGCGACCCGGACGACTTCGACCGGGTGCCGGACCGGGCCGGCCACGACCTGCGCTACGCCATCGACCCCACCCCGCTGCAGCGCGAACTGGGCTGGCGGCCCAGGCACACCGACTTCGAGGCCGGCCTCGCCGCGACCATCGAGTGGTACCGCGCGAACGAGGCCTGGTGGGCCCCGCTCAAGGACGCCGCCGAGGCCGCCTACGCGGAGCGCGGCCGGTGAGGTCCCGCGAACTGGCGGTCCCCGGCGCCTGGGAACTCACCCCCACCCTGCACACCGACGCCCGCGGCCTGTTCTTCGAGTGGTTCACCGACGCCGGGTTCCGCGGCCTGACCGGGCACCGGTTCGACGTGCGGCAGGCCAACTGCTCGGTGTCGGCCCGCGGGGTGCTGCGCGGCCTGCACTTCGCCCAGCTGCCGCCCGGCCAGGCCAAGTACGTCACCTGCGTGCGCGGCGCGGTGTGGGACGTGGTGGTCGACATCCGGGTCGGCTCGCCGACCTACGGCCGCTGGGATGCGGTGCTGCTCGACGACCGGGACCGCCGCTCGGTCTACCTGGCCGCCGGACTGGCGCACGGATTCCTTGCGCTGCAGGATGATTCGACGGTGATGTACCTGTGCTCGGCGGAGTACGACCCGGCCCGCGAGCACACCGTGCGGCCCACCGACCCGGCGATCGGCATCGCCTGGCCCGACGTCGGGGAGCCGATCCTGTCCGAGCGCGACGCCGCGGCCCCCGATCTGGCCACGGTGCGCGCCGCCGGGCTGCTGCCCGGCTGGGACGAGGCGCAGGCGTTCGTCGAGCAGCTGCGCGCCCGGCTGGGCTGACCGGCCCCGGTCACCCCGCGGGAGGAGACGACGAGCCCTTGCCTCCGGCTCGGGACAATTACTAGGATCTCCAAGTATCTTGGGTCACACCCGAGCGAACGGTCCGCGCACCCCGATCCCTGGACGGAAGTCATGAGGCAGATCCAGCACTTCATCAACGGCAAGCACACCGCCGGGCGGTCCACCCGCACCGCCGACGTGCTCAACCCGAACACCGGCGCGGTGCAGGCACAGGTGCTGATGGGCACCGCCGCCGACATCGACGCCGCGGTCGCCGGGGCCGCCGAGGCCCAGCGGGAATGGGCCGCCTGGAACCCGCAGCGCCGGGCCCGGGTGCTGATGAGGTTCATCGACCTGGTCAACGACAACGTCGACGAGCTCGCCGAGCTGCTCAGCCTCGAGCACGGCAAGACGCTGGCCGACGCCAAGGGCGACATCCAGCGCGGCATCGAGGTGATCGAGTTCGCCGCCGGCATCCCGCATCTGCTCAAGGGCGAGTACACCGAGGGCGCCGGCCCCGGCATCGACGTCTACTCGATCCGCCAACCGCTCGGCGTGGTCGCCGGCATCACCCCGTTCAACTTCCCCGCGATGATCCCGCTGTGGAAGGCCGGCCCGGCCCTGGCCTGCGGCAACGCCTTCATCCTCAAGCCCAGCGAACGCGATCCGTCGGTGCCGGTGCGCCTGGCCGAACTGTTCCTCGAGGCCGGCCTGCCGCCGGGGCTGTTCCAGGTGGTGCACGGCGACAAGGAGGCCGTCGACGCCATCCTCGAGCACCCGGTGATCCAGGCCGTGGGCTTCGTCGGCAGCTCGGATATCGCGCAGTACATCTACGCCGGGGCGGCCGCGCACGGCAAGCGCTCGCAGTGCTTCGGCGGGGCCAAGAACCACATGATCGTGATGCCCGACGCCGACCTCGACCAGGCCGTCGACGCGCTCGTCGGCGCCGGCTACGGCAGCGCCGGGGAACGCTGCATGGCGATCAGCGTCGCGGTCCCGGTCGGCAAGGAGACCGCCGACCGGCTGCGCAACCGGCTGGCCGAGCGGGTGCGCAACCTGCGGGTGGGCCACAGCCTCGACCCGAAGGCCGACTACGGCCCGCTGGTCACCGGCGCGGCCCTGGCCCGGGTCCGCGGCTACATCGACCAGGGCGTGGCGGCC
>Ga0207874_1000932_pt1 | contig 37798 bp, 32 predicted proteins | sample HigsolmetaAR201D_FD_184833 | JGI IMG/M metagenome (GOLD analysis project Ga0207874, IMG submission 184833) | Ionic liquid and high solid enriched microbial communities from the Joint BioEnergy Institute, USA - AR20-1-D (SPAdes) (version 2) ...
CTGCCTCGCGCAGCTTCTTGATGATCTGCTCAGGTGTGTGCCGCTTCCGCTTCATGGAAAGTCCTCCTTGCCAAATGGGGCCAAAGGACTCTCATAGCAGCTGGACCAGCTTTTGGGGAGCAGGCCAGTTCGCCCCTGGCTATGCTTCATAGCCCCGGCCCGTAGCGGCAACGAATACAGCCCTCACTCCCAAATAAAAAAGCCGGCGGGAGCCTATACGTGACTCCCGCCGGCTGTGGCTTCTTGGGTGCGAACCTGGTGGCTCGCGGTCGTGCGTAGCCTGCAGCTGGCTCAGTTGGCTGGTGTGGTGCAGACGGGCAGCACCTTCACCGAGCCGTCCAGCTTGGGCAGCGGCGGTAGCACGGTGCCTTCCTCAACGGTGGTCTTCGATACCTTGTGTTCGCAGCTGGCGCACAGGTCTTCCACCACCCATTTATAGGTCGGAATGGTCTTGGTGACCGTCCGCTTCATCAGCTTGCGCTTGGTGTGGATCTTGGCACAACTGGGGAGCCAATCGAACCACACAAACTTCTTGGGCGCTGTAGACACGCCGTCCTTCTTGCATGCCTCGTCGCCGAAGTCGCACACGCAGTCGTGATGCTTGCCGGCTCGCTTCGACGGAGCAGGAATGCAGAAGTCTTCTTCCTTCACACCGTAGCAGGTGATCTCGACTTTCTTTTCCTCGCAGACCAGCCGGCACACCTTGTGGCAGTGGTCTTTGCAGCCGCAATGGTGGCAGCCCGCCCAAGCCTGGCCGGCCAGCACCGAAACCACGGCCGCGGCGAGCACTATCGTTCGGAACGTAACGGGTATCATGAAACACATCCTTGTTTCATTCTTGAGCCCTGCGCCAGCGAACCCATCGGGCGGCCGGCGCACGGCCTGGGTCGTTAGGCATTCGCGGCAAAACCAGTGTTTCGCGCGTAACCGTCCGTGTTTTTCTTGGGCTCAACCAATGAGCCTGTCGTGTTGCAGGAGATCGGGCGGCTTACCAGTTGACGTCGTACCGCATGGCGATCAAGTCCGACGAGGTTTCGCCGAACACGGTTTCGGAGCTGGTGAACGGATGGATCCAGTCGAACATGATCCGCATCCGGTCGGTCCAGTACCAGTTGAACCCAATGGTGAAGTCGTTGTATTGGCCGTGGCCCGTGGAGGTAATGTCGAGGTACGACCACCGGGCTTTGAACTCCCAGGCGCCCCAGCCGTAGCCGCCATCCACCAGGAAGAAGTTGGTGAAGGGCCGGTTGCGACCGAACTGGGCACCGTGCTGGCCGAACCGCTCATAGATGCGGTTTTCGCCCGTCAGAAAGTAGCTCATGTACGCGTAGGCGCCGCCCACGGTGATCGTATCGCCATTGAGCAGGTCCACGCCGCACAAATAGGCTTCGCTCTGGAGTGAGAGCGGCCCCCAGACGGTCGCCAGTTCGATGTTACCGGTGGTGTAATCGCCGGAGGGCAAGTTGCCGCTATCGATCACCACCGGGCCGCGCTGCACCTGCGGACGGGCGCGAAACCGGGCGATCTCGTCATAATCGTGCGTGTACAGCACGCCGACGCCGGTATGAATCAGGTAACGCCCGTTCGACGGCTCATCGTAGTATGGCAACCAGGTCAGACGGCCGCTGAGGCGATAGCCTTGCCGGTCGCCGAAACGAGTCTTGATGGTGTCGTTGATATCGTCGAAGAACATGCCGCCCGCCCAGGTCATGTTCAGGTCGGGCGTGTGGTTATAGAACGCCACACCGACTTCGCGGTCGCCGGTGAAGATGTTCTGCGTGGGGATCGAGCGTTCGTTGAAGATGTTATTGGTATCGTTGGTCACCTGCTCCAGGCCAAAGGGCACGAAGAAGTTCCCAATGCGGAAGCGGCCCACGATCGGAATGTCGTTCATCGACACGTAGGCGTCTTTGACTTCCGGCGAGGCGTACGGACTCTCGTTCGAGCCTTGCCCCGGTTCGAGGGTCAGTTGCAGGCGGAAGTCGAACTGCCCGTAGCCGGTACCTTCAGCGGAAAGACGCAGGCGCCGGAAGCTGAAGTAGTTCTCAGCGCCCACGATGGCCGGGTCGGCGTTGGCCCAGGTGATGTAGTCGATCTGGATATGACCGCCCAGCCTGACGTTCCAGCGTTCGTTGCTGAGATCGATCCAGCCGTCGTCTTTGGCGGTCTTGGCCTTGGATTGAGCCTCTTCGACGGCCGCCAACCGCTTCTTCAGTTCTTCCAGTTCCGCCTTGGAGGCTTCTTCGGCCGCGGACGGGACATTCTCAGCGGGCGGGGGGACTGACTCCTGCCGCACCGACGTTGGAGATTGCAGCTCCGAAAGCTGCCAGCGCAGCCACCGGATCTCTGCTTCCTGTTGCTCCAGCCGTTGCTGAATCGTTCTTACGTCAAGTGGTGGGCTCGTGACAGGCTCTTGAGCCTGGGCGGCCAGAGGGGCCGCCATCAATAACATCAGTGCTAGCGAATACCTTGATTTATTCGGCTGCAGATGCAGGACCGCCTTCCATTGCGACCTTCTGCCGAATCGAAGCATCCGTACCTCGTCAAGTCAACCGTGGCCTCCGGCTTTCCGGTCGGCCGCCGCAACCATGCTGTCGTGTCATCGGTGCCTCACGTTTGGCGTGTCAGCACTTCGTTACACATGCATGGTCGGCATCCGATCTTAACGAACTTGACGGTTATCCTCAGAACGACGAATGCGCCATTTCTCCGTGCGGTCGATCTGCACGATCACCCCGTCCTGAACCGTGATCTGCACGGCGCCGTACCGCAGGCCTCGCAGCGAATCCTTGATCTTCTTCAGCTCTTCGTCCGTGATCTGCCGTCGGTTGTCCGGTGGCATGTTATCGTGGCTTTGCATATCGCGATCGCTTCCTGCAACGGGATTGGGGGTGGACAGTTGCTTAGATGACATAGTCCGGCACAAATACGCGGGCGTTCTTGGGATAGACGTACACCTCGTCGCCGTGCGCCAGTTGCAGTTCTTGGAGCCGTTCCAGCGGCAGGTCGACATAAATGTTCTGGCCGTCGCCCGCCCGGAGGTTCACCTTGGCCACCGAGCCGGCCGGATTCACGCGGACCACGCGGGCGGCCAGGCTCGCCACGCCGTTGCGCGAGCGTTTGATGTCCAGCTCGTGGGGGCGCATGTAGACCATCGCCTCCCGCTCCTGGTCGGCCTCGTAGTTGGGATATTCGATCGCCATCTCGCCCAGCAGCGCCTGCCCTCGCCGCACCCGGCCCTGGAACACGTTGACCTGGCCCAGGAACTCCATCACGAACGGGTTGGCCGGCTGGTGGAACACGTGTTCGGGCGTGCCGTCCTGTTCGATCCGGCCCTGGTTCATGACCACGATCCGGTCGGCCACTTCCAGGGCTTCTTCCTGATCGTGCGTAACCAGCACGCTGGTCAGGTGAATTTCGTCGTGCAGCTTGCGGAGCCAGTCGCGGAGGCCCTGCCGCACCTTGGCGTCCAGGGCACCAAACGGCTCGTCCAGCAGCAGCACCTTGGGTTCAACCGCCAACGCCCGCGCCAAGGCGACGCGTTGCCGCTGGCCGCCCGATAGCTGGCTGGGGTAACGGCCGCCGAAGTTTTCGAGCTGCACCAGCTTGAGCAGTTGATGGACGCGGTCGCGGATCTCGGCCTTACTGGGCCGCAGCGCGCGCGGCCGCACGCGGAGGCCAAAGGCGATGTTCTCGAACACCGTCATGTGGCGGAACAGCGCGTAGTGCTGGAACACAAAGCCCACGCGTCGCTGGCCCACGGGGCGCTCGGTCACGTTCGAATCGTCGAACAGGATTTCGCTCGCCGGGTTCGGATCGGCGACTTCCAGACCGGCAATGATCCGCAGCAGCGTCGTCTTGCCCGAGCCCGATGGCCCCAGCAGGGCCACCAGTTCGCCATCGTTCACCCGCAGGCTGACGTCGTGCAAGGCGGTGAAGTTGCCGAACGTCTTGGAGATATGCTTGACTTCGATACTCATGGATCTATGCCTCGCCCGAAGGCGTTTGAGTCGATTCTTTCAGTTCGAGCTGCAAGCGGTGTTCAACGATGGTCTTGACCACCAGGGTGACCAGCGCCAACAGCGTCAGAAGCGAAGCCACCGCGAACGCGGCGACAAAGTTGTATTCGTTGTAGAGAATCTCCACGTGCAGCGGCACGGTGTTGGTCTTGCCGCGGATGTGGCCCGACACCACCGACACGGCGCCGAACTCGCCCATCGCCCGGGCGTTGCACAGGATTACGCCATACAGCACGCCCCACTTGATGTTGGGCAGCGTCACCCGCCAGAAGGTCTGCCAGCCGCTGGCCCCCAGCGTCAGGGCCGCGTATTCCTCGTCCGTGCCCTGGGCCTGCATCAGCGGAATCAGCTCGCGGGCCACAAACGGGAAGGTGACAAAGATGGTGGCCAGCACAATGCCCGGCACGGCAAAGATGATCTGGATGCCATGCGATTGCAGCCATGGCCCCAGCCAGCCCTGCATGCCGAACAGCAGCACGTAGATCAAACCGGAGATCACCGGCGACACGGCGAACGGCAGATCGATCAGCGTAATCAGCACGCTCTTGCCGCGGAAATTGAACTTGGCGATCGCCCAGGCCGCGGCCACGCCGAACACCAGGTTCAGCGGCACGGCGATGCCGGCGGTAATCAGTGTCAGCTTGATCGCCGCCAGGGCCGCCGGATCGGTCACGCTGGCCCAATAGGCGCCCAGGCCCTTGCGCAGGCCCTCGCCGAACACGGCCGCCAGCGGGACCACCAGGAACAACCCCAGGAACAGCACCGACACGGTCACCAGCAGGATCTTCACCCCCAGCGGCTCGTCGGTGGCCGCGCGAACCGTCGCCGGGTTCACGCGGGTTATCGGCGGTGCGACAGCAGCGCTCATGCTCAGGCAACTCCTTGATGACGGTGGCCCGCCCAGTACTGGAGCATGTTGATCGTCAGCAGCAGCACGAACGACGCCATCAGCATCACCGTGGCGATGGCCGTGGCGCCGGGATAGTCGTACTGCTCGAGCTTGGTCACGATCAACAGCGAGGTGATCTCCGTCTTCATCGGCATATTGCCGGCGATAAATACGACGGAGCCGTATTCGCCCAAGGCCCGGGCGAACGCCATCGCAAAGCCCGTGAGCAGCGCCGGCAGAATGGCCGGCAAAATGACCCGCGTGAACGCGTGGAACCGCGTCGCCCCCAGGCTGGCCGCCGCCTCTTCATGCTCCTTCTCCAACTCGGCGATGGCCGGCTGGAGCGTCCGCACGACAAACGGCAGCCCCACAAAGATCAGCGCGATGGTGATCCCCAGGGGCGTAAACGCGACCTTGATGCCCAGCGGTTCGAGGTACTGGCCGATCCAGCCGTTGGGGGCGTAGATCGCCGTCAGCGCGATGCCCGACACGGCCGTCGGCAGCGCAAAGGGCAGATCGACCAGCGCGTCGATGACCTTCTTGCCCGGGAAGCGGTAGCGGACCAGCGTCCAGGCGACCATCAGACCGAACACGGCGTTGATCAACGCAGCGATCAGCGACGCGCCGAAGGTCAGCTTGTAGGAGGCCACGACGCGCGGCTCGGTAACGATCTTCCAGAACTGCGACCACCCCAGACCAGCGCTCTTGAGGAACAGCGCCGAGAGCGGCAGCAGCACGATCACCCCCAGGTAGAACAGCGTAAACCCGAGGGTGGGCCCGAAGCCGGGCAGGACATTCCGTTTGCGGGCAACCAGACTCACGACGGGCCTCCTGCCAGTCGAGCGGCGATGTTGGACATTAGACCTTCTTAGTTACCGGGGACATAAATCTGGTCGAACACGCCGCCGTCGTTGAAGTGCTCGTTCTGGGCCTTGTGCCAGCCCCCGAACACCTCATCGATGGTGAACAGCTCCACCTGCGGGAACCGCTTCGTATCTTCGGGATCGGCATACTCGGGCGAAACGGGCCGGTAATAGTGCTTGGCCACCACGCGCTGGCCCACCGGCGAGTAGAGGTATTCGAGGTAGGCCTTGGCCACGTCGAGCGCGCCGTGCGCCTCGGCATTCTTATCGACGACGGCCACCGGCGGCTCGGCCAGGATGCTGACCGAGGGCACCACGATTTCGACCTTGTCCGGGCCGTACTCCTTCAGGGCGAGGAACGCCTCGTTCTCCCAGGCCAGGAGCACGTCGCCAATGTTACGCTGCACGAAGGTGTTGGTGGCACCGCGGGCGCCGGAGTCCAGCACCGGCACGTTCTTGAACAGGGCCGCCACGAACTCGCGGGCCTTGTTCTGGTCGCCACCATTCTGCCGCAGGGCATAGCCCCAGGCGGCCAGGTAGTTCCAGCGGGCACCGCCGGAGGTCTTGGGATTGGGCGTGATCACCTGCACGTCCGGCTTCACCAGGTCATCCCAGTCCTTGATGCCCTTGGGGTTACCCTTGCGCACCAGGAACACGATGGTCGAGGTATACGGCGAGCTGTTGTGGGGCAGCCGCGTCTGCCAATCCTTGGGGAACAAACCCGTCTGCTCGGCAATGACGTCGATATCGTAAGCCAGAGCGAGCGTAACCACGTCGGCCTTCAAGCCGTCGATCACCGCCCGGGCCTGTTTACCGGCACCACCGTGTGATTGTTCGACGGTGACCTTCTGGCCGGTCTTTTCGAGCCAGTATTTCTCGAACTCTTGATTGAAATCGGCGTAGAGTTCGCGAGTGGGATCATACGACACGTTCAGCAGCGTCACCTCGGCGGTCCCGGAGCCGCCTTGTTCCGAGCTGCCGGATTGCCCGCTGCAGCCGCCGAGCAACGTCAGGCTCGTGAGCAGACCCAGCGTGGCAAAAGTGCGAATCAGCATGTTCGATTCCCTTCCAACGTCGATCAATCGAGTAGCAATGCAAGAGTCTGGCCCAGTCGTCCGGGACGCGTTCGAAGCGGAACGGAAAGGCAAACTGCATGCCATTTGCTAGTTTGCGTAAAACGGGGAGGGATCGGCGGAGTCTCTGGCCGCTAGCTACGGTGCATCCGGAAAATTCCGTGATATTGACTGGGTGCATGCTGTTAAATATACTGGGATTCCGTCATATTTAACGGGAAAGGCCCCCAATGCAGCGTTTTCGACAGATCCTGCTCGAAGTCTGGCGCGAGGCATGCCGCCACATCGAAATCGGCGAATCGACCCTGACCATCGCCCGGCTCCTCTCCCGGCAACTGCCGCTGGCGCAAATCATTGTCCGCCGCCTGGATCGCGAAACGACGAGCATCGCCACCGTCGCCGCGGCGCCGGTCGATGCGGGCGTCCCCATCAAGGAAAATCGCCGCGAGTTCACCTCCCAGGAGTTCGGCCGCCTGCAAACCTGGGCCAACAGTGGCCGGCTGTTGCGGCGGGGCAAACGGCTTACCGGCATGCTCGGTTATGTGATGCCGCCGGATATTGACGCCGACGTGCTGGCAGCCCCGCTGATTGGCCGCGAAGGGCCCGAAGGCGTGCTGCTTCTGGTGGCCCAGCCCGACCGTGAATTTGAGGACGAACACCTCGGCGTGCTGGAGGCGCTGCGTGAGCCGTTCTCCGTGGCCCTGGAAAACGACCAGCGGCTCCATGAAATGGCCCGCCTCCGCGAAGCGGCCGAAGCCGAGCGCGGGGCACTGCTTCGCCGCCTGGGACGCACCAACCTGGGCGATACCATCGTGGGCGAGCAGACCGGCTTGAAACACGTGATGGAACGCGTGGAGTTGGTTGCCCAGTCGGACGTGCCGGTGCTGATCCTGGGCGAAACCGGTACCGGTAAGGAACTGATCGCCCGGGCTCTGCACGTGCGCAGCCCTCGCCACCAGGGGCCCTTCATCCGCGTGAACTGCGGTGCGATCCCCCCCGAATTGATCGACTCGCACCTGTTCGGCCACGAACGCGGCAGCTTCACCGGCGCCGAGCAAACCCGGCAAGGCTGGTTCGAACGGGCCGACGGCGGCACGCTGTTCCTCGACGAAATCGGCGAGCTGCCGCTGGAAGCCCAGGTGCGATTCCTGCGGGTATTGCAGGACGGTTTCGTCGAACGGGTCGGTGGCAGCCACCCGATCCACGTCAACGTCCGTGTCGTCGCGGCCACGCACCGCGACCTGGCCACCATGGTTCGCGAAGGCCGGTTCCGCGAAGATCTTTGGTACCGCCTGGCGGTGTTCCCCGTCTTGCTACCGCCCCTGCGCGAGCGCCCCGAAGACATCCCGGCCTTGGCGGAGCATTTTGCGGAACGGGCGGCGGCCCGCTTTACCCTCGCCCCGTGCCGCCCCACGCCAGAAGATTTGCGGCTGCTGCAGTCGTACGACTGGCCCGGCAACATCCGTGAGCTTGGCGCGGTGATCGATCGCGCGGCCATTCTGGGCAACGGCAAATGCCTGGAAATCGCCAAGGCCCTAGGCACTCTCGATAACAACGGCACCCCGGCCCGAGCCAAGCCGGCCGCCGCCCCGACGTCGTTACCCGAGGGCAGCGACTGGTCGCTCGACAAGGCCATTCGCCGCCACATTGAAGCGGCCCTGGCCGCTACCAAGGGCCGCATCGAAGGCCGCCGCGGAGCTGCGGCCCTCTTGCAGATTAATCCTCATACGCTTCGGGCTCGCATGCGCAAGCTGGGGATCGATTGGGCCCGATTCCGCGACGAGTGACGCCACGCCCAGCATATTTTCTAGCTTTCCGTGACATGTGACGGAGTCTTGCCCGTCATATTTCACGGAACGGCGATTTGCGCTCATTTTGCTGCCTTTTCGACCTCGGTGATCGCGGCAATTCTTTCATCTGGCGCAATTGGCACGCGGGTTGCTTTTTCTGCGGCACAACCATCACGGGCCATCAGAAGCCTGCAGCAAAGTGAAACCTCGCCGGGAACCACCCAAGTAAAAAACAACCCTCGTCCCGGCCGCCACTCATTCCTCGCGTTGCTAACTGGACCACCGGAGGCACACGCAATTTTCTCAGGAAGAGATGCGTGTATGTACATGAACCCAATGACAATCCTGCCTCCTGATCGCCGCCGCACTCCTCTTTCGGCTGCCACGGCACAGCGGTTCTGTTGCCGGGTCCTGTGTTGCTGTACGGCGTGTTGTAGCGGCTAACCCGCCGCTGCCTCACCGGCACAAGCCCGGTGAGTACGTTCACCGCCGACATTGCAAGGTCGCGCACGCAATCTCGCAATCTTTAGCAGCCCCGTTTGTGGGCGAGCTGTCTCGAAATTCACTCGCAAAGCGTTGAGGAGTCATACCATGTCCATTTCGAAGGTTGTCCCCGCTGTTCGCCGCCGGGGTTTCACTCTGGTCGAACTGCTGGTGGTCATCGCAATCATCGGGATCCTGATCGCACTGCTGCTGCCGGCCATCCAATCGGCCCGCGAAGCAGGACGCCGTTCGAGCTGCTCGAACAATCTTCGCCAGATCGGTACCGCCATCCAACTGCACCACGACGCGCTGGGCTATCTGCCGCCGGGCACCCAGGGTGTGAGCTACTCGGGCAACGCGGCCTTTGGCTGGTCCGCTTACCTGCTGCCGTGGCTGGAGCAGGAAGCCCTGCACCGCGACCTGCAGGTGGATAGCCTGTCGCTGACCGACGTTCTGAACGACACCAACAATCACCGGTTCGCTCAGGAGCACCTGCCCGCGTTCCGTTGCCCCAGTGACGAAGGTCCGGAGCTGAACAACAAGCGGAGCTTCGGCAACTTCAGCGTGGATGTGGCCACCTCGAACTACGTGGGCGTGACGGGCGTCCGCTGGACCACCGCCAACGAGTGGAACAACAACCGCAACAATGATCCGCGCGGTGCCTTCTGGCCCGGCAGCAAGCTCCGTTGGGCCGACTTCCGGGACGGCACCAGCAACACGTTCATCGTGGGTGAACGCAACTGGTTCCATAAGGCCGCCGTGTACATCGGCGTGCAGAACAAGAACGGCAAGGGCGCCAATGCCCTGCAGATGACCCTGGGCCTGGTCACCGTCAAGCCGAACGATCCCACCTCGGCCGGTGAAGAAGGTTTCAGCAGCAACCATCCCAAGGGCACGTTGTTCGTCTTCGCCGACGGCCATGTGAACTTCATCCCCAACACCATCGAGTTCGACAACACCAACGCCGACGCGACCGATGGCAGCCAGGCGAGCATGGGCCTGTATCAGCGTCTGGGCCGCCGTGATGACGGCCAGACGGTGGGTGAGTTCTAAATCGCCGCTCCCGCCCGCAGACCTCGCGGGCGGAGCACGGCTCACCCAGGTAACTCACACCAAGCAGATACGGATGAGGTTTTCCCATGACAGTCCATCGAATCCTCCGCATCCCGCGCATCCCGATTAAGCCTCGCCGCCGCGGGTTCACCCTAGTCGAACTACTGGTCGTGATCGCGATCATCGGCATCCTGATCGCCCTGTTGCTGCCGGCGATCCAGTCGGCCCGCGAAGCAGGACGCCGAGCCCACTGCGCCAGTAACCTGAAGAACATCGGCCTGGCCCTGTTGAACTACGAAGACGTCAACGGCCGCTTCCCGTACGGGGCCAAGAGCTCGGTCGGCCGCGACCACGCGAAAGGTCGGGCGGCCTGGGGCTGGGGCACCTATATCCTGCCGTTCCTCGAACAGGAGCAGCTTTGCAACACCATGCGGGTCGATTCGCAGGAACTGCACGACCTGATGATCGACTACGAACAGTTCCGGTCCTTGCCGCAGACGCACCTGCCGATCTATCGCTGCCCCAGCGATGACGGCCCTGAGTTGAACCACGAACGGTCGTTCACCAACGACCGGTACGGTGACACGCCGATGGCGACCTCCAACTACATCGCCGTCCAGGGCACCCGCTGGGCCAACGGTGATTACGACGGCGAGACCGGCACCTGGATTACCCCGCGTAACGATCCGTGGGGGATCTTCTGGGTGGACAGCAAGACCAAGATCTCGGACATCAAGGACGGCACCAGCAATACCTTCCTCGTGGGTGAACGCTGCTGGGCCAACTTCGCGGGCATCTGGGTGGGCGTCCGCAACTACAACGGTACGGGCGAATGGGGACTCCGCCAGGCTCTGGGGATCTCCAACATCAAGCCCAACGCCGCCGGCCCCGAAGGCAACCGCGGTTTCAGCAGCAACCATCCCAAGGGCACGCAGTTCGTCTTCGCTGACGGCCACGTGGCCTTCATCCCCAACACCATCAACTTTGACAACACCGGCGCGGGTGCCGAGCCGGGTAAGCCTAACCTTGCCAACATGGGCACCTATCAGCGGCTGGCCCGTCGCAACGACGGCCAAACCGTGGGTGAGTTTTGACGCGGAGAACGTGATGAACCGTTTGGAAGTTCGCTTGCACGTAAGACACCTGTTGGGCATCGCGTTGGCTTCAGCGGCCATCACCCTCAGCGGATGCAACGACGGACCCGAATTGGCGGAGGTGCACGGCACGGTGCGGTTGGGCGGCAAGCCCGTAGCTGGCGTCCTGGTTGAGTTCAACCCCATACAGGGCGAGTCCTCGTACGGCACCACGAACCAGCGAGGCGAATACACGCTGCGGTTTGACCGGCACCGTGCCGGCGCCGAACTCGGCCAGCACAAAGTGAGGATCACGGCGGACGACGATTCGCGGGTTCGCGTGCCGGAAAAGTACAACGAGGAAACGACGCTGACCGCCACCGTGAATCCCGGCGTCAATCAGATCGACTTCGACTTGGAGGCGAACTGAGAAGGGGCGACCAGTCGGCAGAGCGTCCGACGCTCTGTGTCTCGCCGTGGAGCTGGTTTAGCGACCAGCCCCTCGGCGGGTGACTGGTCTACATGCGGCACGGTCCGACCCGACAACGGGAGGACACGTCCGCCGCGTAGCACAAGAGACCACCCCCAGTCGCCGACAGCGGCGATCGCCTTCTGCGGTCGGTAAGGAGAACGTTGAGCTGATCGATCCCCGGCCTTGGCCGGACATGCACCCACCCGATCAGCGCAGTTGGAAACATCTGGAGCCGGTGGGCGTAGGCTTAGGCCGTTGTGTGGCTCGGAGCTACCCGGCCTAAGCCTACCGCTGTTTTTGCAGGGTCCGCTTGTGTGGACCTTTTTTGATGCGCCCGTAGGGTCCGCTGTGCGTGCGGACCTTACCAGCGCGCGGCTATCCACGGGTAGGCGTCCGCGATCGATGAGGACCGGCCGCTACTTCTTGTCCACGTAAGTATCGAGGAACTTATACAGTTCCTGGGTAGCCGGGTCGTCGGGCATGCCCAGCTCGTGGGCTAGGCGACCGTGATTGGTGTCGCTCTTGCCAAACGCCTTGGCCGGAATGTTGGCCGCCTTCAACACGGCTTGCAGCCGGTGAGCCTGCACCGTCGTATCGGGGTTGCCGGTGAAGTACAGGATGAGGAACGGCGGGATGCCCTTGTTGGGGGCCACATGCGTTACCGCCGAAAAATCGACGTGCTTCTTCGGATCGTTGCCGAACTTCTGCCGGTGACCAAAGGTTGGCATGTTGCCGCCGTAGATCATCTGCCGCAGCTCGGCGGTCATGATGATCTTGGGAATATCGTACGTGTCGCCGTCCACCGGCACGCAGCCCTTGAGCACGCCGATCGACACGCCCTCCTCCTTCAGGTAGCGATCGTCGATGCACACGATCGCGGCGAGCTGTGCGCCGGCCGAATGCCCGGCCACCACGATCCGCTGCGGATCGCCGCCGTACTTGGCGATGTTCTTGTAAACCCAGGCGAGCGACTTGGCCACGTCGCGGATCAGTTCGTCCATCTCCACGTCGGGCAGCAGGCGGTAATTGGTCGACACAAACACGTAACCGCGTTCGGTCAGCACCTTGGGCTTGATGCCCACCCGGCTCTTATCGCCGGTTTGCCAGCCGCCGCCGTGAATCCAGAACATCACCGGTAGGCTGTCGCCGGCTGGTTTCTCAGGCGTGTAAATATCCAGCACCTGACGCTCGTGGCCGTTCTCCACATACGGAATATTGGCCGTAAGCTTCTGGGCGTTGGCCACGTTGCCAAGCAGTCCCAATGAAAGCACGCATGCCGTGATCACTTTGCCGTTCATGAGCGGTGGCTTCCTGGTTACGAGGACGGTTGGGACGCATTGCGAGACTGGCTCGCTGGCGTGCATTCCCGCAGGGTAGCGCAGGAACACGCCGCGCGGCCAATCCGCCCGCAATTGTGATCGCCCCAATGGGGTATTGCCAGCATTTGCCCGGCCGGGCCGACTGGTTCGCAGGGGGGCAGCCCGGAGCGGCCACGTGGAGTCGATGCGTCCAGAACCGCCCCCGCGGCCCGCCTCGCCGAAAGACGTTCTGCAAACGTGGATGGACTCGCCCGGCCATCGTGCTAATCTGCTGCAAGACAACGTAGCGCAGCTTGGGATGGGCATGGCGGTAGCGGCCGGTGACCAGCCGGATAGGGCCTTGGTCGTGGTAGCCCCCGCTAAGTTTCGCCCCGCGTTGCGAGAACTCCCACGTAGGCCGTTCCGATGACCATTGCTCGCAGCCCCGAATTGATGTCGCGCACCGACACCGCTCTGCTGGTGGTCGACGTGCAGGAGAAACTGATCCCGCTGATTCCCGGCCAGCGTCGCCTGGTGTGGAATATTCGCCGGTTACTCGAGGCCGCCGCGGCGCTGGGCCTGCCGGCCCTGGCCACGGAACAATACCCGCGCGGTCTGGGGCCCACGGTGCCCGAGCTTGCCGCCAGGCTCCCTCAGCCGGTACCGGAGAAAAGCTGCTTCAGTTGCCGCGAGCGCGACGAACTGTTTGCCGGGCTGACCGACCGCGGCATCGATAAGCTGCTGGTTACAGGCATCGAGGCCCACGTCTGTGTGCAGCAAACCGTGCTCGATCTGCTGGGCCAGATGTTCCGCGTGTACGTGGCCGTCGACGCGGTGGGCTCGCGTTACCCACTCGATTACGAAATCGCCCTGCGGCGAATGGAGGCGGCCGGAGCCGTGCTGACCACCACCGAAGCCGCCATGTTCGAGTGGTGCGAGTACTCAGGCACGCCCGAGTTCAAACGCATCAGCGGCCTGGTCAAAGAACAGCCGCCGGAATAATCCCCTTACTCCATCGTCCGGGTCAGACGGACGACAACCAGCGGGCCGACCTTGGTTGTAGTGGCTTGCCACGTATCGCCGGGCTCGGCCAATTGTTGGCCAATTGTGTCGGCGTGTTCGCTGACATCGCGTTGCCACGCCCGGTAAATGATCCAGGCCGAACCGTGGCTGCGGATCGAATCGCGCTGACGATCGGTCAACAGCCCCGGCAATAGTTTGTCGGGCGCCGCGTTGGCGAGCGGTTCCAACGGCCGGGCACGTTCGAAGCGGTAATGACCTTGCAGAGGGAACAGGAGGTACTCGCGGAACCGCTGGTCGCGTTCCAGTCGATCGCGATCGCCGCCTTCGACCAACGCCGCCCAGAGGACCACCGGCGCAGATTCGACCGCGTCTGGCATATCGTCCGAACCTTCTTGCTCGACGGAGCGTTCCTGTGCTTCGATCGTGGCAATCGCCGCTCGCCAATCTTCGCGGACGTAGCCGTATGGCGGCGAGGTCTGCAACGTCGCCCACAGGCAAACAGCCAACACGCTCGCAATGCGCAGGCCAGGATGCCGGGCAAACGTGGTCAGCCAGCCTGCGGCCAGCGCCGGCACCGGCGCAATGATCAGCAGGTAACGCGGCAGCATCAGCGACAACAAGCCTGCGGCCGTGGCCATCCACACCAACAGCAGCGGCACCAAGAACCAGCAAGCCAACAAACCCGCCCAGGCGGCGTTAGACAGCTCCGCGTGCGGTTCGTCCGAAGGCGGCACGTTGTTCGCGCGTGCCCATCGCCGCTGAATGAACCAGGCTCCAGCCGCCACCACACAGGCCGGGGCTACGAGCGTCAACCAGTTGAACTGCGTGAACAGTTGCGAGACGCGCACTGGCCCCATGATCTGTCGCCAGACTTCGCGGCGGCCATACACCTCGCCCAGGGCTCCCCAGCCGGGTAGCGTACCGACCAGGGCCACGGCCAGATCGGCTGCCAACTTCCAAGCGGTATAGGGCGAGGGGCCTCCTTCAGGTGTGGAGGAGGTGCCGCCTTCATTCCCCGCCTTCCAGCGTCGGGCCAGCACGTACCATACCAGCTCGCCGGTCAGCACCAAGAGCGATGTGTAGTGCAGGTAGAACAGCAGCACGGTGAGCAGGATCAGCGCAAGCCGCCTCGGCCACCGCGCATCGGTTGTGACCAGTGCAAAGACGCCAACGTGAAGCAGGGTCACCAATTGGACGAGCGCATAAACCCTGGCTTCCTGCGCGAAGACAATCTGAATCGGGTCAATCGCCAACAAGTAGCCGGCCACAAGTCCGGCGGTCCAACTGCCGGCCATGCGTCGCAGTAACCACCAGGCGGCCGGCAGTAGCAAAAGACTGGCCAGCAGCGACGGCAGCCGCAGCCGCACCTCGCCGCCACCCGTTCCCTGGGTCACAACGTGGCACAACCAGAAGTAAACCGGCGGCTGATTACCATCGCGTGCCCGCTGGGCGACCTCGCTCCAGTTGCCGCGTGCCGCCCACGATGTATGCAACTCATCAAGCCAGAGCGGCTTATCCAGTTGGTACAGCCGCGTAGCTGCCGCAAGTGTCAGGACCACGACCGCAACCGCGATCAGCAACCAGCACGGCCGTGAGCCGGTGGTAGTCGGGCAGGAGAGGGAGGGTTCAGCACGGTGCGACAACATGGCGGCTGGCTCGCGGCCAACCACGTGTCGCCCACCAGGTTAGTGACACGCGGCCGACGTTAAACAGGAAAGCAGTTACCCAACCAGCGAAAGAACGCAGGGCCAGCGACGACCGCGGGGAGTGTCCAGCCCCCCAGGCAAGGGTCGATGCGGTCCTTGATACTATGCCTGGAACGCCCAGCAGATTGAATCCCCGGCCCTTGGGGAGCGGCAGGCGACATCGAACCTGCACACAAGTGGCGATTTCGGCAGCTCTTATCCCCCCAATGGTTCTTGCTGCGCTCATTGAACGTGGCCATGCGCGGCTTGCTGGGGAGCGCCGGCCTTGATCCGCGGGCTTAGAATGCCCTGTACAACCCTAGCTAGCTTTGCGAGACTGAATTCCCGCTGCGGGGAGGGCATTGAGCATCTTCCCCGGGTCACGCCGGCGCGGCCGGGCCAATGATACCTGAGTGGTGGCACGGCGCTGCGGCTTCGCTTGCCTGGCCAGGCGAAACGGCCGTGGACACGCCCAAGATATGGCGGTCGCCGTTAACGGTCTTGCAGGGCGCATCCGTACGTGGAGCGATGCAACCCATGATGAAGCAGGCGGTGGGACGGCCGATGGAGATCCTCCTCATCGAGGATAGCCTTGTCGATGCCCGATTGACGATCGCTGCCCTGCAGCAGGGGCAGCTCCAACATCGCCTCACGCTGATCCGCGACGGCGAAGAGGCGATGGAGTTTCTGCATCAGCAGGGGAAGTTTGCCCGGGCACCACGGCCCGACCTGATCCTGCTCGATCTGCTGCTGCCCAAGAAAGACGGCCTGGATGTGCTGGCGGAGATCCGGGCCGACGAGAAGCTGGCCAACATCCCGGTGGTGGTGCTCACCGCCTCGGACGACGAAGAAGTCCGCAGCCGCAGTGAGCTGCTTGGCATCGACAGCTTCATCACCAAGCCCGTCGACTTCAAAAAGTTCCTCTCGGTCGTGACCGAACTGCGGCGGTACTGGCACGCCGATCTGATTCTGCCCTCGCTGGATTGACGCCGCGCCAGCCCGCGGGCACGGTTCTGGCGATCCCGCTGGCGGCTTTCAATGCATTGCTGGGCCCCCGGATTCTGACAGCCGCTGCGGCGATGGTGCGTTCTATCTACCCCCCAAGACATGCCGCGGGGGGCGTCAAACCTTACCCAGCTTTACTCACCGCCCCCCTTGCGTTTTTCGCCGGGGCTGGACAAGCTCTGGAGTGGGGCTGCCAACTGTGCCGATGATAGCGAATATGCTAGCGCTGCCGGAGACACCGGCGCGATGGGAGTAACCGGGCCATGGACGTCCCGGGATCGGTATTCGTCGGCAACGGTTGCCGGAGTTTCTTGCAACAGAACAGGCCCTAGCAGATTGCACTGACAGATCGCAGGGCCGGGAGCCACACCGCTTCCGGCCCTTTTTTGTTCGGCGTCTTAGTCGGGAACCTCCACACGCACAGGCTGGAGTTCCCCGCAGCCGCACCCTTGAATCCACCGGTCAGGGTGAGACGATCATGGATTTTGACGCCTGGCTTACGCTGGGAATCTCGCTGGGCATTTTTATTGCGCTGGCACGCAACGTGGCTGCGCCCGATGTGCTTTTCTTGGGCGCGGCAGCCTTGCTGACCGTAGCGGGGGTGATCTCGCCCGACCAGGCCTTCCGGGGCTTTGCCAACGCCGGCGTGGTCGCCGTGGGCTTGCTGTTTGTGGTGGCCGCCGGCTTGCGCGAAACGGGCGTGCTCGACTGGGTCGGGCACATGGTGCTGGGCAAAGCCCGCAGCGAACTGGGCGCGCTCGTGCGGCTGGCCATTCTGGCGCTGCCGCTGTCGGCCTTCCTGAACAACACACCGATCGTGGCGTTGTTTGTCCCGGTGGTGCTGGAGTGGAGCCGGCGGCACGAAGTCAGCCCCTCCAAGCTGCTGATCCCACTGTCGTACCTGACCATTCTGGGTGGAACCTGCACGCTGATCGGCACGTCAACCAACCTGGTCGTCAACGGCCTGATGATCGAATCCGGCATGGGCGGGATGGGCATGTTCGAAATCGGCCTGGTTGGCGTCCCTTACGCCATCCTGGGCGTGCTGTACCTGCTGCTGCCCGGCCGGAAGCTGCTGCCCGACCGCAAGGAACTGCTCGAACAGTTGGGCGAGAGCCGCCGCGAATACCTGGTCGAGATGCTCGTCCAACCGGAATGCCGGATGGTGGGTCAAACCGTCGCCGAAGCCGGTTTGCGACACCTGCCGGGTTTGTTCCTGATCGAGATCGACCGCGACGGAACCATCCTGGCCCCGGTGGCGCCCGACGACGTGATTCACGCGAACGACCGCCTGGTGTTCACCGGCGTGGTAAGCAGCATTGTGGAGCTGGAGCGGATTCCGGGCCTGGTGCCCGCGGTAGACCCGGCGTACGAAGTGGCCCCGCGCCAGCAGCGTCGGCGCCGATTGTGCGAAGCCGTGGTTTCGGCAAGTTCGCCGCTGATCGGCAAGACAATTCGCGAGGCCGACTTCCGAGCCACCTACGGCGCGGCCGTGGTGGCCGTACACCGCAGCGGCAGCCGTGTGGCGCAGAAGGTGGGCGACATCCGTCTGCAACCAGGCGACACGCTGCTCTTGCAGGCCAAGCCGCACTTTCAGCGGGCACACCGCAACGACCCGGCCTTCTACCTGGTTAGCGACGTGCAGGAGTACCGCCCGCTGCGCAGCGACCGGGCCTGGCTCGCCATGATCCTGTTCGTGGCGCTGGTCGCGATGATGGCGAGCAACGTAGTGCCCGTCGAGATCGCCGCGGCGCTGATCGCCGTGGCGATGGTGGCCTGCGGCTGCATCTCGCAGGGTGAAGCCCGCCAGAGTGTCGACTGGCAAGTGCTCGTCACCATCAGTTCGGCATTCGCGATCGGGGCGGCGCTGCAATCATCGGGAGCAGCCAGGGCGATTGCCGAACACGTGTTCGCGCTTGCGGAACCACTGGGCGTGGTGGCCGCCCTGGCCGGCGTTTACATTCTGACCTCGATCCTCACGGAGATGGTGACCAACAACGCCGCGGCGGTGCTGTTGTTCCCGTTCTGCCTTGAGTTCGCCAAGTTGTACCAGGCCAGCCCCAGGCCATTTCTGATGGCGCTGGTGCTGGCGGCCTCGGCCAGCTTCATGACGCCGATCGGCTACCAGACCAACATGATGGTCTATGGGCCGGGCGGTTATCGGTTCAGCGACTTCTTTCGCGTGGGCGCGCCGCTGAACCTGGCGTTGGGCATTCTGGCCATCATCCTGATCCCGCTGATCTGGCCGTTCTACACCTCGGCGGTGGGGCTGGAGACCACCACCTTGACACCGGCCATCGCACGCGAGAACGGGTTCGAAGGGCTTACCGGCGCGTACATCCGCAACGTGCAACCCGGTTCTCTCGCCAATCGTGCCGGTCTGGAACCGGGCGAGCTGATCGTGGCCGTCGACGGACAAACCGTCGGCAGCGAAGAACAACTCCGAAGCCACCTGGAACAGGCCTCGCTGTCCACGGGGATTCAGCTGCAGGTCCGCACCATCAGCGGCGAACGTACGGTACTCTTGAAGGAATGAACACGCCGAGCCGCGGCGGCAGACCGATTACGATTCGGTCTGCTGGGTCGCGTCGGCACTCCGCCTCCGCCGGCGGCGCGTCGTCTTGGCCGCGCCCCATTCCTTTGTCAGGTCTTCAAACACGTCGGGCGATTCGTAACGGATGATGTTACGGCCCTCGGGCATGGGACCGATCAGGCCCCGGAAGACGGGCATTCCGCGCAGATCCAAATCGGTGCTGCAGTCATCGACGCCGATTTGGGTGTGCATCTTCAACAGCGGTTCCTGGCTGGGATAGTCGCGGATTCGCAGTTCGCCGTTGGGGCCTCGGGTGACAACGCGGAAAACCTCTTTGGATGCCATCGTCGCCTGCTTTCTTTGCCGACTATCTGCGCCGGTGGCACCGGCCTGCGTGCCTGGCGGCCAGCATAATGGGATCAAACCGATCCGCTTGCGCCGCTCACGCCGATTGTAGGCCTGGTTTCGACTAGCGCAGATTCGTGTGAACTGGTTAGCACCTGCTCGCTCCGTCGGTCACAACGCGCCTCCTGCGCACAGCAAAGTATCGGCAGCCAGGGCAGGGCAGGGCAGCGTTTCGCCCGGCAGCGGCGCACCGCGTACAGCCAGAACATCGAGCAAGAGCCTACCATCGCGATTTGCCGTTATGGCCGGTTCCCAAACCGGAAGATGGAGGCCGCAAACCGCGATACCAGCCGCAAAAACAGCACTGGCGGCAAGACAGAAACTTACACCTGCGGGGGAAACTCAACGCAGAGCGCATCGATGGCCGCGAGGATGATCTCGGGAGCAGCCATGCGACCGGCCCCGATCTCGCGGCAGCTCAACCAGCCCGACTCCGGCCCGACGAACCGGCAGCCGTCCTCTTTCAGTTGAGCCACGTTGCGCTGCACCGAGGGCTTCTCCCACATCTCGCAGTTCATCGCCGGGGCCAGCAGCACGGGGCCGCGGAAGGAAAGGTACAGCGTCGAGAGCAGATCGTCGGCGAAACCGTGCGCGATCTTCGCCATGAAGTCGGCCGTGGCCGGAGCAATGCAGAGAAACTCGGCCCGGCGGGCAAGGCTGATATGCGCCCCCAGCGGTTCGGCCGGATCGAACAGATCGGTGACGACGCGGCGGCCGGTCAGAGCGGCAAAGGTGGCCGCGCCGATGAATTTTTCGGCCGCGGGCGTGAGCACGGCCGTCACCTTGGCGCCGCGTTGTACCAGCGCGCTGGTCAGTGCGGCGGCTTTGTAGCCGGCAATGCCGCCGGTGACGCCCAGCAGAATTTCGCGATCGCGCATCGCCATCCGCCGCTGAAGAAAACGGCCGCCGAGAGCCCAGTGGTACGGACTCCCGGCGGCTCGCAAAAAAGTCCTGGCGTTTTAGAGCTTGTTGAGGTCGAACTCCGGCGGCCCACCGGCTTCGCCCGTGCCGCCCGACGATTGCACGCTGTTGCTGGTGTCGAGGTAGATCTTGTCCTGAAGGATCTCCTGGATCACGATCTCCATGGTGTCGTTGGTGTTCAGGTCGACCAGCGGACGCGCGCCGCTCTTGAGCTGCACCATCCGCTTTTGAATCAGCGTGGAGAGCTTGAATCGGCCGCCCACCTTGTTGACGATTTCTTCTTCTTTCAATGCGTCAATCATGGTCGATACGATCGCCTCAACTGCAAAAACTGGACAAACTCGCTGCTGGTCCCAGCCCTAACGGCATGGCGCCGGTAACCTGGACTGTCCGCCTTAGCCGGTCAAGCAGCCCGTAGTTACGCCGCTTCCTCGGACCAGCATTTGCGCAGGACGCCCATGATTTGTTCGACGGTTTCGTCCAAGTCGTTGTTCACAATCCGGTAGCGGTAGCGGTCGGCCTGCGAAAGCTCGTGGCGGGCCGTAGCCAGCCGCCGCTGGATCGCCTCCTCGGTCTCGGTACGGCGGGCCCGCAACCGCTGCTCCAGCACCTCCAGCGAAGGCGGCGCGATAAAGATCGTCACCGCATCGGGGTGCTGCTTGAGGACGGAATGCGCGCCTTGGACGTCAATTTCTAGGATAACCGATTTGCCCTGCGCCAGGCTAGGGGCCACCTCGCTGTGGAGCGTCCCATACCACTGGCCGGGATAAACTTCCGCGCACTCCAGGAACTCGCCTGCCGCCCGCCGCCGCTCGAACTCCTCCAGCGGGATGAAATGATAGCTCTTGCCTGGGATCTCGCCTGGCCGCTGCGGCCGCGTGGTGGCCGATACGGCCAACACCAGCCGCTCGGGTTCGGCTTCGAGCAACCGCTGGACGACGGTTGTCTTGCCGCTGCCAGAGGGTCCAGAAATCACGATCAGCATGGCCGCCGATGCATCGGGTGAGGGGGGAGGGGGAGGAAACTATCAGGCCAAGACGCCGTCCTGCGACGCGTATGTGGCTCGCCAGCGCCGCCTATTCGACGTTCTGCACCATCTCGCGCATCTTCTCAATGGCGGCCTTGATTTCGATCACCCGCTGGGCGATCTCGACGTCGTTGGCCTTGGCGCCGATGGTGTTGGTTTCGCGGAACATTTCCTGGGTGAGGAAATCGAGCTTGCGGCCCGAGCTTTCCTTCATATCGATCGTCCGCAGGAACTGGTCGAGGTGGCTCCGCAGGCGGACGGTTTCCTCGGAGATATCGGTCCGCTCGGCGAACAGGCTGACTTCCCGCAGGATGTCGGCGGTTTCCACGGCCACGCCATGTTCGGCAGTGATCTTGCGCAGGCGTTCCTCGAGCCGGCCGCGATACCCTTCGGCCACCAGCGGCGCACGGCTCTCGATTTGCGTCAGGTTCGCGGCGATGGTCTCGCAGTTCTCGCGCAGGCTGGCGGCCATGGCGTCGCCTTCCACCTGCCGCATCCGCTGGAGCTTTTCCAGGGCCTGGAGAATCACCGGCTCGATCCGCGGCCAGATCTCGGCCGGGTCTATTGCCGCCATGCGGTCTTCTTCGACCACGCCGGGCAATTCCAGCAGGTCCTGCGGCGCCACGTCACGCTGCACGCCCCACTGGGCGCAAAGCCCCAGAAGCTGCTGGCGATAGCTCTCCAGGGCAACCTGGTTGATGCGGTAATCGTCGGGCTTGGGCTGCCGCGTCACGTGCAGGTTCATCTGCACGGTGCCGCGTTTGACTTGCTGCCGGACGAGGCTTTCGATCTCGTTTTCCAGCGCGCCCAGCCCTTCACTCGCGCGCAGCACCAGCTTGAAGTAACGGTTATTCACCGTCCGCAATTCCACACTGATGGCCGCGTCCTGCTCCTGGTGGTGGGCGTCACCGTAGCCCGTCATGCTGAGCAGCAAAGTCGTTTACTCCAATGATCGGCGGGTTAAACGACGCAAGCAGTCGCCCACGTGTGCGACTGCTTTCGCCAAAGGTACAAACCAGCGCCAAGACACCCCTGGGGTACTCGGCAGGATGATCGGCCCCCCTGCTCAACTCCAAGGGGGAGGGCCGCAGAAAAATCGGCAGTGTGGACGCCCCGCGTGAAGCAGCAACGGAGTTCCCGCCAGCGGACGTCCCTTGGGCCGGCGATTGCCGGCAACGTTGCCAGCAGGCCTAGTTCTGACCGGCCGGAGCCGCTTCGCCAGCGGGAGCCTCGCCCGAGGCCGGAGCCGTCTCCGCCGGAGGCGTACTTGCCGGGGCCTCGCTCGCCGGAGCATCCGGCGTCGCCGCCTCGCCGCCAGCGGGAGCCGTGCCGGTTGCAGGCGAGATACCGCCGGTCGTGCCCGTGGCCGGGATGCTGGCACCAGCCCCGGAGGACGCGGGTGCTGGAGCCGTGGTCCGAATCAGACCGGCGCCTTTCCGGCTGGCATAGCTGAACGCGATGACCGCCAGCAGAATCCAGATGGTTGCCACGACGATCGTCACGCGGGTGAACACGTCACCGGCCTTGGCGCCAAAGGCGCTCTGGCCGCCCATGCCGCCCAGGGCCCCCGCCAAACCGCCGCCCCGGCCTTTTTGGACCAGGATCAGCACGATCAGGAAGATGCTCACCAGAACCAGTAGGGTCATCAATAAAGTCTGCATGGTTTTCCCTCACGCACGCCGACGTAATGTGCGGCGGTGAAATTGGGGGGGCGGCGGCAACGGCCAATCGGTTTTCGGTGGCGGCCAACAGTACGGGCCGCTCGCGGCGGGGGGCACCCCAGATGGCAATCCCACCTCAGCCAGAAACGCGTGCTGCCGCCAGAACACGGCATGTACGGCATCGGCCGCTGCGTTGCAACCCCTTGTGAGTGTGCCAGTTCCCGCTCGACTGCCCATGCGCCGGCAGAACCCGGCCGGGGAAAGCAATCGGCGGGCGGCCACCAGCAGCCGGGCTGCATGTGGAACACCACCGCCAGGGCGGGGGTGGCGACTAACGGACGGCAGCCGCGATCGCCACGAAATCGTCCGCCACCAGGCTCGCACCGCCCACCAACGCTCCATCGATGTTGGGCTGCGATAGCAACTCAGCCGCGTTGCCCGGCTTCACGCTGCCGCCGTATTGGATCCGAACCTGTTCCGCGACCTGCGCATTGTAACGTTCCGTCAACAACTTGCGAAGATCGAGATGCACCTCTTCCGCCTGGGCGGGCGTGGCCACCTTGCCGGTCCCGATCGCCCAGACCGGCTCGTAGGCGATCACCACTCGGGCGATCTCGTCGGCCGAGAGGCCGCCCAGCGAACCTTCGAACTGCTTACGCACAACCTCCTGGGTGCGGCCGGCTTCGCGGTCTTCCAGCACTTCGCCAACGCACACGATGGGGGTGAGCCCACCTTCCAGGGCGGCCTTCACCTTGGTGAAGATGAACTCATCGGTCTCGCCCAGCAGTTGGCGCCGCTCGCTGTGACCGAGGATCACGTACTTGCAGCCGATATCGCGGAGCATGCCCACGCTGATCTCGCCCGTGTAGGCCCCGGACTTTTCGTGGTAAGCGTTCTGAGCCCCCAGGCCGACCGACGAACCAGCCAGCGCGGCGGCCACAGCTTCCAGGTACACAAACGGCGGGCAGACAGCCACCTCCACCCCGGCGAAGCTGCTATCGATCTTCTCCGCCACCGCCTTGGCCAATGCCACGGCCTCGGCGCGGGTGGTGTTCATTTTCCAGTTTCCGGCGATGAATGGTTTTCTCATGCGGCTTCGGGCGGGTTGGAGATCTGCTTACCAAACAGAGCGGCCAGCTTGCGCATCTGATCGGCCAGCTCTGCGTATTGTTCGGGCAACAGGGCTTGCGCCCCGTCGGACAGGGCCTTTTCAGGACAGTGGTGCACCTCGATGTGCACGCCATCGGCACCGGCAGCCAGGCCGGCCAACGCACACGGCGGAATCAAGTTCGGCCGCCCCGTAGCGTGGCTGGGGTCGACAATGATCGGCAGATGGCTCCGTGCCCGTACCGCCGGCACGGCCGCCACGTCGTACAGGTTGCGGGTGGCGTCGTCGAAGCCCTTCACGCCGCGCTCGCACAGCACCACCTGCGAGTTGCCCTGCGAGAGGATGTACTCGGCGCTCATCAGCAGGTCCTGGATGGTGGCGCTCATGCCGCGTTTGAGCAGCACGGGCTTGTGGGTCTGGCCGACCTCGGTCAACAGCGAGAAGTTCTGCATGTTGCGAGCGCCGATCTGAAGCATATCGGCATACTCGGCCACGATTTCCACCCGGCGGGGGTCCATCACCTCGGTAACGACCGGCATGCCGTGCTTGTCGCCGATCTCGCGAAGAATCTTGAGCCCCTCTTCGGCCAAGCCCTGGAAAGCGTAAGGGCTGGTGCGAGGCTTGAAGGCGCCGCCCCGCAGAATGTTGGCTCCAGCCTTTCGCACGGCCCCGGCGATGATGTCCATCTGCTCGTAGCTTTCGATGGCACACGGACCGGCAATCAGGCCGATGTTGCCGCCGCCAATCTTCACGCCCTTCACATCGACCACGCTGGGCGCGGGATGGGCCTCAAGGCTCGACAGCTTGTACGGAGGCAGGATCGGCACCACCTCGGCCACACCGGGGATCGCCGCCAGCGGCGTGGCTTGCAGCTTGGCCTCGTCGCCGATCACACCAATGATCGTCCGGTAGGTGCCGCGGCTCAGGTGGGCCTGGAAGCCGAGGGACTTCAGCCGCTCGATCACGTGTTCGATTTGGTCCTCGGTTACGTCCGACTTGAGCACGATGATCACGGCGGCACCCGGCAACAAACAGGATGAGCGATTTCAGTCAACAACCAAGGCAAGGCGGCAACCCAAAACGCATCTCTCGCGGCGGCCGCTGCCCGATGGAATCTGGTAGTGTACCACGGCACTACCGCCAGAAAAGGGGGCGGTAGAGGGGATCGATCAGCGGTGGCGGGCGGCCCCATTGGTCGCGGCTTGGACGCGGCCGCACCGTCCCCAGATTTCGTTTCCCGGCTAGGGTCGCGGCGACGGCGGCGCACCGCCGGACACGGGAGCGGTATGCACATGGCCGTGGCCGTGCCCATGGTCGTGCATACTGTGCTCGAGCTTGCCAATGCCGTAGGCCGCGCCCACGCCCAGCAGCAGCATCAGCGAGAGCGCGATCCGATCGTGGGCATGGAACTCGACCTCGGGCAGCAAATCGCCCAGCGAGATGCACAAGAAGCTTCCGGCCGCCAACGCCAGGGCGCAACCAATGGCTTCGTCCTGATCGGCCCCCACGCCCAGGTAGAAGAACAACGCCCCCAACGGGCACATCAGCGAAAAGCCCAGGTTCACGAGCTGCCGGGCACGGAACGACCAGCCGCCGGCCGCCATCAGCGTGGTAATCGACAGCGCATCCAGCGGCTTGTGCAGCAGGATGACCAGAAACGTCGCCAGCCCAAAGAACCATTGTCCGGGATGCGTGATCGACTCCGCGCGAACGCTGGCGGCCAGGGCAATGCCGTCGATCGCCGTGTGCAGGCTCAAGCCGGCCGCCACACCCACCCAGCCCAGGTGATGCCGGCTTCCCGGCCCAAACGGCGGAATGGCATGGGCATGATGATGCCCGTGATCGTGATGATGGTGCCCGTGGTGATCGTGGTCGCCGTGTGCACACGAGTGCGCCGGCACGGGAGGCTCGTGCGCGGCGGCCGCGGGCGGGTTTGCCTCGGGATGCGGCGGCCGATGATCGCAGTGGGGTGAAGGCGTCAGCGGCCCATCCACCGGACCGTGGTGGTGAAAGTGGAAAGCCCTGAGCAGGAAGAACATGCCCAGCAGCCCCACCAGCATCCACAAGACGCTTTCATCAACATCGTGGGTATAAAAGTACGAGTGCGGCAACAGATGCAGCACGCTGACACCGAGCATCAGCCCGGCCACAAAGCTGATCAAGAACTGCAGCCGGCGATGGGTGAGCTGGATCAACGAGGGAACCCAACCGCCCAGCAGGGAGCCACCCACGATCGCCAGGCAATAGATCAACAGCAACAGGATTGGGTCCATTGGCCCCGCCGGAACAATTTGAAACAGGTTTGTTCCTGCAAATCATAGTTATTTCGGGCTGACCGACAATGGGGGCAAGCTGCGGCCAGCCCGCTACGCGCGGGGCTACGCTTCCGTCCGGCAAGCGCAAAACAACAGCCCCCTGGGAACCGCTGGTCCCCAGGGGGCGAGGTGTGAGTGATTACCATCAATGCGAGAGAGACCGGTGGGAATCGAATCCACTTTGACCGGGTTGCAGCCGGTTGCCTGGCCATCTGGCTCCAGTCTCGTGTTGCGGTGGCTCCGGCATGGCCGCGAGGACCGTTCGTGCCGCCGACATGATTGATATCGGCCACCGCCGCCGCTGGCTTGAAAGCCATTTGGCCAACATCCGTCGAGCCGATTCCGCTCCCGCAAAGACGGCGTAACTTACCACTTCGGCACGATTCCTACGGCCGGCGATCAGGTGATGATCGGCGAACGTTTGCTGGCGGCTTCCTCCATGAAACGCTGCATCCGCTGCACCACCGTCCGCGGGTCGGGGAACAAGCCGTCGAGCATCTGCGCGTTATCGAACAGTTGCTCGGCGCACTGCTTGATGAAAGCCTCGTGGTCCGAGTTGTGGCTCAGCTTGGCAAGCTGCTGGATCAAGCTCGCCCGCGGGTTCACTTCCAACACCCGCTTGGAAAGCTGGAAGTCCTTGTCGGCCATCTTGAGCAGCTTTTGCATCTGCATGCTCATGCCCGGCTCCGGATTGACCAGGCACACGGGGCTATCGGTCAACCGCTTGGACTCGCGGACGTCGGCCACGCGATCGCCCAGCGCCTCGCGGAACAGGGCCAGCACGCGGGCCAGGCCGCTGGAGTCGGCCGCCGAGGTATCTTCCGGCTTGGTTTCATCGGCGATCTCAACGCCTTCAGGCAGCTTGAGGTTGGCCGAGTCGATCGAAACCAGCTCGCGGCCATCGAACCGCTGCAGGTTCGCCATCACGAACTCGTCGACCGGGTCGCTCAAGAACAGCACTTCCAGGCCGCCGCGGCGGAAGATCTCCAGGTTGGGATTGCTGGCGATCGATTCGACGTCGGGACCGCCCAGGTAGTAGATCTGCTCCTGCTTCTCGACCATCCGGTCCACGTACGCATCGAGCGACGTGAGCTTGCCGGGCTCGGTGCGGTTGGAGGGGAAACGCAGCAGCCGGGCGAGCTTGTCGCGATGCTGGAAGTCGGTCGCCGTACCTTCTTTGAGCATCGGCGCGAACTGGGCGTAGAACTTCTCGTACAGCTCCGGCTGATCGTCGGCCATCTCCAAGAGCTTGTTGATGATCTGGCCGACCAGGGCCGCGCGGATCTTGCGGAAGACCGTGTTGTCTTGCAGCGACTCGCGCGACACGTTGAGCGGCAAGTCTTCCGAGTCGACCAGGCCCACCAGGAACCGGAAATACTCCGGCAACAACTCGCGGCAATCGTTCTGCACCAGGATGCGCTTGGCACACAGGTTGATGCCGTGCTCCAATCGGCCAAAGCCCAAGCGTTCGATATTCGTGGGCGGGCAGTAGAGCAGGGCGTGGAACTGGATCGGGCTGTCGACCGACACGTGCAGATGCCACAGCGGCTTCTCGGTCGTGTGGTGCGAGATGTGCTGGTAAAACCGCACGTAATCGTCTTCGGTCAACTGGCTGGACGGCTCAACCCAGATCGCCTTCTGGTCGTTGAGCACCTTGTCTTCCAGCTTGATCGGGTACTGCACGAAGCTGGAGTACCGCCGCACAATCGACTCCAGGCGGTACTTCTCCATGAACTCGTCGGCGTCGGCCTTGAGGTTCAGGATGATCTCCGTACCGCGGTCAGCCTTCTCGGCCGGCACGATGGTGAAAGTGCCGGTGCCTTCGGACTGCCACTCCCAAGCCGTATCACCCTGGTAGCTGCGGGTGCGAACCTGCACGGTGTCGGCCAGCATGAAGGCCGAATAAAAGCCCACGCCGAACTGACCGATCAGCGACACGTCGGCCTTCTTGCCGCTCTCGGTCAGCTTCTGCAAGAACTCAAGAGAACCGCTGCGGGCGATGGTGCCCAGGTTGGCGATCAGCTCATCGCGAGTCATGCCCACGCCGTTATCGCAGATACGCAGTTGCCGCTGGTCCTTGTCGATTTCCAGGCGGATTTCCAGCGGAGCCTCGTCGCGGTACGCCTCATCGACCAGGGCGATGTGCCGCATCTTGTCCAGCGCATCGGAAGCGTTGGAAATCAGCTCCCGCAGCGCGATCTCACGGCTCTGGTAGAGCGAGTGCGAAAGCAGGTGCAGCAGTTGCTTGATCTCTGCCTGAAAGGTGTACTCGGTCTGCTGGGTTTCCGTAGTCATGTGCGATGCCCTACTGACTTGCTTTTATGGATCGCTGCGCTGCCCACTTGGGCGGCGGTAACCAGGCGGCCTGCACCCCAGGCGAGGGGGCGGCTCTTGCCCGATCGCAATCGGCCCGAGGCGTGCGCAGAACTACGCCATAACCTCTGACAACTTCGCGTGTTCTTCTATCGATAGCGTATCGCGATAGCCGGTCCAGATTAAGGGGCACCGGCGCCCGCGTAGCCACCGGGAGTACGGCTGTCGCGGCGTCTTTCGCACGCTTCAACCAACGGTGCGATTGGAACGTTTGCTGCGCACGTCTCCACCATTCGCGTGCCGCTGTTGCTCTCTGCGCACGCACCGAAGGCATCCATTGCCTTGCACGGCATGAGCCATCGTGATCGCCATCTGTGGCAAACACGGCAGCAACGAACCGACCGCGCAAGCGGGGCGAAGATTTAGCGATCGTAATGCTTGCAAAACTCGGGCAGATCGCTAGACTCTCACCGTTGTGGGAAATGAGCCCACTCACAAGGCTCAACCCAACAGAACGTGGGAAATTGGCCCAAATCGACCAAAACCCACACTTTTCCAACGGAGTTGTGCAACGGAGCTTGCGCCGGAACGGACTCGTTCACTTCAACGGCTTGAGGAAGCGATGTCCGATCCCGAGTTCATTCTCGGCGAGTTCCAACGCACGCTGGATGAGCGGTATCGCCTTTCCGTGCCTGCCGAGTTCGTACAGCAGCTCGGAGGGGAGGATGCCGACTACATCCTGGCCAAGGAACGGCCCGGCTGTTTGAGCCTGTGGACGGCCGCCCGCTGGCAATCCAAGCTCGAGCAGGGCGTGTCGCTGATCGAAAGCAAGATGCGAGCCGGCAAGCTCGATGGCCGCATCGCCCAGGTCCAGATGCTGGGCCGGTTGCTTTCCACGCGGCACCGCGCTGTGAAGCTGGCCGGCAAGGGACGGCTCCTGATCCCAGAAGGCTTCCGCGAGTTCCTCCAGGTACCCGCCGGCGGCGAAGTGATGCTGGTCGGGGCCGCGGTCTGCGTCGAAATTTGGGAACCGCAAGCCTGGCTCAAATACCTCAATGCAAGGATGCCCAAGTTCCGCAAGTTGTTCGATCACTTGTCGGGCTAGGAACGTGCTGGCGGCAGGGATGTACCGCCACCACGAGACCGGCTCCGACAACGGTAGGGAGACCTGGAAGCATCGCCAAAGGGCAGGAGGCCCCGGCAGCCGCCTTTCCCAAGGCGGCTTTTTCAAGACCCAGCGACCTCGTCCGGTTCGAAACCCAGCGCAGGCAGGACGTCGCGGCATCACCTGAGATCTGTCACCCAAGAGCCCGTTCTCAAGCGACCGCCGCGCGTCGACGCACGAGCAAACGTTGTCCGCCCCTCACCCAGGCGGCAAATGCGTCCACCATGGAAGGCCATGATGGCAGGGATGCCACTTTTCTCGGCGCGGCACCTCCTCCCCAGGCTGCTCTTCGACCGGACGGGGTTTTTCATTACGCTGGATCGTAGCGGCGTGTTCATCCGGCAACCTGCCGGTATGCCGCTTCCCCCCAAGTATCTTTGCGGGGAGCCGCAATACGCACTCCATCGGCAAAGCGGCAAGTGATCGATCCACCTACTTCGGGTCTGGCGAGCATGGATGGCACGGTTCCCCCGCGCGTGCTGGGCATCGACCCCGGCCTCAACATCACCGGCTACGCCGTGCTCGAACTGGTTGGACGCAAACCGACCGTGGTCGAAGCGGGCGTCGTTCGCGGCCGGGCCCGCGGCTCACTGCCCGGCCGGCTGGAACAGATCTACAACGGCGTGCGCGACGTGATTGCCTCGCTACGTCCCGGTGTGCTGGCCCTGGAGCAGCTTTACTCGCATTACGAGCGGCCGCGCACCAGCATCCTGATGGGACACGCCCGAGGGGTAATCTGCCTGGCCGCCCAGCAGGCGGGCCTGGAGATCGTCGATTACAGCGCTACCCAAATCAAAAAGATCCTGACCGGCAGCGGTCGGGCGCCTAAAATCCAGGTACAGCGGGCAGTTCAACAGGAACTGCGGCTGCCAGCCCTGCCCGAACCGGCCGACGTCGCCGATGCCCTGGCAGCCGCCCTGTGTCATGCCTACCTGGCCCCCTCCCAGGGCCGGGTAAACGCCTCGGTCCGTGGCCGCCCGCTGTCTGCTTGACACTCCCTGAACCACCACTTAGGGTAGGATTGGGGAGCGTTCACTTCAGGTACACCGTTATGGCGAGCATTGTGGATGACCAGCGGCCATCTGAGTCCCCCGATGATCAATTAGCTCTTTGTGAGCAGCGGCTCGGGTATCAGTTTCGTGACAAATCGCTGCTGCGCAGCGCGCTGACCCACGCTTCCGGGGCCCAACATCGCCTGGGCTCCAACGAACGCCTCGAATTCCTGGGCGACGCCATTCTGGGGTACATCATCTGCGAGATGCTGTACCAACGCTTCCCCAACCTGCTCGAAGGTGACCTGACCAAGATCAAATCGGTCGTCGTCAGCCGGCAGAACTGTGCCAAGGTCAGCAAGTCGCTGGGACTCGACGAGTTCATGATCCTCGGCAAGGGGATGACCACCAACCCCAATATCCCCTCCTCGCTGCACGCCGGCGTACTGGAAAGCCTGGTGGCTGCAATCTGCCTGGACGGTGGGATGGACGCCGCCCGCGATTTTGTCCGCCGCTTCATGTCGGCCCGGATCGATGCCGCGGCGGGCGGCGACCACGGCGGCAACTACAAGTCGCTGCTCCAGCAAGTGGTGCAGCGCGAGCACGCCACCACGCCCACCTACATGCTGCTGGATGAGAAGGGCCCCGACCACAGCAAGTGCTTCAAGATGGCGGCCCTGGTCGGCACCAAGCGTTTCACCCCGGCTTGGGGACGCAACAAGAAAGAAGCCGAGCAGCGTGCGGCACTCAACGCCCTCAGCGAAATCAACGGCGAGGAAATCCCGTTCCCGTCGGACTAAACGGCGCGAGCTATTCAATCGTTCGCTCGCGCAGCGTCGTTTGCTTCTGCCCGAGCTTCGCGCTGCGCATTGGCCTGTTGGCGGATTCCCGGCCTGGCTCTCTTGCACTTGGCGGCGTCTTTTCTAGATGCACCCAACCACCCGTTTAGGTACGATGGCAACACCCCCTCGACCGACGGGTACATGAGAGAAAAATGGCAGCACACGAATCGACGCCAAGGGGCCAGATATGGGGCAATCAACTGTCGGTTCAACTTCGTCCAGCCTGATCCGGCAGGTGCAGGCCAACGAACCTGACGCCTGGCGGCAGTTGTGTCGCCTGTACGCCCCCATGGTGGTGCAGTGGTGCCGGCAGGCCCATTTGCAAAGTGCCGACACGGCCGACATCGTGCAGGAAGTATTCGCGGCCGTGTGCAAGAACGTGGGCCGCTTCCGCCGCACTTCGCCCCAGGACAGTTTTCGCGGCTGGCTGTGGACGATTACGCGCAACCAGGTCCGCATGCACCTGCGGCAGGCAGCCCGGCAGATCGAGGCGGCCAGTGGCTTGCAGGCCCAACAGATGCTGGACGAATTGCCTCAGTTTTTTGAGGAAGCGTCGCACCAGGACAGCCAGCTTCAGCAGCACGCGCTATTGCGCCGCGCCCTGCGGTTCATTCGGTCGGAGTTCACCGACACCACCTGGCAAGCCTTCTGGCGTACGACCGTGGACAACCTCCCTGGCCCGGACGTTGCCGCCGAATTGGGCCTCTCCCCAGGTGCCGTCCGTCAGGCGAAATACGCCGTGCTGCAGCGTCTGCGCAACCTCCTTGCCGACGACTGATGTCGGCAGCCGGCCGATTTTAGTAACTCTCAGCGGCACGACCACTTACATGCTCGACACGGCCGCTTCGCACAAAAAGTTCTGACGCTCCAGCATTGTACTTAATAGGGGCCGCCGCTTAGGGCTCACCGGCAGTTCAAGAGGAAGAGATCCCAATGGGACCACACGACCACGAAGTTGCCGATGACGCGCAACTTGCCACCGACCTGCGGAATCAGGCTGAGCTGCAAACCCTGGCAGACATGCTCCGCGGCCTGCCTCCGCTGACGGAGCCCGACGATGCCACGGACGACTCGGAATGCCAGCGGATCGTGGAATTGGTGGAGCGGATCGGCATTCGTCCGCAGACCGCCCCTGACAGCAGCGCCGCGCTGCTCGCCCCCAACTCGCAGCGTCTAGGGCAATACAAGCTGCTGGCCAAACTGGGCCAGGGCGGTATGGGCGCGGTCTACAAGGCCCTGCATACCAAGCTCGATAAACTGGTTGCCCTGAAGGTGCTGCCGGCCGACCGACTGCAGGACGCCGCGGCGGTGGCCCGTTTTGAGCGCGAAATGCGGGCCGTGGGCAAGCTGGCCCACGAAAACATCGTGGCCGCCATGGATGCCGGCGAAATCGACGGCACCCATTACCTGGTGATGGAACTCGTCGCGGGCGTCGACCTGGGCACCGTCGCCCGCGAGCGAGCGCCGCTACCTGTGGCGGAAGCTTGTGAAATCATCCGACAGGCCGCACTGGGTCTGCAACACGCCCACATCCATAACCTGGTCCACCGTGACATCAAGCCCAGCAACCTGATGCTGGCCCAAGGCTCGTGCGGCCCGTTGGTCAAGATCCTTGATATGGGCCTGGCTCTGCTCGACGAGCAGCCTTCAGAACATGCCGATCTGACCGCCTCCGGACAGATCATGGGCACCCTCGACTACATGGCCCCGGAACAGGCTGGCGACACGCATACGGTTGATATTCGGGCGGACATCTACAGCCTGGGCGCCACACTCTACAAGCTGCTCACCGGCCGCGTGCCGTTCCAGGGGCCACAGTACACCAGCACCGTCAAGAAACTGATGGCCCTTTCTACGCAGGCCCCGCCTCGGATCGATTCGTTCCGCGAAGACCTGCCGCCAGAGTTGGTAGACGTTGTGCACCGGATGTTGGCACGTCAGCCGGAGGACCGCTATGCCACGCCGGGCGAGGTGGCGGCAGCCATGGCGTCATTCGCCGCCGGAGCCAACTTGGCGGCATTCCTGGAAGGCACCGACGCCCCACAAGGCGACGCCGAGCAAACGGCCCTCCTGCAAACCGTGACCAAGGGAGCGGCCAGCGTCAGCGTTCGCAGCAGCGTGGTCGAAACGCAGTCGCAGGTTTTGCCTGGACCTAGCCACCGGACGGGGTTGCAGCCGGCGGCAGCGCCGGACAACCGACCGCCCCGCCGCTCTAAGCGCGGCGTACTCTTGGCCGGCGCTGCAGTGCCAATCGTGGTTTTGTTGGGAGTGATCCTGCTCTCGCTCCGTACCCCACACGGCGAAATCGTGGTCGAACTGGCCGACGGCATCCCGGCTGAGGCCGCCAAGAACCTCAAGATTGAAGTCATCGGCAACGGCCAGGTGAAGGTGGGCGACGCTTCCGTCGGCTGGACGATCGACATCGCCGAAGGCAAGTATCAGGCCAAGCTCTCTGGCGGGGCCGATCTGTTCCAACTCGAGCAGAATCACGTCACGGTCACCCGGGGCGAAAAAACCCTGCTCAAGGTCGCGTTGAAACCACTGGGCGAAACACCAACTCGGGAACAACACGCCGGTACCGCGCCCGCCCCGGATCCATCAACCGTAGCGCCCAAGACCTGGCAGCCGACGCCCGAGCAGCAAGCATTCTTCGATCACGTGGCCAAACTGCCGCCCGATGAACAGGCCGCGGCCGTCGCCAAGAAGCTGATGGAGGTCAATCCGGGCTTTGATGGAACAACCAAACACATAGTTGAGGGCGGCCAAGTTACCTACTTCAAATGCCGGAGCGAGCACCTGGCAGAGATCTGGCCAGTTCGGGCACTTAGGAGCTTAGACATGCTCGATTGCGGCGGCACGGACAGTAGCAAGGCTAAACTCTCCAACCTGTGGCCTCTCCACGGGATGCGTCTGACACGCCTGATTTGCTGGCACACGCCTATCAAAGATACTTCGCCGCTTCGCGACATGCCACTGACGTTGCTCAATCTGTGCAACACCGCTGTTGCTGATCTCTCGCCTTTGCGCGGCTTGCAGCTAACACGGTTCCACTTTGACGGAACTCGCGTCGACGATCTTTCGCCACTATCAGGTATGCCGCTGGAGCAGGTTAACTTTAACGGGACCTATGTCAACGATCTCAGGCCGCTGCGGGGTATGTCACTAACTCACTTGGAATGTGGTCATACGGGTATCAAGGATCTTTCACCTCTCCCAGGGATGCGTTTGGAACATCTAGTATGCAATGGAACAGATGTTGCCGATCTTTCCCCGCTGGCCGGCATGCCGCTGACTTTCTTGGGTATCTCCGGCACCAGGGTTCGTGATCTGTCCGTACTGCGAGGCATGCCACTCAGCCACTTGTACTGCAGTGCCACGATGGTTACCGACCTTTCACCTCTTGCAGGCATGAAGCTGGTGCAGATAACTCTTTTTAGAACCCGCATTTCCGACCTCTCGCCGCTTGCTGGCATGCCGGTAGAACAGCTTTGTTATGACATCCGATTGTTCGATGAGGATGACCGGGCGTTGATTCAGTCTTTTCCTCTTACCCGCTGGAGCGTCTCATCGCTTACTACGACGATTGCCACCCCGGCAGCCCAAACCCGGAAAGAAGTCGAAACGCGATGCGAGGCTGCGTTGGCGTTTGCCAAGGCAACTTCCATGTTGCCGCCGAGTGAACAGACGAAATCAGTAGCTGCCAAGCTGGAACAACTCAATGGCGAGGGCGCAGTCGGCCTAGGATTTCTGCCCATCGAGGATCAAGTAGCGCACGCAACACTAACACTGAAAGATAGCCGTTCTCGCACGCGGCCAATGGACATCACACCACTGATGGCGTTCACACAGCTAAAGAAGCTGGAAATCATTGGTGGAATGCCGTGGCTGGATATCTCCTGCGTGATTCACTTGCCGCTGGAGGAGCTCACGTGCAGTCCGGAGATCGCGTTCAAGAACGCCGGCGTGCTCAAGAAGGTCAAGACACTCCGCACCATCAACGGCGAGCCTGCCGGGCAGTTCTGGCAAACGCTGGGGGCGAAGTAGGGGGTACTTCGGCCGCAACGTGGGAAAGGTTCTTCGGGCCGGCCCGGCTTGTGCATCGTCGCCCGCGCTGGCGGCATTGTTAGCGCTTCCGGCGTTTGCGGCCCCCCCGCACGCGTGCCCCCTGCCATAACGGCGCTCGTTTTGTAAGTTAGGGGGAAACACTGCTTATTCTCGCGGGTCACACCACGCGCCCGCCCTCCGCGCACGATCCCCTGATTGCTCATGACACCGCTTGAAAGCCCCAGCCTGTCGCGCACGTGTTCGCTCCTGGCCAGCAGCGGCGAAGCCGTCCGCAATGTTAGCCCCGAAGACCTGGCTCGGTGGGATCGCGAGGTCGTCTGGCACCCGTTCACGCAGATGGCCGAGTACGAGCCGCTGCTGATCGAACGCGCAGAAGGCTGCACGCTGTACGACATCCACGGCAATGCCTACATCGATGGCGTGGCCAGCCTGTGGTGCAACGTGCATGGGCATCGTCACCCTCGGCTCGACGCCGCCATCCGCGAGCAGCTCGACCGCGTGGCGCATACCACGGCGCTGGGCGCGTCCAACAGCACCACGGTCAAACTGGCCAAGCGGCTGGTGGACCTGGCCCCCGAGGGCCTGAACCACATTTACTTTTCCGACGATGGCTCCACGGCGGTCGAAGTGGCGCTCAAGCAGGCACTGCAATACTGGCGGCAGCGGCCCGAACCGCGGTTCGAAAAAACCCGCTATGCCGCGTTGGCCTCGGCCTACCATGGCGACACGATTGGCAGCGTGAGTGTGGGCGGCGTGGCCCGATTCCACGCCATGTTCTCGCCGCTGCTGTTCGATGTGGTCCGGGTGCCTTCGCCCGACCAGTACCGCCTGCCCGAGGGCGTCACCCCGGAGAATGCCTGCGCGTACTACCTGGCCCAGGTGGAAGAGCTATTCAGAAAGCATCACCACGAGTTGGCGGCGATCGTGATCGAGCCGCTGGTGCAGGCAGCCGCGGGCATGATTGTGCATCCCACCGGGTACCTCCGCGGTGTGCGCGAGCTGTGCACCAAGTACGACGTGCTGATGATCGTCGACGAAGTGGCCGTCGGCTTCGGCCGCACCGGTACGATGTTCGCCTGCGAGCAGGAAGGCGTTTCGCCCGACTTCCTGTGCCTGGCCAAGGGCATCACCGCCGGCTACCTGCCGATGGCGGCCACACTCACCACAACCGAAATCTGGAATGCCTTCCTGGCGCCATACGCCGAGTCCAAGAGCTTCTTCCACGGCCACACCTATGCCGGCAACCCGCTCGCGGCAGCCGTGGGCCTGGCTTCGCTCGACGTGTTCGAAGAAGAGCAAACCCTGGAGAAGCTGCCTGAGAAGATAGCCCGACTGCAAGAACGCCTGACCGAGATCGGCCAGATGCCGGTGGTGGGCGACGTACGTCAAAAGGGGCTGCTGGCAGGCATTGAACTGGTTCGCGATCGGGCGACCAAGGAACCGTACCCCTGGGAGGAGAAACGCGGTTTCAACGTCTGCTTGCATGCACGGCAGCGGGGCGTGCTGCTGCGTCCGCTGGGCAACGTGCTGGTGGTGATGCCGCCCCTGGCCATTTCGCTCGCCGAGCTGGACCGGATTCTGGACGCCATCGAGTACGGCATCCGGGTGGAGTTCGGCGTGTAAGCTGCACAAGTGGGCGAGGCTGGGCGAATCAAAATCGCCCCATCCATCGCACTTTTTCTATTTGCGCCGGACTATCCAGTCGCAACGACCGGAAAAATTTCC